>Ga0302314_10000834_pt1 | contig 57247 bp, 42 predicted proteins | sample III_Palsa_N2_3_FD_200533 | JGI IMG/M metagenome (GOLD analysis project Ga0302314, IMG submission 200533) | Peat permafrost microbial communities from Stordalen Mire near Abisko, Sweden - III_Palsa_N2_3 | ecosystem: Environmental > Terrestrial > Soil > Palsa > Peat permafrost | place: Sweden...
CCGAGGCGAGGGACTCGGCGCCGCCACTGCTCACCGTCAGGCCATTGACGTTTGCGCCCGAGTAAATGGCGCCAGACGCGCCGGTCTCGATTGCGTTATCAAGAGCCGTGCCGCCCGAATAGACGACCAGATACCCTCCCCTCACGACAACGCCTTGGGCGAAACCGCCGCTCTCCACCGAAAGCCCGGCGGCGCTCACGCCGCTCACCCGCCCATAGTCGACTACGTCGCTGGCGAAGCCAGCTCCGGTCAGGACTCCACCGGACGAGACCGTGACGTCCAAGGCCCTTGCGCCGGATGAAAGGCTCTCTTCACCTCCGTTTAGGATAGTCGTCAGGTAGGTCCGGCCGCCGGAAAGCACGATGAGTTCGTCACCGCTGAAGACGCCGACGTCAGAGGCGGTGACGCCACTGGAAACGATCTCTGTGGTCATGAGCCGGTCCCTGCCGCCAGCTCACCCGCGGACATTCGGTCCAGGCGAACTCCGTGGAACTATCGGCGCTCTCGAATGTCGCTACAAGGCGTTTCTACCAGGGGTGGCGACACCTGGCGGGTGAGCGGCGCGCTCGGAATTTGATCGCACGCTCGAGGTGGCGTTCCTCGTAGAGCCACGGTCGTAGACCCGTCACGACCGATCGAGCGGGATCGTCAGGTCGACGGCGATCAGGTCGCCGGCGGTCACGTCGGCCTTGCGCCGCACGTCGACTTTCAGCGGCAGCAGATAGGTTTCGTCCTTCGGATAAAGCGAGGTCCTGAATGAGACCTCGCCGATCCGAGCCTCGACCGGGATCATCCCCCAGCCGTACGAAACAGCCCTGGCGACGCGCTTCAGCTCTTCGACCAGTTCCGCCGGGATCGGCGCGAAGAAGAACGGGGAAGGGCCTCTCCAGTAGAAGACGCGCGTCTCAAATGTCAGCTCGACGGCGGAGTCGCGGTCGGCGTCCGTCACCCGGCGCGTCTCCCGTCAGGCCGCCTGCGCCTGCAGCGCCCTGAGCGCCGGCGCGGCCTCATCCAGCGCGCCGCGGATCGTCCCGACCAGCTGATCGATCTCGGCGTGGGTGATGATCAGCGGCGGGCTCATGACGATGGAATCGCGCACGCCCCGCACCATCAGCCCGGACTTGATGCAGAGGTCGCGCACCATCATCCCGGCTGGCCCTTCCTTGCCGGCGAAGCGCTCGTTCGTGCCCTTGCGGGCGACGATCTCGACCGCGCCGATCAGCCCCAGCGATCGCACCTCGCCCACCAGCGGATGCTCGACGAGGCCGGCCAGCGCCTTGGCCAGGTAGGGGCCGGTGTCGTTCGCGGTGCGCTCGACCAGCTGTTCGCGCTCCATGATCTCGATGTTCTTCAGCGCCACCGCCGCCGCGGTCGGGTGGCCGGAGTAGGTGTAGCCGTGCACGAAGTCGCCGCCGACCGTGCGCAGCAGCTCGACGATATGATCGGCCACGCCCACCGCCGAAATCGGGAGGTAGCCCGACGACAGACCCTTCGCCATCGAGACCAGGTCCGGCTTTACGCCGAAGTGCTGGAACCCGAACCAGCGGCCGAGCCGGCCGAAGCCGCAGATCACTTCGTCGCAGCAGAGCAGGATGCCGTACTTGCGGCAGATCGCCTCGACGCGCGGCCAGTACGATTCCGGCGGAATGATCACCCCGCCCGCGCCTTGCACCGGCTCGCCGACGAACGCCGCCACGTTCTCCGGACCGAGCTCCAGGATGCGGTCCTCCAGCGCCTGCGCCGCTCGCTCGCCGAACGCCGCCGGGTCCTCGCCGAAGCCTTCGCCGAACGGATAGGGCTGCATGATGTGCTCGATGCCCGGCACCCAGGGACCACCCTGGGCGTGCATGTGCTTCATGCCGCCGAGGCTCGCGCCGGCGATGGTCGAGCCGTGGTAGCCGTTGACGCGGGCGATGATGATGTTGCGGTTCGGCTCGCCCTTGGCCTGCCAGTAGTAGCGGGCGAGGCGGATCACGGTGTCGATCGCCTCCGAGCCGGAGTTGTTGAAGAATACGTGCTGCAGGTTGCCGCCCAGCAGCTCGGCGATCTTGGTCGCCAGCATCACGGTCGGCGGCGCGGCGGTCTTGAAGAAGGTGTTGTAGTAGGGCAGCTCCAGCATCTGCTCGTAGGCCGCCTTCGCCAGTTCCTCGCGGCCGTAGCCGACCTGGACGCACCAGAGCCCGGCCATGCCGTCCAGCAGCGCATTGCCGTCGCCGTCGTAGAGGGTGCTGCCCTGGGCGCGGGTGATGATGCGGCTGCCGCCCAGCTCGCGCAGCAGCTTGTAGTCCGACTGGGCCGGCAAATGGTGGGCGACGTCGAGGCGGCGCAGCTCGGCGATGTCGTAGTTGCGAAGGGTCACGCTGAGATCCTTTGTTCGGTCGAGACGCCCTCGCCGCGGAGCACGCGGCCGAGCAGTCGGAAATAGGCTTGCGAGTCGGGATTGGCGTCGGTGCGCCATTCGGGGTGCCACTGCACGGCGAGCACCTGGGCGCCGCCGACCTTGGCCGACACCGCCTCGACGATGCCGTCCGGCGCCAGCGCCTCGGCCGACAGGCCCGCGCCCAGCGTGTCGATGGCCTGGAAGTGCACCGAGTTGACGCTCAGCGCCTCGCGGCCGAGCCCCCGGTTCAGCAGGCCGCCGGCGGTCAGGCTCACGGCGTGTTCGTGGGCGAACATGGCATCGAAGGTCGCGTCGTCCGGCGCGTGGTGGGCGATCAGGTCGTCCTGCCGGCTGGCGTCGCGGCGCAGCGTGCCGCCGAAGGCGACGTTGATCTCCTGCAGGCCCCGGCAGATGCCGAACACCGGCTTGCCGAGCACCAGCATCGCCTCGATCAGGCCGGCGGTCATCACATCCCGGCCCGCATCGTACGGCCCCTCAGCGTCCGGCGCGTCGGCCTGGCCGTAGCGGGCGGGCTCGACGTTGGAGGGGCTGCCGGTGAGCAGCAGGCCGTCGAGGCGCGGGGCGACCTCACGGGGGCTCATCAGGTCGGGCAAGGCCGGCACCAGCAGTCCGGCGACGTCGGCGTAGCGCAGCGCGTGGACCACATAGCGGTTCATCACCGACTGGGCGTGTTCAGTCCCGATGGTGCGGGTGCAGCAGCTGATACCGATGACCGGACGCGTGCTCATGACAGCAGCACCGCCGGCGTGCAGGCGTGCCAGGCCAGCCAGACCGGCTCGTCCCAGGTCAGGTCTTCCTGGTCGCGGCGGGTCAGGTTCGAGCGCAGCGCGCGCACCCGCCGGCCGTTGCCCAGTTCAACATCGTAGATCGACTCGCTGCCGAGATAGGCGATGTGGCGGATCACGCCGGGCGTCACGTTGTGGCCCGCCGGCGCGTCTTCCATCGCCATCATTGGCGCCTCCTCGGCCCGCTTGTGAATCTCGATCTTCTCCGGCCGGATCGCGATCCAGACCGAAGTCCCGTGGGCGCCGGAGACGCCGTGGTCGAGGAACACCGGCGTATCCAGTTCGGGCGAGCGCACCACCGCGTGGTCGCGCTCGTCGACCGTCAGCGTGCCCTCGAACAAATTCACCTGGCCGATGAAGTCGGCGACGAAGCGGCTGTTGGGAAACTCGTAGAGGTCGCTGGGCGTCGCCACCTGCTGCAGCAGCCCCCGGTTCATCACCGCGCAGCGGCTGGCCATCGCCAGCGCCTCGTCCTGGTCGTGGGTGACCATCAGGAAGGTGACGCCAACCTTCTCCTGCAGCTGGGTCAGCTCGAAGCGCATCTGTTCGCGCAGCTTGGCGTCCAGCGCCGAGAGCGGTTCGTCCAGCAGCAGCACGCGCGGCCGCTTCGCGAGCGCCCGGGCCAGCGCCACCCGCTGTCGCTGGCCGCCGGACATCTGGTCGGGCTTGCGCTCGCCGAAGTCGTCCAGCTTGACCAGCGCCAGCGCCTCCTCGATGCGCCGGTCCCTTTCCGGCTTGGCGACGCCTTCCACCAGCAGGCCGTAGCCGACGTTGTCCGCCACCGTCATGTGCGGGAACACCGCGTAGGACTGGAACACCATGTTCACCGGTCGCTGGTTCGGCGGCGTGCGGCTCATGTCCTGGCCGTCGATCAGGATCCGCCCCGAGGTCGGGGTCTCGAAGCCGGCCACCATCCGCAGCAGGGTGGTCTTGCCGCAGCCGGATGGCCCCAGCAGGGCGAAGAACTCGCCCTCCTCCACCGACAGCGTCACGTCGTCGACCGCGACCGCCTTGCCGAAGCGCTTGGTCACATTCTCCAGCCGGATGATGGTCTTGGCCTCGGCCATCAGGCGCCTCCGGCGGCGTTGCGCGCCACGTCCGTGCCCTGCAGCCGCAGGGCGATGAAGGTCAGCAGCACGGTGATCGCGATCAATATGGTCGAGGCCGCGTTCACCTCTGGCGTCACCGAGAAGCGCACCATCGAATAGACCTTGATCGGGAAGGTGGTCGTTTCCGGTCCCGAGGTGAAGAAGGTGATCACGAAGTCGTCGAGGCTGAGGGTGAAGGCGAGCAGGCCGCCGGCGACCAGGCCCGGCGTCATGTGCGGGGCGATGATGTCGCGGAAGATGCGCCATTCGCCGGCGCCAAGGTCCTTCGCCGCCTCCTCGAGCTCGCGGTTGAACGAGGCCAGCCGCGCCCGGATCACGATGGCGACGAAGCTGAACGAGAACGAGATGTGCGAGATGATGATCGCGCCCAGGTTCAGCGGCCACGGCAGCGACGTGGGCCACGGCATCACCTGAGTGAAGAACACCAGCATGGCGACGCCCATGCAGATCTCCGGCACCACGATCGGCAGCGCCAGCGCGCCCTCGAACGCCGTCTTGGCGGGAAAGCGGAACCGCCAGAGCAGCAGCGCGGTCATGGCCCCCAGCACCAGGCTGACCAGGGTCGAGATCGCCGCGATGGTCAGCGAGTTGCCGAACGCGGTGATCAGGTCGGAGTCCTGCAGCGCCAGCGCATAGTAGTGCAGGGTGAAGCCGCGCCAGACGACGTTGTGCTTGGAGTTGTTGAAGCTGAACGCCACCAGCGTGACCAGCGGGGCGTAGAGGTAGACCGTGACCAGCACCAGCCAGGTGCGGATCGGCCAGTGGCGCAGGTATTCCAGCGGCGCGGCCGGCGCGCGACGTTGCTTGATGGCGCCGCTCATGCCGCCGCCCTCGCCGCCCGGCCCCGGGCCACGATCGCCTGCACGGCGATGGCCAGGAAGGTGGCGTACATCAGGAGGAACGAGAGCGCCGCGCCGAACGGCCAGTTGTCGGCGGTCTTGAACTGCCGCTCGATGATGTTGGCGATCATCATGCTCTCCGGTCCGCCGAGCAGGTCCGGGGTCAGATAGGCGCCGATCGAGGGGATCAGGGTGATGATCACCCCCGAGACGATCCCCGGCATCGCCAGCGGGATCACCACGCGGGCGAAGGTGGTCAGATGGCCGGCGCCGAGGTCGAGGCTGGCTTCCAGCAGCGAGCGGTCGAGCCGGTCCAGCGCCGCATAGAGCGGCAGCACCATGAACGGCAGCTGGACGTAAACCAGGCCGAACACCACGGCGAAGTTGTTGTGCAGCAGCGGCAGCGGCTCGAACGTGCCCAGCGGATGGCCGAGCGCCCCGGTCAGGTGCGAGACCCCGCCCCAGAGCGCGCTCAACCCTGTGTTGATGAAACCCTCGCTCCGCAGCACCGCCATCAGCGCGTAGGTGCGGATCAGGAGGTTGGTCCAGAACGGCAGCATGATCAGCAGCAGCAGCCAGATCTTGGTCTTCTCCGACGCGAAGGTGATCGCCACCGCCACCGGAAAGCCGATTATCAGGCAGAACACCGTGGTCAGCGCCGCGAACCAGACCGACTTCAGGATGATGCCCAGGTAGAGCGGATTGAGCGCGTGGATGTAGTTGGAGAACGTCCCGTTGATAGTGATCTCGACGAGGTTTTTGTTCTCGCCGAAGCTGTAGGCCCAGATGATCGCCAGCGGCACGAGGAAGAACCCCACCAGCCAGACCACCGGCGGCCCCACCAGAATCGCGAACACGGCTTTGGCCCGGGTCCAGCTCTCATCCATGGCGGCGGCTCGGTCTAACGCAGGGGAGCAAAGCCTCCCTTCCCCCTTGCGGGGAAGGGTCGGGGATGGGGGTGTCAACTGTGCGTCCGCGGGTTCGGCGTCTCTCAGCCTCAACGGCCGACATCCGGTTCGCACCCCCACCCCTGACCTCTCCCCGCAAGGGGGAGGGGAAATGTGCCAAACCCCTCATGCCGCGAAGATCCGGGTCAGGGTTTCGTCGTAGAGCTGTGAACGCTTCAGGCCCTCGAACTGTGCGTACTCGCAGCGCGCCATCACGGCGGCCGGCGGGAAGATCACGTGGTTGGTGCGGTAGCTGTCCGGCATCAGCGCCAGCGCGGCGGCGTTCGGCGTCGGGTACATGATGGTGTTGGAAATCTCGGCGCCGTTCTTCCCGTCGAGCATGAAGTTGATGAACCGGTGCGCGTTGTCCGGCCGCGGCGCGCCCTTGGGGATGCACAGGCAGTCGGAGTTGAGCACCGAGCCTTCCTTCGGCACCACGAAGTCGAGGTCGTCGTCCTCCTGCATCACCTGGGCGATGTCGCCGTTGTACTCCATGACGATGTCGATATCGCCCGAGAGCAGCAGGTCCTGGCCCTCGTCGTTGTGGAAGATTTTGATGTTCGGCTTCTGGCGGATGTACATTTCCGCCACCTGGTCGATCATCGCCGGGGGGATGCCGCGCACAGAGTGGCCGAAGTACTTGGCGCCCAGCTCGATCAGGTCGTCGGCTTCCGAAAACAGGCCGATCCGGCCCTTGTAGCGGTCCGAATCCATCACCCACTTCCAGCTGTCCGGCACGCCGTCCATCTTCGACTTGCGATAGCCGATGCCGAGCACCAGCCAGGTGTAGGGCATCGAATATTTGCGGCCAGGGTCGAAGTCGGGATTCTGGAACGCCGGCAGCAGGTTGGCGACGTTCGGTATCTTCGCGTGGTCGAGCTGCATGAGCATGTCGGAGATGACCATGCGGGTGACGAACTCGTTCGAGGGCACGATCAGGTCGAAGCCGGGATTGCCGGCGCGCAGCTTGGAGAACAGCTCGTCGTTGGTGGCGAAGAGACTCATCTTCACCGCCACCCCGGTCGCCGCCTGGAAGTCGGCCAGGGTGGTTTTACCGGTGTAGGTGTCCCAGTTGTAGAAGTTGAGCCGGTTCTCTTCGCCGTTCGCCCCGAGCGGGATCTTGCCGGCGCATCCGTCCAGGCTCAGCCCCGCCGCGGCAGCGCCCATCCCGGCCAGAAGCGAGCGGCGCGAACGCATCATCGAGGGATCGCCTCGGTCCCCTCCCCTCCCCCTTGCGGGGAGGGGTTGGGGGTGGGGGCGCGAACTGGGTGTTGCCCGAGAGGGCTGCGAGACACGCTAAACGGCGGGGGCCGAGGCGACACCCCCATCCCCGACCCTTCCCCGCAAGGGGGAAGGGAGAATGTTCTGCGCCCCGCCTCAGGCATTCTTCAGGCACCAATCGTAGTCGAGCGGCGAAACTTCGGCGAAGAAGCGGTCCTGCTCGGTGCGCTTGACGATGGTGAACATCTCCACGAACCGCGCGCCGAGGTACTCGCGCATCACCGCCGAGCCGGCGAAGGCGTCGGTGGCCGCGAACCAATTGGCGGGCAGGCGCACGCCCATTTTCGCCGCCGCTTCGTACCCGTCGCCGACCACCGGCGGCCCGGGGTCGAGCTTCTGCGTCAGCCCGTGGTGGACGCCGGCGAGCAGCGCCGCCAGCGCCAGGTACGGGTTGGCGTCGGCGCCGGCGACGCGGTGCTCTATGTGCCGCCCGCTCGGCGGCCCCGCCGGCACGCGCAGCGAGACGGTGCGGTTGTTCACCCCCCAGGTCGGCGCCACGGGGGCATAGGAGTTGGCGCGGAAGCGGCGGTAGGAATTGGCGTTCGGCGCGAAGATCGCCATGCCGTCGGCCAGGCCCGCCTTCAGTCCGCCAACCGCTTGGCGCAGCGGCGGCGCGCCGGCCGGGTCTTCACTGGCGAAAATATTGCGGCCTTCCGCGTCGTTGACGCTGACGTGCAGGTGCAGCCCGCTGCCCGCGCGCTCGGCGAACGGCTTGGCCATGAAGGTCGCTTCGAAGCCGCTGGCGGCGGCCACGCCCTTGGCGATGCGCTTGTACATCACCGCCTCGTCGGCGGCGCGCAGGGCGTCTGGCTTGTGATGCAGCGTCAGCTCCAGCTGCCCCGGCGCATATTCCGAGATCGCGCCTTCCAGCGGCACGCCTTGCGCATCCGCCGCGGCCCAGAGCGCGCGCAGAAAGCCGCCGACGTCCTCGAGTTCGCGCAGACCGTAGACGCCGTGCAGGCTCGGCCGCTCGCCGCCTGGCCCGACCGCGGCCAGCTCGATCCCGCCGTTCGCCGTGCGCCGGCGGTCGACCAGATAGTATTCGAGTTCGCAGGCGACGACCGGGGTCAGCCCATCGGCGGCGAAGCGGTCGATCACGCCCTGCAGCACATGGCGCGGGTCGAGGTCGTTGGGCGTCCGGTCCAGCTCGCAGAGCGACGTCAGCAGCTGGGCGGTGTCGTCGCCGAGCCATGGCGCGCGGACCAGCGTGCCCGGCGCCGGCCAGGCCACCCGGTCGGCGTCGCCGTCGGCCCAGACCAGGCCGGTGTCCTCGCAGTCCTGCCCGGTGATATCGCAGACCAGGATCGAACCCGGCAGGAAGCGGCCGTTCTCATAGACCGCCGCCATCTCGGAGCGCCGCAGCCGCTTGCCGCGCGGCACGCCGGACATCGCGGTGAAGATCAGCTCGAAGAACTCGATCCCCGGGTTGGCTTCCAGGAAGGCCCGCAGTTCGGCTGGATCGGCGATGGAACTGGCGGAAGCGGACAAGCGGGGCGCCTTTCAGCTCGGCGCGACTTCGCCGTCTGTGATCACTTTTTGGCGGACAGCCAGCGTCCGTCAAGAGCAGCGGCGCTCTTATCTGTGATCACTGTTGGTTTTGGCCAAAGCCTACAGGCCGCCGCCGAGCGTCGTGTAGAGCGACACCATGTTCGTGGTCTTGGCCAGCTCGGCCGCGACCAGGGTCTGGCGCGCCGCGTAAAGCGCCCGTTGGGCGATCAGTACGTTCAGGTAGGTGTCGCTGCCTTGCTCGAAGCGCGCCGTGGAAAGCCGAAGCGCGTCGGCCGAGGCCGCGGTCAGGGCCTGCTGGGCCGAGAGCTGTTCGTCGATCGTGCCGCGCTGGGCCAGGGCGTCAGACACCTCGCGGAACGCGGTCTGAACCGTCTTCTCGTAGGTGGCGACACTGACGTCGCGCTCGGCCTTGGAATAGGCAAGGTGGCCCTTGTTGGCCCCGGCGTCGAAGATGGTCTGGCTGATCTGCGGCGCGAACGCCCAGGTCCCCGACGCGCCGGTGAACAGGGCCGACAGCGCGAGGCTGGTGACGCCGCCCGATCCGGTGAGCTCGATGCTGGGGAAGAACGCCGCCCGGGCCGCGCCGATGTTGGCGTTGGCGGCGCGCAGCTGGTCCTCGGCCTCCAGCACATCCGGCCGCGCGAGCAGAACGTCGGAGCCGATCGCCGCTGGCAGATGATCGATCACCACCGCGGTCTCATCGACGCCGGGCGGCAGCAGCTCATCGCCCACGGGCTTGCCGACGACGAGATCGAGCGCGTTGCGGTCCTGGGCGACCTGGGTGGTCAGGCGCGCGACGTCGAACCGCGCCTGCTGCACGGTGGTCTGCGCCTGGCTGACGTCGAGCTCGGAGTCGATGCCGGTTTCGAAGCGATGCCGGATCACGTCCAGCGTGGACGACGAACTCTTCAGTGTGTCCTGCGCGATCCCCAGCAGCGCCCGGTCCGAGCCGATGGTGAGGTAGTCGGAGGCGACCTCCGACACGAGGCTGATCTGCGCGGCGTCGCGCGCCTGGCGGGTGGCGAAATACTGCTCCTGCTGCGCCCGCGTCAGGTCGCGCACCTTGCCGAACAGGTCGAGTTCATAGGCGGTCGTGCCCGCGGTCAGGCTGTAGATGTGTTCGTCGTACTCGCCCGTCGCGCCCGGGGTCACGCCGCCCGTCGCCACGCTGGCCGGCTCTTGCCCGAGGGTGGCCGCGCCCTGGGCGGCGATGGTCGGGAACAGGGCGGCGCGCTGGACCTGGTACTGCGCCCGGGCGGCGGCGATGTTGGCGACGGCCACCCGCAGGTCGCGATTGTTGGCCAGCGCCTGCTCGATCACCGACTTCAGCTTGGGGTCCGAGAAGAAGTCGCGCCAGCCGACCACCGGCTGCGCCACGGCGGGCGGCGCGGGATAGGACGGACCGGTGGGGAAGGTCGCCGGCGTCGGCTGTGCGGGCCGATGGTATTTGGGCGCCAGATCGATGCAGGCGCTCAGCGACAGCGCGGCGAGAACTGCTAGGGGTGCGAAGCGGCGCACGTTAGGTCCCCTCCGCCGGCGCAGGCGTGGCCGATGCGGGCGCAGCGGCGGGCGCCACGTCCTGCCGGAACAGCCGCTTCACCACGATGAAGAACACCGGCACGAAGAAGATCGCGAGCACGGTGGCCGAGATCATGCCGCCGACGACGCCGCGCCCGATCGCGTTCTGGCCACCCGAGCCGGCCCCAGTCGAGAGCGCCAGCGGCAGCACGCCGAAGATGAAGGCGAACGAGGTCATCAGGATGGGTCGCAGCCGCAGCTTCGCCGCCGCCAGCGCTGCCTGGGCCGCGGTCATGCCCATCTTCATCCGCTCTTCGGCGAATTCGACGATCAGGATCGCGTTCTTGGCCGATACGCCGATGGTCGTGATCAGACCGACCTGAAAGTAGATGTCGTTGTCGAGACCGGTAAGATGGGCGGACAGCACCGCGCCGATCACGCCTAGCGGCACCACCAGCAGCACGGCGATCGGCACCGACCAGCTTTCGTAGAGCGCCGCAAGGCACAGGAACACGATCAGCAGCGACAGCGCATAGAGCGAACCGGCCGCCCCGCCCGACGCCTTCTCCTCATAGGAAAGGCCGGTCCATTCATAACCGACGCCCGGCGGCAGCTTTTTGATCAGCGTCTCCATCCGCTCCATCGCCGCCCCGGTGCTCTCGCCTGGCGTCGGCGAGCCCTGGATTTCGACGGATGGCTCGCCGTTGTAGCGCTCCAGCCGGGTCGGTCCGTAGATCCAGCTGCTGGAGGCGAAGGCGGAGACGGGCGACATGGTCCCGGACGCGCTGCGGACGTAGAGGTTGTCGAGGTCTTCCGGGCTGGTGCGATAGGGCGCGTCGGCCTCGACGTAGACCTTCTTCACCCGGCCGCGGTCGATGAACTGGTTGACGAAGGCGCCGCCGAACGCGGTGCTGACGGTGGTGTTGATGTCGGCCTGCGAGAGCCCGAAGGCGCCGGCCCTGGCCTGGTCGATCGTGAGCTTCAGTTGAGGCACGTCGTCCAGCCCGTTGGGCCGCACCTGCGCCAGTCCGTGGTCCTGCCGCGCCAGGCGGAGCAGCGTATTGCGAGCTTCGATCAGCTTGGCGTGGCCGAGGTTGCCGACATCCTTCAGCTCCAGATCGAACCCCGTGGCGTTGCCGAGCTCGAACGCGGCTGGGGGCGTGAACGCGATCACCTGGCCGCTGAAGATCTGCGGCGTCAGGTTCTGGAACACCCGCTTGACCACCGCCTGGGCCGTGCGGCTCGCGCCCGGACGCTCCGACCAGTCCTTCAGGGTCGTGAAGGCAAGGCCGGTGTTCTGGCCGATGCCGACGAAGCCGAACCCGGCGGCCGTGAACAGGCCGGCGACGTTGTCCTTCTCGTCGACCAGATAGTGGTGACGGACCTTGGCCATCACCGCCTCGGTCTGCTCGGCGGTTGCACCAGTCGGCATCGTCACCTGGGTGAACAGGAAGCCCTGGTCTTCGTCCGGCAGGAAGCCGCCGGGCAAGCTGACGAACAGGAGCGCCATGCCGCCGACGATCAGGCCATAGATGACGAGGGTGCGACCCCAGCGCCGGTTGGCGCGCTCGACGCCGCGTCCATAGCGGGTGACGCCGCGCTCGAAGTTGCGATTGAACCAGCCCGAGAACCCCTTTTCCGGCCCGTGCTGGACCTTCGCCGGCTGCAGGATCGTCGCGCACAGGGCCGGCGTCAGGATCAGCGCCACCATCACCGACAGCGCCATCGACGAGACGATGGTGATCGAGAACTGGCGATAGATCACGCCCGCCGAGCCGCCGAAGAACGCCATCGGCAAAAACACGGCCGAAAGGACGAGGCCGATGCCCACCAGGGCGCCGGTGATCTCGTCCATCGATTTGCGCGCCGCCTCCTTGGGCGACAGCCCCTCGGTGTGGATCAACCGCTCGGTGTTCTCCACGACCACGATGGCGTCGTCGACCAGGAGGCCGATGGCGAGCACCATGCCGAACAGGGTCAGGGTGTTGATGGTGAATCCGGCGAGGTAGAGGATGGCGAAACTGCCCAGCAGCACCACCGGCACGGCGATGGTCGGGATCAGCGTCGCGCGCCAGTTCTGCAGGAACACCAGCATCACCAGGAAGACGAGCACCACCGCCTCGCCCAGGGTGACCACCACGTCCTTGATCGACAGGCTGATGAACGGCGAGGTGTCGATCGGATAGACCACCTTGATGTCGGACGGCAGGGTCGCGGACAGCTCGGCCATCTTCGCCTTCACCGCCTTGATCGTGGCCAAGGCGTTGGCCCCGGGCGCGAGCTTGATGGCGAGGCCCGTGGCGGGGTGGCCGTTGTAGCGGGAGATGTAGGCTTCGGTTTCGCCGCCGATCTCCACCCGCGCAACATCGCCGAGTTTCACCACCGAGCCGTCCGGATTGGTGCGCAACAGTATCTGGCGGAACTGATCCGGCGTCTGCAGGCGCGACTGCAGGGTGACGATGGCGTTCAGCCTCTGGCCCTTCACTGTCGGCAGTCCGCCGATCTGGCCCGCAGAGACCTGGGCGTTCTGCGCCGTAATCGCGGCGGTCACGTCCGTCACCGTGACCTGCAGGTTCGCCATCTTGAGCGGGTCGAGCCAGATCCGCATCGCGTACTGCGAGCCGAAGAACTGGGTGTCGCCGACCCCGGTGATGCGGCTTAAAGGGTCCTCGATCTGGGAGGCGACATAGTCGCCGAGGTCGTCCTGATCGTGACTGCCGTCGATAGACTCCAGCGCGACGATCAAGGCGAAGTTTCGCGCCGACTTGGCGACCACAAGCCCCTGCTGCTGCACCTCCAGTGGCAAGAGCGCCGTCGCCGACTGCAGCTTGTTCTGCACCTGCACCTGCGCGGTGTCTGGATTGGTGCCCTGCGCGAAGGTCATGGTCACCGTCGCGGTGCCTGACGAGTCGCTGGTCGAGGAGAAGTAGATCAGGTGGTCGAGCCCCTTCATCTGCTGCTCGATGATCTGGGTGGTGGTGTTCTCCAGCGTCTGGGCGTCGGCCCCCGGATAGACCGCGGTGACCGATATCTGCGGCGGCGCCAGCGGCGGGAACTGGGCGATCGACAAAGCCCGGATCGCCAGGATGCCGGCCAGCGCGAGCACCAGGGCGATCACCCACGCGAAGATGGGACGATCGATGAAAAAGCGCGACATGGCGGCTCTAGCTTCCGGCCGCCGCGGGCCGTGCGTTGACCTTCGCGCCCGGACCGAGGTTCAGCAGGCCGTCGACGATCAGCCGATCGCCTGGTTTCAGGCCGTCGGTGACGATCCATTTGTCGCCGATCGCCTGGTCCGTCTTGACGATCCGCTGCGCGACCACATTGCCAGGTCCAAGCACCAGCGCCGTCGCCTCGCCGCGCTCGTTGTGGGAGACGCCGGCTTGCGGCGCGAGCAGTCCCTGCTGTCGGACGCCCTCGATCACCCGAGCGCGGACATACAATCCCGGCAGCAGCGCGCCGTTCGGGTTCGGGAACGTCGCGCGCAGGATCACCGCGCCGGTGGTGGAGTCCACGGTGACGTCCGCAAACTTCAGAACTCCCTCCAGGGGGTAGGCCGCGCCGTTGGGCAGAACGAGCTGCACTTGCGCGCTGTCGGGCGGCGGTTTGGTGACATCGCCGCCGCTCATCGCCGCGCGCAGGTTAAGTAGGTCGGACGCCGACTGGGTGATGTCGACGTAGACCTGACCCATCTGCTGGATCGTCGCCAATGCATTCGCCTGACCGCTTTCCACCAACCCGCCAGGCGTGATCAGCGAGCGTCCGATCCGTCCCGTGATCGGGGCACGAATTCGAGTGAAATCGAGGTTGACTTGAGCCGTCTTCAGCGCCCCGCGCTGGGTCACCACCGTAGCTCTCGCCTGCGCCGCCGCGGCATCGGCGTTGTCGGCGTCCTGCTTGCTCACGCCGTTGATCGCCACCAGCTGCCGGTAGCGGTCGGCCTGCAGCTGGGTCGAGCGGATATTCGCCTCGGCCTGGGCGAGTTGGCCCTGCGCGGTGAGCAAGGCGGCGCGGTACGGCGCGTCCTCGATCTCGTAGAGCACCTGCCCGGCCTGAACCACCGAGCCTTCGACAAAGTCGCGGCGGCGGATGACGCCATTGATCTGCGGCCGCACATCCGACGATTCCAGCGCCGAAACCCGGCCCGGAAGTTCGGTGGTCAGCGTCACAGGCTCGGTTTTCAGCACGACGAAACCAACGGTCGGCGGCGGCATCGGCGGCGGCGGCGGCTTGCCGCAGGCCGCGAGCGCCAGGCAGCCGGCAACCCACAGCGCCGCCCCCGGCAATGACTTCATCGTTAAGCTATCCGGTTGGGTGCGACGGGAGTTCACGGCATCCTTGACCGAGCGAGGCGTGAAAGACGGCAGCATCAGAGTGTGACGACAGCCCACCGCGGTGGAAAGCCCCGCCCGTTATCGGGTCGCCGACGCTGCGCCTGATCTACCTCTAGCACGACCATCGGCGAACGGTCCCGATAGTCTTTCTCGCGGGCCGATGAGGTCAGCTGCCGTAACGTCAGCTCCAGCCGGTCGACGTCGCCGGTTGCACAGGGAACGGGCAGGTCGAGCCACTCCCGCCGAGGTTCAGCCGATCGTGTCTTGCCGGAGCAAATACTCCCTACACGCGTTTGAAAATTAGGCGCATGCTCAAGCCAATAAACAGTGCGGAGTCCGTCGCAGTGCGGTGAGACAGCCGCACATAGGGTTGAAACGGCCATGGTGATGAATCCGAAGACGATCACCGTCTTCCTGGACTCAAGTTCTTCGGGACAGCGTCGCGCGGCTCGCGCGGCTGAACTGGCGCGCCAGTGGGACGCGCATCTGGTCGGCGTCTACATCGTGTTCAACGGCGCGACGTCGCATCCATCCCTGGCCTACGCCCGCAGTGAGAAGGCGATCGCCGGGGTCATCGCCCACGAGCGCCGGGTCGAGGACGCCTGCTCGAAAACGACCTGCGAGGTGGGCGATCGGTTCAAGGCGCTCTGCGCCGATGCGGGCGTCCACGCGGAGTTTCGCCCGATCGATCGCGACAACACCACCGAGACGGCGATCATCAACTCCCTTCACTCCGACCTGCTGGTGATCGGACACGGCTCGCCGAGCGGGCTGCCGGACAATATGGCGGCCGAAAAGATCCTGCTCGCCTGCGGCGTGCCGCTGCTGATCGTGCCGAACGATTGGCGCGGCGAGACGATCGGCGAAAAGATCCTGATCGGCTGGAACGCCAGCCCGGAAGCGCGGCGCGCCGTCTCCGACGCCATGTGCCTTCTGGTCACGGCGGCGTCGGTGACCGCGCTGGTGGTCGATCCGGCCGGGTGCAAGTTTCTCGGCCAGCAGGTCGGCTTGGATATCTGCGATCATCTGGGTCGCCACGGCGCCAAGGTCGACGTCCAGGAGGTCCAATCGCGGGGCCACCCGATCGCCAAGGTCATTCTCGACCACGCGACGCAGAACGGCTTCGACCTGATCGTCGTTGGCGCCCGCAACCCGGTGCACCTGCGGGAGATCCTGTTCGGCAACGCCACCCGGACCCTGCTGACCAAGATGCCGGTGCCGGTTCTCGTTTCCCGATAGTCTTCTCGTTTCCGGTAGTCTTCTCGTTACCGACGTCAGGGCGTTCGCGCAAAGAGCCCGATCGTCAGCGCGACACCGAGGATCACCACCCCGATCCTGAGCATCCGCTCGTTCACCCGCTTCAGCGCCCAGGCGCCGAGCAGCCCGCCGGCGATGGCGCCGACGCCAAGCCACAGCGCCGACAGCCAGCGCACATTCCCCGAGAAGGCGAAGATCGCCACCGCCGAGGCGTTCATCACCGCGGCGAGCACGTTCTTGGTCGCGCCCGCGTTGCGCACCGAAAGGCCCGCGATGGTCAGCGCCGCCAGCATCAGGAACCCGATCCCGCCGCCGAAATAGCCGCCGTAGATCGCGATCAGGAACTGCACGAACCCCGCCGCCATCGGCCCTAGCGACGCGCCTGGCGCGCTCGGCTTGCGGAAGAAACTGCCCCAGGCGAACAGCGCGGTGGCCGCCAGCACCAGCCAGGGCAACATCAGCGCGAAGAAGCTGGGCGGAGTCGCCAGCAGCAGCAGCGCCCCGATCACCCCGCCCGCCAGGCTGATGATGAGGAGCGCCCGAAACGACAGGTTCTCCGCCCCGGCGACCAAGGCGCGGCCAGCGAATCCCGTCGTCATCTGGCCCGGAAACAGCGCCACGGTCGAGGTGATGTTGGCGGCGCGGGCGTCTATGCCCGACAGGAGCAGCACCGGCAGGGTGACGAACGAGCCGCCACCCGCCAGGGCGTTCTGCGCACCGGCCCAGACGCCGGCCAGGAGCAGCAGGATCCACACCCGCTCAGCACTCCACCACATTCACCGCGAGACCCCCGAGCGAGGTCTCCTTGTAGATCGCGTTCATGTCCTCGCCCGTCCGTTTCATGGTGGCGATCACCTTGTCGAGACTGACCGTATGCTGGCCGTCGCCGAGCAGCGCCAGGCGCGCCGCGTCGATCGCCTTGATCGCGCCCATCGCGTTGCGCTCGATACAGGGGATCTGCACCAACCCGCCGATCGGATCGCAGGTGAGGCCCAGATTGTGCTCCATGCCGATTTCGGCGGCGTTCTCGATCTGGGCGTTGCTGCCGCCCAGCGCGGCCGCCAGCCCCGCCGCGGCCATCGAGCAGGCCACGCCGACCTCGCCCTGACAGCCCACCTCCGCGCCGGAGATGGAGGCGTTGCGCTTGTAGAGCGAGCCGATCGCGGCGGCCGTCAGCAGGAACGCGTGCCGCCCTTCCCGGCCACCCTGGTAGTAGCGGTCGTAGAAGCGCAGCACCGCCGGCACGATGCCGGCCGCGCCGTTGGTGGGCGCGGTGACCACGCGCCCACCGCTGGCGTTCTCTTCGTTCACCGCCAGCGCCCACAGATTGACGTAGTCCATGGCGACCAGAGGGTCCTCGACCGGGTGCTCGGCGCGAGCCGTGATCGTATCGAGCACCTGCTTGGCGCGGCGTCGGATGCCGAGCGACCCGGGCAGCACCCCGCCCTGGCGCATGCCACGGTCGATGCAGGCTTCCATCGCCGCATAAATGGCGTCCAATCCGGCGCCGATCTCCCCATCGCTGCGTGTTGCCCGCTCGTTCGCATAAGTGAGCGCGGCGATGGTCAGACCCGCCTGCGCCGCCTGGCGCAGCAGCGCCTCGCCGGACGCGAACGGGAACGGCGCCGGTGGCCCGAGGTCGTCGGCGTCGTTGCGGCCCATCTCGTCCTGATCGCGGACGAAGCCGCCGCCGACTGAGAAATAGGTGCGCTCGGCGACGGTCTCGCCCGCGCCGCCATAGGCTGTCAGGGTCAGGGCGTTCGGGTGCTGAGGCAGGCGCTCGCGCCCGGCCCAGATGATGTCGGTCGCCGGATCAAACTGGATCGGCCGGCTTCGCCCGAGCTGCAACGGTGCGCCGCCGGCCAGCGCCGCCAGGGCGGTGTCACCCTCGTCCGGATCGAAGCTCGCCGGCTCGTAGCCCATCAGGCCGAGCATCACCGCCCGGTCGGTGGCGTGGCCCCGGCCGGTCAGCGCGAGGGACGCGTAAAGTTTCACCGTCACCCGATCGACCCGGCCGATCACGCCTTCGGCCCGCAGGCCGCGAACAAAGCGCGCCGCGGCGGTCATCGGCCCCATGGTGTGCGAGCTCGACGGCCCCACGCCCAGCTTGAACAGATCGAACACGCTTACGGCCATCGGGAAGACCCCAACGCGGCGCCCAACCGATCAGCCCGCCACATAAGCCCCGCCGTTGACGTGGATCACCTGGCCCTGGACGAATTCAGCCGCCGGGCTGAGCAGGAACTCGACCACGGCGGCGTAGTCGCGGTCCTGCGTCAGCCGCCCGGACGGATTGACCCGGCCTGCCCGCTCCAGCACCCGCGCCGCGGCCTCTTCGCTGCCGAGCATGGCGGCGACCGAGGTGGTGGCGACCAGGCCCGGCGCAACGGCGTTGACCCGCACGCCCTTGGGCGCGAGTTCGGCCACCAGATAGCGCACAAGGCTCTCCGCCAGCGCCTTGCCGACGCCCAGCGCCGCGTAGTTGGCCTGCGGCGCACGGGCGCCAGCGCTGGAGATCAGCACCACGCCGCTCCCCGCTCCCAGCAGCGGCATCGCCGCCCGCACCAGGTAGAGCAGCGCCAGACCGTTCACCTGGATGGCGTGAGTGAACTTGACCAGATCGGCCTCCAGCAGACTGGTCGGATAGATCATCGCCGCGCTGTGGACGATATGAACCGGACCGCCGTCGGCGACCGCCGCGGCCCGCGCCATCAGTTGCGCCGCGCCCTCGATCTCGCCCACATCCGCCCGAACCGCGGTGACGACCGCCCCGCTGGGTTTGAGCTGCGCCAGCGCGGCCACCGCGGCGGCCTCGTCCGCGACATAGCCGAGCACGAGCGCCTCGCCCGGCCGCGCGAGATGCGCCGCGATCGCCAGCCCGATGCCCTTCGTGCCGCCGGTGATCACTGTCGTCATCGCTGGTCCCTCGCTGCCCGCACGACGCTACGCGCGAAACCGTCAGGACACACGCGCGCCGGTTTCCAGCCGGGTCAGCCAGTAGTCGGCGTCATAGGTCGGATCGTCGGTCAGGTATCGCCACAGCTTGATCCGGTTGACGTACTCCAGCCGGCCGGTGTCCTGCTCGAACCACGGCTCCGGCTTGGTCAGGATCGCCTCGACGGTGTCCGGCGCCGGCGCCGACTTGCGGAAGAAGATCGGCCGCTGGGTGTTCGGTCGCGGCAGGTCGCCCACATCCCAGCACCGCACCTGCGAGCCGCTGGCGTGCATGCGGATCTTGAACATGAAGCGCACGTCGTCGGACAGGTTGACGCCGCCGCCGTGCCAGACGCCGTGGTGCAGGAAGAGCAGCGTCCCGGCCTCGCAGACCATGTGCTGCTGGCCGACCATGTTCTGGTAGCGGCCCAGCGCCACCTCGCTGACCTTGCGCAGGTGTGTGCCCGGCACGAACCGGGTGCCTCCCATCGGCCGCGTGACCGCATGCGGGTAGTACAACACCTGCACGTCGAACGAGAGCCTGGGGTCGATCGTCGAGTCCTGATGGGTGTGCTGCGAGACGTTCTCCCGCTTCGCCGCCTCGTAGTAGCGCGGCGGGAAGGTCACGTGCAGGAAGTGGTGATCGAACACCGGCGCTTCGCCCAGCAGGCTGCGCAGCGCGCCCCGGACCAGCGGCAGGGCGAGCAGCTTGGTGATCGCGCTCTCCGGCGCGTAGGCCTCCGCCAGCGGCGTTCCGGCCGGGACCTCGGGGATGTGGCTGGCGGCCAGGGTGTCGCTGAACACATCCATGATCTTGCCGCCGTCGGCCAGCTCCGGAACCTCGCCGGCCTCGGCCATGAACTGGGCGTTGATCTCGGCCGGAACGGCCGCATCGAAGCGCAGGAAGCCACGCGCCACGAAGCTGGCCATCTGCGCCGAGCTCAGCAGGATCGGTTCACTCATGGCGCGCTTCGACCAGTTGCTCGAAGAAGAACTCGTATTTCAGATACGCCAGATCGAACTCCTCGCCGCGGGCATGTGGCAAGAGCTGCGACGCCTGAAACAGCCGCCAGCCGTCCTGCAGCGCCGCCAGACCGGTGGGATAAGGCGGGGTGTCGTCGTCTCCAGCCATGTGCAGCGTCTCGCCGGAGCCATCGTAGAGCGCCCACGCCAGCACCGGCGCGTCCAGCGCCGAGTTCTTCAGGTAGAGCACCAGCACCTTCTGACGCAGCGCCGCACCGCCGCCGGACTTCACGGTCATGCGGACCAGCCCCCGTCGATCACATGGATCGCGCCGGTGGTGAAGGCGCTCTCGTCGGACGCGAGATAGAGCGCCAGATCGGCGATCTCGGCGGCCTGGCCGAGCCGGCCCATCGGCTGTCGCTCGACGAAGCTGCGGCGCACCGCCTCGGGGTCGCCCGGAAGGGCGGCCATGCGCTCGTCCAGGGACGGCGTGGCGACCGTGCCCGGGCAGATCGCGTTGCAGCGCACGCCCTGGCCGACGAAGTCCGCGGCGATCGAGCGGGTCAGGCCGATGACGGCGGCCTTGGTGGCGCTGTAGGCGAAGCGATTCGGCACGCCTTTGATGCTGGAGGCCACTGACGCCATGTTGACGATCGAACCGCGCCCCCGGCTCAGCATCCCCGGCAGCGCCGCCTTGCAGACGTGGAACATGGCGGTGACGTTAAGGTCCCACGAGAAGCGCCAGGCCTCCTCGCCGCAGTCCAGGATCGTGCCCTGGTGCACATAGCCGGCGCAGTTGAAAACCACGTCGAACTCCGGATGTTCGCGGAACAAGCCCACGATCGCGCTTGCATCGGTGACATCGAGTCGGCGCGCCTCGACGCCCACGATCGTCGCGAGCGCGGCTTCGTTGATGTCGGTGGCGATCACCCGCGCGCCCTCGCTGGCGAAGCGCTGGGCGGTCGCGCGACCGATGCCCTGTCCGGCCGCCGTCACCAGGCAAGTCTTTCCCGCGAGCCGCCCAGCCAACCGGTCGCTCGGCATTGAGACGCCCTCCTCTCAGCGGCCACGGACAAGCGCGACCTTAGCGCCATAGTACGCCTCCCCGCCAATAGCGCCGTACACGGCTCCCGTGGGAACGGCCGGGCCATCTGCGCTCGGTCGACGCAACCAGATGTTTTCAGAGGCGCGGCGGCCCCGTTTCGTCTAACGGATGCCAAGTCGAACCAAATCCGCCCATCGGGTCAGTTCGCCGGAAGCAAACTCGCTCTTGCCAACCGCCGCCGCAATCGGACAAGCAAGCACGGGGGCTGACGGTCAGCGTTATTGTTGCCGCAGTTCGGGGTTTTCGCGTTTGACACTTCTCTGGCGCCATGTTGACGACGGGTTCAACCAGCCCCGCGAGGCTGTCTTGACGAGCGCTCACGCCCCGTGAACCAGATGACCAACCCTGGGGACGGCGCGATTCCCGCAAGCGATCCGGCGGCGTCCGCGCTCGCCTTCATCTTGCAGCTGATCGGCCTGCCGGTGAACGCCGCCGAACTGCTGCATCAGGTCGGTGCGCCGGAACTGAACGAGCACGACCTGCTGCGCGTCGCCCGCCAGTTTCCGGTCAGGGTGCGGATGATCAACTCGACTCCGGCGAGACTGGCGTCGCTCCCACTGCCGGCGCTGGCGAGACTGCGCGACGGACGCTGGCTCGTGCTCGGCCGCGTCGCCGAAGACAAGGTGCTGGCGCAGGACCCCCTGGCCACGTCGCCGATCCTGCTCACGCTGGAGGCCTTCGCACGGGAGTGGGACGGCCGGCTGCTGCTGATCTCCCGGCGCGCGGCCCTCTCGGACCCGCATCGCCGGTTCGGCGTCGGCTGGTTCCTCGACGCGATCAACAAATACCGCAAGCCGCTGTCGGAAGTGCTAGTCGGCTCGTTCTTCGTCCAGCTGTTCGCCCTGCTGACGCCGCTGTTCTTCCAGGTGATCATCGACAAGGTGTTCGTCCAGCGTGGGATGTCCACGCTTGAAGTGCTGGCGATCGGCCTGGTGAGTCTGTCGCTGTTCGACGTCGTGCTGGGCGGCCTTCGCACCTACGTGCTGTCGCACACCTCCAATCGCATCGACGTCGAGCTGGGCGCGCGGCTGTTCCAGCACCTGTTCGCCCTGCCGATGGCCTATTTTCAGGCCCGGCGGGTCGGCGACACCACCGCGCGGGTGCGAGAACTCGACAACATCCGCCAGTTCCTGACGTCGGCGGCGCTGACGCTGGCGCTCGACCTGTTCTTCGCCCTGCTGTTCCTGGTCGTGCTCTACATCTACAGCCCGACGCTGACCTTCATCGTCGCCTTCTCACTGCCCTGCTACGTGGCGATCAGTGTCGGCGTCACCCCGGCGTTCCGGACCCGGCTGAACGAGCGCTTCCGACGCGGTTCGGACAACCAGTCGTTCCTGGTCGAGGCGGTCTCCGGGGTCGAGACAGTGAAGTCGATGGCGCTCGAACCCATCATGCAGCGCAGGTGGGAAGAGCAGCTCGCGGCCTATGTGACGGCCTCGTTCAAGGTCACCGTGCTCAGCACGGTCGCGAGCCAGGCCGTGGCGCTGATCAACAAGGTCACCGTGGTGCTGATCATCTTCGTCGGCGCGACGCTGGTGATCGCCAACAAGCTGACCGTCGGCGAACTGGTTGCGTTCAACATGATCTCGTCCCAGCTCGCCGCGCCTGTGCTGCGCATCGCCCAGCTGTGGCAGGACTTCCAACAGGTGCGCCTGTCGGTCGACCGGGTCGGCGACATCCTCAACACCACCCCGGAGCCGGGCCGCGTGGCGCAGAGCAATCTGCCGACGATCCGCGGCGATATCGGACTGGATAACGTGACGTTCCGCTACCGCATCGACGGCCAGCCGGTGCTGCAGGACTTCTCCCTGGCGATCACGGCCGGACAGGTGGTGGGCATCGTCGGCTCTTCCGGCTCGGGCAAGAGCACCTTGGCGAAGCTGATCCAGCGCCTCTACGTGCCCGAGAGCGGCCGGGTGATGGTGGACGGGATCGATCTGGCCCTCGCCGACCCGAGCTGGCTGCGACGCCAGATCGGCGTGGTGCTGCAGGAGAACATCCTGTTCAACCGCTCGGTCCGCGAAAACATCGCGCTCTCCAACCCGGCCATGCCGATGGAGGCGGTGATCGAGGCCGCCCAGCTGGCGGGCGCGCACGAATTCATCCTCAGCCTGCCGGAGGGCTACGGCACCCTGATCGGCGAACGCGGCGCCTCCTTGTCCGGCGGCCAGCGGCAGCGGATCGCTGTCGCCCGCGCGCTGGTGGTCAATCCGCGGATTCTGATCTTCGACGAAGCCACCTCCGCGCTCGACTATGAGAGCGAAGCGGCCATCCAGGCCAACATGCGGCGCATCTGCGCCGGGCGCACCGTGCTGCTGATCGCCCACCGGCTTTCCACCGTCCGCAGCGCCGACCGCATCCTCACCATCGAGCGCGGCCGGATCGTCGAAGACGGAACCCACGATGCGCTGTTGCGAAGCAACGGCCGCTACGCGCGGCTCTGGCATCTGCAGTCCAGCGGCGGCCTTGATGACCCGCCGCAATCGGGCGCCCCGCAACCGGGCGCGTTCGCGACATGAGCGGGGGGTTTCTGCGCGGCGCCTATGCGCGTCTGTTCGAGCGCGATCACAGCCAGAATGCGCGCGAGTTCCTGCCGGCGGCGCTTGAGGTCATCGAGACGCCGCCGTCGCCGACCGGCAGGATTCTGGGCCTGCTGATCGTGCTCTTCTTCGGAAGCGCGGTGGCCTGGGCGTTTCTGGCGCGCGTTGACGTCCAGGCGACGGCGCACGGCCGTGTCGCCCCGATCGGCGAGGTCAAAACCATCCAGTCGCTGGATCCAGGCATCGTGCGCGCCATCCACGTGCAGGACGGCGATCACGTGACGGCGGGCCAGTTGCTGATCGAACTGGACCCCACCCAGTCGGGCGCGGATCGCGACCGGCTCACCAGCGACCTGATGCACGCCAAGCTCGACGTCGCTCGCCTCACTGCGCTGAAGAATGCGTTCGAGTCCAACCGAATGCCCGTGATGCTCGCCCCTGCCGAGACGCCGCCCGATCTGGTCGAAGAGGCGAAAGCAGCGATGCTGGCCCAGGCGGACCAGCAAGCCTCGAAGCTCGCGGACCTGTCGCAGCAGATCGACCAGAAGGCGGCCGAGCGCTCCGAAGTCGACGCCCAGATCGACGAGCTTAACGCCACCATGCCGATGCTGGCCGAGAAGGAGCGCATGCACCAGCAGCTCAGGGCACAGGGCTACGGCACCAGCTTCGCCTACCTCGACGCGCAGCAGCAACTGACCGCGGCCCGGCACGAGATCGAGGTGGCGGCGCAGCGACGTCTGCAGGACGAGGATGCGCGCTCGGCGCTGGTCGCGCAGCGACAGAGCGTCAGCGCCGAGTACAGCGCCGGGGTGCTCTCGGACCTGCGCAAGGCGCAGGAGCAGGTGGGCGAACTCAGCCAGCAACTGATCCAGGCTCAGAACAAGTCGTCGCAGACCGCTTTGACCTCGCCGATCGCCGGCGTCGTCGACGACCTCAGCGTCCACACCCTCGGCGGCGTGGTCACCCCGGCCGAACACCTGATGACCATCGTGCCCGACAGCAAGAACCTGATCGTCGAGGCCCGCCTGGAAGATCGCGATGTGGGCTTCGTGCACGTTGGCCAGCCGGTCAAGGTCAAGATCGAGACCTTCAACTTCACCCGCTACGGCCTGATCGAGGGCCGTGTCGTCAGCGTGAGCCGCGATGTGGTCAATCCGGACGCGACGCCGCGCGCGGCGTCCACCGCGCCGACGCCCCCGCCAACGGCCCCGCCGGCCTATGCGGCTCGGATCGCCTTGGCCAAGACCAGCATGGTCATCGACGGGCAGTTGCAGCAGCTGCAGCCGGGCATGGCCGTCACGGCCGATATCCGCACCGGCAATCGGACCATCATCGACTACCTGCTGTCTCCCCTGTCGCGGAAGACCGCAGAAAGCCTGCACGAGCGATGAGCGGCGCGCCGGGACAGCGAAAGACGGTGACGATCGGCGCCGCGTGCGCCGCGACGCTCGGCCTGGCGCTCGCGCCTGCGCAGGGTCGGGCGGACACCTTGCTGGATGCGGTGCGCCTGGCCTACGCCACCAATCCGACCTTCCGTGAGGACCAGGCGCAGCTGCGCGCGATCGACGAAGGCTATGTCCAGGCTCGCGCGGCGCTGGGTCCTCAGGTCAATCTGACGGGCCAGTTCGGGTACGAAAATGCGCTGGTGCAGCAGCCGGCGAGCATCTTCGCGCGCGCAGAGACGTCGACATTTCAGGCCGGCACCGGCACGGCGGATATCTCCGTCGTGCAGCCGCTCTACACCGGGGGCAAGGTCGACGCCGCCGTCCGCGGCGCCAGCGCATCGATTCTGGCGGGCCGCGACTCCTTGCGCGACGCCGAAGGTCAGCTGCTGGTGTCTGTCGTGACCGCCTACCTCGACGTCAGAGCCGCGCGGGTGTCGGTGGACATCCTCACCGACGAAATCAAGGACCTCAGGAGCGAAGCGGAGGAGATCAGGGTAAGAGGCAGCGTCGGACAGGTTTCCAGGACCGATGTCGCCGAGGCCGGCGCCCGCTTGCTCTCGGCGCAGGCGGAGCTGGAAAGCGCGCGCGGCAAGCTGAACAGCAGCAACGCCGAGTACCTCAATGTCGTGGGCGAAAGCCCCGGCCAGCTCGACCCGGCGCCGGAGTTCACCGAAATTCCCGATTCGGTGGACGAGGCGTTCGAAGCCGCGGAGCACAACAACGCACAGCTTCAGTCGGCGATCGAGACCGAGCGGGCGGCGCATGAGGCGATCGCACAGGCGAAGGCCGCCTCGCGTCCGACCGTCTCCCTCAAGCTCGACGCGGCGATCGCGCCGGTCGAGCCCTATCTGCCGCAGGAATATCAGCGAAGTCTCGCGGCCTCGGTCGTCGTCAATCAGTCGATCTTCACCTCCGGTCAGAACAGCTCCCAGGTCCGCGAGGCGGCCGATCGCGACGGCAGCGCGCAGCTCGCGATCGAGGTGGCCCGTCGCAACATGATCCAGTCGGTCGCGCAGGCTTGGGATCAACTGGTGTCGACCCGCGAGGCTATCGCGATCGAGCAGAAGCAGGTCGATCTGGAGAGCATCTCGGTGCAGGGCAACCGGGTCGAGGAACGCGTGGGGCTTCGCACCACGATCGACATGCTGAACGCCGAACTCGAGTACGCCGAAGCCAAGCTCTCGCTGGTGCAAAGCCAGCACGACGAATACATCGCCGGCGCAACGCTGCTCTCGGCCATGGGGCTGCTGCAGGCGAAGTTCATCACGCCCGACATCGAGCAGTACAATCCCCAGACGTCGTTCGAGCGGGTGAGGAACCGCGACGCCGCCCCGTGGGAAGACGCCATCGACGCCATCGACCGGATCGACAGCCACAACCCGGCGCCCCCGCCGCTGTCGCCCGCGGTCGCCGGCGGTCAGCGCCCGGCCGAATCGCCGGCCGCCTCGCCTTCAAAGCCGCAAGTCGGCCCGTGAGCCCGAACCCCCGATGACACTTCTCGCGCGCCTCGCCCTGGTCACCTTGCTGCCGTTCATGTCTCACTACCACGAGGCGCATGTGCGCCTCTGGCGCGTGCAGCACTGGGTCGTCGAGGTCGACACCCATCGGTTCACCGGCGACAAGTCCTGCTGGCTGGTCAGGGGTCAGGTCAGCTACCGCCGGCAGGCGCTGGTGTTCCATTTCCCGGTCCGGCTCGAGACCACCAACGCGATCTACCGCGTTGACGCCGGCGAGCCGCGCGCGGCGAGGAGCGACCTGGTCGACTTGGCGAAACTCGGCTTCGAGCTCTATGCGCCGAGCCTCGACAACCCCAGCGGCGGCCTCGTCCGCATACCGACGATGCGGCTGCAAGGCGCGAATTCGGTGTGGATTCAGTCGCAGCCCGGGAAGTATCCGGTCGAATTCAACATCGCCGGCTTTTCCGCCGCGCTTGACGCGGCCCGGGCGGCGGGCTGCACGGAAGCGTCGTTCAACGGTTAGAGCGCGTTTAGGACGCCGATCTGATGGATCCGTCACCCGGCCGAAGCGCGGCGGAGAGCCGGGGCCGGACGGGCTGGTTCATAGACGATATCCAGCTCGGTAACGGGCCGTCCGGCCCCGGATCTGCGCGCTGCGCGCTCCGTCCGGGGTGACGAGGTCTGGGGCGGTTTCGGCTGACTCTATCCGGTCTAGGCTTTGGCCGCTTTCGCCTTGACCGGGCTCGCCTTGGCCGGACTCGCCAGCGCCCGGTCCACCTGCGCGATCACCTGCGCCCCCGTGATCAGCCGGGTGCACTCGAAGTGGCGCGCGGTGTTCTGGTGGCGCGGGCACCACATGAAATCGTCGTGCTTGAAGCGCAGCGCCGGGTCGTTCCAGCAGCTGTTGCAGGTGTGCCAGTTGATAACCCGGTAAGGCGTGGTGAACTCGTTGGTCGGGTGGGTGAAGCCGCTGATCACCACGGCCGGCACACCGCTGGCCCAGGCCAGCCAGGCGAGGCCGCTGGAGAGGCCGACGAACGCCTCGGCGTGCTTCAGCCAGTGCGCACGCTCGGTCAGCGGCCGGTCACCGGTCTGGTCCTCGGCGTCGTGCGGGATGTGGGTGTAGAGCAGGCCCGAGCCGTGCACCGGTTTCTGGTCGATGCAGATCACGCGCAGGCCCTTGGACTTCAGGTGCGCCACCACCTCGCGCCAGCCCAGCGGGTTGTTCCACATCTTACAGCCGGACGAGCTTTGCACGGCGATGCAGACGTAGGGTTCGGGGATCGGCCGCGGGTCGTCGGGGATGGTGATCTTCGGCGGCGCCTCGGTGGGATCGACGCCCAGGATGTAGCCGGCGGTGCGGTGCAGGCCGACCATGCGGAAGTCGGTCGGCTGCCAGACGTTGGCGGTGTCATCGAAGAACAGGCCAAGGCAGTAGCTGGCGTAGAACGTGTCCTGCAGCTTGCGCTCGACCACCTCCTCGTGCGTCACGAAGGTGATGTCGGGGTACTTTTCCTTCAGCAACGGCGTGATCAGCCCGGAAATGGCGCAGGTCAGCTTGCAACCATGCACCTCGCCGAAGCGGGCGGCGTAGGGGAACCAGGCCATGGTGTCGCCGAGCGTCCCGACCGGGAACTGGATCAGCACTTCGCGATCCTTGCAGTCGTACTCGTGCTTGAGAATCGACTCGTCACCGTCGAACACCTCGACCCGGAAACGCACGTAGAAGCGCTTGGAGCTGGCGACCACCGCGCCCTTGTTGCGGCTCTCGAACAGGGTGTTGCCGGTGTCGATGTCCGACAGCCGCACCAGCCACTCACCCTCCTCCCGCTGCGGAAGCACCACACGGGCGCCGAGGTTGAAGTCGTAGCGAATGCCCTTGGGCCCTTCCTGCGTCGGCTTCTCGGCCGGCGGCGGATAGGCGGCCTTGGTCGGGGCCGAGCCCGACTGGACCGGCTTGGCGGCGGCCGACGCCGCGGCGGTGTTGGAGACCGCGATCACGGGCGCGATGTCGCGCTTCGGCGCGACCGGAGTTGCGCCTTCCGCAGTCGGCGAAGGCTGTTCGCCACGCGTGTAATCCATCGTCGGCGGAACCCTCTTGCCGTTTGACCAGCCGCCGGGAAGCGGTGATGCGTGAATGGCGTCGGCCCCCCGGCCGACCCCGCCCATCCATGCCTGGGCCGCAAGCACGTTAGCGTCAGATGATGGGCGCCGCCACCGGGACGCCAGCTTATTCTCGCATTCGGCGAGCGGCGCCTAGGCCGCTCTGGTGCGACACGTTTATCCTGACCCCCGATGAGTCCACCGATCGCCGCAGACGCTTGGACCGAACTGCGGCGCAATTGGCGGCTGCTGACGGCCTGCACCGTCGGCTTCGGGATGAGCCTGTCCGGCATCCCGTTCTACACCCTCGGCGTCTTCGTCGATCCGCTGCATGCGGCGTTCGGCTGGAGCGTCGGCCAGATCCAGCTGGGCCTGACGATCTCCTACCTGACCACGATGGCGGTGTTGCCGACGGTGGGCTGGCTGGCGGACCGCTACGGCGTGCGCGCCGTCGCGGTGACGTCGCTGACCCTGCTCGGCGTCGCCTTCATGTGCCTGGGTCTGCAGCGCGGGCCGCTCTGGGCCTTCTACCTCAACTGGTTCTGCATCTCCCTCTTCGGCACAGGCACCCTCGCCATCACCTGGACCCGGGCGATCACCGACGCGTTCCGGGCCGGACGCGGCCTCGCGCTCGGACTTTCGCTGCTGGGCACCGGGGTCATCGGCATCTTCGGGCCGCCGGCGGCGCGGGCGCTGATCGACGCCGTCGGCTGGCGCTGGGCCTACGCCTGCCTCGGCGCCGCGCCGATCCTGATCGCCGTGCCCACGACGCTGCTGTTCCTGCGGCACGGCGCGCACATCGCCCGGCCCACGGCCAAAGGCTCGCCGGCCCGGCTGTCCGATGTGCGGATGTGGTTGATCGGCGGGGCCTTCATCTTCATCGCCGGCGGCGTCTCCGGCCTGATCCCCAACCTGATCAAGGTGTTCACCACCGAAGGCATCCCCCGCGCCGACGCGGTGCTGGCGACCAGCGTCGTCGGCGTGTTCGTGGTGATCGGCCGCGTCGCCTGCGGGGCTCTGGTCGACCGGTTCTGGGCCCCGGCCGTGGCGGCGATCTTCGTGCTGGCGCCGGCGCTGGCGTGCGTGCTGCTGGCGGGGGGCCTGGTCCGGCCCGCGACCGCCGTGCTCGCCTGCGCCCTGATCGGCCTCACCGCCGGCGCCGAGTTCGACCTGCTGCCGTTCCTGGTCGGCCGCTACCTGCCGCTGGAGCGCTACACCGCCTCGCTGGCGGTGCTCAGCGCCTGCTTCTACCTCGGCGCGGCGGCCGGCGGCCCGGCCATCGCCTCGTTCTACGACCGGCTCGGCAGCTACGGCGCCGGCCTCTGGACCGCTGCGGCGCTGTTCACCGGTGCGGCGGTGGCGCTACTGTGCCTTGGACCGTATCCGAACTTCGAACCGACGCGCGAGCGTCCCCGGTCGCTCGCGCCGGATTGACGGCCGCCGGGGTAAACCGCCAAGTCGTCGCCATCGGAGGCGAGCGTGAGCGAAATTCGGTGCGTGGCGCAAAGCGGCGACGAACTGGGCGAAGGCCCGGTCTGGGTCGCCGCCGAGGGGCGGCTCTACTGGTTCGACATCCACGGCCGGCGGCTGCACTGGCTTGAGCACGCGAGCGGCGCGGTAGGCGAGTTCAGCCTGCCGGTGCGGGCGAGCGTGGCCGCGCCCCGCCGCGCCGGCGGCCTGATCCTGGTCACCGAAGCCGGCCTCGCAACCTTCGACACCGCCGTCGGCGCGTTCGATCTGCGCCAACCAATGACCTTCGAGTCCGGCTTCCGCACCAACGACGGCAAGGTCGACGTCGCCGGCCGGCTCTGGTGGAGCACCATGGACGACGACGGCGGCAAGCGGCCGGGTGCGCTCTTCCGCACCGATCCGAACGGCCGCACGCACAAGGTGCTGGAAGGCCTGCACATCGCCAATACCGTCTCGTGCAGCCCAAACGGCGACGCGATGTACCTCGCCGATTCCCGCCTGAGCACGCTCTGGGCGTTTCCGATCGCCGCCGACGGCTCGCTGGGCGAGCGGCGCGTGTTCATCGACACCCGCGGCGGCGACGGCGCGCCGGACGGCTCTGCAGTCGATGCCGAGGGCTATGTCTGGAACGCGCAGTGGGGCGCCTGGCGCGTCGTGCGCTACGCTCCGGACGGCGCGGTCGACCGTATCGTCGCCTTTCCGGCGGCCCACGTGTCGAGCTGCGCCTTCGGCGGTCCGGATCTGACGACGCTCTATGTCACGACCGCCAAGGAGCACTTGAGCGCCGAAGCGCGCGCCGCCCAGCCGCTGGCCGGCCATCTGTTCGCGTTCGAGCCCGGCGTCGCCGGCCTGGCGCTGCCGGTGTTCGAGGGCGAAGTGGGCGGCGCATGAGCGCCTTCGCCGCCTATCCCAGCCTGAAGGGGCGCGTGGTCTTCGTCACCGGCGGCGCGACGGGGATCGGCGCGGCGCTGGTCGAGGCGTTCCACGGCCAGGGCTGCGAGGTGGCCTTCGTCGACCGCGATCAGGCGACCGGCGCGGCGCTGGCCGAGCGCCTGGAGGCGGTGCGCTTCGCCGTTTGCGATGTGGCCGAGCCCGGCGCGTTGGAGCGCGCCATCGCCGAGACGACCGTGGCGCTGGGCGCCGTCGAGGTGCTGGTCAACAATGTCGCCGACGACACCCGCCACGCGGCTGACGCCACCGACGCCGAGGCCTGGCGCGCCAGCCTGGCAGTCAACCTCGATCCGGCGTTCCTGGCGGCAAGGGCCGTCCATGCCGGCATGAAGGCCGCGGGCGGCGGGGTGATCCTCAACCTCAGCTCGATCAACGCCCTGCTCGGGCCGGCGCGGATGGCCGCTTACGTGGCGGCGAAGGGCGCGATCAACGCGCTGACCAAATCGCTTGCCCGCGAATGGGGCGGCGACGGCGTCCGGGTCAACGCCATCTCGCCCGGGTGGGTGGTGACCGAGCGCCAGCTGGCGCTGTGGCTGACGCCCGAGGCCGAAGCGGCCTGGATGGACCAAGTGGCCCTGAAGCGCCGCATCCTGCCAGGGGATATCGCCCGCCTCGCCCTGTTCCTGGCTTCCGACGACGCGGTCGCGATCACGGGGCAGAACCTGGTCGTCGACGGCGGCCGCACCTGATGCGGTCGGCGCTGCTTGTCTGCGACTGGGGCTCGACCAGCTTGCGGGCCTGGACGCTCGATGCTGCCGGCGACGTCGTGGGGCGGGAGCGTTTCGCGCTCGGCGTCAACCGCCTGGCGCCCGGCGAAGCGGCGAAGCGGTTCGACGACGAGGTCCGGCCGGCCCTCGGCGCGGGCGCCCTGCCCGCCCTGCTCTGTGGCGCGATCGGCTCGAACGTCGGCTGGAAGACCGTCCCCTACGTCGATTGCCCCGCAGGCCTGGACCAGATCGCCGGCGGCGTGCTGGAGGTGCGCGACGATGTGTGGATCACGCCCGGCCTGCGCTGCGACGGCCTGGGCGGCGCCTGCGACGTGCTGCGCGGCGAGGAGACCATGGCGATGGGCTGGCTCGCCCTCGGTCCGGACGACCGGCAAGGACGCCGCCTGGTCTGCCAGCCCGGCACCCACTCGAAGTGGCTGGTGATTGACGATGGCCGCATCGTCCGCTTCCTCAGCGCCTTCACCGGCGAGTTGTTCGCCGTCTTGTCGGCGCACAGTCTCCTGCGCAACGACGGCCAGACCCACGACCGGGCGGCCTTCGCGGCCGGGCTGGCGGCCGCCGGTGAAGGCGACGCCCTGCTCAGCCGCCTCTACACCGCGCGGTCGAGGGTCGCCGGCGGCGCCGCGGCGGCGGAGAGCACGGCGAGCTACCTGTCCGGCCTGCTGATCGGCGCCGAGGTCGCCGGCACGCCGCGGCTGCTCGGCCTTGAGGGAGCGCCCGTCGTGCTGCTGGGGGACAAGCCCGCCCGCGACCGCTACGCCACGGCGCTGGATCGACGCGGGGTGGTCACGCGCCAAGCCGACGGCGAGGCCGCGGTGCTGGCCGGGCTCGTGTCGATCGCCCGTTTGCGAGGCCTGATATGACGCTCGACGAAGCGCTGCATGCCTGCCCGATCGTCGCTATCCTGCGCGGCGTCGGGCCCGCCGAGGTCCTCGACCACGCCCAAGCTCTGGTCGACGCCGGACTGCGGGCGATCGAGATTCCGCTGAACTCGCCCGACGCCCTGGTCAGTGTCGCGCGGTTGGCCGAAGCCTACGGCGGCGGCTGCGTTTGCGGCGCGGGCACCGTGCTCACGGTCGCCGAGGTCGAGTGGGTCGCGGTGGCGGGGGCGACGCTGGTGGTCTCGCCGAACATGTCGCCGAAGGTGATCGGCCGTGCGGTCGCGCTGGGGCTGACGCCGGCGCCCGGTGTCGCGTCGGCGAGCGAGTGCTTCGCGGCGATCGAGGCCGGCGCGCGGCATCTGAAGCTGTTTCCGGCCCAGACCTACGGACCTGGCCACCTGCGCCAGCTGCGTGCGGTGCTGCCCGCCGACATCGCGGTGTTGGCGGTAGGTGGGGTTGGGCCCGCGCATATGGCGGCCTGGTGGGAGGCCGGTGTCAGCGGCTTCGGCCTCGGATCGGAACTCTACCGGCCGGGCCAGACGCCGGCGGACACCGCCGAGAAGGCCCACCGCGCGGTCGAGGCGGCTAACGAACGCTAGCCAACGATACCTTCTCCCCTTGCGGGAGAAGGTATCGGGCGAACGCCCGACGGATGAGGGGTTTGCCTGCGGCAATCAACGGGCTGGCGGACGTCCCTCATCCGACCTGCTTCGCGGCCCACCTTCTCCCGCGAGGGTAGAAGGACTTTGTTTGCCTAGCTCCAGTGAACGCAGAGAGTGGAAAGCGCCGCCGCGAGGACCACCAGAAGCAGTCCGGCCGGCAAGGCCAAGGCGTCGACCAGATGACTGGGATGATAATGCCAGTGCGGAACTATTCTCAATCGACGGGCCACTACGCTTCCTCCGGGGACGAGGCCGATCTTGCCGCCGGCCTTCTGTCTTCATTCAAGATAATGCGCCAAGCCCGGTTTGGCCGCAATTAGATTGCAGATTTGTATCAACTCTGCGCGACCCTGGCGTCTCATGCCGGAACCACCGGCAGGACGATCCGCGACGGATGGCCGGGATCGTGGAACACGGCGTTGGTCGCGACCCGCCATTGGCGATTGCGGTTCAGCGCCTCGCCCGTGTTCGGGTTGACGTCGAAGCGCGGAAAATTGCTGCTGGAGATGTCCACCCGGATGCGGTGGCCTGGCATGAAGACCAGCGCCGTCGGATAGAGTTCGATGGTGAATTCGTAAGGCCGGCCCGGCTCGAGCATCGCCGCCTCGGCGTGGGAGTCGCGATAGCGGGCGCGGACGACGCCGTCGGCGATGTTCAGCGCCAGGCCGTCGGGGAAATCGGCGTTCGGCGGATAGACGTCCACCAGCTTGGCGGTGAAGTCCGTGTCAGGCCCGTCCGAACGCGCCCACAGCTTGACCACCAGCGGCCCCACCACCTCGATCGGCGCGGCGAGCGGCTCGGTCTGGAACACCAGCACGTCCGCCCTGTCGGCCAAAGGCCGATCGTCCGTGAACGGCCACAGACCGGGCCGGCCACGCTGGTCCTGCGCGCCGGCCTGCATCAGGTCGCCCTGCGAAGAGACCGGCCCGCCGATCGACGGGACCGGATCGCGCGGATCGAAGCGATAGGATGTCGGCGCCGACTGAGCGGGCGGCGCCGTCGAGAGCCCTCCGCCGGCTTGGAGGTGAAACGCGGTCGGCACGGCCCTCGCCAGCGGCCAGGCCGGCTCGTCGCGCCACTGTCCGCCCACGAACACCCGGCCCTCGGGCGTCCTGTGCGCATCGCCGCCGCCCATGACGAAGACGCGCACCGGCGCATCCCGCTTGGCGCCGTTGTCCTCGCCCTTCAGCCAGCGGTCGAACCAGCGGCGCTCCTCCTGGCGCAGGTCGATCGCGGCGTCGGGGCCGAACTCGGCCATGCCGGCGAAGCTCGCCGCCTGCTGGCCGTGGGTCCAAGGGCCGAACAGCAGCCGCTGCGGACTGGCCTTGGCCGCCGTCAGCGCGACGAAATTGAGGTTGGCCACCGGGGCGCCCCAGGAATCGTAGGCGCCCGTCACGTGCAGCACCGGCAGGTCCTGGTAGCGATCCCGCCGGTCGACCACGCTGACGCCCATGTCGGCCCAGAACACGTCGTCGTCACCGTGCGCCATCGCCGCCAGCAGCCAGGCCTCGTAGTCCGGCGCGAAGCTGAGCGGTTCGGTCCCGGCTTCGAGCGGGAGCGTGCGGACCACCTCGCGGGACCGGTCGCCCATCCGCATCAGCGCCGCGCGCGCCGCCGCATCGCCGCCGACCCTGGCGACAGCCGCGCTCCGCGCCGCCAGCCGATCGCGCAGCTCGATATTGTCCTCCGCGGTCGCGACACCGCCAGTCGGCAGCAGCCAGCGCCCGGCCGGGCCGCCGTTGTCGGACAGGATCTCGTCCGTGCGCCGGCCATCGGCGGTCAGGCCGTGGATATTGGGGTTGCCGAGCGTCAGCACCCAGTTCAGCCAGCGCAGCTCGAACGCGCCGCCGTAGCGGATGCCGAAGCGGCCGGGGTTGCTCATCGCGTCGACCGGAACCAGCGCGGCCAGGTGCGGCGAGCCTTCGAGCGCCAGCGCGTGCTGCGTGCCGCCGACGTAGGACGTGCCGACCATGCCGACCTTGCCGTCCGACCACGGCTGGGCGGCGATCCAGGCCAGCAGGTCGGCGCCGTCGCGGCCATCGTCGCTCAGCGGCCGCCAGCGCCCCTCGGAACCGTAGCGACCGCGCACGTCCTGGATCACCACCGCGTAGCCGTAGGGGACGAAATGAACGGCCAGCGCCGCGGCGGTCCCGAAGTCCTTGCCGTAGGGCGTCCTGGCGACGACGGTTGGAAACCGATCCGGCGTGGCGGCGCCGCCACGGCTTGGCAGAAAGATATTGGTCGCCAGCCGCACGCCATCGCGCATCCCGACCATGAGGTCGCGGCGTTCGACGGTCTCGAACGGTTCGTCGGAGGTCATCGCCGTGATGAGAGACTCACAACGCCGGGCTTGTCACCCGGCTTGGCCCCGTAGCGGCCCTGGCGGCGCGGCTGAGCGGCCTCGGCTTGAAGCGCGGTGTTCAGCTCCATCTCACGATCCAGCGACGAAAAACGCCGCGTCAGGCGCTGGTTTTCGTCGCGGCGGCGCGAAGGCGATATAAGGGCCTCGAAACCGGCTGCCGGAGCCGGCGCCGCGGTGCGGGGTTAGGTTCATTTCGACGTCCGACGTGCAAACCAGGCGTGGCCGCAACATTCCAACGCCCGACCTGCCGACGCTTGAGGCGCTGCGGCAGCTCGAGCGCAAGATCCTGTGGCTCTCGACCTGGACCATCCACAACGCCAACCACCTCAGGCCGTCGCGGGACGGGCTGAAGGTCGGTGGCCACCAGTCGTCCAGCGCCAGCGTCTCGACGCTGATGACGGCGCTCTATCTGCACACGCTGAAGCCGGAAGACCGGGTGGCGGTGAAGCCGCACGCCTCGCCGGTGTTCCACGCCATCCAGTACCTGCTGGGCCGCCAGACCCGGGAGAACCTGGAGCGGTTCCGGGCGCTGGGCGGCGCCCAGTCCTATCCGTCGCGGACCAAGGACCAGGATGACGTCGATTTCTCCACCGGCTCGGTGGGGCTGGGCGTCGCCGCGACCCTGTTCGCCTCGATCGTGCAGGACTACGTCCGCCTGCACGGCCTGACCGCGCCCGGCGTCAGCGCCGACGGCAAGATGATCGCCATCCTGGGCGACGCCGAACTCGATGAAGGCAACGTCTACGAGGCGCTGCTGGAGGGCTGGAAGCACAACGTCCAGAACCTGTGGTGGATCGTCGACTACAATCGCCAGAGCCTCGACGGCGTGGTCAGCGAGGGCCTGTTCCACCGTATCGAGGGCTTCTTCCGGGCGGTGGACTGGAAGGTGGTCTCGCTGAAGTTCGGCAAGAAGCTGGAGGCCGCGCGCCACGGCCCGGCCGGCGAGGCGCTGCTCGACTGGATCGAGCGCTGCCCGAACCAGCTCTATTCGGCCCTCACCTTCAAGGGCGGCGCGGCGTGGCGCGAGCGGCTGAAACTCGATCTGGCCGGCACGGCCGGCTTGGCGGCGCTGCTGGACAGCCATGACGACGCCAGCCTCGCCGACCTGATGACCAATCTCGGCGGCCACGATTTCGAGACCATCCTCGAAGCCTTCGCCGCGGCCGCCGACGATCCGACCCCGCACTGCTTTGTCGCCTACACCATCAAGGGCCACGGCCTGCCGCTCGCCGGGCACAAGGACAACCACGCCGGGCTGATGAACCCGACCCAGCTCGGCGTGTTCCAGCAGCTGCTGGGCGTGCCGAAGGGCGAGGAGTGGGAATCGTTCTCAGGACTGGACGATCCGGCGGCGGTGAAGGCCTACCTGCCCACCGCCCCCTTCGCCCGTCGCCAGCCGACGCCGACCGCGCCGAAAATCGAGATTCCCAAGCTGGCCACCCCTACCGGCGAGACGATCTCGACCCAGGAGGCGTTCGGCAAGATCCTGTTCGAGATCGCGAGGGAGCGGACGCCGCTCTCCGAGCGCATCGTCACCACCTCGCCCGACGTCACCGCCTCGACCAACCTCTCCGGCTGGGTCAACCGGCGCGGCCTGTTCCTGCCGACCGAACGGGCCGACACCTTCCAGGACGAGAAGGTGCCCAGCCCGCAGAAGTGGCGCATGACGCCGGGCGGCCAGCACATCGAGCTGGGCATCGCCGAGCACAACCTGTTCCTGCTGCTGGGCCAGCTCGGGCTCGCCGACAAGTTCTGGGGCGAGCGGCTGTTTCCGATCGGCACGGTCTACGACCCGTTCATCAACCGCGGCCTCGATCCGCTGATCTACGCCTGCTACCAGGGCGCCCGTTTCATGCTGGTCGCCACCCCTTCGGGGATCACGCTCGGGCCGGAGGGCGGCGCCCACCAGTCGATCAACACCCCGCTGATCGGCATGGCCCAGGACGGCCTGAGCTACTTCGAGCCGGCCTATGCCGACGAGGTCGCGGCGATCATGAGCTGGGGCTTCGAGCACATGCAGGCCGATGACGGCGGCTCGCTCTACCTGCGGCTCTCGACCCGGCAACTCGAACAGCCGCGGCGGACCATGGACGCCGAATTCCGCAATGCGGTGATCGAGGGCGGCTACTGGCTGCGCCGGCCGAACCCGTCGTCGCAGCTGGCGATCGCCTACTGCGGCGCCATCGCGCCGGAGGTGATGGCGGCGGTGGTGAAGTTGATGGAGCGCTATCCGCACCTGGGTGTGCTGGCCGTCACCTCGCCGGACCGGCTGCACAGCGGCTGGACCGCGGCGCAGAAGGCGAGAGCCGGCGGCGATCGCACAGCGAGGGCTCACGTCGAAACCTTGCTTGCCGAGCTGCCGGCCGGCGGGGCGATCGTCACCGTGATCGACGGCCACCCGGCGACGCTGAGCTGGCTGGGCGGGGTGCACCGGCACGTGATCCACGCCCTCGGCGTCCAACGCTTCGGCCAGAGCGCCGACATCGTCGACCTGTTCCACCTCCACGGCCTTGACGCCGACGCCATCGCCGCCGCGGCGGACGAGGCGGTCGGCCGCGAGCTGCAGCGTTAGGGCCTCATGGAAGCCGAGACCGACATCGCGCCCTTGCCGGCGCTGCCGCTCCAGCCGCTGGGCACGCCGTGGCCAACGCAAGCCTGGCCCACGGGCGAAATCGAGCCGGTGTCGAACCGCGCCGCGATCGACGAGCTGGCGGCGGGATTCTTCGCGCCCAGAAGCGCGGTCGCCATGGGCGCAACCCATGCCCTGCTGGTCGTTCAGGGCGGACGGCTGGTGTTGGAGCGCTACGCCCCGGACTTCGGCCCCGACGTCACCTGTCATTCGTGGTCGATGGCCAAGAGCATCACCCACGCCCTGGTCGGCCTCGCGGTCGGCGACGGCCGCCTCGACGTGTCACGCCCGGCGGACGCGCCGGAATGGCGCACGCCCGGCGATCCGCGCGGCGGGATCACCCTCGACCAGCTGCTGCGCATGTCGAGCGGGCTCGAATTCGTCGAGGAGTACACGCCGGGCCAGAGTTCGGACGTGATCGAAATGCTGTTCGGCTCGGGCAAGGACGACGTCGCGGCGTTTGCGGCGGGCAAGCCGCTGGCCCATCCGCCGGGCGGCTTCATGGCCTACGCCAGCGGCGCGACCAACATTGTCAGCCGTCGCCTGGGCCAGGCGCTCGGCCCGGGGGGCGAAGCGTTCGGCGTCTTCATGCGAGAGCGCTTGTTCGATCCGCTGGGCATGACCAGCGCGCAGCCCAGGTTCGACCCGGCCGGAACCTTCATCGGCTCGTCCTACTGCTTCTGCACCCCGCGCGACTTCGCCCGTTTCGGCCTGCTCTATCTGCGCGACGGCGTCTGGGACGGCCGGCGGCTGCTGCCGGAGGGCTGGGTCGACTACGGCCGCACGCCAACCTGGCGCCAGCCCGATGCGGTCGACGGCCCCTACGGCGCGCACTGGTGGCTCGACGCGTTCGGTCCCGGCACGTTCTCGGCCAACGGCTACGACGGCCAGTTCATCATCCTCCGCCCCGACCGCGACCTGATCGTGGTGCGCAACGGCCTGATGCCGCAGCCGGCGAAGAACCGTCTGCAAGGCCGGCTGACCAAGCTGGTTGCGCTGTTCGACTGAGCCAGTTCGGCGCGGCGACAATCCGGATTGACGTTGCGGCCGAAAGGCCGTGCGATGCGGCCCTTCATGAATCACACCCGCCCTCCGGCCGAGCGCAACATCGCCGCCTACGCCGTCGACCTCGCCGTGGCGCTGGGCGCCCGCGCCGCCTTCAGCCTCACCGGCGGCATGGCGATGTATCTCAATCGCGCGGTCTCGACCCATCCGGGCCTGACCGTCGTCTACAACCAGCATGAGCAGGCCTGCGTCGGCGCCGCCGAGGGCTACGCCAAGGCGATGAACTTCCAGGCGCCGGGGCTCGCCGTCGTCACCTCCGGTCCGGGCGTCACCAACACCGTCACCACCCTGTGCTGCGCCTATGGCGACTCCGTACCGGTGATCGTGCTGGCGGGACAGGTGAAGACCGCCGACATCGACCGCTTCGGATCCCGAACGCACGGCGCCCAGGAAGTCCGCTCCGGCGAGATCGTAACGCCGTGCGTGAAGCGCTTCGCCCGGCTGACGGCGGACGGCTTCCGCGCCGAGCTGATCGAGACCATGGCGCAGGCGCTGTCGGGGCGACCGGGACCGGTCTTGATCGAGATCCCGCTGGACGTGCAGAACGTCGTCATCGGCTACGAACCCGAAGATATCGCCGAGGCGGCTGACGCGGTTCACGCCGCCGTCGCGACCGCCGCGAACGCCGGCGACCAGGCAGGATTGGCGCGGGCGCTAGCCTGGCTGCTGGCCGGCCGCCGGCCGCTGGTGTACCTCGGCAACGGCTGTCGCGTCGCCGGCGTCGGTCCGGCGATGGTGCGCTTTCTGGAGCGCCACGCCGTGCCGGCGGTGGTCTCATGGGTGTCGTCCGACCTGCTGGCGAGCGCCCATCCGCTGAACTTCGGCGCGCCGGGCGGCCTGGCGCCGCTCTCGTCCAACCGGATCCTCTATCGGGCCGACCGCGTGCTGTTCCTCGGCGCGCGGCTGGACCTCGGCACCACCGCGTTTCAGCGCGACGACTTCGGGGCCCAGGCCGAGCGGGTGTTCGTCGACGTCGATCCGCACGAGCTGGCCAAGTTCGAGGGCCTGCCGAACAGCCGCGCGGTGCTGGCGGACCTCACCGGACTGCCCGCGGCGATCGACGCGGCGGGGTCGGTCGACGATCAACCCGAACCGACCTGGCTGAGCTGGTGCGAAGACCAGAGGGCCGAGTACGCCGCCGACGAGCGCCGCCGGCTGAGGGTCGACCGCCTCAACGTCTATGGCGTCACCCACCGGCTCTCGTCGTGGTCCGCCGGCAAGACGGTGGTGACCACCGGCTCGGGCTGGGCGATCGAGGCCTTCATCCGCTTCTTCGCCCCGAGCGAGGATGCGCGGCTGTTCTTCGGCGGTTCGCTGGGCGCCATGGGCCTCGGTCTGCCGCAGGCGATCGGGGCGGCGTTCGCCACCAACCGGCAGGTGATCTGCGTCGAAGCCGACGGCGGCCTGATGCTCAACCTGCAGGAACTGGCCACCGTGGCGCACTATGCGCCGAAGGGGTTCGTGCTCTTCGTGCTCAACAACGACGGCTACGCCTCGATTCACGCCTCGCAGACACGCCACTTCGGCGCGCTGGGCGGCGCCGACCGCGAATCCGGCGTCTTCATCCCCGACTACGCTCGCGTGGCCCCGGCATTCGGCTTGCCTTACCTGCGCATCGAAAGTTTGGCGCAGTTCGATGCGCTGCTGCCGACCCTGACGGCCGACGCGCCGCCGGTGTTCGTCGACCTGATGATCGACCGCGGCGAATCGCGCGGCCCGGCGGTGCAGACCGTCATCGGCGCGGATGGACGGCTGTCGTCGACCTCCCTGGCCGACATAAGCTGGTGATCAGACGATCGTCTGGCTTTGCGGCCAGTAGCGCAGTTTCCGGGCCACGGCGAACTCGCCCGCGGTGACGCGCTTTTCACCGTCGCCCAGCATTTCGTGCAGCGCCGTTAGTTGCCGCACCAGCTGCGCGAGCTCGGCCGGCTCCAGCGAGGCGGACTGATCCGAGCCGTACATGCTGCGATCGAGAGTGATGTGCCGCTCGATCGCCACCGCGCCCAGCAGAGCCGCCATCACGCTGGGCTCGACCGACGCCTCGTGCCCGCTGTAGCCGACCGCGACGTCGTAGCGGCGGCGCAGCGTCTCCAGCGTCAGCAGGTTCAGGTCGGCGTCGGGGGTCGGATAGGTCGAGACCACGTGCATCGGGATGAACGGGCAGTCGTGCTCGCGGAAGATCGCCACCGCGGCGTCGATCTCCTCCAGGCTTGCCATGCCGGTCGAAAGGAAGGTGAGCTTGCGCTCCTTCGCTACCGCTTCCACCAGAGCGCGGCAGGTGATCATCGCCGAAGCGATCTTGTTGTATTTGAGCTTGTATTTCCTGAGGAAATCCTGGCTCGGGACGTCCCACGCCGACGCGAACCAGTCGATGCCGAGGCTCGCGCAATAGCGGTCGATCTCGTCGTAGTCCGCTTTGCTGAACTCGAGGCCCTCTTTCTGGGCGCGCTGGGTGTCGCCCCAAGGGCTTTGGCGCGGCTGGTCCAGCGTCTCGGCGGTGTAGACCAGATCGATGGTCCGCTTCTGGAACTTCACCGCGTCGCAGCCGGCCTCGTGGGCGGCGTCGATCAGCCGCTTGGCCAGCGCCAGGTCGCCGTTGTGGTTGATGCCGATCTCGGCGATCACGAACGCGCGCTCGGCGATCGGCCACGGCAGAAAGGGCACGGCGCGCACCGGCAGGGTCGCTGCATTCGGGATCGGGACGATATTCATCCTGGATTGCACCTTCACTCTGACCGATTGAACCGCATGCGGTTCAATTCGGCGATCGGTTCCGCTATACTGAATACTGGCCTAAATCACAGATTGGCTTAGTATTTACAGGGTTTGACCACGCCGCTAATAGTTGAAGCCCATGGCCGAATCGACTGTAGCGGCTGATTCTACGTTTGCCGATTGGACGACCGGTCGCAAGGGGGGCGTCGCCATCACCGGCGCTTCCGGCTGGATTGGTTCGGCGATCGTCGACCACCTGCTCCAGACGTTCCCAACGTCCGGCGCGATCCCGTTGCGGTTGCTGGGTTCGAGCGCCCGGACGCTGGAGATCGCCGGACGTCGCATCACCGTGGAGCCGCTGCTCGACGCCGCGCCGCTCGGCGCAGGCGAATGGCTGGTGTTGCACCTGGCCGTGGTGGGCGCCGACCGCCTTGGCGGTGACCTCGACAGCACGCTGGCGGCGAACGACGCCGTTCTGGCCCAGACCCTGCGTCTCGCGAGCACCGCGTCGGTGCGCCGGCTGGTCTACGCTTCGTCGGGCGCGGTCTATCAAACCGGCGGCGCGCCGCGGAAGCAGGCCTACAGCGAGATGAAGCGCCGGCAGGAGGCGACGGTGCGCGCCTGGGCGGGCGACGCTGGCGCGCCGCTGCTGGTCCCGCGCATCTTCAATGTCGGCGGTCCCTACATCAACCACATCGACGCCTATGCGCTCGGCAGCTTCATCCGCCAGGCGCTGGCGACGGGCGTGATCGAGATCGAGGCGCGGCGTCCGGTGCTGCGCTCCTACGTCCACCTCGATGAGTTCGCTCGCGTGCTGTTTGCCCTGGCCCTCGGCGCCGAGGATGGGCTCACGTTCGACACGGCGGGCGCCGAGGTCGTCGAGATGGCCGATCTCGCCCGCGCCGTGGGAACCACGCTCGATCTTGAGGTCGAGATCCGGCGGCCCCCGATGTCCGAGAGCGGCGAGGACCGCTATGTCGGCGATGGCCGGGTCTACCAGGCGGCGGTGGCGCGCCGCCAGGGCGCGCCGATCGGCCTGGATCGCATCATCCGCGACACCGCCGACTACATGCGCGGCCACGGCGCGCCTCCCTGATCCGGCACGGGTCCCACAGCTCCGCCTCCAGCACCCCGCCTCACCCACGCCGCGCTCCGGCGTCCTCGGCCATCAGGGTCCGGCGCGGGTCACGAGCAGGCGAATGGGCGAGCCTGCGGCGCCCCGCGGGTTTGCGGCGGCGTCCACGCAACGCCATGCTGTCACGGTCGATGATTCGCCCAGACCGCCGCAGCCGCCCGCCCAGCCCGTCATAGGGGCCCGCCTTGCTCGAATGCCCACTTGCCGAGTCCCACCTGCGGCCGCTGGATGCGCCGCCCGTGCTCAGCATCGTCGTGCCCAGCTACCATCGCGGCGCCGAGCTGGTGCAGGCGGTGACCAGCCTGGCGGACCAGTTGATCGACGGCCTGGAGCGCAAGGTCGAGATCATCGTCAGCGACAACGCCTCCGAGCCGAACACCGTCGCGGCGATCCGCGGCCTGGCCGAGCGCTACCCCACGGTGAGCTATCTGCTGCACGCCCGCGACGAAGGGGGGTTCTTCCAGTTCTTCGCGGCGCCGTGGCGGGCGCGGGGGCGCTGGACCTGGGTGTTCGGCTCAGACGACGTGCTGCTGGCCGGCGGCGTCGCGCACATCGTGGCGGCGCTGGAGCGCGAACAGCCCAGCTTCATGGCGCTCAACAAGCGGGTGTTCAACGCCGACCTGTCGCAGGAGATCACGGCGTCGTTCAACGCGATCCCGGACCGGCGCTTCGAGACGTTCGAAGAACTGATGTGCGCCATCGGCATCCAGCCCGCCTTCATCAGCGCCAACATCGAGCTGACCGAGGCCGCCCGCGCCTTCGACCCGCAACCCTACCTCACGGTCGACACCCGCCACCCGCACCTGGCCGCGTTCCTGGAGAAACACCACGGCGCGCCGGCGTTCTATTGCGCCGCGCCGTTCCTGGTGCACCGCGTCGAGAACTCCAGCCTGGGCGATTACCACGTCGGCAACTTCTTCGATTTCGCGGTCACCTTCCCGCCGGTGCTGCACGCCGTGGTGCGCAGGATCGGCGGCCCCGCCGACTTCCTGGAGCGGATGACCGGCGAGAAGCAGGTGGCCAGCTACACGCCGACGGGCCTCACCTTCGTCGACAGCATGTTGGAGAACCTGCTCCGCTCGTTCGCCGGCGGCCGCACCATGACCCAGAACCAGCGCTACGCGCTGGAGCAGGTGCTGGCTGGGTGCCGGGCCGACCGGCTGAAGCAGCTGGGCGAGCTTTGGACCATCGAGCTCACCATGCTCGAACTCGAGCGCCGGGCGAACCAGGCCAAGGCCCTGCTGGAACAGAACCGGCAATCCTGCGCCCAGGCGTCGCAACTCTTCACCAAGCCAACCGGATGAGGTGCTAGTGCCCGAAGCAACGCCAACCCCGTCGCCGTCCGACCTGGGCGGCGCGCTGCAACAGGTCAAAGGCGAGTTCACGCAGCGAAGCGCGTCCGAAGCCGAGATCGATGCGCAGCTGAAGCGGCACGTCGCCGATCTGTTGCCGCAACTGGGCGACCGGGCCTGGAACTGGCAGATGCAGGTGACGCTGAAGCGTCAGGTGATGTCCCGCCTGATCTACTACTACGAGCTCTATAGGAAGATCACCGATGTCCAGGGCGTGATCTGCGAGTTCGGGGTGCAGTGGGGCGCGACCCTGACCACCCTGATGAACCTGCGCGGCATGCTGGAGCCGTTCAACCACGCCCGGAAGATCTACGGCTTCGACACCTTCGAGGGCTTCGCCGCGACCAGCGCCGAAGACCGCGGCTTCTCCAGCCCCGGCCAGTACTCGGTCAGCGCCAGCTACGATCGGACCCTTGAACAGATTTTGGCCCTGCAGGAGGGCCTGTCGCCGCTGCCGCACATCCGCAAATTCCAGCTGATCAAGGGCGATGCGTCGGAGACTTTCCCGCGATGGCTGGAGGACAACGGGCATGCCGTCGTGGCGATGGCGATCTTCGACATGGACGTCTACAAGCCGACCCGCGACGTGCTGGAGCTGATCCTGCCCCGGCTGACCAAAGGCTCGCTGCTCGTGTTCGACGAGCTGAACTGCGAATACTTCCCGGGCGAGACGCAGGCGGTGTCGGAGGTGCTCGGGCTCTCCAAGCTGGCGCTGCACTGCTCCCCGCACCAGCCCTACTGTTCCTGGGCGATCTGGGAAGGCTGAGCGCGCGCCGCCGTCAGCGGCAGACATAGAAGATCGAGTCGTCGAACGACTGCGAATAGTGCCGAAAGCCCCAGCGCCAGCGCTCCGCCTTCGGCAGGATCGCATCCAGCTGGTTGGGAAGGTCGATAATGTCGTTGGGCAGGTGATAGGCCGCCACGGCGATGCAGCGCGCGCGCCGCAGCATCTCAACGCCGCCTTGCAGCGCCTCGCGCTCGACGCCTTCGACATCGAACTTGACGTAGTCGTAGGTCTGGCCGGCCGCGAGCGTATCGAGCGCTTGCGCGTCGGTGTCGCCGTCCTCGGCTTCACGGATCACCAGCATGCCGTTGAACAGCAGCTCGGCCTTCAGCCGCGCGGGCCGGTTCCAGGCCGCGCCGACATAGTGGGTGTTGGCGAGGCTCAGGCGGGCCGCCGTCTCGGCGATCTCGCCGCTCAGTTCAGGGTTCGGCTCGATGGTCAGGCTGCGCGTCAGGCCGGGCAACACCGCCTTCATCGCCGTCAGCGTGTCGCCGTCGAAGGCGCCGACGTCGCAAAAGGACGCCAGGTCCGTGAGCGGCGGCGTCCACATCTCGCGCATCGGCAGCCGGGTCTCGTCGGTGTGCCGCACATCGAGCGACGCGCGATAGAGCAGCACCGCCAGGAAGTCGGCGCGATAGGCCGGCTCCAGGCTCTGGTAGCGGGCGAAAAGGGCGCCGGCCTGGCTCAGCGTCATCGAAACGAAATCGCGCATCGGGCCGTAGGCGTTGCGCAGATCGAAGGCGTAGAGCGCCTCGGCCAGGGCGTAGGCGGACGGCCCCAGCTCATCCAGAATCTCGACCTGGGTCTGGCCGGCGGCGACGATCACCGGCAGGCCGTCCGGCAAGGTCGGCGCGGTCTCGAATCCATCGCGCGCCGCCCGCTCGCGGGCCGCCGGCGCATTGTCGAACACGACGCACTCGACACCGGCCAGGCGCAGCTGCAGCGCCAGATCGGTCCCCTTGGTTCCGTAGCTGTAGACTACCACCCGGCGTTCGACGGCGAGGCTGTCCAGCCGTCCGCGCCGGGTTTCCCGCTCCCGCGCCGCCCGGCGCAGGGCGTCGTCGAACTCGGTGCGATCGAGCGCGGCGCTCACGCGCGCCGGCCGGAGCAGACGTCGCGGAGGTCCTGCGGCAGGTCGTTGTCCCCGGTCGCCGCTTCAACCTTCATGGCCTGGAGTCCTCGGGACGGGTGACGGCGAGCCGCAAAGCGAATCGCAATCCGCGCGCAAGCTTTTCAAGGCCGGGGGGCCGGCGCAAACGGCGTTTGCATTGAGGCGACGTCAGCCGGCGCGATCTAGCGACGCAGCCGGCGGCCGAACTGTCTTGCGCAGGGCGCCGAATGCCCACGCCGCGCCTGCCTCAGGGCGAGCGCGCGCGGACCTCGACCGGCCGTCCATGGTCACGCCTTGTGGGCGGGTCTGTCTTGGGGCTAGTCGTCAATCGAGACGCGGAGCGGGCGAGGGATGGGATCGATGCGAGTTTTGTGGGCCGCCCTTTGCGTCGCCCTCGGGCTGGCGGTCTTCGGCGGCGCCGTCCGAGCCGCGCCGGCGGCGACGCCGAGCGCTTACGATCCGCTGGTGGCGTTCGCCCCCCTCACCCTGCCGGGCGCGGTGAACCGCTACCGCTCGTCAAACGGCGCGCCAGGCCCCGACTATTGGCAGAACCGCGCCGACTACCAGATCGCGGCCACGCTCGATCCCAAGACCAAGACCCTCACCGGCAAGGAGACCATCACCTACACCAACAACAGCCCCGACCTGCTCGACGTGCTGTGGCTGCAGCTGGACCAGAACATCTACCGCCGCGATGCGCGCGCCGGCTCGGGCGGTCGACCGCGCAGCGAGTTCACCGACGGCTATGTGCTGGATTCGGTCGAGGTGGATGCCGGCGGCGGCAAGCCGGTCGCCGCCGAGCATCTGGTCAACGACACCCGGTTGCGGGTCAGTCTGCCGACGCCGCTGAAGGGCGCGGGCGGCCACCTGCGGCTGATCATCCAGTATCACTACACCGTGCCCGGCGCGTTCGGTGGCCGCACCGCCTGGGTGACGACCAAGAACGGCGAGCTTTATGACATCGCCCAATGGTACCCGCGCATGGCGGTCTATGACGACATCCGCGGCTGGGACACGCTGCCCTACCTCGGCAACGAGTTTTACCTCGAATACGGGAGCTTCGACTACGCGGTCACCGTGCCGGCCGACATGATCGTGGCGGGCTCCGGCCAACTGATGAACCCGGGCGACGTGCTCTCGCCCGAGCAGCGGTCGCGACTGGCCCAGGCCGCCGCGAGCGACAAGACGGTGATGATCCGCACGCCGGAGGAGGTCGCCGCCGCTCCGCCGGAGACCGACCAGACCAAGACCTGGCGGTTCCATATGGATCACACACGCGACGTCGCCTTCGCGGCATCCCGCGCCTTCATCTGGGACGCGGCCCGGATGAACCTGCCGGACGGCAAGACCGCGCTGGCGCAATCGGTCTATCCGGTCGAATCCGCCGGCGACGCCGCCTGGGGCCGCTCGACCGAGTACCTGAAGTTCGCGGTCGAGGATTTCTCGCGCCGCTGGTACCCCTACCCGTACCCGAACGCGATCAACGTCGGTGGGCCGGTCGGCGGGATGGAATACCCCGCCATCCTGTTCGACAGTTCCGGCGACAGCGGCAAGAACCTGTTCTACCTCACCGTCCACGAGATCGGGCACACCTACTTCCCGATGGTGGTCGGCACCAACGAGCGGCGCGACGCCTGGATGGACGAGGGGTTCAACACCTTCATCGACGTCTATGAATCGGACGCGTTCCAGGGCGGCGTCTATGGCCCCAAGCGGGACCACGAGTTCGCGCCGGGTCCCGAGGCGCCAGCCGACCAGATCGCGGCCCTGGTGGCCGATCCGAAGGCGCCGCCGATCATGATCCCGGCCGACGCGATCGGTTTCGCCTACGGCCACCCGATCAGCTACTTCAAAACCGCCTACGGGCTGAAGTTCCTGCGCGAGGACATCCTCGGGCCCGAGCGGTTCGACCCGGCGTTCCGCAAATTCATCCGCGACTGGGCCTACAAGCACCCCAAGCCGTCGGACTTCTTCCGTGAGATGGAAAGCGAGGGCGGAGAGGACCTGTCGTGGTTCTGGCGCGGCTGGTTCATGAACAGCTGGCAGGACGACATGGCGATCGATGGCGTCACCTACGTCGACAGCGATCCGGCCAAGGGCGCGCAAATCGCCGTCAGCAACCGCGGCAAGCTGGTGCTGCCGGCCACGATGCGGGTGACGTTCAAGGATGGGACCACGCGCGATGTGGCGATCCCGGTCGAAACCTGGATGCAGTCCGGCGCCCACGTCTTCACGCTGGACTCCAGCCAACCCATATCGAGTGTTACCATCGACCCCGACCGCCACCTTCCCGACGCCGACCGTTCCAACAACACCTGGTCGGCGCCTTAGGAAGCCGCGCCGGCGATATCCCCCGCGCCGGGCCACCGATCCGCCAACCAGGAGTGCTTCCCCTGTCCGTCGTCGCCGCCCTGCACCACGTCACACGCTACCGGTACGACCGTCCGGTGGAGCTGGGTCCGCAGGTGGTGCGCCTGCGGCCGGCGCCGCACTGCCGCACGCGCATCCCCAGCTATTCGCTGAAGATCACGCCGGAGAAGCACTTCCTCAACTGGCAGCAGGACCCGCACGGCAACTGGCTGGCGCGGCTGGTGTTCCCCGAGCCGACGCGGGAGTTCTCGGTCACGGTAGATCTCACCGCCGAGATGACGGTGAACAATCCGTTCGACTTCTTCGTCGAGCCCTACGCCGAGAAACTGCCGTTCGACTATGGCGACGAACTCGGCGGCGATCTTGCCGCCTATCGCGAGCTGGTCGACATCGGCCCGCGGCTGGAGGCCGAGGTCGCCAAGCTGCGGCCGGAAGGTCGGCAGACGGTCGACTTCCTGGTCGAACTGAACGCCCTGATCCGCAGCAAGGTGAACTATTTGGTGCGGATGGAGCCGGGGGTGCAAACCCCTGATGAAACGCTCGAACTGGGCTCCGGCTCATGCCGCGACAGCGCCTGGCTGCTGGTGCAGATTCTGCGCCGGCTGGGCCTGGCCGCCCGCTTCGTCTCCGGCTATCTGATCCAGCTCAAGGCCGACATCGACCCGGTCAGCGGGCCGCAGGGGACCCAGAAGGACTTCACCGACCTGCACGCCTGGGCCGAGGTCTATCTGCCGGGCGCCGGCTGGATCGGCCTCGATGCGACGTCGGGCCTGTTCTGTGGCGAAGGCCACCTGCCGCTCGCCGCCTCGCCGCACTACCGCCAGAGCGCGCCGATCTCCGGCGTGGCCTCGCAGGAGGCGACCGACTTCGAGTTCGAGATGGACGTCTCGCGGCTGGTCGACACTATCCGCATCACCCGGCCGTTCGACGACGACGAATGGGTCGCGCTCGATGAGCTGGGCGACGCGGTCGAGCGCGATCTTGAGAGCCAGGACGTGCGCCTGACCATGGGCGGCGAGCCGACCTTCGTCTCGATCGACGACTTCGAGGCGCCCGAGTGGAACACCGACGCCTCCGGCCCGACCAAGCCGGTGATCTCCGGCCAACTGATCGAGCGGCTGAAGGCGCGCTTCGGTCCGGGCGGCATGCTGCACTACGGCCAGGGCAAATGGTACCCCGGCGAGCCGCTGCCGCGCTGGGCGCTGGGGCTCTACTGGCGGCGCGACGGCAAGCCGATCTGGCGCGACGACGACCAGGCGTTCCCGACCCCGCGCAAGGGGCCGCCCGGCGTCGCCGACGCGCTGAACCTGGTGCAGCGCCTGGCGCGGCGGCTCGGCGTCGACGCCGCCTGCGCGTTGCCGGCCAGGGAAGACTCGCTGCATTGGATCAAGTCCGAGGCCGATCTGCCCCAGGACGTCGAGCTGACCGACGAGGACCTCGATGACGCCGGCTCGCGCGACACCCTGCGCCGGGCGATGGAGGGCGGCCTTTCGAAGCCGGTCGGCTACGTCCTGCCGCTGCGCCGGCCGCTTGCCGCCGCCGAGGGCGAGGGCTGGCTGACCGAGGCGTGGCGCTTCCGCCGCGGCCGGCTCTATCTGGTTCCGGGCGACTCGCCGATCGGCATGCGCCTGCCGCTGGGCGCCCTGCCGACGCTTAAGCCTGAAGAATATCCGTACGTCACGCCGATCGATCCCTACGAGCAACGGGGCGAGCTGCCGTCGTTCGACGAGACCTACCGCGCCAAGACGCCGCCGCCGGCCACCGGAGCGACCCCGCGGCGCGACAAGGGACCGCCGGTACGCACCGCGCTCTGCGTGCAGCCGCGAGACGGGGTGCTGTTCGTGTTCATGCCGCCGATGGCGCGGCTCGAAGAGTACCTGGAGTTGGTCTCCCATGTGGAAGCGGCGGCCGAGGAGCTGCCGATCCGCATCGAGGGCTACACGCCGCCGGACGATCGACGGATGGCGGTGCTGAAGGTCACGCCCGATCCCGGCGTCATCGAGGTCAATGTGCAGCCGGCCGCAAGCTGGCGCGAGGCGGTCGAGATCACGTCCACGATCTACGATGAGGCCAGGGCCTGCCGGTTGGGCGCCGACAAGTTCATGATCGACGGGCGGCACACCGGCACCGGCGGCGGCGCGCACGCGGTGGTCGGCGGCGCCAGCCCCGACGACTCGCCATTCCTGCGCCGGCCGGACGTGCTGAAGAGCCTGCTGCTCTACTGGCAGCGCCACCCGTCGCTGTCCTACCTGTTCTCCGGCCTGTTCGTCGGCCCCACCAGCCAGGCGCCGCGCGTGGACGAGGCGCGCCACGACGTGCTCTACGAACTCGACATCGCGCTCGCCAACGTGCCGCCGCCGGGCGAGGGGGAAGAGGCGCCTGCGCCGTGGCTGATCGACCGGCTGCTGCGCAACCTGCTGACCGACACCTCCGGCAACACCCACCGCACCGAAATCTGCATCGACAAGCTCTATTCGCCCGACGGCCCCGCCGGGCGCCTCGGCCTGCTCGAGTTCCGCGGCTTCGAGATGCCGCCGGACGCACGGATGAATCTGGCGCAGCAGCTGGTGATCCGGGCGCTGATCGCGTGGTTCTGGCGCGAGCCGCAAGTGGGTCCATGCGTGCGCTGGGGCACCGCGCTGCACGACCGCTTCATGCTGCCGCACTTCGTCTGGAGCGACTTCCTGGGTGTGCTCGCTGACCTGCGGGAAGCCGGCTACGCCTTCGATCCGCGATGGTACGAGGCCCAGCGCGCGTTCCGCTTCCCGGTCCACGGCCAGGTCCATTACGGCGGCGTCACTCTGGAGCTGCGCCACGCGCTGGAGCCATGGCACGTGATGGGCGAGGAGAGTTCCGGCCAGGGCACGGTGCGGTTCGTCGATTCCTCGGTCGAGCGGTTGCAGGTGCTGGCCAGCGGCTTCAACCCCGAGCGCCACGTGATCACCTGCAACGGCCACGCCCTGCCCATGTCGCCAACTGGCGTCTCGATGGAGGCCGTCGCCGGGGTCCGCTACAAGGCGTGGAAGCTGCCGAGCGGCCTGCACCCGAACATCCCGGTGCACGCGCCTCTCACGTTCGACATCCTTGACCGCTGGAACGAGCGCTCACTCGGCGGCTGCGTGTATCACGTCGCCCATCCTGGCGGCCGCAACTATGCTACCTTCCCGGTCAACTCCTACGAGGCGCAGGCGCGCCGCAATGCGCGGTTCGTGGAGCACGGCCACACGCCCGGCGTCGTCAAGCCGCCGCGCGTGGAGACGTCGGGGGAGTTTCCGATGACGCTCGATCTCAGGATGCGCGGTGGCGCCTGACCTCTCCAGCGCGGCGAGAGCACGTGACGCGCTCGGCGTGTCCGAGGCGGCGCGTCTCGCTGGCTGGCTGCGGGATTATCGACCGCTGCCGGGCGTACCCGACGAGCTGTTCGACGCGATGGGGCGGCCGCGCGACTACTGGCTGAGCTTCCTGGGCGATTTCGCGGAATACCAGGAGGCCGACTTCAAGAGCCGGTTCAGCCTCGCCACCCGGCACATCCGCGACACCGGCGTCTCGTATCGCATTTACGGCGAGGAGAACGAGCGCAGCTGGCCGCTCAATCCGCTGCCGCTGCTGCTGAGCGAGGCCGAGTGGGCGCAGATCGCCGCCGGGGTCGAGCAACGGGCGAACCTGATGGAGGCGCTGCTCCGCGACTTCTACGGCCCCGCGAACCTGGTCGCGGACGGCGCGGTGCCGGCCGCGGCCCTGACCGGCAGCAAGGATTTCCTGCGGCCGATGCGCGGGATCGAGCCGCCGGGCGGACGCTACATCCAGCTCTATGCCGCCGACCTCGGCCGCGGCCCGGACGGGCGCTGGTGGGTGCTGGACGATCGCACCCAGGCGCCCTCGGGCGCCGGCTACGCGCTGGAGAACCGCCTGGTGCTCTCGCGCGCCTTTCCCAATCTCTATAACGCCATGAACGTGCAGCGCCTGGCGCCGTTCTTCGACGACCTGCGCAAGGGCCTGGCCCAGACCGCCGAGCGCAGCGATCCGCGCATCTGCCTGATGACTCCCGGCCCGTTCAGCGAGACCTATTTCGAGCAGGCGCACCTGGCGCGCTACCTCGGCTTCCTGCTGGTCGAGGGCGACGACCTCGTGGCGCGCGACGGCCGGGTCTACATCCGCACCATCGCCGGGCTTCGCCGCGCCGACGTGATCTGGCGCCGCGTGGACGCCGACTTCGTCGATCCGCTGGAACTCAATGGCGCCTCTCGCCTGGGCGTTCCCGGCTTGATCGAGGCGATCCGCAGCGGCGGCGTCGCGGTGCTCAACATGCCGGGGTCCGGCGTGCTGGAGTCCAAGGCGCTGCTCGGCTTCCTGCCCAAGTTGTGCCGCCGGCTGCTCGGCGAAGAGCTGAAGATGCCGAACGTCGCCACCTGGTGGTGCGGCCAGCCCACGGAGCGGGCGCACGTGGAGCGCGAGTTGGAGACCCTCGCGATCGCGCCGGCGTTCGACGGACCCGGCGCGGACGGCGTCACCTCGAAGACCAGGCTGATGGCCGATCTGTCGGAGGCGCAGCGCCAAGCGTTCCTGACCCGCTTCAACGACCGCCCGGGCGACTTCGTGGGGCAGGAGGTGGTGCGGCTCTCCACCACGCCGGTGCTGCGCGACAGCCAGATTTCGCCCGCGCCGTTCGTGCTGCGGGTCTACGCCGCCGCCACGCCGCAGGGCATGCGCATCATGTCGGGTGGGTTCTGCCGCGTCTCGCAGCGGCCCGACGTGCGCGCGGTCTCGATGGGCGACGACGCCAGCACCGCCGACGTCTGGGTGATCGCCGACAAGCTGGTCGAGCGCGTGAGCCTGCTGGCCAACAAGGAAGACGTCCAGGTCCGGCGCATTCTGGGTCACCTGCCCAGCCGCGCGGCCGACAACCTCTACTGGCTCGGCCGCTATCTGGAGCGCGCCGAGGCGACGCTGCGGCTGGTGCGCAGCCTCTGCACCAGCCTGATGGACTCCGAGGCGGCCCTGCATGGCTCCGGCGAGACGCTGGAGCGGTTGCAGGAGCTGCTGATCTCGTGGGAGGCGATCGGCGAGGAAGATGACGGGGCTCGCGCGAACGCCATCGCCGCCCACGCGCTTTTTGACCAGGAGGCCTACGGATCGGTGACCTCGCTGGTTCGCCGCGCCCGCCGGACGGCGGCCAGCATGCGCGAGCGCCTGTCGGCGGATTTCTGGACGCTGCTCACCAACCTCGAAAGCCGGCTTGTCCAGAACGCGCCGCATGAGCTGTCGGAAGCCGAGGCGCTGCAGGAGGTCGAGACCGCCTTGCAGATCCTGGCGGCCCTGGCGGGTCTCGCACAGGAAAACATGAACCGCGGCGCCGGCTGGCGGTTCCTCGACATGGGCCGGCGCATCGAGCGCGGGATCAACACCTGCCGCTTCGCCCGCGCCGTGGCCGGCGAAGCGGCGACCACGGACGATCTCGACCTGCTGCTGGACCTGGCCGACAGCCAGATCAGCTACCGCGCCCGCTACCTCGTCGGCCTCGCGCTGACGCCGGTGCTGGACATGGTGATGCTCGATCCGTTCAACACCCGCTCGCTCGCGTTCCAGGTGGTCGCGCTGAAGGAGCATCTGGCGGCGCTGCCTGCCTTGCTGGACGACGGCATGCTGGAAGAGCCCAGCCGCATCCTGCTGCCGCTGGCGACGCAGGTGGAGACGGCCGACGCGGCCTCTTTCGACACCGACTCCATCCTGGCTTTCGAGCGCACCCTGCTGCGCCTGTCCGACGCTGTCGCCGACCGCTACTTTCTGCGCGGCGCGAATGCCGTGCCGACGTCGAAATCCACCGCGCTCGCGTGATCTACAACCTGCGTCACCGGACGACCTACAGCTACGAATCCCCGGTGGCGTTCACCCGCTGCGTGCTTCGGCTGACGCCGCAAACCTCCGCCAGCCAGACGCTCGAACGCTTCGCCATCGCCGTCACGCCCCCCGGCTCGCGGCGTAACGAGCGCAGCGGCCCGTTCGGCGAGCGCGCGGTGATCCTCACCATCGAGGAGACTCACAGCAAGCTGGTGATCGAGGCCAATTCGCGCGTCGACGTCCACGCCAGACCGGTGGAAGACGCCAGCGATAGCCCCGATTGGGAGACTGTCCGTAGGCGGAGCTTCGAGTCCGACGCGCTCGGACCGCTGAGTCCGGCAGAATTTCTCTATCCCACCCAGCGCACGCCGCTGGTCCCGGCGATCACGGAGTACGCCAGGACCAGCTTCGGGGCCCGGCGGCCGATCGTCGAGGCCGCCGCCGAACTGATGCGCCGCATCCGCAAGGAGTTCACCTACGATCCCGAGGCCACCGACGCCTACACGCCGCCGCGCGCCGCTTTCGAGGCCAGACACGGCGTGTGCCAGGACTTCGCCAACGTGATGATCTGCGGTCTGCGCGGCCTCGGCCTGCCAGCGGCTTACGTCGCCGGCTATCTGCGCACCGTGCCGCCGCCGGGGCGACCGCGGCTCGAAGGCGCCGACGCGACCCATGCCTGGGTCCGGCTCTGGTGCGGCGACGAGTTGGGCTGGATCGGCTTCGATCCGACCAACGCGATCTATGCGGAAAACGACCACATCACCCTCACCGTCGGGCGCGACGCCTCCGACGTGGCGCCGATCGACGGGATTCTGCTGACCTCCGGCGATCAGACCTTGAAGGTGGAGGTGGATGTCGTGCCGCTCGAGACGGCGACGGCGGCGTGAGGAACGACGCTCACCCGTCACCCCGGCCGTAGCGAACCGGGGCCGGACGCGCCGGTTCATAGACGACATCCAGCTCGGTAACGGCGCGTCCGGCCCCGGATCTGCGCGCCGCGCGCTCCGTCCGGGGTGACGGAGTTGGGGCCAATTTAACCCGCGCCAGCGGCGTCTGTTTGGGCCGCGAACCAGTGGTAGGTTTCGGCGATGCCGTCTTCGAGCTGAATCGACGGCGTCCAGCCCAGGCCGGCCAGCCGGCTGACATCGAGCAGCTTGCGCGGCGTGCCGCCGGGCTTGGCGCGGTCGTAGCGCAGCTCGCCCGTAAAGCCGACCACGCGGCGCACCAGGCCGGCCAGGTCCGCGACCGTGATATCCTCGCCGACGCCAACGTTGACCGCCACGGCGCCCGAGTAACGCTGCATCAGGAACACCAGCGCGTCGGCGCAATCATCGACGTGCAGGAACTCGCGCCGCGGCGCCCCTGTGCCCCAGACGACGATCGCGGGCTCGCCGCGCTGCTTGGCCTCGTGCGCCTTGCGCAGCAGAGCCGGCAGCACGTGGCTGGACTCCAGATCGAAATTGTCGCCCGGCCCATAGAGGTTGGTCGGCATCGCCGAGATGAAGTCGCAGCCGTATTGCGCGCGGTAGGACTCGGCCAGCTTCAGGCCCGCGATCTTGGCGAGCGCATAGGCTTCGTTGGTGGGCTCCAGCGATCCGGTCAGCAGCGCGTCCTCGGCGATCGGCTGCGGGGCGTCGCGCGGGTAGATGCAGCTCGAGCCGAGGAACAGCAGCTTCTCCACCCCGCCGCGCCGCGCCGCTTCGATCACGTTCGCCGCGATCGCCAGGTTGTCGTAGAGAAATTCGGCCGGAAACGTCGTGTTGGCGCCGATGCCACCCACCTTCGCCGCGGCGAGAAACACGGCGTCCGGCTTGGCGGACGCTATCCACGCCTCGACCTCGACCTGGCGGCGCAGATCAACCTCGGCGCGGGCGACGGTGAGAATCTCGCAGCCTTCGCGCGCCAGGCGCCGGACCAGGGCGGCGCCGACGAGGCCGGTGTGGCCGGCCACCCAGACCCGCTTGCCGGCCAGCGGATAGAGCAGGTCACCCGTCATTGCGCGGTCGCTCCCGCGCCAGAAGGACGAGATCAGCCTCGACCATTTCGCCCACGAGCTCGGCGAAGCCGGTCTCGTGGCGCCAGCCGAGCCTGGCGTGCGCCTTGGCCGGATCGCCGATCAGCGCGTCGACCTCGGCCGGGCGGAAATAGCGCGGATCCACCTCGACACGAGTCTCGCCCGTCGCCGCGTCGACGCCCTGCTCGGCCGCGCCCTCGCCGCGCCAGACGATTCGCACCCCGATCCGCTCGAACGCGAGCGCGACCAGCTCGCGGACCGAGTGACTCTCGCCGGTCGCCAGCACATAGTCGTCCGGCTGGTCCTGCTGCAGCATCAGCCACATGCCGCGCACGTACTCGCGGGCATGGCCCCAGTCGCGCCGGGCGTCGAGATTGCCGAGATACAGCCGCTGCTGCAGCCCGAGCTTGATTGCCGCCGCGGCGCGCGTGATCTTGCGCGAAACGAACGTCTCGCCGCGCGCCGGGCTCTCGTGATTGAACAATATGCCGTTCGAGGCGTGCAGGCCGTAGGCCTCGCGGTAGTTCACCACCATCCAGTAGGCGTAGAGCTTCGCCGCCGCGTACGGGCTGCTGGGCGCGAACGGGGTTGTCTCACTCTGCGGCGTCTCCCGCGCCTTGCCGTACATCTCCGAGGTCGACGCCTGGTAGAAG
>Ga0302314_10000835_pt1 | contig 57235 bp, 40 predicted proteins | sample III_Palsa_N2_3_FD_200533 | JGI IMG/M metagenome (GOLD analysis project Ga0302314, IMG submission 200533) | Peat permafrost microbial communities from Stordalen Mire near Abisko, Sweden - III_Palsa_N2_3 | ecosystem: Environmental > Terrestrial > Soil > Palsa > Peat permafrost | place: Sweden...
AATAGCTCTTGATCGTGCCGCACAAAAGTATGCTCAAGCATGTCGTCAATCTTCTGCGGGTACAGATACAACGCAGGCACGGGCGCGGCGCCGGAATTGTCACGCAGAAAATTCAGTATGTTGGACTCCGTTGCAAAGTGCCGAAGAATAAGCAGATTCGCCTCGGGACTCACCGCATTCCGGCAAAACCAACAAATCATGCGCTGCAGTAGTCCGTGCGCTCGAAACTGCGGTAGCGGCAAGCGTTTCAGCGACCAGGTGATATGCAGGAGAATCGCAAAGAAGAATTGTAGGAGTGGCCGCACGAACCAGCGGAGTGGGTTGTCGACATCTCGCAGCCATAGGTCGACCGCCACGGGGTCGATTGGGATCGAGTTGTCGATCGCGACCGCCTGCAGATAGGGGCTTCGGCTACGGTAAAATTCAAGGCTCAACGTCAATCTCCTCGAGCTGCATGGCATACAAGCGCCCGACTACGGTCGCCGTAAGCACCACGTCGTCCGCGGCGCCTTGGTTGGTGCAGACCCTGTCAATCAATCCATACAGCTTATCCATATGCGAATCATCATTGTTGGCGTGATAGCGAAGAAATCGCGTGCACCCCGCATCGACGCCGGTTAACTCCTCAACGCGATCCGCCCAATTCGCAGCCATTTTTTCACCCAATCCCTCGATGATCCACATGGCGCCCAAAAGCCCCGCGGGATTCGGTTCTCCCGCCCGATGCATTAGGAACGCATTGAGCGCTTCGGAGCCGATGTTTCTGGGCTGTTCCCGGATCGTCTCGAGGTTGCCGCCGGTTGCCACGTAGTCCGTCTCCAAAATCTCGTAGTCGCGGTGCTCGTCATGGGCGTGACGCAGGACCACCGATCGAATATCTGTGTGCTCGCGATCAAAACTCGAGGCGCACCGACTAATCCATCGCGACCCCTCGACCACCTGGGGGCGTAGATTAAGCAGCAGGCGCTGGTAGTCGTCACGGGTAAAGGTGCCAAGGTCGAGCCGACGGACAATGGGCACGATGGCAAGACGACGTTCGAAGTCAAACCACGCGCGCACCAGACGCCGCAGCGTGGCTTGGCCTAATTCCGATAGTGCAGCCGGCCGTTTAATTTCGCTTGTCGTCACCTCACTGCCCCACGGCAGTGAGGTGCATGTAGGCTGTATTGAACCGCCCGCTCTCTGGAACCATGCACAGGATCTTGTCACCCGCTGCGGCGCGGCCGTCGCGCAGAAATTCGTCAAGCATAATGAGTATGGACGCTGCGCCGGTATTGCCTCGTGTGTAGAGGTTGGTAAACCATCGGTCTTCGGGGATGTTCGCGCCACTCATGACCAATAGGTCAGCGATTTTGCCGCGAAAATGATGAGACGAGTAGTGACAAAGAAAGTGGTCGATATCTTGATTTTTCAGTACACCTTCCTCGATCAGACGCAATGCCCCGTCGACCCCAAGTTTGACCATCTGTTCGAGCAGCCGCACGTCCTGCCTGATGAGCAGCGCCCCAGCGGCCTCAGCCTGCGCGTAGGTTGGGAAGTCCTGCCACGTGCGGGCATCTTGGGCGTCTGTGGGCGTTCCTATTCCCATGCAAACCGGAAACGCATCGGCGTGGGAGAAGGAGCGGATCCAGTCGATTCGCAGGCATCGCCCACGCGGCACACTTTCCAGCAGACACGCGCCCGAGCCGTCAGACAACATCCATCGCAGGAATTCGGAGTTGAAGTCCATAGCCGCGAAGCCACCAGCCGCCTCGTAGCGCGTGCTCTTCAAAAGTCTCGAAGCCAGTTCGCTGGCGACGACCAGTGCGCTGCGATGTTCGCCGAGCCGCAACGAGTTCGCCGCTGCCTTTATAGCCATGACGGTGCTGGAGCAGATCCCATGGGTGGTCAGTAGTTCGACCGCCGGGACGCGAAGTCCCGCCTGCACCATGCTGCCGAAGCCCGGGACCACCATGTCCCCCTGCGTGGTCGCGCAGCTCAGCATTCCGACAGACTTCACCGGGACTGGCGAATCATCCATACACTGCTTCGCGGCGCTGACCGCCATCTCCACGTTGGAGTGGGTAGTCCGCTGCGCTCTGTCAATTGCGTAATGGCGTGTCTGAATGCCATTGGCTTTCAATCTCGGTGTTATCGATCGGCGGTCCCGGAAGGAACGCCCCGGTGCTCGTCAAATAGGCGTTCACTGATGGTCAGCTCGCACCGACTTCACGATCCTGACTGACCGGGCATATCGCAGGCAGCGAAGGTTCTCTTCCATGTACGGAAAAACGCACAGCACTGCCATGAACACCAAATAGTCTGGGAGATACGCGGCACTCCCGGGGGGCGATATGAGTCGATCCAGCGTGAATTGCCCGCTCTACTGGAAGGTGACAGCTTTCACGGCAACATCCCAATTGATAACCACGATGAGCATAAACAGGTACAGCGGAACCGTCGCCATGTAGTTGTGGACGTGCACCTCCCAGATCGAGATCCTGCGTAGTGGAGAGGCATAGTGCACATCCCAATGCGCTACGATTTCGTGCAACAGGCACATCAGCGCGCAGACGAAAAGGATTAGCACGTTAACCTGGAATATGAGGCACAACAGAATCGGGATGCCGAGTTGCAGTCCCATTAAAGAATGAATGAGCGACTCTTTGAGACCCGACGTACGCTCAACGTGCGTCGCGCGATGGCATGCCCAATCGATGAAGCCTGCAATGCCCCACACCGGCAGCAAGCCGTACAGAATCATGTTGATCAGCAGATGCTTCGTATCAGCCATGGAGGCCGGCGCGCGGGGCGGAAATCGGAGTCATTGGACGTTCCTGTCGGTATCCGATTGGCAATGTCCGGGTTATGTTAATGCGATTTCAGTCTGGTGCCCGTTAAGACCGTCACAGTAACGCACGTCAGAGCCGCGGCCTCATCCTCCGCGAGGGTACCTGGGCTTGGCGCCCAAAAAATACATACCTACTCTGCGGCGAAGGAGCTTCGCACTTGATTTTAGTTTGCGCCGTAGCACCACGATACCCCAGCTTCGACGCCGCCGTGCGCGTGGCCAGGCGGGTGTTGGCTGACCGAATTGCCGCCGGCCTGGCCGGCGGCAGCCCCTAAAATTTAAATCGTATGCCTATGGTGGGATCGATGTTGGTCGTTTGGTAGGTGTACCCGTTGGCCAGTCCATTGTGTACGCCGCTGTACATCGCGCCGGCATAACCGTCGAACCGCTTCGTGAAGTGATAATCGGCCTGGAAGGAGAATGCCTGGAGGCTACCACTGCAGGTGGCACTAGTCTTGGTCTCACAGCCTACCGTTGAAGCGGTCGTGCCATAGGCACCTTGGTGTGAACCATAGTAAGCGCCCACGAGGTCGAGATTCGGCAGTACGCTATAGCGGAGGCCGGCCCAATACATCTGGACGTTCTTCTCTTCGGTATAGGCTTTGTTGTTAACGACCGCCAGGATGTAGCCGCCGATATCCACGAATCCGGCAGACAGAGGATGCGTTGGGTTGGCGAACTTGATGAGTTCGTAGCCGGTGTAGAACTTCAGCGCGTTCCAGGTGTACAGCCCCATTAAGGCGTAGGCTGTGTTGTCGGAGACCGTCGCGGCCACGGAGTCGGAGGCTGAGTAACCCAAGGTCGGTAGTGTCGCGACTTGTGCGGAAGTCAAGGTCGAGGCCGAGACAGCGTCGTTCACCTTGGAGTAAAAGGCATCGACCGAAGCGCCTGCGTATTGCGCGCCGATTACCGCTTGAACCGCGGTATTCGAACTACCGTTGGAGCCGTTGAGCTTATACAGCGCCCCAACGTGCACGATATCGCCGAACACGGCGTCGTACTTCAACATCGAGTCGAGTCGTTTATCCTCGGTGGTGCCGCCCCCTTGATAGGTTCCGGAGGCGCCGATGAGACCGAACGCGTTGGAGTCTTGATTGGGATCGTACTTGATCGTGCCCTCGGTGAGGATCGTCAGCTGACGGCCGAAGGTCACGGTGCCGAACGTCTTCGAGGAGAGGCCCGCGAAGGCGGTTTGAAACGCTTGGCCGGCCGAGCTGCCGTCGTAATCTACCGAGGAATTGGCGGTGGTTTTGCCATTGTTCGATGTGATCGATTTCAGTGAATTCGCGATCTCTCCCGACTGAGGATTGAAGAAGGTTTCGAGTCTGAAAACCGCCGACCAATCGCCGACTTGCAGAGGCTCGTTGCCCTGTAGGCCGACGCGTGATTGCCCTTCGTTGCTTGGCGTGACGCCGAACACCGACTGACGGCTATTCTTCTGCACGATGTTGCCGCTGGCGGCGGGACGAAAGTCGCTCAAGGGAGCGCCGTGTGTCTCGTACTGCAATCCTAAGTCGATCACGCCGTATAGAGTGATGCCATGAAATGTCAGGGAGTCATCATCCGTGATTCCTGGGCCACTCTTCTGTTGCCCGACGGCACTGAGCGAAACCACCATGGCACCCGTAAACGCCGTTACGAGCCACGCACGGCTTGCCGCACGCTGTGCGCGTGTTTCCTTCTTTAATCTCATTACATCCCTCTTTGCTATTTGTCTGCGGACGATGCCGTGAATACCGGCTAGAACTACTGATGCTCTGCGGCGTTGGACTGCGTTTTCATCGGAGGCAAGTCCGCCGCCGCCCTATTGGTCGTCCCCGATCCGAGCTGGAGGTTGCCAGCAACGTTGGGGAGCCTAACCAGTGACGGGTGGGTGAAGGAAGTACTTGTGCGCTATATCCATATATCAATTGCGCATGGGCGGCCTGCGCAACGCCAGCTCACGCCGCGATCGAAGGTTCCTAAATTCCAAGTCAGCGTGCTTACAAGTAACTTCAGCGATCTATGGAAATACAGAGCGTTAGCGTACCGCCAATTGACGCAACGCCTTCTCAAATACCTCGGCCGGCTGGCCGCCTTGAATGAGGTGCTGGTCGTTGATGATCACGGAGGGTACCGCCCGGATGCCGCGGTCCGCGTAAAACTTTTCGCGCCCGCGCACCTCGGCCGCGAATTCGTCCGATTTTAGGATCTCGGCCGCGCGATTCGTATCCAGACCGACTTTTTGCGCGACGTCGAGCAGCACTGCATGATCGCTGGGATTGCGACCCTCGGTAAAGTAGGCCGAGAAGAGCGCGCTTTTCAGCGCTTCCTGCTTGCCGTCGATCTCGGCCCAATGCAGCAATCGATGCGCGTCAAAGGTGTTATAGATCCTGCCGCGCTTTTGCATGTTGAATTCGAATCCCAATTCGGCGCCGCGAGCCCTGATGTTCTCGCCGTTGCGCGCGATGTCCGCAGGCGTGGACCCGTACTTTTGGGCGATATGTTCCGTGATGTCCTGGCCTTCGCCGCCCATCTGAGGATTGAGCTCGAAGGGTTGAAAGTGCAGGTCCGCCGCGACTTCGCCCTTGAGCGATTTCAGTGCGGTTTCCAATGATTTAAGCCCAATCACACACCACGGACAGGACACATCCGAAACAAAATCAATTTTAACTTGCGTTGCCATTAATCCTCCAGGCAGTCACGAAGTCGGCTTCTGAACGGTTATGGGGATCGTTGGCGGTATTACAACAATGACCGGCACCGCTTCGCACCGGCCGGGGATCGGCCACACCGTGAGTCTGGGGGCAATACACGCCCGCCGAGAGGCCCTACAGCTTGATACCATGGGCGGATGAATCCACCACCCTTCTCCCCCGTCCGGCGCTGGCTGATCCTTGCGATATGGGTGGTGGTGGCGCTGGCCGCGCTGCCCTTCGCGGCTCGGGTCAACGATGAACTCGATGCCGGGGTCCGGCTGAAGGGCAGTGAGTCCTCACGTGTGGAGGCGGTGCTGGACCAGCAGTTCGAGTCCCCGATAGCGAAGATCGCGCTCTTGAGGATTGCCGGGGCGCCGGACCCTCGCACCGCGGATGGCGAAGCCTTGCTGCGACAGGTCGGCGACCAAATCCGCAACACCCCCGGCGTGCGCGGTGTCTTGTCCTATCAAGACCGCCTAGATTCCTTGTTCCTTGGCGAGGACGGTAGCCCAATATTGATCGTCGGCATGAACGCCCCCAAAGGAGCCGAGGAAGCTTTGATGACCAGGCTTGGCCAGTCGACCGAGGCGTTGCGTGTCCAACTCGAGGGGAAGTATCCAGGTATTGCCTTTGGCTGGACGGGTGAGGCAGCCGTCAACGCGGAACTGCGCCGCATCAGCGCCCAAGAGACGCGCGCCGCCGAATTGCGGGTTTTTCCGCTCACCCTGGTGGTGTTATTGATCGCATTCCGCAGTCTGATATCCGCCATGTTGCCCGTCCTCTGCGGCGCTTTGACGGTGGTGGTGGCACTCGGGGTGGTGGCCGTGGTGAACAAGGTTTGGCCGTCATCCCTCATCGTCGTCAGCATCGTCAGCATGGTGGGGCTGGGGCTGAGCATCGACTATGCGCTCCTGATCGTGAGCCGCTACCGGGATGCTCTCAGGGAGGGATTGTCGCGGCCGGAAGCGGTGCTTCAAGCGGCCAAGCGCGGCGGACGCACGGTTCTCGTGTCCGGCACGGCGGTAGCCATCGGGTTCGCCGCGATGCTCATGGTGCGGGTGAGCGAGATCAGGTCCATCGGCATGGGCGGGCTGATCGTCACCACGGTCGCCGTGCTGGTCGCAAGTACACTCCTGCCGATCCTGCTTGCCTGGATTGGTCCATGGATCGACGCCGGTTCGCTTGGGTTTGCGCGTCCGGCCACCACGCAAGGCCACTGGCGGCGCTGGGCATACTGGGTCATGCGACATCCTTTGCGTGTGCTGGCGGTCGCCGGGTTACCGCTCATACTTCTAGCCTCTCAGGCGACGCATCTGCGCATTGACCTGCCACGCGGTCGGTGGCTGCCTGATACAGCCCAATCGGTGCGCGTGCTGCATGAAATAGATGCCGCTGCCCGGGGCAGCTTCGGCGAGATCATTCAAGTGATTCTCTACCTTCCGCCGGGAACCACCATTCAAGACGAGTCGGGTTGGCGCGCGGAATCGAAGCTCGCGAGGTTCTTCGCGCGCGACCCGAGGATTCAGCATGTCTGGGCGGTCACCACGCTGGCTTCAGTACCTCTGGGCGGCCCCGAAATCCTGAAGCGTCTTCCTGACGCCCAGCGGCGGAGTTTCGTCAGCGCGGATGGCCGTGCGGTCCTGCTCGCATTGGTGCCGCACAAGAACCTGGCAGCGCCCGACGCGGTGCGGTTTGTGCGGGAGATCCGCGCGGCAAATCTCGAGACCATCATCGGAATTGCGGGCGGGCACCTCGACGTGGGCGGTTTGCCCGGCTTCAACGCGGATTATGAAGATACCATCAAGAGCGCGCTGGGGCCCGTCATCGTAAGCGTCATTTGCGCGACGCTGCTGGTTTTGTCGCTCGCGTTTCGCAGCGTACTGATTCCCATCAAAGCGGTGGCGCTGAATCTGCTTTCGGTGGCTGCCGCCTACGGCGCCGTAGCCATTGTCTTTCAGCACGGGCTCGGGTCGCGCCTCGTGGGGCTCCCTAGCCCGATGCATGGCGGCTTTCCGGTGTTGCCCATCGTCGTATTTTGCATCGTCTTCGGCTTGAGCATGGACTACGAGGTATTCATCGTCTCGCGAATTGCCGACGGCCGCCGCGCGGGGCTCGCCGACGACGCCGCGCTGGTCGAGGGACTGGCGAGCACGGGCCGGGTCATCACTTTCGCCGCGTCCATCATGGTCATGATCTTCGGCGCGTTCGTTTTCGGCGACTTCGTGCTCATCAAGATTCTGGGCTTCGCGCTGGGCGTCGCCGTCTTCCTGGATGCGACGGTGATTCGCATGGCCGTCGGGCCGGCTCTCATCCGGCTCGCGGGGCGGTGGAATTGGTGGCCCGGCCGCTGAGCGTCACCGCACCAATACGCTGCCGTGAAGCGGTTCCAACCAATCCGGGCTCGATAGCCGCCACAATCTGCCCCAATTGCTTCATAGGACTTCCCGAATGACCTTGCACTCTATGCGTTGTGCAATCATGAGGGTAACGCGATGGGTCCTGGAGATCTCGAGGTCTGGTCGAATCACTTCGAATATCACGCCCTGCGCCCCAGCGATGTTGCGCAGGATACTTCCGATTGTCTGCGGCCCGAAGAATTGCGGCTCATTGCGAATTCCATCGCGACCGTGCAGCTCGGCGAGCAGGCAGCTGGGCCAGAGCTTCTGCGCGCAACCGAGCGCTTTTCCCAGACGAAGCGGACTGCGCACTTGGCCAGAATTATTGAATTGCTCATACATGAGGAGTTGCGTCATGGGTCGCTCCTGCACGTCTTCATGCGGAATCATTGGATTCCCATGAAGAGGTCCGGTTGGAGCTATCCCCTGTCGGGGTTTATGCGAGGGCTCGCGGGGCTGCATTGGCAATTGAGCATGCTCATCAGCGCTGAGCTGACAGGAATCGTCTATTACCGCGCACTCGAATCCGTTACGGACTGTCAGCGCCTGCGGCTCCTCTGCCGCGTCGTCGTTTCCGATAAGCTTGCCCACGTCGGGTTCGAGTCTGAGCTATTGACCGCGCTACGAGCCGATCGGCCCGCTTCATTGCAGGCGCTCATGCGATCGGCTCATCGGACTTTCTTTACGAGCGCCGCTGTTGTTGTTTGGTGGACTCACCGTGCCGTGTTGCACCGGGCCGGACATAGCGCTGGGAGTTTCCTGCGTTCCTGTCTGGCTCAGTATGAGTTCTATATGGAGCCAACCCGCGCACCGGCGGCAGTCACTTCCAGTTGAGTGATCCTCAAAGGGCAATGCCATCCCTATCTAAACCATTGATGTTTCACGATAATGCCGCGATTGAGAACCAGCACCCGTACGGCGGAATTGCGGGTGCGCTACATTGGCGGCCTCAGGAAGGAGCGATGCTTGGGTCTCAGGTATGTAGTTAATTGGGGCACGCCGAGTGATTGAGATCGGATAATGTCCGACGCCAAAGCGCTAATCGTCGAAGGTTTGCGGCGCCGTCAGGAAGACGGCGTGGCCGCGGCATTGGATTGTTTTACCAGAGCGGCGCAACTCGAGCCCAAGTCTTACTTGCCACTGCTCATGCTCGGCAATGCCGCCAGTGAATTGGGCGAATGGGACGCTGCCGTGGGGCATTTGGAGCGCGCACGGAGTTTGGCGCCGTACAATCATGTCGTTCGCTTCAATCTCGGCTTGAACCAGCTTCTCCGAGGATACGCGGACCCGGCTATCGCAGAATTGCAGGCGGCCTGCGACCTGCATCCCGTGGACCTAGCTGCTCGCTCCTGTTATTTCTTGGGATTGCATCATTCCGATGGGTTTGGTCCAGAAGAGATCGCGGCAAAGATTCGCGAGTGGGGAGCCTGGTTTGCCGAGCGGCATGCGCCGAAGCTGCGGTGGGTTCCGCGGGAGGACGCGAACCCTCGTGACACGCTGCGAGTGGGATTCGTTTCCGGCGATTTTCGCGAGCATTCGGTGGCTCACTTCTTCGAACCCATAGGCGCTGAACGGGATCCTCAGGCGTACTGGTATGTTTTCTATAACACCTCGCCGGAGCGGGATCTTGTCACCGAACGAATGCGTGGGTATGCCGACGAGTGGCGCGACGTTGCGCAACTGACCGATCCTGCGCTGATGGAGTTGATCGCCCGGGATCGCATAGACATTCTCGTGGATTTGTCTGGCCATACCCATGGCGGCCGGCTGGCTGTGTTCGCCGGCCGTGCGGCACCGGTTCAAGTGACCTATTTAGGGTTCCCCAATGGCACGGGACTACCGGCCATGGATTATCGCATCACCGATGCCATCACCGATCCGCCGTCCGCGGACGAATGGCACGTGGAACGATTGCTGCGCCTGCCGGATTCACAGTGGTGCTACCGGTCATTCAGTCCGCCGATGGCACCTGGCCCACTGCCGGCGCTCGCCGCCGGCTTTGTGACGTTCGGGAGTTTCAACAGCTTGACGAAGGCCAGTGATGGCTTGCTGCGCTGCTGGGGAGACTTGCTGATGCAGCTGCCCACCTCTCGCCTGCGCTTGACCCGCGTTCGCAGCTCCCGGCGCGCTGCGGATATCGTGGCCGCGCTGGGGCAATTGGGGGTCGCTGCCGGGCGTATCGACTGTGTGCCGCATCGGAGCGACGTGCCGCAAGGGACCCAATTTGCCGGGGTCGACATTGCGCTGGATCATTATCCCTACAATGGCGTTACGACAACTTGCGAGTCGCTTTATAACGGGCTTCCAGTGGTATCGCTGTACGGCCGCCACAGCGCTTCGCGCAGCGGCCTTGGCATTCTGAGCAGTCTGGGGCTCGGCGAACTGGCCGCATCCAGTCCGCAGGACTATGTGCGAATCGCGGTGGCGTTGGCCCGTGATCTTCCGCGGCTGGAACAGCTGCGCGGTTCTTTGCGTACCCGTTTTGACCAATCCCCGCTGCGCGATGAAAAACGTTTTGCCGCAAACTTCGAGCAGGCGCTCCGTACGGCCTGGCAGGGTCGAACGACCTGACATAGAGCGCCATCGCACGCGACTGCCGTCGCGTTCCGACCGTGGTTGAGATAAATTGTCGCGGACATTAAAACTACTCATGGAGTGAATGACGCTTGCGTATCAAGGGAGTGATGGGACCTAAGTTAACTGGCGTATTCGCCATTGCGGCAGGTTTGAACGGATCGATGGTGGAGGCCGGGCCTGCGCCGTCCGTCGAAGCGACACCGCTCAGCGCCTATGGATCTCTGCCGACCCTCGACAAAGTCGATTTGTCGCCGGATGGCCATGCCATCGCCTTCGTCAAGAACGGCGGCGATGAGCAAATCGTCATGATTTACCGAATGGGCCAGCAGGCTCCCACGTCAGGGATTCATCTCGGCGATTTGAAACTGCGGTCGCTGCTCTGGATGGATGACGATCATCTGCTCATCACCATGTCGACCGCTCTAAAGGCACCCGTCGGCTTCACGGGGCCGCTCAACGAGTGGTTCCTACCCCAGACCTACGAGATTTCCAAAAACAAATTGACGCCGATGCAGTTCTCCACGACGGGTGCGCGCATCAGCAATATCATTTGGCGTATGCCTTCGATTCGAGAAGTCAACGGGGCCGCAATGGCTTACGTCGGTGGATACGATGAGAATTGGAATCGAGTTCTTTACAAATATAGGGCTAGCGACCACCAATCATGGATCGTCGCCACCGCACACGAACCGTACGACGATTGGTTGGTCGATGCGGCGGGAAATATAGCCGCCGACTATACCTACAGCCAGCATATCGGCCGCTGGAAAATACGAGTCCAACACGATGGGTATCTGGTGGACGCGAGTTCCGGAACGGCAGCCATAGACTTTCCGGAGATTATCGGTTTCGACCCGACCGGGGCCTCGCTCTACGTCGAGTTCGTCGAACAAGGAAGCCGCGTGTGGAAGCCCTTGTCGCTTAAGGACGGCGGATGGGGAGCGCCGCTGGCAAAGGGAGCGCCATTCTCGGACACGTTCATAGATCGTTTGACGGGCCATATCGTCGGTGGCCAATACCGGACCGTCGCGCACACCGAAAACGTTTTCTTCGACCCGGAGCTCCAGGCCCATTGGGATGCGATATCGAGAGCGTTTCCCGGCGAAATCGTCGAGTGGGAATCGAATTCGGATGATTTCTCCAAGATCGTCGTGAAGGTACAAGGCGTCAAGGATGGCTATTCGTACCAACTCTTCGACTGGTATACGCACAAAATCACGTTCGTCGGGAATGTCTATCAAGGCATCAAGTCATTGGCGGAGGTGAAGGCCGTTACGTACCCGGCCGCCGACGGACTCCCCATCCCGGCAGTGTTGACGCTTCCCGCCGGCCGCGAGGCGAAAGGGCTGCCGTTGGTGATGCTGCCTCACGGCGGCCCGGCGGCGGTGGACGAGGTGGGTTTCGATTGGTGGGCTCAGGCGTATGCCGCACAAGGGTATGCCGTCCTACAGCCGAATTATCGAGGCTCCAGTATCGACAACGGCTTTATGGAAGCCGGGTACGGCGAGTGGGGTCGAAAAATGCAGAGCGACTTGTCCGACGGTGTGCGCTATTTGGCGCAACAGGGAATCATCGACCCGAAGCGGGTGTGTATTGTGGGCGCGAGCTACGGCGGCTATGCCGCGTTGGCAGGCGTCAGTCTAGAACCCGCGGTCTATCGATGCGCAGTAGCTGTTGCGGGTATCGGTGACCTGAAACAGATGTTGTTCGAGAACGGTCCGTGGAATAACTCCGGGAACAGCTTTGGAGAACGATACTGGGATCGCTTCGTGGGCGTTTCCGGTTCGGGCGATCCCAAAGTGGCGGCGCTGTCGCCCGTGGATCACGTCGATGCGATTACGGCTCCCGTGCTGTTGATCCACGGCACCGACGACACCGTCGTTCCTTTCGACCAGAGCAAGAGAGTGCTGGCCGCGATGAAGCGAGCCGGCAAGCCGGTGGAACTCGTGACGCTCAAAAATGAGGATCATTGGCTATCGCGCGGCGAAACGCGACTGCAAATGTTGGAGGCGTCGGTGGCCTTCCTGAAGACGAATAATCCGCCCGATCCGTAAATCGAGGCCGTACCTTCGGAGCACGGTTTCGACGGTTTGTTCGCCTCGGGTAACGATTTGCTCAAGCCCGGCTGGGCGACTCAGACTTTTCTCTTAAGGGCTTGTCGCCCGCCGACGATCTGATATAAGGCTAGAGCAGAGGGAAGGACAAAAAATAAATAAAAAGTGACTGGGCCCGTAATAGATGCGTTCCCGGTGAGAGAGACCATGGATGGGCGTACTTGTCGATCACAATCAACAGTATCAAAGGGAAGGGATGAATCCATGAAACTAGGAACTAAAATTACGTCACCGCGTGTGATCCAATTGGCGGCAGCGGGGCTCGTGAGCGCCTGCTGGCTAAGCCCTGTCATGGCCGCGGACACCTCAGCCGTCGCAGTCGATTCAGCGGAATCGATGGCCCGCGAGAATTGGCGCGCGGCCATGGCGCACAACGTTGCGGCACCGGAAGGCTGCTCTCACGCGTCTTATCCCAGCCTCGTCTGGGAAGCCGTGGAGTGCAAGGTGGCGCATCCGCTCTTTCACCCCGTATTTCACAAGCCCGACAAGGGCACGGCGCAAGTCGTGGGCAACGGCAACGATTACGTCGTTAGCGTATCGGGCCTCATCACCGAAACGCTGGGAACCTTTCCGACAGTATCGGATGTAACGACCGAAAAGAGCGTCGGCGTTGCCGCGTTTGGCGATGGCGGCATCCTGGGGTCGAATGAGTATACGCTCCAGGCCAACACGAACTACACGGGCACTACCGCGGCTTGCGCCGGCCATAGCGGCTGTACCGTATGGCAGCAGTTCATTTATTCGACCGATTACAACACGAAAGGTGAAGCGGCCGTCTTCATGCAGTACTGGCTGATCGACTGGGGCACCAAGGCTTGCCCGAGCGGCTTCGGCAGCGACGGCGATGGCGATTGCTACGGCAACAGTAGTTATGTCGCGGCACCGGATTTGAAGATCATCTCACTCGGCAGCATGTCGCTGTCGGGCACCGTCGTGGCGGGCGGCAACGACACGGTGGTGTTCAATAGCGGAACCGAGGCGTATTCCATCACGGGCAAGGACAGTGTGTTGGATATTTCCAGTGTCTGGACACAGACGGAGTTCAACGTTGTCGGCGATGCCGGCGGCTCGAGAGCGGATTTCAATAAGGGAGCCTCGATCACCGTCAAGGTTGCAGTGAAAGACGGGTCCACGGCAGCGCCGAAGTGCGTGGCGGACGAGGGCTCGACGGGCGAGACGAACAATTTGACATTGGGTAGCTGCACCACAGCGAGCGGGTCCACTCCTTACATCGAGTTCATTGAAAAAGACTAAAAAGCCGGCCTGGTTCTTCACGAATAGTGGCTCTGTAGGCGGAGCCGAGGAGTTTCCTTCTCGGCTCCGCTTTTTTTGACCCGGGATTGTGCTAATTTCAGTCGAAGACTATTTTTCTTCGTCCACGCGGGATCTCTTCGATGAAGGCAGTCTTGCTGGGCCCGAGGGCTCATCACAGGGACATGACCTTCGCCTCGTTGGTGCGTAGGGGCATCTTCCTTGCGGTATTGTCGACGGGTGTCGCGCTTGCCGCCTCGGACGAAGCGCCGCGGGAATTATCGCCGAACTCTACGATCGAGGTGGCCATTGCGGCGGGATCTAAGTCGCAGTTCATCGTTGATTTGCCCTCGGGCACGGCGGCAGATCTACGGCTCGTTCAGCGCAGCGGCTTCGTTGATCTGCAGCTGATCGATGTCGAGAATCGAGAAAGCACATTGCGCATTGAGTCGGGTATTGGCGGTCTGGCCGAGGCGCCGCTGCTGGCGTCGGCGTCGTCGCATTGGCGCGTTGTTCTCGCAAGCCGCATTGATAAAAAAGTCGCATCCAACGCCACCTTGAGCTTGACGCCCCTACGCCAGGCTACCGATCCGGATGATAAGCGCGGCACGGCCTTCGTGCATTATGTCGAGGCCGAACGTCTGCGTTTCCTGAATTTCAAAGAAACCCAAGTGTCGACCCGTTCCGCCGAGGTGGATCGGCAGACGCGAGCCGAATACGCGGCCGCCGAGAGCGATTATGCGGCTGCCGGCGATGACTGTGGGCTACGCCGCACGCGGGTTGGACTGGCCCGCATGGAAGTTGCCCATGGCAACTATGCGCAGGGGCGAGCGGTGGCCGAGAGCGCCGTGGCGCTCGCCTGCAAGGGCGATCCGGCAGAACGCGCGCAGACATTGAAGACCATCGGAATGGCTGCGGGCTATCAGGGAGATTATGCGGCTTCGGCTGACGCGGCCGAGCAAGCGGCTGCGCTGTATCAGCAGACCGGTGACCTGCGTTACGAAGGCATTGTGCTCGGTAACTTGAGCGATGTGTACATGCAATTAGGCGAAACGGACGCCGCATTGTCAGCGGCAAGCGGGTCCTTGCATGCGGCCGAGGCCAGTGCAGATGCCGCAGGCGTGGTCTTTAGCCGCCAAAGCATCGCCGCCATTCATTTGGCGCGCGGCGAACTTGCCGATGCCTTGGGGGACTACCGGCTTACCTTGCATGATTTGGCGGCGACGCCGTATCCCATGATCGAAGGGGAAACTTGGAACGATCTAGGCATTCTTTATCACCGAATGGGCGACTATGCGCAGTCGCTGCAAGCCTACGCGGCGGCGCAGCTGGTTTGGAAGTCCATGGACAATCATGGGGGACGCGCGGATACGTTGATCAATCAGGCGCAGACCTTGCTCGAGTCGGGCAATACGCGAGGTGCGGTGAGTGCCTTCGACGAGGCGCTTGGGATCGCTCGTGCAGACGGCCTGAAGAGCGCCGAAACGGGTGCTCTGCGAGGTCTCGGGGCGGCTTACGCGAAACGTGGAGACTTGCGATCCGCTCGACGCTATTACACGGAGTCTCTCGATCTGGCACGCACCACCGGGGAGGTCCCCGCCCAGTCCTACGCGCTCCGCGCGATGGCGGCGATCGACTATCGGCTGGGGCATTTGACTGAGGCGCTGGGCCGTGACGAGTCCGCGCTGCAGCTGGTGCGTCAGGCAGGGGATCGCGACGGTGAGGCGGTGACTCTCGAACAATTGGCGCGCATCCATGCAGCCCGTAATGAACTCGCGCAAGCGCGTGCGCTCGTCGATCGGGCGCTCGACATCATCGAGACTCAGCGTGGCCAGATCAACGATCCGAGCCTCCGCACGACTTACTTCGCATCGATGCGTGCCTATCCAGACACGCAGATCGACGTCTTGATGCGCCTGCACGCTCGGTTCCCGAGTCAAGGCTTCGCCGAAGCGGCGTTGGCAGCGGCGGAGCGCGCGCGCGCCCGATCCCTGCAGGACATGCTGGCTGAAAAATCCGTCGATCTGTCGCGTACGCTGGCTCCAGGGCTTGCCGATGAGCAGCGCGTGGCCGAGGAGCGTTTGAACGCGGCGGCCGTGCAATTCGCGCGTCTCGGCAGTAAGACCGCCGACGATGGGCGTCGGGGGCTTGGCAGCGCCGTCGATGCGGCGAGCCGGTCACTGGACGAGGTTCGCGGGCGAATCCGGGCTGCCGATCCTCGTTACGGGGATTTGGTACGACCGGCGGATTTGCAGGTCGTCGATGTTCAACGGAATTTCGTCGGTGATGACACTGCCATCCTCGAGTACTGGCTCGGAAGTCGAGAAAGCTACTTGTGGGTGGTGACGTCGCACTCGCTGCGCGTGTTTCGCTTGCCGTCGCGCGCGGTCATCGAGCGGCTGAGCGACCAGCTTCAGGCGCTATGCCGAGGGACGGGAAGCACCACAGCGGGGGCGGGGTTCGAGGGTTTGGCGGCGGCAGAGGCTGAGCACAACGCAGCGATTCGGCAAGCGGCGGCGGCGTTGGGGCTGGTGGTGATGCCGCCGGAAGTGCGGCGTAATCTGCCGGGAACGCTGGTGGTGGTTGCGGACGCCGGTCTGCAGGGAGTGCCGTTTGGCCTCCTGCCGGCGGGATCTACCGCAGACCCATTGTCTCTGGCGCATGATGTGGCCTACCTGCCGTCGATCAGCACGCTGGAATGGATTCGACGCCGTGCCGGCGCCGTCGACGAGCGGCGTGAGGCGGTCGCCGTTGTAGCGGCCCCCGACGTCGACTCCGCGGACCATCCCGCTTTGCCCTATTCACGCATGGAGGCGGATGCCATCGCCGCCTTGTTGCCTAAGGATCAAGTGTGGCTCGCTCTGGGATCCGAGGCGAGCCGCGCCAACGTGATGGCGGCCGACTGGCGACGCTTCACGATCGCTCACTTTGCGAGCCACGCCATCGTCGATCGACGCCGCCCCGAGTTGTCGGGGATTGTTCTATCGCCGCCGCCCGGAGCAGGGCGGTCGCAGGATGGGGTCCTGCGCGTCAATGATATTTACAACTTGGACATGCCGGTCAATTTGGTGGTCTTAAGCGGCTGCGAGACGGCGGCGGGTCCGGGTCTCGAGTCGGAGGGAGTTTTCAGTCTTGCGCGTGCCTTTTTCTATGCGGGAACGACGCGCGTAGTCGCGAGCTTGTGGCCGGTCGATGATCGCGCCACGGCGGCTTTCATGGGTGAGTTCTATCGGGCACTGTTGATTGAACATACTACGGCGGCAGGAGCACTTCGGTCGGCACAGCGGCGCCTGGCAAGCGACAGTCGCTGGGCCAGCCCGTATTATTGGGCAGGGTTTGTTCTACAAGGGGATTGGGGCTAAGCGTGGATCCCGCCGATCGTACCGTGGCTGAAAAGCCGGCACCTCCTGCTGTGGCCGTGTCCGAGGCGTTCTACGTTTTGCTCGAGCGCTTGGCCGGGGGTGGGGCGGGAGCGCTTGGCTACGAACGCCTACGAACCCGCCTGCTCGCGTTCTTTCGGTTTCGTTTTCCCGCACAGGCCGACGTGCTTGCCGACCAGGCGCTCGACCGACTGGCTCGCAGGCTCTCGGATGGCACGGCGGTGGATAGCCTCGACAGCTACGTACTCGGTATTGCCAGGCTCCTCGTGCTGGAAGAGGAAAACCGGCAACGGAAGGAGCGACTGGGCGCGGTAGAAGCCATGCGCGACTTGGAATTGAACCGCTGGGAGGCGGAGATCGATCCGGCGTTGCCGGCCCTGCGTGCCTGCTTGGCGTCATTGGGCCAAGAGGGAGCCAATTTCATTCTGGAGTATTACGCGGCAGATGACGGGGCAGCCCGTATCGCGCGCCGCCAGCGCATGGCGGAGACGTCTGGCGTGTCTTTGAATGCATTGCGCAACCGAGCGCTCCGGCTTCGGCTGTCATTAGAGAAATGTGTCCGCGGTCGCTTGCAGGAATCCCTGAATTGGACGGCGGACTGTGATGAATCGTCGAGTTCGGACACTGTAGGCACTATGGAAGGCGATACGGCGTTATGACTCCTGTAACCAATGAGCAATTACGGAAACTGCTGCTCAGGCACTTGACTCCCGAGGAGGTGGCTCGGATGGAAAAAGCCATCCTCACGGAGGAGGGGGTTGCCGAGCGGCTGCGCGAGCAAGAATTCGACCTCGTCGACGATTATGTTCGGGGGAAACTAGCGGAGGCAGAGCGTGCCGACCTGGAGCAATACGTGTTGAACACGCCGGAGCAGGTGGAGTCGCTACGTATCGCACGTGGGCTCGCAGCGCAGCGGCCCGCGGGTGTTGCGGCGTCTGCCATGGTCCGTGTGCCTCGGAAACACCCGAAATTACTGCCGGTGGCGGCATTGCTGGCCGCCGGCCTCGCGGCCGTCGTGGTGATTCCTCATTGGGGCGTGGACCTAGGGTCTTCATCGACGGTGCATACCTCATCGGAGGGTGGTTTGGTGTCGGCGGGCAGTTCCGCGTCGGCGGTTGATTCCAGCGCTCCTCCCTCGGTGGAACGCATACCCGACCAAACCATTATCCTTCTAACGGATACCAATCGCGGGGGCGCGAGACCGGTGGTGCACCTGGCTTCCGATGCCCTGACCGTCCGATTGCAGACGGAGGTGCCGGGGCCGCCGAGAGACGTTTCGTACTCTCTGCGAGTGGTTGACGCCTCGGGCACTCCGGTATTTGAAAAATCCCATCTCTCGACCCGCACGGCAGGCCCCTACACCTTTGTCGAGGCCGCGATTCCCGCGGACGCGCTCGGTGCCGGCTCCCGAACGATTTTCCTCACGGTCGATGGGGCGGCCGGGGCGACCACGCCCGAGTACCGTTGGCAGATCGATACCGTCCGGGACGGGGCCTCCCGCTAAATCTTTTGCGGACGCGGCTTCAGTCCTGCATTCGGATGCGTTCGTCCGCCGCGAGTTCGAGTAAATCAATCTCTTCCTCGGCCGCATGAAAGGCGTCGTCACCAATGAGCCAGCGTGCGCGCAAGTCCAGCAGAGTGCTGCGCTGAGCGGCGACCACGCGATCTTGAATGTGCGTCAGTTCTGGATGTGCCGAAGGCTGCCGTGCCTCGGGCACTGGTTCGCTGTTCGTGCGTAAGCGCGCCTCGTAACCGCGCCGCAGTTCGTCGACGAGGGGACGCGACGCCTGTCCGTCGAGTACGCCGAGGGCGGCGCGCGCGGTCTCGGCGCGCGCCAATTGCAGTTCGCGTTCCACCGAGCCGTCGTCCTTCAGTCCGAGCCACACCAGCAAGGGCCGTAGCGTCATACCTTGCAGGACCAACGTCGTGAGCACCACGCAGAAGGCGCAAAGGACAATCAGGTCGCGATAGGGAAAGGCGGCCGCCCCCGAGCCATCGGGCAACGCGAGCGCAGCGGCCAGTGTCACGATGCCTCGCATGCCGCACCAGCCCACGATGAGCGAGCCGCCTCCGGAAGGTATGGTCATGGCGCGCTTGCCACGGCTCACATGCTCGACTACCCAGCAAGCGATGGTGTTGTAAAGCAAGACCCACACGAGACGGGTGACGACCACCGTCACGCACACGGCGGCCGCGCAGGCGATGTACAGTCCCTTGTCGGAGTCATGCATGCGCAGGGCAATGCCGCGCAACTGCAATCCAATCATGACAAAGGCCAAGACATTCATGACGAATACCGCCACGTCCCAGACCGCATACGAGGAGATGCGGCGGCGCGCGCCCGATCGGCCCGGCGCGTGACGGCCCAGCGTCATGCCGTAGGCAATGACCGTGAGAATGGCGGAAAGGCCCAGACGCTCGGCGAGCAGCCACACGGCGAACGTGCCGATGAACTGCAGGATGACGGAGACCGGGAGATCCTCGATGCGAGTCGTGGCCCAAAGGTACAGCCGGGCGAGCAGGTATCCGGCTACGACGCCGCCGCCGCAAGTCAGCAGGAACATGGGCGCGATGGTCCATGCCGAGATCGCTCCCGTGGTCGCGGCCGCCACTGCGACTCGATAGACGAGCAACGCGCTGGCGTCATTAAAGAGACTTTCACCCTGCAATATGATGACCAGGCGGTGTGGCGGACGGAGGCGTCGCAGGACTGCGGTCGCGGCTGAGGTGTCTGGCGGCGCCACGATGGCGCCCAACGTGACGGCCGCCGCCCAACTCAGGTCCGGCACCCAGTGGCGTGCCACGCCTGCGACCGTGATGATGGTCGCTCCGACGGCCAAGAGGGCGAGGCTGCTGACCGCGACGACGTTGCGCCCGAGGTCGCGTGGGGAGGTGTCGAACGCGGCATCGAGCAGCACCGGGGCGACGAACAACGCCAAGGCCAGGCGAGGATCGAGCGCGACTTGGGGCGTGCCGGGAATGAGCGCCAAGGCCACGCCCGCCAATGCGAGCAGCGCCGGGTAAGGAACGCATAGCCGATCTGCCAGTAATGAGAGCACGGCCCCGACTAGCAGCAGCGTGATGGTGAGTTCAAAAATTCCCATTGGCCGATGTTTTCGCGTAAATAGGGGGTTGATGCGCCAAAGGCCGCCTTTGCGTCCAACTGGCGGTTACTTTAAGGTATGTCTTTCGCAACTTCTTTACCAATTTTAAAGTCTTAGTCCGTTCTGTCTGCGGCAATAACAAGATCTGAGGCGAAATAACGATGAGTGAGGAAGCGGGTCCCGAGGCGAGTTTCGGTGGAACGCGGCCTCCTCCGCCACCGCCTCCAGGCCACCATCGGATGCGATGGATTGTTGGAGTTTTGGTCGCCGTACTCATCATTTTCGTGCTATGGCACATTATTACGCGCAAGCCGCCCGCCAAAGGGACGCCTCCTCAGGTGGTCAAGGTCGCTCAGGCAGCCAGCGGCGACATGCCGGAAATCCTCAGCGAGCTGGGTACCGTCAGCCCGGTCGCCACCGTCACGGTGTTACCGCAGTTGAGCGGCTACTTGACCAAAGTGGGCTATCACGAGGGTGAGGATGTGAAGGAAGGCCAATTCTTGGCCCAGATCGACCCTCGCCAATACGAAATCAATTTGCACCAGGAACAGGCACAGCTGCTCAAGGATCAAGCGGCGCTGGATCAAGCCCATTCCGACCTGGCTCGGTATGAACAACTGCGCGCCAAGACGGCCATCGCCGAACAAACCGTCACGGACCAGGAATTTACGGTCAAGCAGGATGAGGCGCAGGTCAAACTCGACCAGGCCGCCGTCGCTCAGTACGAGCTCGATCTGGTGTACTGCCACATCGTCGCCCCCGTTGCCGGCCGGGTCGGCCTGCGTCTGGTGGATCCGGGCAATTACGTCACGGCCTCTAGTTCCCCCGGCATCGTCGTGATTACCACCATGAAGCCGACGACGGTGCAGTTCACGGTCGCGCAAAATGATCTCGGCAACGTCATCCAGCGCTTCGGTACCGGAGACAAGCTGCCGGTTACGGCCTATTCGAGCGACAACACTCGGGTGATCGCGACCGGGACGCTATATGCCATCAGCAATCAAATGACCACCACCACCGGTACGGTGACCTTGAGAGCCACGTTTGCGAACGATGACGAGGCTTTATTTCCGAGCGAATTCGTCAATGTGAAATTGCTGGTGGATACGCTCCGCAACGCCGTTCTCGTGCCCACGCCGGCCGTGTTGAGCGGCGCGCCAGGCAACTATGTTTACCTCGTCAATGCCGATCACACGGTGTCCGTACACAAGGTCAAGCTGGGGCCGAGCGACGGTACGAATACGGCCATTCTCTCCGGCCTCGCGGTCGGGGATTCGGTAGTGGTCGACGGCACTGACCGGTTGAGCGACGGTGCCAAGATCACCATTGCCACGGCGACCCCGGCTACCGCCCCGGCTCCGGGCTCGAACACTCAGCAGGGAAAGAAACCGCACGGCAAACCTTCGCAAGGCGCTCCGGCGGCGCAAAGCTAAGCCGACGCGCGCGCGATGAATATTTCCCGTCTCTTTATATTAAGGCCCGTAGCTACCTCGTTGCTGATGATCGCGTTGGTGCTCATCGGCCTTGTGGCGGTGCGCTTTCTGCCCGTCTCCTCGCTGCCCGACGTCGATTATCCGACCATTCAGGTACAGACCTTCTACCCGGGCGCCAGCCCCCAGGTGATGGCGACCACGGTGACCGCGCCCTTGGAGGTGCAACTCGGCGAGATTCCCAGTCTCACGCAGATGACTTCGGCCAGTTCAGCCGGTTCGTCGATCATCACCTTGCAGTTCAATCTGGCGCTCAACCTCGACGTGGCGGAGCAGAACGTCCAGCAGGCCATCAACGCCGCCAACAGCTTGCTGCCGACGGGTCTACCCGCGCCGCCGGTGTATGCGAAGGTCAATCCCGCCGACCAGCCCATCCTCACTCTGGCGGTGACCTCCGATTCCATGTCGCTGACCCAGTTGCAGGACGTGGCCAACAATCGACTCGCCTCGAAAATATCCGAGGTTCCCGGCGTGGGCCTCGTGAGTCCCGCCGGCGGCAACGTGCCTGCCATCAGGGTCGAAGTGGACCCCCACAAGCTGGCCGGCTATGGGCTGAATGTCGACGATTTGCGCACGACACTCGCTAACATCAACGTCAGCCAGCCCAAGGGAAATTTCGACGGCCCGGATCTCGACTACACCATCAACGACAACGACCAGATCCAAGATCCGAAGGAATACCTGAACACGGTGATCTCCTATCAGAGCGGTTCGCCCGTGTTCTTGCACGATGTGGCCAAGGTCACCCAAGCGGCGCAGGACATCGAACTGGGTGCCTGGTTCAATCGCACGCCGGCCATTGTACTCAACGTGCTGCGCCAACCGGGCGCGAACGTGATTGCCACGGTGGATCAGATTAAAAAGCAGCTGCCGCAGCTTCTGGCCACGTTGCCGCAAGCGATGCATCTGGAGATCGTTGCGGATAGCACCGGGGTGATTCGCGCGTCGGTATCCGATGCGGCCTTCGAACTTGCCTTGTCGATACTGCTCGTGGTGCTGGTGATATTCGTGTTTTTGCGCAACGTGCCGGCGACCATCATCCCCAGTATTTCGGTGCCGGTCTCGCTGGTGGGCACGCTGGCGATCATGTACCAATTCGGCTACTCGATCGACAATCTGTCCCTCATGGCCCTCATCATCGCCACGGGCTTCGTGGTCGACGACTCCATCGTGATGATCGAGAACATCGTGCGCTATCTCGAAGAGGGCATGAATCCCCTGGAGGCTGCGCTGGCCGGCGCAGGGCAGATCGGCTTCACGATCATGTCGCTGACCATTTCCCTGATCGCCGTGCTCATCCCATTGCTCTTCATGGGTGGTGTGATCGGCCGGCTCTTCAGCGAGTTTGCGGTCACTCTTGCGGTGACCATCGTGCTGTCCGCCGTGGTGTCCCTGACGCTGGTGCCCATGATGTGTTCGCGCATCTTGAAGAGAAAAGCCGAACGTACCCCTAGCCGCTTCGAGCGCATTAGCGAAGGGCTGTTCGATAAAACCTTGGCGGCTTACGAAGGCGGCCTCCGATGGGTGCTGCGTCACCAGCGGCTGACGCTGATCGTGGCGTTGATTACCATTGCGCTGACCGGATTCTTGTACGTGGTGATCCCGAAGGGCCTCTTCCCCGTGCAGGACATCGGGGTGATCCAAGCCATTAGCGTTGCCGACAACTCGGTGTCCTACCAGACAATGTCGACCCGGCAAATGGAACTCGCCGATGCCATCCTCAAGGATGCGGATGTGGTTTCACTCACTTCTTATATAGGTATCGACGGCACCAACACGACGTTGAACAGCGGTCGTTTCCTCATCAATCTGCGGGCTCATAGTGACCGGTCATTGAGCGCTGCACAGATCGCGAAGCGCCTGCAAAACGAGGTGGCCGACATATCGGGCATCAAGTTGTATCTGCAGCCGGAGCAAAATCTCACCCTCGATACCACGGTGTCGCCGAATCAGTACCAACTGGTGCTGCGGGGTCCGAGCCAGCAATCGTTCCAGGAATACGTGCCGGAACTCGTGGCCCGGATGAAGAAAATCGCCTCGGTCACGGATGTCACCAGCGATCTCGACAACGAAGGCTTGAGCGTGGATATCGAGGTCAACCGGCAGCTCGCCGCGCGCTATGGCATCACTCCCGCCACCATCGACAACGCCCTGTACGATGTCCTCGGGCAGCGTATCGTCTCGACGATTTTCAACCAGTCCAACCAATATCGTGTGGTGCTGGTGGCCAAGCCCGAGAGCCTCCCCAGTCTGCAGTCCTTGGGAACCTTGTACCTGCCCACGCAAACGGGCAGCACGGGCCAGGTCCCCTTGAGCGGCATCGCGGACATCAAAGTCACCAAGGCCCCCTTGGTGATCAGCCATTTGGCGCAATTCCCGGCGGTCACGGTATCGTTCAATTTGGCCCCCGATGCCTCACTCAGTAAGGCGGTGGAGGAAATCGAGCAGGCCGAAACCGCCATCAAGCTGCCGCCGTCCATTACTAGTGCCTTCCAAGGCGCCGCCCAGGCCTTTCAAGATTCGCTCTCGAGCGAGGTGTTCTTGCTGCTCGCGGCCCTGGTCACGGTGTATATCGTCTTGGGGGTCCTGTATGAGAGTTACATACACCCGGTGACCATTCTCTCCACGCTGCCCTCCGCGGGCATCGGTGCCCTGCTGGCATTGATGATCGCCGGCAGCGATCTCGACGTCATCGGCATTATCGGCATCGTGCTCTTGATCGGCATCGTGAAAAAGAACGGCATTATGATCGTGGACTTTGCGCTGGAAGCGGAACGCAAGCACGGCAAGACGCCGGAGGAGGCGATCTTCGAGGCCTCGATCCTACGCTTCCGGCCCATTCTCATGACCACGCTGGCGGCGATGTTGGGCGCCTTGCCCCTCTTGGTGGGTAACGGCACGGGTTCCGAGCTGCGCCGGCCGTTGGGCCTGGTCATCATCGGCGGTCTGATGTTCAGTCAGGTATTGACCCTGTTCACCACGCCGGTTATTTATCTGATGTTCGACCGGCTCTCGCAGCGTTTCACCGGCAAGTCGCAAGCGGCAAACAACGAGGCGGCCGATAACGAGGGTATCGCGTGAACATCTCCGCGCTATTCATTGCGCGTCCGGTGGCCACTGCACTCCTGGCCATCGCCATCGGAATGGCAGGTGTGCTGGCTTACTTTCATTTGCCCGTCGCGCCGCTGCCCAATATCACCATGCCGGTAATCGTGGTGCAGGCCAATATGGCGGGCGCCAGTCCGGACATCATGGCGTCGACCGTGGCCGAGCCGCTCGAGCGGCGCATGGCGACCATCGCCGGCGTGACGGAATTGACTTCGCAGAACTTCGTGGGCTCGTCGATGATCGTCGCGCAATTCAGCATCGATCGCGAAATCAATGGCGCCGCGCGCGACGTTCAGGCGGCCATCCAGGCGGCCCGCGCCGATTTGCCGACCACACTGCGCAGCAATCCTTCCTATCGCGAATACAACCCCGCCGACTCGCCCATCATCATTTTGTCGCTGACGTCGCAGACCATGACGACGGCACAGCTCTATGATTCCGCGGATACGGTTATCCAGCAGCAGTTGTCCCAGATCAGCGGCGTGGGACAGATTCAACTCGGCGGCAGCGCCTTGCCGTCGGTGCGCATCGAACTGGAACCCGACAAGCTCACCAGCTATGGCATAGGCATGGAAGACGTGCGGGCGTCGGTAGCTGCGGCCAATGCCGACAGCGCCAAGGGGCATATCGACCAGAACGGTCAACGTTTCGAGGTGCTTTCCAACGATCAGGCGACCAAAGCCTCCGATTATCGCGATCTTATTATCGCCTACCGCAATGGCTCGGCCGTTCTCTTGCGCGATGTGGCGGAGGTACTCGACTCCAACGAAAATATTCGCAACGCGGGGCTGTACAACGGTCTACCGACCGTGGGCGTCGTGGTCTTTCCGCTGCCGGGCGCCAACATCATCAAAACGGTCGAGCAGATCAAAAAGGTCTTGCCGTCAGTGATCGCGACACTGCCGTCCAGTATCAACGTTCATGTCGCCCTCGATCGCTCGCAGTCGGTGACGGCGGCGGTAGGCGACACGGAGCGCAGCCTCATGATCGCCGTCGTGTTGGTGATCGGCGTGGTGTTCGTGTTCTTGCAGTCGCCGCGGGCCACCTTGATACCGGCCGTGGTACTGCCGCTCTCCATCCTGGGGACTTTTGGACCCATGTACCTGCTGGGCTACAGCATCGACAACCTGTCGCTCATGGCATTGACCATCGCCACGGGTTTCGTGGTGGACGATGCGGTCGTGGTGCTAGAAAATACGGTCCGCCACCTTGAGGCCGGTCTCAGTCCGATCGAGGCTGCCCTGCGCGGCAGCTCCGAGGTCAGTTTCACGGTCATTTCCATGAGCCTGTCGCTGATTGCAGTGTTCATCCCCATTCTTTTGATGCCCGGCGTGCTCGGGCTGCTGTTCCATGAGTTTGCGGTCACGCTGTCGATTGCCATTCTTATTTCCTTGGTCGTGTCGTTGACCGTGACGCCGACCATGTGCGCCTATGTGCTGCGCAACGGGACGGGCCTGCACTCCAAATCCCGTTGGGCTGTCTGGGCGGACGCGCAATTCGAACGCTTCAAGGACGCCTATTCACGTTCGCTCACCAAGGTGTTGGACCACGCCCTATTGGTAGGGTTGGGATTGATCGGCTTGATTTTGCTGAATATCTTTTTGGTCAGGCTGGTGCCCGCGACCTTTTTCCCGGAACAGGACAATGGCTTGCTCATGGGGCAAATCATTGCCGATCAAAGTATTTCCTTTCAGGGCATGAAGACGAAGCTCACGCAGCTACAGCAAATCGTGCAGGAGGACCCGGCGGTGTCCTCCGTGATCGGCTTCACCGGCACCCGGTCGCTCAATTCGGCCAATGTGTACGTGGCGTTGAAACCGTTGGCGCAGCGGCATCTCTCCGCGGATCAGGTCGTCGCCCGCCTGCGTCCCAAACTCAACAAGGTTTCCGGCGCGAGACTGTTTCTCCAAGCGGCCCAGGACCTGCACATCGGCGGCCGGCAATCCGCCGCCGAGTACCAATACACGCTCACCAGCGAGGATACCGCGGCGCTCTATAACTGGGTGCCCAAAATCGTCACCGAACTCGGTGGGCACCGCGACGAGGTGGTGGACGTCAATTCCGATCTGCAACAGCACGGTCTGCAGACATACATCACTATTTCCCGCGAAACGGCCATGCGCTATGGCTTCGAGCCGAATCAAATTGACAATGTGCTTTACGATGCCTTCGGCCAGCGCTCAGTTTCCACCATCTTCAATCCCTTCAATCAATACTTCGTGGTCATGGAGGTGGCGCCGAAGTACTGGCAAAACCCTCAGATGCTGGAGCGCATTCGTTTCAGCACGGCGGCGGGCAATGCCTCCGGCTCCGCTCAGACTCAGGCGCCGTCCGCCACGGTGAGCGGAGTCGCGCCTTACTCGGCCGAGTCGTCCGCGAGTTCCTCGACGACCAGTACCAATGCGCAAAACGCCAGCGCCGAAGCCAATGCCGTCACCAACAGTATTTCCAACAGCCGAGGCGGCAGTTCCACGGGCAGCGCGGACAGTACAGCGGCGGAGACTTTGGTGCCGCTTCCGGCCATGGCGTCCTATGTAAATAATCACACGGCGACTCAGGTCAATCACCAGAGCGGCTTGGTTGCCGGAACGGTTTCCTTTAATTTGGCTCCGGGCGGTTCGCTGAGCCAGGCCTCCGTTGCCATCGACAACGTGATGCGGGAGTTGGGTGTGCCGGCCTCGATCCATGGCAGCTTCGCCGGGGCCGGTCAGGTGTTTTCCCAGTCCATGTCCGTCATGCCATTACTCATCCTCGCGGCATTGACGGCGGTGTATATCGTGCTCGGCATCCTCTACGAGAATACCGTGCATCCGCTCACCATTCTGTCCACATTGCCATCCGCCGGCATCGGGGCCATTTTGGCGCTGCTCATTTTCGGTACTCCCTTCTCGGTGATCGCCTTGATCGGCATTATTCTGCTCATCGGCATCGTCAAGAAGAACGCCATCATGATGATCGACGTCGCCATCCACCGGCAGCGCAACGAGGGCATCGATGCGCAGACGGCGATTCACGACGCCGCGGTGGTGCGGTTGAGGCCCATCATGATGACCACCGCGGCAGCCGTGCTGGGGGCGCTGCCTTTGGCCATCGGCATCGGCCAAGGTGCGTCTCTCCGTCAACCGTTGGGCATTACCGTCATGGGCGGTTTGATTTTGAGCCAGGTGTTCACGTTGTATACGACGCCGGTGATCTATTTGTATTTGGACCGACTGCGCGTTCGCCTGGGCAAGCCCGGTGTCGCCGCGTCCCGACCCACAGAATTGAGTACCGATCCATGAATGCGTGCAATCCGAAACTTTGGCTGATGTTGGCGATGGGCGCCGCGCTCGGCGGCTGCAAGGTGGGCCCTAACTATCATCGTCCGGACGTGCCCGTGGCGCCGCAGTACAAGGAGGTGCCCGGTTGGACTGCGGCGACTCCTGAGGACAAAGCGCCCAAGGGCGATTGGTGGACGGATTTCAACGATGACCTGCTGAATCAGCTCGAGCCCATGGTCGCAGTGTCGAATCAGACCGTGCGCCAGGATTACGCGAACTATCAACAAGCGCTGGCCGAGGTGAGGGTCGCGGACGCTCAGTTGTTTCCGACCATCGGGGTCAGTGGCGCAGTGACGCGGGCGCGCAACTCGTCCACTATCAGCTCGACGGCCCTCGGCACGGGCACCAACACCGGGACTGGCACGGGCACCACGGGAACTGGCACGGGCACCACGGGTACGACGGGAACCAACGCGGTCAGCACCGGAAGGACCTATAGCATCATCAACTCGGGCTCGCTCGAGGCCACGGCCAGTTGGACGCCCGATATCTGGGGCGCAGTGCGCCGCTTGATCGAGCAGAACAAGGCCACCGCGCAGGCCGATGAGGCGACTCTCGCCAATGCCACTCTCTCGGAACAGACCTTGCTCGCGACCACACTGATGGAGTTGCGCATGGCGGACGCCGGCATCGATCTTCAGCAGAAAACGGTCGACGCGTATAAAAAATCATTTGATGTCACCGCGCAGCAGGGGTCGGCGGGCATTACCGCTACGCCGCCTTCCGCTGTGATTACTGCCCGTGTGGCTTGGGAGACGGCCCAGGCCAATTTGATCGGTCTCGGTGTCGCGCGTGCGCAGTACGCTCATGCCATCGCCGTGCTCGTGGGCAAGAATCCGGAAGACCTCGACATTCCCCACAGCACCACGGTGCCGACCTTGCCGACGATGCCGGTTGGCGTGCCGTCGACGCTGTTGCAGCGTCGCCCCGACATCTCTTCCGCGGAACGCACCATGGCTGCGCAGAATGCCGCCATTGGCATTGCCGTGGCGGCGTACTACCCCACGATACCGTTGACGGGGTCCATCGGCTTTTCGCAAGCACCCCTTGCCGGATTGCTGCATACCGCGAATGAAGTATGGTCCGTCGGCGCAAGTGCCACCGAGACGGTGATCGACTTCGGCGAACGGCACGCCGAGGTGACGGCAGCCAAGGCCGTCTACGCGGCGGCGGTGGCGAACTATCGCCTGACTGTGCTCAACGCCTTTGCCGATGTCGAGAACGACCTGTCCGGGTTGCGCATCTTGGGCGAGCAGGCAAAATCCTTGGATGTGGCGGTCAACGACTCTATTCGAGGCACCAACATTGCCCTAGCGGAATTCGAAGCCGGTACGGTCGATTACACCACGGTGGCTTTGGCGCAGGAGACCCAATTGGCCGACCAGCAAACGCAGTTAACTGTGCAGCAAAGCCGTTTGCTTGCCGCCGTCTCTCTCATTGGAGATCTTGGCGGCGGTTGGTCCGCCGATCAGCTGCATAATCCTTAGCATCCCAATACAATGAGTGAATGCTCACTCATAAAATAACGCTTTTCCGGCATGCGGCGCTTACGGGCTTCCTGTCGGCCATCCTGGGTTTGACGTTACCGGCCCAAGCTGCGGGTCCGTCGGATCGAGAAGGACATTGGATTGAGAGCTGGGCGGCCTCGCCACAGCAACCGGTCGACCCGGTCACCGCGGGAACGCCCTTGGACACTCCGCCGCACAGTTTCAGCGATGAAACCCTTCGCCAAAGCGTGCGGCTCAGTACCGGCGGCCGTGCGCTGCGTCTGCGGCTGACCAACGAATATGGGGCCAGCGCGACCACGCTCGATGCGGTGCACGTCGGCATGTCCGATGGAAAGGGCGGCGTCTTGCCGGGTAGCGATCACACGGTGACGTTCAACGGCGGCAGCAAGGTTGTCACCCTGTCCGCCGCGGCGCCGGCGCTCAGCGATCCGATCGATATGTCAGTGCCCGCGCTCGGTAGTCTGGCCATTAGTGTCCATGTGCCCAAGGGCGGGAACCCCGGCTACGCCACGCCGCATACACTGGGAATGCAAACCAGCTACGTCGTGTCCGGCGATCAAACCGGCGCGGCCACGCTATCGGAGCCGAGTACGGGCACCGTACGGTACTTTCTTTCCGGCGTGGACGTGCTGAAAAAGCAACCCGCTCGCACCATCGTTACCTTCGGAGATTCCATTACGGACGGTTATGGTTCGACGGTGGACGCCAATCACCGCTGGCCCGATTTGTTTGCCGAGCGTCTGCAGAAAAGTAAATTGTTGGACGGACTTGGGGTCGCCAACGAAGGCATTAGCGGAAATCGAGTGCTGAGCGATGGGTTCGGGCCCAATGCCCTGTCGCGCTTCGACCGCGATGTGCTGGCCTGTCCGGGGGTGCGCTATGTCGTTGTGCTGGTGGGTATCAACGATGTGGGCATTCCCAGAATGTTTCCGACGGCGGGGGCTGCACCGGGTACGGATGCCATCATCGCCGGCTACCGGCAAATGATTGCGCGCGCTCATGCTCGAGGGGTGCGTGTGATCGGCGCAACGCTCACGCCCTATCAGGGCGCCATCGACGGCCGGTACTATTCGGATGAGGGTGAGACCAAGCGGGAAGCGGTCAACGCCTTCATCAGGGCTTCGAAGGAATTCGACGGGATGATCGACTTCGACGCGGCCGTGCGCGATCCGGCGAATCCGTTGCGCTTCGACCCAGCCTATGACAGCGGCGATCATTTGCATCCCAATGATGCGGGTTATGCAGCCATGGCCGCTGCCATTGACCTGCGCTTATTCCAGTCGGCGGCTGCGACGGCGTATTGATCGCCGTTGTCCCTATTTGTGTAGATTGCCCACCTAAAAAGGGAGAGTGTCATGGTTCGACTGTCGGTGCCGTTTACGGTGGGTTTTGCATTGGTACTAGGGATGGCAGCGGCCTTGGCCGTCGAGCCGCCGGCTGACCAAACGTCGGCCCACAGCGAGGCCCCGCCAGCCGACCCGGTCAAGACGCTCGTGTCGCGGCTGAGTCTCGACACGTACAAGGCGACCATCAAGGCGCTGACGCAATTCGGCGATCGCCATCAGGGGACGGATCGAAATCGAGCGGCCATTGACTGGATCGAGGCGCAATTGAAGAGCTATGGTTGCGCGGATATTTCACGACTCAAGTATTCGTATTCTCCGGACGACCCGCATCGGCCTAGCGGGCCGCATATTCCCCGGGATCCCGGTGTGCCTTCCGGCGGCGGCCGCTATCGCGGCGTGAAAAATCCCACCGGCGTCAACGAGGACGCGATGCTGCAGCCGGACGAAGCGCTGCGCGCGTTGAATGCTCAGGCCAGCGAGCCGGGTGAACGCGAGGAGGTGTATTGCACCAAGGTCGGCACGACACACCCGGAGGAAATGTACATCGTCGGGGCGCACATGGACGGCATTGGCTGGGGCGAGGCGGCGAATGATGATGGATCCGGTACGGCACTGGTCATGGAGGTGGCGCGTATCCTCTCGGCACCGGATGTGAAGACCGAGCGATCGATACGCTTCGTGCTCTGGAACAATGAGGAGACCGGGCTCAACGGCGCCTACGCGTATGTAGATCAGCGGGCGGCGCTGCAGGGCCAGGAATCTCCGGCCGGCTCCGGCCGTTATCCCGAACCCACGTGGCTCGGCATGATCCAGCACGATATGATGCTGTTCGACCACGGCATGCCGCGTTCGGACGGCACCCTTTCCCGGGAGCAGCGTCCGGAGGCTGACGTCAATATCGAGTTTCAGTCGCTGGCCAAGGCCGCCGATGGAGCGCAAAAACTTGCCTGGGCTGTATACGCAGCGAACGAGGCCTACGCGACGGATTATCCGGCGAGCGTCGGGCCGCATATGACCAACACCGACAGCACGCCTTTCATGGACCTTGTGCCGGCTATTACTCTGCGGGAAAACGAGAGAGGCCGTGAGATTGGCGCAGGCTGGGATCCGCAGTGGCATCAACCCACCGATCTTTACGTCACCTACACGGATGCCGACTTTCTCCTCGGGTTGAACGCCACGCAGACGACGCTTGGCGCCGTCGGCCGCTTGAGCGGCGCCGCCCTCGTGGTGCTTACGCCCGCGCCGCCTCCACTCAAAAGTCGCCGCCGCAAATCTTAAAAATTTGCAAGCAAACTGCAACTCGACAGAAATCTCATTTCCGCACCATCTCGGGTTTCCTCGTTGCTGAAGCGCAACGACCACAACCCGAGGTGATGCATGCCATTAGACCGCTTCCCAGCCGCGTTTCGCGGTGCCCACGCCTGCCTGGCCGTGGGGGCCGCTTTGATCTTGTCCATGAGCGCTGCTTGGGCGGAACCGGCGGATGATACGGATCAAGCGCATGCCCATAGCCTCGACCCGGTATTAGTCACAGCGCAAGCGCTGACCGGGCCGCAGGCCGCGCCCTCGCAAGGTTCGCTTCTGGCCGTTCAACCGCAGTCCATTGTCGGCGCGGACTTCATTCAAAACAACGACTCGCCAGCCTCGAACTACACGGACATCATCAAATTCACGCCCAGCGTATGGACCGTGGACCCCAACGGACCGGGTTTGATGGAGAACCAGGGTACGTCGATTCGAGGATTCCAGGATGGCCAATTCAACGTGACCCTGGACGGCATTCCCTGGGGCGATTCGAACGATTTCACGCATCACTCGACCAGTTACTTCATGTCCCAGGATCTCGCCAACGTGGTGGTGGACCGCGGTCCCGGCAATGCGGGCACCTTGGGCGACGCCACGTTCGGCGGCACGATTTATATGCAATCGGCCGATCCGAAGCGAACCATGGGGGTGGATGCTCTGATGAGTTTCGGCAGCTTCAACACCCAGCTCTACAGCCTTCGTTTCGACACCGGCGAGGTGAGCCAATGGGGCGGTCTGCGCGCCTTCCTGAGCATCAAGAATCTGTCCTCCGACGGCTACCTGACCAACGCGGGTCTGAATCGGACGAACGCGTTCTTCAAAACCATTGAGCCGGTGAACGACTCCACGGATATCACGGTCGTCTCCAATCTCAACAAATTGAAGCAAAGTCCGCCCATCGGCGCGACCCCGAATCAAATGGCCGAGTTCGGCGTGAACTACGCCTACAACAACGATCAGAACAGCCAGGGCTACTACAACTATAACGTTGACAAGATCACCACGGATTACGAATACATCGGCATCAATTCCAAGTTCTACGGCTGGACTCTCGACAACAAGTTGTACACCTATGCGTACTTTCATGACGGATGGAACGGCTATGATAACGGCGACGTGCTTGCCAACGGCGCAACCGACGTTGGCGGCAACACGAATGGAACCAGCAATGGCGCCGATAATGTTCCCGGCCAGCTGCTGACCAACAATTACCGCTCAGTTGGCGACATTCTGCGTCTGTCCCACGACTTGGGACCGGGTGAGGTGCAGTTCGGCGGCTGGTTCGATCATCAATCCAACTATCGTCGGCTGGTCGACATCGACTTCAGCGACAATTCCGCTTACAACACCCTGTTCCTAGGGGGAGCCAATTTGCCGGCGGGCGCGCTGCCCGAGGCGGCTTATACGGATCGTTTGCAGTACAATCAGCTCTTCTCCCGAGAGGCCTACGCGCAGTACGTATGGCATGTACTCCCGGGCCTCGATGTCACGGGCGGCGACAAGTATGTGGACTTCGAACGGGTCATTGTTGCGCCCGTCAACCAGGGAACCGAACTACCCTTGGATTACCATCAGAACTGGACGCGCAACCTCCCCTCGCTCGATGCGCACTACAAAATCCAAGAAGATTGGTCGGCCTACGCACAGTGGTCCAAAGGATTTCTGGCGCCGAATCTCAACGTGCTGTACGTGGATGATCCGAGCAAAAACTCCTTGAAGCCCGAAAGCACCACCAACATGCAGGTGGGTACCACCTGGGTGAGGCAGTCTTTCAATGTCTCGTTGGATGCGTACCTGATCAATTTCAGCAACGAAATTACTTCGTACACCGACCTGTCCACCGGCGTCGCGGTCAAACAGTTCGAAAATTTGGGCGCCGTGAAGTACAAGGGCCTCGAGGCCGAGGGTACGTATGTCGTCGGCTTCGGGTTGAGCGTTTACGCCAATGCAAGCTACAACAGCGCGCGGCAGGTGTCGGACCAGAGCTGGGTGCCCGCCACTCCGAATCGCACAGCGGCGCTGGGTATTCTGTATAATCAGGGACCGGTGCAAGCCTCGTTGATCGATAAGTATATCGGCGTTCGGTATGGAGCCACCGAAGACACCTATCGCTTGGGCGGGTACAGCACCGCGGACGCGGCGGTCAATTACGTGTTCAGCGACTCGTTCATGGCGCTGAAGCACGCCAAGGTCGGCGTGACCCTGCAGAACATTACCGACCGCAAGTCGATTTACTTCCTGGCCGGCAACACCAACGGCGGCGAGCCGCTGTTCTTCACGCTTCCGGGCCGAAGCATCGAAGTGAATTTGTCGGCGTCGTTCTGAGGATCTAGTTCAGAAGTGTTTGAGAAACGTGGCGCCCGTTACTGGGCGTCACCCTCCCTCCAGAAATTGATGTGCACGAACTCATCGAGATCGGTGCGTTGAGCCCACCCGGCCTCCTCGAGCATCGGCCGGGGGTAGAATTCGGGTACGTATCCCAAGCAGAGAACGGCGACCGGCCGGCTGCCCTCCGGCATGTGGATGAGTTGGCGCAGGGCCTCCGGATCGAAAAGCGACACCCATCCTAAGCCCACATTCTCGGCGCGTGCGGCCAGCCACAGGTTCTGAATGGCGCAGGCCACCGACGCCAGGTCCATGTCCGGCATGGTACGGCGACCGAAAACATGGACTTCGCGGCCGGGGCTAAGTGCTGCCACGATCACTTCGCCGCATTCAAGAATACCTTGGACCTTGAGGCGCATGAATTCGTCTTCGCGCTCGCCCAGCGCCTTCGCGGTATGCACCCGCTCGGCCTCCACCAGCGCGTGCACTTTCGCCCGCAGGGCGCGGTCCTTAATGCGAATGAACCGCCAGGGCTGCATCAAGCCGACGCTGGGCGCCAGATGGGCGGCGGCTAGCAGGCGCTGCAGCAAGGCTGCGTCGAGCGGATCGGGGAGAAAATGCCGCATATCCCGGCGCATGCCGAGGAGCCGGTAAATGGTTGCCTTTTCTTGTTCGGTGAAATCGCTCATGGTGCCTATGGTTGCACACCATGAGCGGCACTGACCAGGTGCGCGGATGGCGCCGGGCCAGACTAGGCTTGGCGGGACAGCGAGTCCGAGTGGAACAGGACGGCGAAACGCAGTAAGTGCGATCCGGATTCCAGGTGGAGCTTCGACCGCATGCGCTGCCGGTGCGATTCCACGGTCTTGATGCTGAGACTCAGGGCGTGCGCCGTTTCGCGCGTGCTCATACCGCGGCCAATCATGTCCAAAATCTGCAGCTCGCGCGTGGTCAGCCGCTCGACGGGATTGACGGTCTTGCGGCCGCCGCCGGTGGTGAGCTTCTGAATCATATTGCTGCCGATGGATTCCGAGACGGACACCTGGCCGTCGAGGACCCGGCGCAACGCCGATAAAAATCTCGCACTATCCGCCGCTTTGGGGACATAGCCGTTGGCGCCCACCGACAGCAGGCGCTCGGCGTAAATCCCCTCGTCGTAGGCTGACAACACAAGAATGCGCAACTGCGGATGGTGGATCCGCAAATCCCGTACCAGGTCGATGCCATCGCCGCGTTCCAGGCCGATGTCGACCACCACCACGTCGGGATCCAGTTCCTTGGTCATCGCTCGGGCGGCGCGCGCTGTGCCGGCTTCGCCGCACACGGTGAGATCGCATTCGTGCTCGACGATCCGGCGCAACCCCTCGCAAACCAGGGGATGTTCGTCGACTATGAGGACGCGGCGGACTAGGATCATTCCGTCCGTGGCGCAGGGAGTGGAGACGGCGGCGTCCAATGTACTGTCGTTGAGAGGCATCTTGCTTTACTCGATTACTGGATGGAATTAGGTTTCGGAGGCGCGGGCCACCAAGCCCGCGAGTGCGGCGACAAAGCCGGTGCGTGATTCGGTGCGCTCGGCGAGCATGGCATCGATGCGCGCGGCCGGCTGCGGCGGGCAGCAGTGATACCCCTGCCACTGGTGGCATTTGAGCCGCGTGACCAGTGCGAGTTGTTCCGGCGACTCGATGCCTTCGGCCACCACTGTCAGCCCGACGCTGTGCGACAGGGCGACAATGGCATGGACTATGGACTCGTCGACGCGGCTGATGGTCAAGTCTCTAATGAAGCTGCGGTCGATTTTGAGTTTGTCGATGGGAAAGCGGCGCAGGTAGCTCAAGCTCGAGTAGCCGGTACCGAAGTCATCGATGGCTACGCTCACGCCCGCTTTGCGCAAATGCTTGAGGACCTCGGCCGACTCCTCCGGATTGGTCATGAGCACGCTTTCGGTCAATTCGATTTCCATAGCGCCGGCATGCAGCCCGGCATCGCCCACGGCCGAGCGAATGGTCTGCAGAATGTTGTGATGGCGAAATTGAGCGGCGGACAGGTTCACTGCCACGGGAAAGGTGCTGCCCATACCGCTTTGCCATGCGCGTAATTGGCGGCAGGCTTCGCGAATCACCCATTCGCCGATGGGAATGATCAGACCGGTTTCCTCGGCCAGGGAGATGAAGGCACTGGGTCCGATGAGGCCCCGGGTCGGATGGCGCCAGCGCAGCAAGGCTTCCATGGTCGCGATTTTTCCGGTCTCGATGGATATTTCGGGTTGATAGTAGAGTTCGAACTCGCCCGCCGACAGCGCGCGCCGCAGGTCATTTTCCAACGCGAGGCGTTCCTGCATGGAATCGGCCATGCGCGGTTGGAAATACAGGACCTGGCCGCCGCCACGTTTCTTGGCGACGGTCACCGCGACCTCGGCATGCGCCAACAAGTCGTCGCAGCGACGGCCGTCCTCCGGCCAGGTGCTGACGCCGATCGTGGTACGCAGGCTGATGTCCATGCCGTCCACCCACAGCGGTTCATCGAAGGTGGCCATGATGGCCGAGGTCACCGCGTGCACGTGCAAGCGCTCCGCCGGCATGTCGAGCAGCACGGCGAATTTGTCGCCGCCGATACGAGCCAGAGTTGCCGAGGCGGGAATGGTGGCGGAGAGACGTCGAGCCACGTCGGTGAGCAGACGATCGCCGATACCGTGGCCGAGGGAATGATTGATGGCGCCGAAGTTGTCGAGATCCACCACCGCGATGGACAGCGTGCGATCGAGACGTTGCGCGTTCGCAATGGTCAGCAGCAACCTGTCCTTGAAGCGCTTGCGGTTCGGCAGGCCGGTGAGTGCATCATGAGTCGCCAAATAGCTCAGACGACTGTGGACCTCCTCGAGTTCGCGCGCATTGCGGACGGCGCGCTCGCGCAGCATCCGGCCATACCGGGCGGCGAGTTGAGCCACGGCAAGCAAGGCGCAGCCCAGGCCCACCACGCTGATGACCAGCAGGCGGGTCTTCAAGTCCAGCGAATCGCAGCACTGCCCGAAGAGAGACAACGCATTGCCGGTCGATTGGAGGTTCAAGGCGACAATGGCCGCGGCACCCGCGAGCAGCCCCGCGAGGCGCAGCGCGCGAGCCTGTGGGGAGGACTGGTCGCGTCGAGCGATCCACAGACGCAGCGCGCAGCTGAACAAAAGAAAGGCGGCGAGGATGGTGGTGCATAGCAGAGGCACATCGGTGCGAGGCGCGGGCCCCAGGTCGTCGAGTGCTGACCAGCGACTGATGGCGAGTCCCGTGGCGAGCGCGAAGGCGCTGCCGAGTAGACTGGAGTTATCGGGCTCGCGCCGCGCCAGGAAAAATAATGCGCACGCGTAGCTCGAGACGGCGATGCCGAGCGATAGTAGGGCGGAGGAGAGGGCAACACCCGGCCGATCGAGGAGCCAGTCCGGTGCGCTTTGCACGAAGTTGAGCGACCAGAAACCGAACCCGAGCACCAGCGCGCTCAACAGCACGGCGCAGGTCCGGCTTCGAGCGCTGACCTCGGAAATGCGCACCGACAGCGTCAGGGTGGTGTGCGAGACGAGAGCCGCCATGATAGCCGCCAGCGCGAGCGCCGAGGCGTCGAATGTCACGGTCATGTATCGAACCTTGTGGGCCTGGTGGAGAGTCGGCCAAGGTAGACGCGTTGAGGGTCGCGGGGTATCGAGACAGTTGGGTATCGGGCTTAAGGAAACTATGTAGCCGCGAATGCTGCGGTGCGCTGAAGGGCGTAGGCCGCAATCAGGGTTCGATGATTTTATTCCTGATGGCGTAGCGTACCAGTTCGGGCAGCGAACCGAATCCCATTTTGCGCATAATGTTGCTGCGGTGCGTTTCTGCGGTCTTTACGCTAATGGAGAGGGCTCTGGCGATGTCCTTGTTGCTGTTGCCTTCGGCGAGCAACTGCACGATTTCCCGTTCGCGTGCAGAGAGCGCGGAATCGGTGTCGGAGTCGCGGGATTCATTGCGCAGATATCCGTCCACGACGATGCGCGCCACATTCGAGGTGAAGAACATCCTGCCTTCGAGTAGTTCCTGTAACGCGGCCACCAGGATGCGTCCCGCATCGGACTTCAAGACATAGCCGCGCGCACCGGCGCTCAAGACTTCGCGCACCAACTGTTCGGACTCGTGCGCGGTGAGAATGAGAATTCGTGCCGCGGGGTCGGCGGCAATGATTCTGCGCGCGGCCTCCAGCCCATGAAGCTCCGGCATGGTGAGATCCATCACCACGAGGTCAGGTTTGATGTCGGCGGCCAACTCGACGGCCTGGCGTCCGTTCGCCGCTTGCGCTGCCACCACCCATCCAGGGACCTGAGCCAGTTCCGCCGCCAGGCCGCGGCGGAATATTTCATGGTCGTCGGCAATCAATATGCGCACGTCGCTCATCTCTAGGCCGTCCCTACGGTGGCGCGGACTCGGGTCCCTTCAGCGCTCGACTCGACGGAGAAGCTGCCGCCGATCTGGCGAATGCGCTCGCGCATACCCGCGAGGCCCACCCCCAAGGACGGCCCGGCGCCCGTCATGGCGGTATTCTGCTCGCTCGCGATGCCGCGTCCGCCATCCTCGATCTCGATCATGACAGCATCCGGTTGTACTCTGAGGCGAATCGCGGCCCAGGGACTGTCCGAATGACGATGAACGTTGGTGAGCGCTTCCTGGGCGATGCGAAACAGGCTGAGTTCTTTGTCGGGCGGCAGGCGCGCCATGGTGTCCGGCAGATCGAGGCGTACTTGGATGGAACTGCGGTGATGAAACCCATCGGCCAGCCAGCGTAGGGCACTCAACAGCCCCAAATCGTCGAGCAGCGGTGGATGCAAAAGGTAGGACGCGGTTCTGATCTCGGTGGAGCATTGATGGGCCAGCTGGGTGCAATGCTCGAGCAGTTCGCGACGCGCGGTGACCGAACCCGACTCGTGCTTGAGCTGTGCGAGTCCCAGCTCCAAGGCGGCCAGCGTTTGTCCGGTGGAGTCGTGCAGGTCGCGTCCGATGCGGCGCCGTTCCTCGTCTTGAAGCTGAATCAACCGGGCGGACAAAGTGCCTAGGGCCTGCTCAGCGCGTTTTCTCACCGTGACGTCGTGAATGACGACGAGTGCCAGCACGGTGTTGCCGGTGCTGAGAGTCGAGAGGTCCACTTCAGCCGGAAACGTTTCCCCGCTGTCCAGTCTTTTGCACGACCACTCGAAGGTCCTGCCCCCATCGCGCAGGGCCGCTGCGATACGCTCACGAGCTAGATCTTCGGAGCGCTGACCGTCGGGTTGGTGTTCCGGCGAGAGATCCCAGGGAGCGAGTCCCGCCGCGGAGCGCTCGGTGTCGAGGCCAAACATGCTGACCGCCGTGCTATTGGCGTCGACGAACCGATCTCCTTCCAAAAGAAAGGCGCTGAACTGAGCATTGTTGAATAGGGTGCGGTAGTGGCGCTCGCGCCGACGCAGGCTCAGGATGTAGTGATTCAATTGAGCGGTCATGACCATGACCAGCGCGCTGAAGGCGGCGGTTGCGGCAATGCTCTTGTCGCGCCTCGCACGCCAGGGTGCTAGTGCCGCTTCCTTGGTTTGGCCTGCCACGAGAGACACGGGGTAGCCGTTCAGATCTTCGTGCGAGTAGATGCTGAGCTTATGGATGACAGTTCCATAGCCTTCGACGATGCCCGAGCGACCTTGGGCTCGCGCCGCACGGAAGACAGCCATCGAGGCAATGTTGTTCCCGACGGCTTGATCGTGGCCGCCGGCCTGTGTCGTCCGAACCAATACCGTGCCATCGGTGGCGATGAGACCTATGAGATCGACCTGGTCGCCGAATCGACGATACAGATCGTCGAAACCCGCGAAGCTGAAGAGCGCACCGGCCCACAGCGTCATGCCTTTGCCCCAAGGCACGCGCAGCGCGAAGGGAATGACCAGGCTATTGGGCCGCTCCGGATCGGCTATGGGGATGCCGACCCAGCTGTTCTGTTCCCGTGGAACGCTTTCCACGGTGAGCCACGTAGGCAGGATGTGGCTGGTGGAGCCGCCATTGCGGCCGGCGAGGGCAAAGCGTTCGCCATTGGTCAGGAATAGAAGCCGCACGTAATCGCCACCGGCCAGCTCATGCTGGAGCCTCTGGATTATTTCGGGTGCGTTGGCGTGGATGACGCCGTTATCCGACTCTGACTCCAGTTCATTGGCACCAGCAACGGCTGCGCCGACGCCGTCGTTGATCATGGCCAAGGTGCCGGCTTCCAGGGCCGCGGTTACGCCGCGCAGGCGGCTGTGCTCTTCGTTCAGGGATTGCTCGTAGTCGGCGTTGATGCGAGTCACGGCGTAGGCCCAACCGACCGCGACCGCCAGTGCGCCATAGGCGAGTAGCACCCAGTTGAGCCTGCGGGAAAGGCCCAGGCGTGAGGGGCGTGGGACCCCAGGCAGCATGGATGCATCCCCCGATTTTTTTTGTGGCGCCAACACGTTCCTTGCAGTCACTACTCCCTTACCGCTGCCAGTGTCTGCTAATCGTGGGTCAAGGTCGAGTATTATGCTGACCGTGAGCCGTACCACCCGCCTATTCAAGCTCATGGATCTTGGCGCGCCCGTGGAGGGCGAGGCGGGCTTGGGTTACATATTGCGAGCGGGATTCTTTCTGCCGCCGTTGATGTTCGACGAGGAGGAACTGGAGGCGTTGGTGTTGGGTGCGCGATGGGTGCGGGGGTCGCCGTGAACACAACATTCCCGAGCCGCGCTGAGTCTGCTGCTGACGGAAACTGTCAGTGGAGGGGTTCACCATGCTCCTGAAGGTCAACCAAGGAGAATCTCATGCGCCTTTATCAACATCCCATGTCCGCGAACGCCCGTGCCGCCGGACGAGTCCAGGCTTTAGACGTATGGCGCCGAACGGAGGTACCGCGCGCCGCGTGACCGATTTATGTCGATAGATGCATTTTGCGTAGGAATGCGGGGTAGCGCGGGTCGTTGTGAATATTTTTGTAAAACACGTCGTTTTTTATCAAGGTCAAGCCGCCGTCACGGTTGTTGAAAGCGCGGTCCAGCCATTCGAAGGCCTTATCCTTTTCATTGCGCCATGCGTACACCTCGGCAATCTGCGCGGCGGCGTCACGGCTGTGCTTGGCAATGATCTCGTCGAGCGCCGCCTGTGACGCGGCGGCATCCCCGAGAGTGTGCTCGGCGACGGCGATTCCGGTCAATCTAAAGACTTCGGAATCCACCTTGCGAAAGCTTGCCAAGGCCGCCTGTGGATCAGATTGTTCCAACTGAAGCGCGCCCAAATAAAAGTTCGAGAACGTACTCGACGGACTGATTTCGAGCGCGCGATGCAGTGCGTCTGCCGCCGCGGCGTAGTCGAATGAACAGGGCGCAGGTCTTGATCTGCCGCCGGATGGCGGCATCCCAGGCATCGCCGCCGCGCAATTCGCTTTGATCGAACCACACCTCGAGGCCTGCGGCGCGCAGGGCTGCGCAAATGCGTGCCGCTGCGGGAGCATCGTCCGAAGCATAGCTCAAGAACACGCCTTTCAAGGGACGCTCGGGAGTCTGGGCCAGGCGAAGGGCCGGCATCCAGTTGTTGTTGTCATCTCGGCTTGGAAAGGTTGAGACCGCGTGGTGGGCTCAAGAATGCAGGAATTGCCCTTTCAGTGCAAACAGGGGCCTCGGGGCGATGTGCTGGCCGCGAGGGGTGCCGTGGCGCGGGATGAAGTAAGGCCCCGCCTGGGCGGGGCTCTTCTTCTCAAGGGAGGGTCAAGACGTGCAGGTGGTCGCTATGCTGGTCAGAGCGCGAGGATCGGCAGTGTCCTGATCCGGGTTAAAGGCGAAGTCGGTGTCGTTAATGTCCGTCGGTATCGTGGTGTTGCACGTCGAGTCCTCCACCAAGCTGAAGGCGAGACCTTCGAACGAGGTCGCGGAAGAACTTGGCGGCGGCGTAGGCGGTGCGCCGTTGTCGTCGCTATGACAGCCAACCAACGCGATCCCAGAGGCAAGAGCGGCAAGTCCGATTTTGATGGGCTTATTCATGCATCACCTTACGGCGCCGCCGTGCTGCCGGGCACGGGGGTGTTGAGGTAGGGGAAGACGGTCAGGTAACTGGCGGCGACAGGCTCTGCCCCGTCGTTGACCACCGCGCCCGCGTTCTTGACTACGGGTGTTGCACCGCTGGGGTCGCAGGTTTGCAGACCGTTGGTGCCGGTGAGGGCACCTTCGACCACCGTCAGTTCGATATCGACCACGTCGTCGTAGGGTCGGCGTCCATTGGGAAAGCCGGCAAGATCGCAGGCCAGGAAGCCTAAATTGTTCTGTTGAGCGATGGGCTCGGCGGCGATGGCGGTATTCAAGCGCAACATTTCGCCCGGCACGGTTTGGTTGGCCGGAGCGGTGTACTTGAACGGGGCACCGTTCACGGTCGCCGTGACGCCGGTGGCGAATGCCGCCAGCAAATCATTGCGCGGGGTTACCGGCGGCGGCACACCAAACAACACGTTCACCAGCACCGGTAGCGTGGGGTAGAGCACGTAGGTACCGAAATTCGCGACGTCGTTCATGGGCTGGCTGGCGTTGAACTTGTCCTTGTCGGTAATGCCGATGACCACCTCGTTCACCAGCGGGCTGCCAAGGCGCGATACCTGAGTCCACGGGCCTCCGGCGAGTTCCGGGCCCACGCCGCCGCCGCTGGTTGTGGTCGTGGTAGGACCGGTCGGCGTTCCGTTCAGCAAGCGACTTTGGCGCAGGCTTGCCGTGGTCCAGGCCCCGATCACGGGATCCCCGCTCGCGGTCAAGCAACTTGCCGGGACTTCGAGCGCCAGGGAGGTAATGTTCTTGTCACCGATGGTGTTGGGGGTGGAATTACGCGCGCCCAGGGGATTCAAGTTCACCTGATCGAATACCTGCCCCAGGTTCACGACGAAGCCTTCCTGGCGCTGGCCCGCAAACACTCGGCCCGTGGCCTGCGCTCCGTTCACCATGCAGCCGGGAATATTAATGCTGTAAATATATTGGTTGGCGTAGGCCGCATAGTTGGGAATGGACTTGGTGCCGATGTTGTCTATGGGCTTGGTAAAGGTCGTGGTTTTACCGTCGGTGGCGGTCACTGACGTCGCCACTCCGGTACGTCGATTGCCTCTCACCAGGGTAAGCGTGTAGGCCTCGGTGACATTGAGGGCCCCGGGGCTGGCGCCGGATCCAGCTCCCAAGTTCACCAACGGAATTTCCACACCGCCGGCCGGACCGCCGGCCACGGGCACCTTGCCGTTCGCGACGCTCAGCGAGGGGATATTCGCCTGGGCGTAGGCGTTGGTGAAGCGAAACTGAAAGGTCAGATCTTCCTGCGAGTCGCCATTGTTGTCGATCTCGATTTCATACAGGGCGTTGGGATCCAGCGAAAAGTAGTTTGGGCCGCCGTAGGCGTCCTGCAAAGGATCGTAGTTGGCAATCAGGGTCACGTACCCGGTGCGACTCGCCTCGTAGGACATGAACATGTAGAAGTCGGTGCCATCGACCTTCGGGTGCTCAGCGATAAAAGGCGCCTCGCGATGCGAGGAAGCCAGGGCGGACGAGGCGGCGGCGCCCATCACGAGAGCAGCTGCGCTGCGACTTAGCTTGTTCACGGAAATCCCCCTAATTGATTGGCTCTGTGTGGGATTCGCGTGCAGGAACCCAACGGATTCAACTATTCGAGAAAATATGTGCGTTCCGTCACAGCGCCCTTAGGGCGGGGACCCAAGGCGCCAAAAACGTGACCTGTGGGGTCGGCGGCTCGAGCCGATCCGACGTATCGTGCACGTAACCATGCAAATATTCGGGGGTTTTCGGCCGCGCGTTCCGAGAACAGCGAGGCTCTTTCCGTGCTTCCTGTCGTTGCTGTATTGCGCGTGGCCGTCATCCGCGTCCGCGTTGTGCCTGCTCAACCCCAATCCAGAGATGCGCCAGCTCCAGTCGCTGGTCGCAACCGACGCGACCGGCGCTCTGAAGCAAATCCAAGCCAAGTTGAACGAGGTGCATGGGAGCGCCCCGGACGGACCCGCGAGCTCTGCGGAGTTGGCGTCCCTGTACGCGGTACAAGCGGAAGCTTTCCAAATACTGGAGCGTGCAGCGGAGGCGCGTGGCGCGGCGTCCGCCGGCCTCAAGTTGGCACCCGAGGTGCGCGATCCGTTGCATTCCGAGCTGCTGACAGCCTTCGCCGAGAACGTTTATGACGACGCAGGCATCGCTGCCGCGCTCCAGAGCGTCGAAGCCGCCCGTGGCGAGCAAGATCAGGATTCTTCCGCCGGCATATGCCTGCTCATTACCCGCGGAGTATTGGAACACCGGCAGAATCGCGCCGATTTGGCGATTGCGAGTTTGACTCAGGCGTACCGGGCCAGCATTGCACCGACCGTCACTCAGACCCGCATTGCGGCTGCCGCCGCGCTGTCGCCTGTCATGCGAGGCATGGGCGACTACTCTCAGGCGCTGGCGCTGAATCAGGAAGAGGTGGATTGGGACACCGCGCACAGCGCGACATTGAGCCTGTCGGTCTCTCGCTTCATGCGAGGCCAGATATTGAAGGCGATGGGAAAGTACCAGAACGCCATCGAGGAGTTCTCACAGGCCCGGCAACTCAGCGTGGCTCTCGACGATCAGGAGGGCGTTGCCTATGCCGACCTGAGGATTTGCGAGGCCCACATCGAGCTGGGGATACTGGATGTGGCGCCGGGCGAATGCGCCAACGCCGCCCGTTTGTTCGCCGCCGCACAGGACTTCGATTCGGTGAAAGAGACCCACGCGCTTCAGGCGCGCATGGATGTGGAGCAGGGTAGGCCGCAAAAAGCGCTCACGACGCTGAATACGGTGCTCGATCGTCACGGCGCCGATCTGCCACCGTTCGTCGTGGCTCCCATGTATGAACTGCGAGCGAAGGCCAACGCGGCCGCTCGCAACTACCGTGACGCCTATGACGACTTGCGCGAGTACGTGCAGCGTAACACCGCCGCCAACGAAGCTGAGCGCCGCCAGCAGACCGGTGCACTGCGTGCGCGCTTCGAGATCGACCAACAAATCGAGCGCAACTCCTCGCTGAAGCGCGAGCTGACTGCTTCGCGGGAGGAGACCAGCCGGCAGGCGCAGCAGTTGCGCTGGAATGAAATGGTCGTGATGGCCGGTCTGTGCATTATTGCGCTGCTAATGTATTTCCTGGCGGCGAACAGTCGTTATCGCCGGCAGTTGGTCAAGCTGGCGAGTCAGGACGCCCTTACGGAGCTGCCGAACCGCCGGCGTATAGCCGAGCTTGCGACAGCAGCCTTGCAGGTCGCAAGGGAGACTAAACGGCCGCTCACCATCGGCGTCATCGACATGGATCACTTCAAAGTCATCAATGACTGCTACGGGCACGCCACCGGCGACTTCGTCCTCAAGGAGTTTGCGCGGGCGAGTCGGGAGGCGCTGCGGGATTGCGATCTGATGGGGCGTTGGGGCGGGGAGGAGTTTCTCTTGGTGATGCCGGATGCGACGCTGGAGGTGGCCTCAGCCAACTTACAGCGGCTGCGCACGCTGGTCTCGGCCATTCGCTTGCCCTCGCTGGCCATCGGTTTGAAGGTCTCGTTGAGCGCCGGTCTCGCGGCATTCGATGACAGCGTGAAGTCGCTGGATGAGTTGATTGCGCGCGCCGACGGTGCGCTCTACACGGCCAAGGACAGCGGCCGCGATCGCGTTCAGATCGCGGATGAGACCCAACGAACGGGATCTCACGCCATTCGGCGATTGCAGCGACAGTAACCCGACGGCGCAACGGTGCGCCGTCGCTTTGCACCGTCCGCTTCGTCGTGCGAAAAGACCGCTTCGTCGCAAACCGCGGCGGCCCGACAATCTCTTGCCTAGACTCTCGGATACGCCATGCGTCTCCTGGACCTCATTTCGCTGGGACACTGCGCCACTGTCCGCGCCGACGACGGAGTCGCTTTGCCTGCCGCGGGCGCATTTCAGAACGAGCTTCGCCAGTGTCCGCTGCGCTACGTTCTGTCCGATGAGTTGGTTCGCACCGCGACGAGTTTGGCCTACGCCGAAGGCGACCGCCTGGCCGCCTGCTTGGATCTCATTCGTGTGCCTGCGCTCTCTCTATGGGTAGAGTGGGCGGACGCACCCAGACAGGAAATACTCAGTGGGGTCCCGTCTCTGAACACCGGCTCGGATTCCGGCGCGGTGCGCGTCGGAGCATTGCTACGGGCGGCATCCGATTGCCGATCCGGATCGCTCCGTACGTTCTGGTCCACCCGCGATGAAATGGCCTATTTGTCGCCCGTGACCACGTCGTTCGATTTCGATGAGGAACCCGCGCTGCTCGACAGTGCCGGCTGGCAGGGAGCCGCAGTTCTACGTCTGCCGGAGGAGCCGGCCATCGATGAATTGCTGGGTCACTTGCGATTTCACCTCGACGCCGCTTGGTCGGCGCATTATGCGCGGCGGTGTCCAAGTCCCGATAGTCGGTCGCAGGTCCTGCGCGCGAATCTGGCGGGCTGCGCCTTCGACATGCCCATGCTCATGGCGTTTTTCCTGTTGCTTGGCGCGCGCAATATGCTGCCGCGGCGCGAGGTGAGTTTGGAGCGACTCAACCGCAGACGGGCACAGTCCGGAAAGCAGCCGCTATTGGAGCACATCGAGGTGTCGGCACCTTTGGATGAGCCGCCGGTCACGGTGTCCGCGCAACGAGGCGAGGCACTGCGCGACAGCCCGTGCCTGCATCATGTGCGCGGCCATCTGGTACGACGCGGCTCCTCGGTATTTTGGCGCGCTCCTCACATGCGCGGCAGCGGGCGGTTCGGCCAGATCCGAAGCCGTACGGTAGCCCTCAGCTTCGGCGGTCGTGCCGGGTTTGCCGCGGCGAGCCCGTGGGGTCCTCAGGTAAAGCCGTAGCCGGCGATGGCTTGCAGCGATTTGCGGTAATTGCGGCTCAGCTTCAATTCAGTGCCGTCGAGCAGCACGACCATGAATTCGCCCTTGCCCAAGGGCCGCAGTTCCCGTACCCGATCGACGTTCACCAAGGTAGAGCGGTGAATGCGCACGAAGCCGGAGGGAGCCAATTGAGCTTCCAGGGTGCCGATGGTTTCGCGCAGCAGCCAGTATTTCGATCCGACGTGCAGTTCCACGTAGTCTTGCCCGGCCTTCACCCACTCGATTTCGCGGACGCGCAACACCAACAGCTGGCCTCTCGATTTCACCGCGATACGCTCGAGCGCATGCGGTATTGGCGCTGTCGGCTGTCGTTGTGCAGACAGTGCGGTATAGCGGGCATGCGAGAGCACGGCCCGGGCGCGCGTCAGTACTTCGTCGAAGCGAGATTCATCGAGGGGTTTCAGCAAATAGTCGACTGCTGGAATTGGGGGCGCCTGACGCCTGAGGGCATCAGGCGGCGTCACGAATATAAAGTAGGGTCGCGAGCGGGCGCCCATGGATGCCATGGGCTCGAAACCCAGGGGGCCCGGTCTCGGCACGTCGAGAAACACCAGTTCGGGCGAGTGAGTTCGGATGGCTTCGATGCCCTCGCGCTCACCGCGATACTCGCCTACCACGTCGATGTCGGCGTAGCGGTTCAGCAGAGATCGAATCCCCAACTGGGTAGACCCTTGGTTTTCGACAATGACGGCGCGGATGGGCAAGCTCGAGGTATCCATGTGTCAATTTGACACCGGGATGAGCCGCCTGCGGCCGCGAGCACAACGATTTCGTCCCCGCCTGCAACGAGTTCGTCCCTCGAAGGGGCCGGCGGCAAACATCCGCCGGCCCCGTGCATTGTCTCGAGTTAGAGATGCGTCATGCGGGCCAGAAATGCTAGTCTCCCCGTAATCATGCTGAAAAATATCACTGCGGTTTTGCTACTCCTTGTAGCGGGCGCCGCCGTGGCTCGCGAGAGCCCCGGGCAGGCTTTGGCTTTCACTCACGTGACCGTGATCGGCCATGCCCCCCGGCAAATAGACCGCAATGTCGCACTGGTGGGCCGCGTGCTCAAGGGCGTGGAGCTGCTCTCCACCCTGCCGCGCGGCAGCGGCGAGATGGGCTTTTATGTCGGGGCAGAGAAGCCGGTGCCCATCCTGTCGATGCGCATCGCGTCGGATTTGCCCGAGGCGGAGCGCACACGAGTCGAGGTGCTACGTACCGACAGCGCTACATTTCGCGCCATTCTCGACCAGCGACGTAACCGGCGGGAGGGATGGTTCAAGTTCAATCCGGCGCACATTGATTTGTGCAATGTGCCGTTACCCGCTCGCGCCGTTCCGGCGGGCGCAGTCAAGGGTGTGTCGTCGTAGTAGAAGCCCAAGGTCGGCGAATTTCCGCCGGTTGAGGCGACGCCGCGCATTTCGAATTCGCCGAGACCGGGACCGCTCGAACGAATGGATACACCGGGGATGGATTGCATGAGGCTGGTGAGGTCCGTCAGACCCCGATCCTGAATGTCCGCACCGGAAACCGCGGTCAAACTGATCGCGGTGGTCTGAACCGTGGCCTCACGCTTTTCAGCCGTGACGACGATTTCTTCGAGCTGTCCCGAATCGGAACGGGATTGCTGAGCCACCGCGGGCCCGGCGAGCAGTCCCGCGAGCATCGGTGCGTGGCAGGTGAAAACGATTAACCTGCGCTTGTCTTGAAACATGAATCACCCCTTTCTTGCACCCACTCCCCAAGCGTCGAAGAAGTATAGCGTATGGAAATGCGGCACGAAGCACACAACCGCGGGACGTTGGGGAGGGCGGCGACCGGTGGGAGGCTCCCCCGCCTAATTGTTTTGACTGGTGTAGACCCCGGTGGTAAACACGAACTCGATCTATCGTGAGCTGGCGTGGTTTCGGCCGAATAGCCGGTGTGTTGACTTAAAGGGGGTTGGTATGTGCGGACTTGATGACATGGACGAATTTGCGCAGCGTCGCGGCGATGTATCTCGACGCCACTTTGGTGCACTAGCCCTGGGAGCGGGCGTGGTTGCGGCGCTTCCCAGGCTGGCGAATGCCATGGATACCAAGGGTGCGGATGTCGAGATCACAACACCGGATGGCACCTGCGATGCGTATTTCGTACATCCCGCCAAGGGGAAGTATCCCGGCGTACTCATTTGGCCCGATATTTTTGGGCTGCGGCCGGCGTTCAAGGACATGGCCACTCGCTTGGCGGAGTCGGGCTATTCCGTGCTGGTGATCAATCCCTTTTATCGCATCAAGAAGGCGCCCACCGCTCCCGAGCATCCCGATTTCAATGACCCATCGACGCGTGACTCATTGATGAAACTCATGCAAAGCCTGACGCCAGACACTGCCGGCACGGATGCCAAGGCCTTCGTCGCTTTCATCGATGCGCAGCCCGCAGTCGACAAGAAACGCAAAATTGGCACCACCGGGTATTGCATGGGCGGCCCGTTCGTATTTCGCACCGCCGCGGCGTTTCCGAATCGTATCGGTGCCGGGGCCACCTTCCATGGCGGCGGTCTGGTGACCGACAAACCCGACAGTCCTCATTTATTGATTCCGCAAATGAAGGCGCACTTCCTGATCGCCATCGCGGAAAATGACGACCAGAAGCAGCCGGAGGCGAAGAACGTGCTGCGCGACTCCTTTGCCAAGGCGAACTTGCCGGCGGAGATCGAGGTGTATGCCGGCGCTCAGCATGGGTGGTGCCCGCCGGATTCGGCTGTGTACAACCAGATCCAAGCCGAGAAGGCCTGGAGCCGTTTGTTGGTACTTTTCTCGAGCTCTTTGGCGTAAGTCTGAGGGGCAGGCGGCGTCAGCGGGCTAGTTTAAAGACAATCGGGGCACTTACGGTGCTCTCTGTGGCCTGGCCGTTGACGCCGGCGGGAATGAATTCCATGGTTTCGAAGGCTTGAAGCACGGCGGTGTCGAGCATGTCGAAGCCAGAGGATCCCTGCACCGCCGCACTCAAACCGCAGCCGGTGGCAGAGACTTTTAGGAGAACGACGACTGTTCCCTCTTCGCCGAGCCGTCTGCTGTCCACGGGCCAAAAGTCTTCCAGTGAGCGCGTCATTCGGGCGTATTTGGGATATTTCGTTCCCGAGGTCTGCGAGACCGCCGCGGGACAGGGCGAGACTCGTGTGCGGAAGTCCACCGGTTTGAGCTGACTCATGCGCACCAGTTCGTTGCGTTCCCGAATATAGGCCTCCAAGAGTCGTTGGGCGTACTCGGCCCATTCCCGTGCTGGGACGCCGGATTTCAAGGTTGCCATGAGCTCGCTCTCGGCCGTCTGCACCGCGGCGGAGTGAGGAGTGCCCGCCGGTAGTTGATTGCGACTCAGAAACACCGGCCAGATGTCGCGGTTGCGAGTCAGTGCCGGGTAGCGGCTCCAGTACGCCTGCAGCATGGACTGCCACTCTGCGTACCGGCCGTTCCATAACGCCGGGTCCGCTTCGGGACTGCCCATGGGTATGGCGTACATCTGTTTTTTTGCGGCCGCGAAGTAGTCATTCACATCGTCGGCGATGTGTCTGCCGCGAATGTCGCGGCCCATCCTGGCGTCGAGTTGGGCGGCCACGGCCAAGGCCGACTGTTTGGTGCTGTCCATGGCGTCGTCCAAGGCAGAGCTCAGCGGTGCGAGCGGAGCCATGTCCGAGCCCAATCCCGGTTCCAGGACTCGAGTGGTCGACGACACGCCGTGTACGGAATTCAACGCATCTTCCAGCGAGGGATGTCCGGTCATGAAGACGGTGAGGCCGTAGAGGAGATCGGAGGACACCGTACCCGGCTTCTTACCGGGAACCTCGAGTACGCTGGACAGTGAATAAATCTCCGCGGTCTCGCGGTCCATGCTGTTATCGAAGGGTGGGCGCCGATCGATCATGGTGGCGTAGCGATTGCGTAGTTCCAGCTTGGCATTGCTGGGCGGGCGTGCGCGGCGCCATAACTCGACGGCGGTGTCCTGACGTTCATCGAGGTTCCAACGCACTTCTTGGATCTCCCATGCCGTGCGTTGCCCGTCATCGATGAAACCCATGGTGATCGTCAAGGGACTTGTATCCGTCAGCGCCAGCACCGACGTGGGTACGCTGGTCTTGAAGCGTGGCGTTTGTAGTCCCCACGCGGGCGTCTTGACGAGCGCGACGTCCTTAAGCGCGTCGGGCAACAACGCCTTGCGGCGTAAATCCGCCTGCCACTGTGCAAGCGTTCCGCGATACGACACATCCACCTGGTTCGCCAATAACTGGGCTTCCTTCTGCGCCTCGTGCAGCATGGCGGAGGGAACGTACTTCATGATCGCGGCATAGCCGTCCGGGGTCGGCAGCAGCAGACCCACGACGTACATATCCATGAACGGCACCGCCCACGCCCGGCTTTGCCACTTGCGTCCATATTTATCGGTGAAAAGAGTGTCGGTGCGCGCCGCTCCCAACGAGGTAATGGTGACTTGGTCGGGACCCACCGGCCGCCGCAGACTGATGGCCTTGAGCGCCATGTCCATGAACGCCTTCGAGTCCGAATAGAAGGCATCATCCGACGCTGCATCGGGTCGCACCAGGCGCAGGAGCACTGCGCCGGCGGCATTTGCCTGGCTCACCGAGCCGTCTCCGGAGAGGTCCGTGGAATGATAGTCCAGTGAGAATGCCGTCCAGGTACCATCCGCCTGTTGCGCGATGATGCGAGGGCGGAAGTCGTTGGATTCCGGTGCGTACAAAATCTCTACGGATCCCTGTCCCTTCGGAAATAAGGTGTCGGCGTAGGTGCTCAACAATCCGGAGCGCGCCTTATCCATTTCGCGCCCTATCAGCTCCTGGTAAGCGTCTGCAAAAGCCGGCCACGCCAGAGGCAGATTGAATGAATCTTTATAAGAGTAAGTGTAGGTACCATGCAGGTAGGGCAGCGCGGTGAGCGCCCTCGTGTCGAAGCGGGCCTTCTGGTTTTCACCGTCGAGTACCCGGCCTATGGGGAGCGAGTAATTAAGGTTCTCGTTCGGCGATTTGCCGATCACGATGCCGATGAGCTTGCCGTTTCCGTCCAGCAGCGGACCGCCGCTGTTGCCCGGGGAGGCGGCGGCGGAGAAGCGGATCCATTTCCAAAGGCCGTCCTGGTCTTCGGGTGTTTCCGAGGTGAATAGCCCATCACGGATGACAATGCCTTCGCCCAAGGCGTTGCCGACAGCGAGCACAGGCTCGTCGATCTTCGGCTCACGAGCCACATCGAAACCGGCCTGACCCGGATCGTTACGCAACGAAAACAAAACGAAGTCTTCGTGCTGCGAGAATTTCAATATCTGATCAATCGCGAAGACCGTGCCGTCCGCTCTGCGCAAAGAAGGCTCACCGTACTGACTGGCGATTCCGGCGATCAACACGTGTGCGGCGGTCACGTAGGTGTTGTGCCCCAGCGAGAACGCCGTGCCCACCGAACGATAGGCATCATTACGCTCGTAGAACGGCAATAGATCCAGCGGCAGCGGCTTTTCGTAGCTGACGGGGTCTTTTTCCGGCTTCTTCATGACCACCTCGAAGGTGGACTCGCGAATGGCATGCTGTAACTCGGGGGTCAATCCGGCGCGCGCCTGGAGACTCAAGCACAAAGCCAATACGACAAGACAATACTGCGCTCCGAATCCTCGCAAAAGGCTTACTCCTAGTCTCCGTGAGTTGAAGGTTCGCGGTCATTTCGCGCCGCGGCAGCACAGACTAGCGCCTTCCATCCGAGGAAAATAGAAGCGCCCGCACATCGAAGAAAATTCTTCGCGATTTGACATTATGCAGGTCGGCCGACAGTGAGCGTCGTGGCCTGAAACTCGAACTCAGCCGTAGAATTCGGGCGCCAAGCGCAGGCGTTGCACGGCGACGGGATCGTGGAACAGCAACATCCGGGCGCCGCGCGACACTTGCAGCGCCTTCAGACGGCGGATCGCTCGTAGGGCCGCCGCGTCGTCGCAGCATTCGCCGGGCAGTACTTCGTCATCGAAGTTCTCTTGGAGGTCGCCGGCGTCGAAGGGCAGGATGATGTGCTCGCCGTCGGGCAATTCGATCAACGCCGATTGATGGCCGGCGGTGTGTCCTCGTGTGTCCAGCAGCGATATACCCGGAGCCGCCTGCCAGTCACCATCCCGCAAATCCCAGCGCAGGCGCGCATCGTTGTAGTCGTCGCGGATGTAGGCGGGGCCAGGATTGTCGAAGGCCGCTTCGTATTCTCGCCGCTGCACCGAGATCTTCGCGTGCGTAAAGTGCCGTACGTAGCCGCAGTGATCGAAGTGCAAATGCGACAGGATGACGTGATGTATGTCGGCGAAGCCGATACCGATGTCGGCCAGTTGCTTCTCGAGGCGATGCGGCGCCCGGACAATGGGCGGTGTCATGCCGTACTTCGAGAAGCAGGCCTCGCGCCGTAGGGGGTCTTCGAGATTGCCGGGATTGAGGCCGGCATCAAGCAGAATCCAGCCGCTATGCGTATCCAATAGGTAGGCGCACACAGGCTCGCTTAGTATGAAACGAGCACCGCGATCACGCGTGGATATGGTCTTCGGCAGGATTTCGAAGCCGCACAGAAGCACGTACAGACGTTTAACGGCAGTCATCGACCGGTAACCGGTGAAGTGGCTACTATTCCGTTTGGAAAATTTATTTCCCAGTGCATAATGCCCCGATGAGCCGACGAGAAAAAAAGACAATAGCCGCCGATCAGCCTGTCTCCGCCGAGGAAACCATTGGGTCCCGCCTGCGCGAATTGCGCCGCGGTCTGGACGCGACGCTGGCCGAAATCAGCGAGAAAACCGGTGTATCCGTTTCTGCCTTGTCGAAGATCGAAAATGATCAGATTTCGGCATCGTACGACATCCTCAAACGCATATGCGATGGTCTGAGCATCGGCATCGAAGACCTGGTGTCGCCCGGGGCGAAGGCTGTGGTCTCCGGCCGCAAGACCAGCACGCGCGCGGGCGAGGGCGTGCTGTTCACGAGTGGGCAGTACGACTATCGGGTCCATGCCAACGAAATTTCCCGTAAGAGCATGATGCCGCTCGAAATGGTCATCCGAGCGCGTTCGGTGACGGAGTTCGACCATTGGAGCCGGCATCGAGGCGAGGAATTCGTCTACGTCCTGTCGGGGCGGCTGGAAGTGCACACGGAGCACTACGCTCCTTTCCGTCTGGAGGCGGGTGAAAGCGCTTATTTCGATTCCAGCATGCGCCATTTGTATATTTCTCTGGGTGATGAGGACGCGCGCGTGCTGTCCGTCTCCCACGATCCGGGGTCTCCTCACGCTGAGCGTACCGTGAATTTCATGCATCCGGCCGCGCGCGAGGTTGAATAGTATAATTTTTTTCCTATAAGAAAAAAATAGCTGCGAATTTCTTTGTACGGCGCTACCATGCGCGCATGAAAATCACTTCAATTGAGGCGTCGCCGTTCCGGCTCCCGCCGCGCCGGGATTTCAAGTGGGCGGGCCTGCAGGTCGACCTGGGTGGGTTCGTGTTGGTGCGTGTGACCACTGACGAGGGCGTCATCGGCTACGGTGAGGCCACGCCTCTTCCCGATTGGGGCGGCGATTTTGGGCGTCATTCGGGCGAGACCCTCGAAACAGTCACCGCGCTCATCAACGGTCAGCTGGGACCCGCGCTCATCGGCACCGATCCTACGGCCGTCACCGCGGCGCGCGCTACCATGGATAAGGTCGCCATCGGGAATGCTTACGCAAAATGTGCCATTGATATCGCGTTGCACGACGCCTGGGGGAAGATAGTCGGCTTGCCGGTTTACAAACTGTTGGGCGGTGCCGTCCGCGACAGCGTCGCGGTCGCCCACATGGTCGGCTTGATGCATGAAAAGGAAGCCATTGCGGAGGCGGTCGGCGCCGCCCGCGATGGTGTTACCAGCCTGCAGATCAAGGGTGGCGTGGATGCCGAGCGCGACATCCGATTGATCGGGATTCTGCGCCGCGAACTCGGCGCGGGCATGACCTTGAGATTGGACGCGAATCAAGGTTACGGACAGGGCAAGAATGCCACTCGCGAAGTGCGTCGGCTGGCGGACGCGGGCGTGGACATGGTGGAACAGCCCGCGGCGGGTCTGCGCGCCATGGCCCAGGTCACGGCGCAGTCCACGGTGCCCATTATTGCCGATGAAAGCTGTTGGGATATTCACGATGCGCTGGAGCTCGTGGAAATGCGCGGCTCGGACTATATTTCCATTTACCTGGCCAAAGCGGGCGGTTTCGTCGGCGCACGCAAGGTCGCTCATGTCGCCGAAGCGGTGGGCATGCGTTGCGACGTCAATGGCTCGATCGAATCGGCCATTGGCACCGCCGCCAATATTCACTTCGCCCTGGCGCATCGGGCCGTGGATTTGGCCGCGGTGATTCCCATCAATGCGCCGGCCGGTATGCATCCCTACGCCGTCGCCGGCCGCTACTACGAGGACGACGTCGTGGCACACCCCTTCGAGGTGCGCGCGGGTGCTTTGTTGCCGCTGAACGGGCCGGGCTTGGGCATTACGGTCGATGAGCGCAAGCTCGCGGCATTCCGGTGCGCGTGACGTTGGTGCCGGCGGCGGGTTTACGCATCGCGGCGGATATCGGCGGCACCTTTACCGACATTGCGTGCTTGTCGACGGACGGGACCCTGTCCACCTGCAAGTTGCCATCGACACCGGACGACTATGGCCGGGCCATCCTCGAGGGCATTCGCGCCATTGCCACGGATCTCGGTGTGAGTCTAGACAACTTCGATGAGGTGCTGCACGCGTCCACCATCGCCACGAACGCCATTCTCGAGGGCAAGGGCGCCGTTACCGCGCTGGTGACCACCGAGGGTTTCCGCGACGTGCTCGAGTTGCGGCGTATTCGCGTGCCGCGCTTGTATGAACCGTTATATCAAAAACCCGCGCCGCTGGTCCCGCGCCGGCGCCGTTACGAGATCACTGAACGCATGGGTTCTCGCGGCGAGGTGGTGACCGCTCTCGATGTCGCGGCGGTACGGGCGCTGGCAGCGCAACTGGCGGCCTCGGATGTGGCAGCGGTTGCCGTGTGTTTCCTGCATTCCTACGTGAACCCGGCGCATGAAAGGCAGGCGGCGGAGATTCTGCGAGCCGCGTTGCCGGGCCGGTTCCTATCCATTTCGCACGACGTGCTGCCGGAGATCCGCGAGTACGAACGCACCAGCACGACGGTGGTGAATGCCTATGTCGGTCCCTTGGTGAGTCACTACCTCACGGCATTGCAGAACAGGCTCAAGGACAGCGGCATTACCGGCCGCCTACTCATGATGCAATCGAGCGGCGGTACGCTGGACGTGGAGCGAGTCATTGCAAAGCCAGCAACGGTTATCGAGAGCGGTCCGGCGGCCGGCGTCGTGGGCGCGGCGCGCTTAGGGACCCACGCCGGCTACGGCGATCTCATAACCTTCGACATGGGCGGCACCACCGCCAAAGCCTCGCTGATCGAAAGCGGACGGTTGGTGGCCACGGACGAGTACGAGGTGGGCGGCGGTATTTCCTTGAGCAGTGCGCTCGCCAAAGGCGGCGGCTATGCTCTGAAATTACCCGTTATCGACGTCTCGGAAGT
>Ga0302314_10000836_pt1 | contig 57189 bp, 56 predicted proteins | sample III_Palsa_N2_3_FD_200533 | JGI IMG/M metagenome (GOLD analysis project Ga0302314, IMG submission 200533) | Peat permafrost microbial communities from Stordalen Mire near Abisko, Sweden - III_Palsa_N2_3 | ecosystem: Environmental > Terrestrial > Soil > Palsa > Peat permafrost | place: Sweden...
GCTCGCCCTGATGGACGCGGGCGTGCCCCTGAAGAAGCCGGTGAGCGGCATCGCCATGGGCCTGATCCTGGAAAAGGACGGGTTCGCCGTGCTCTCCGACATCCTGGGTGACGAAGATCACCTGGGCGACATGGACTTCAAGGTCGCCGGCACCGCCGACGGCATCACCTCGTTGCAGATGGACATCAAGATCGCCGGCATCACCGAGGCGATCATGAAGCAGGCCCTTGAACAGGCCAAAGGCGGCCGCCTGCATATCCTGGGCGAAATGGCCAAGGCCATCGACGGCGCCCGTCCGGACGTCGGCGAATACGCGCCGAAGATCGAGACCATCACCATTCCAGTGGACAAGATCCGTGACGTGATCGGCACCGGCGGCAAGGTGATCCGCGAGATCGTCGCCACCACCGGCGCCAAGGTCGACGTCAATGACGACGGCATGGTCAAGGTCGCGGCCAGCGACGGGGCCAAGATCAAGGCCGCGATCGACTGGATCAAGTCGCTCACCTCGGAGCCGGAAGTCGGCCAGATCTACGAAGGCAAGGTCGTCAAGATCGTGGACTTCGGGGCCTTCGTGAACTTCTTCGGGGCCAAGGACGGCCTCGTGCATGTGAGCCAGATCGCCAACGAGCGTGTCAACAAGGTCTCCGACGTGCTGACCGAAGGCCAAACCGTGAAGGTCAAGCTCGTGGGCTTCGATGACCGCGGCAAGACGCGTCTTTCTATGAAGGTCGTCGACCAGACCACCGGCGAAGACCTGACCGGCAAGGAAAAGGTTGGAGCCGAAGCCGAAGCCTAGAGGCTTGTTGATCTCCCCCCGCAACGCGGGGGAATACGCCCCCCAACCCGAGTTGGAAAAGGCGACGCTTAGTGGCAAGGCTCGTCCTTGATCCGAGCGGCGAAGGGGCGGCCAGTGAAGCGATCCGTAATGATCGAATGGATTTGCGCCCTCGCACTTGGCGGCGCCGTGGCCCTCGCGGCGACAGTTCCGGCAACGGCGGGACCTTTCGAAGACGGACAGGCCGCCTTCCGAAGTGGCGACTATCCGACAGCGTTGCAGATCTGGTGCGGCTTGGCGGATCGCGGCGACGCGAGGGCCGAGTTCGAATTGGGCGCGATGTATGTTCTGGGCCGGGGCGTCCCTCAGGACGATCGGCAAGCGATCCTCTGGTTTCGCCAGTCTGCGGCACATGGGGGCGAACTCGGCCAAAAGGGCTTGGCGGAGATGTATTTGGCCGGTCGCGACGAACCGCAGGACTACGCCCATGTCGCGATCTGGTGCCAAAAGGCCGCCGCGATTGGAAACTCCCTGGGACCAAAATGCCTCAGTCTAATGTATGCGCGCGGTGATGGCGTGGCCAAGGACGCCGCTCAAGCGCGCCTCTGGCTAGGGAGGTGGGCTGACCAGGGCGATCCCATCGGAATTTATAATCTTGGTGAGTTTGAGATTCAGAATCAGCCCCCTGACTACGCGCAGGCCTATGTTTGGTTCGATCTGGCTGCTTCCCGGGTTCCACAGAGCAACGCCATGCACGACAAGGCGCTTCAGGCTCGCGAATCCGCCGCATCTCACCTGAGCGCCAGCCAAATGGTGGACGCACGCGCGCTGTCGGCCGCATGGAGCCAGCAACACCGGGTTTCGCGACCAGCCGTCATCCTCAATCCCGACTGGGTGCGAACGCCAACCGCGCAGCAATTCCCTAACTACTATCCAGAGCGCGCTCAGCGCATGGGGATCGAAGGACAGGCCAGCATTTCCTGCCTGGTCACCGCGGAAGGAACGCTGACGGATTGCAGCGTGCTATCCGAGGACCCTCCCGACCAGTTCTTCGGTAACGCCGCCTTGAGTATGGCCAGCCTGTTCAAGATGAAGCCTCAAACGATCAACGGTCAGCCAGTCGGCGGAGCCCGTATAACCGTACCGATCAGATTCCGCATGCCCAGACCGTCACCGCCCCCGAGCGATCCGGGTCCCAGCGCGCCATAGGCGACGGGCGCGCACACGGCGCCGACATCTCCGTCAGCCCCGCTTCCAGAACACCCCTGACCGCGCCACGTGGCGAGGCGGCAGGGATTTGCGACCGGCCTCCACATAGCCGAGCGATGTCATCAACTCGGCGGTGAGCGCCTCGGCCGTGGGCGCGGCGGCGGCGTTGAGGCGGTAGGCCTCGCCCAGTGTCTCATGCATCAGGGTGTCAACGCCGGCCACGGCCGGCAGGCCGTCAAGTGTGGCTTCCAGCGCGGCGGAGCGGGCCTCGGGCGAGGCGATGATATCGCGCATGCGCGCCGCCAGCGGATCGTCGGCGGCCAGCGGCTCCGGCTCGGCGTAGGGCAGGCCTAGAAGCTCGATCGCCCGGGCCAGATGATTGCCTTCTGCCGAGTGGAGCGCCCTGGCGCGCTTCCACACTGCGTGGCGCTCGCTCTGGCTGCGCTCGCGCAACTTGCCCAGCGTCCAGCCGCCGATGAAAACCTCTTCCTTCATGGATCCCCGATTAAGGCGCCTGGACGGCTTTGCTCAAGGGGCGTGCTGACGCTAGGCTCGCCGGCATGGCCAGGTTCGAGAGCGGCGGGCTGAGCCTCGCCTTTGATGACATCCCCGCGCCCGGCGAGGCGGCGGGCGTCATCATGCTCGTGCACGGCTTTGCTACCAGCCGGAGCGAGAGCTGGCGCAGGCTCGGCTGGTACGCCGCCTTCGAGCGCAAGGGCTGGCGTGTCATCGCCCCCGATCTGCGCGGCCATGGCGAGAGCGACAAGCCGCATGAACCCTCAGCCTACGCCCGCGCCGACATGATGGGCGATCTCATTGGCCTGATGGACCACCTAAGAGTCCCTCGCGTGGACCTCATGGGCTACTCAATGGGCGCCCATCTGGCGCTCGGCCTGGCGCTCGCCCATCCCGACCGGGTCGATCGCCTGATCCTGGGCGGGGTGGGCGGGCGCGTCGTCGACGGCGGCGGTCCGCTCGCCGAAGCGGGGATGACGATGGCGCAGGCCATGCGCGCGGACGATGTCGAGGCCATCACCGATCCGAACCTGAAGGGCTTTCGACGGTTCGCCGACCAGCAGGGCGACGACCGCCTGGCCCTGGCGGCGTGCAGCGAAGGCCATGGCCGCCCGCTCGCCCCCGGCGAGCTTGCGTCGCTCACCCCGTCCACACTCGTGGTCGCGGGCTCGCTCGACAAGATCGCCGGCGACCCGCAGCGCCTCGCTGACGCCATTCCCGGCGCCAAGTGCGTGAGCCTGCCAGCCTGCGATCACTTTACCGCCATCCCGCACGCGCTCTTCAAGGCGGCAGTGTTTGATTTCCTGGATGGCTGGCTCGACGAAGAGCCTTTCCCATGAGGACCAGGGGCACGGTGACGCCATCCGCCGGCGCGGAGGCGGTGCGCTCGATCTCCTCGTAGCCGCAGGCGCGGTAGAGCGGCTCTCCGGACAGCGTGGCCATGAGCTGCACCCGCTGAAATCCGTCGGCGGTCGCGGCGGCTTCGCAGAGCGTGAGAATCAGGCGGCCAACGCCTTGGCGGGCGAAGTCGGGATGTGTGTACATGGCCCTGACACGGGCCGCGTCCGTGGCCGGATCGAGCAGGGCGGCGTTTCTCAAGGCCGTGCTGTGGTCGCCGCCGTAGAGCGTCGCGCGCCGGCCCCAGCCGCCGCAGCCGGCCAAGACACCGTCCGCCTCCACCATGAAATAGGTCCGGTCGGCCACGAGCTGGGTGTCCAACCCCATCACCGCGTGGCTGGCGGCGGTCTCGGCCTCGTTCAGGAATCCGCGCTGCAACTCCGCGATGGACCGCCCCATCAGGATCCGCAACGCCGGGAGATCGTCCTCCGTGGCCAGACGGTGGGTCAGCATGGGCGCCTCAGGCGAGGGCGTAGGCCCCGCCCTTTTCGATGGCGGCCTTGAACGCCGGCCGGGCGTGGAGGCGTTCGACCCAGGCCGCCAGATCGGGCTTGTCCGCAAGCCGACCGAACGCGCGGCCCACTTCACCGACAAAGCTCATCTGCACATCGGCCCCGGTTAGGTCATCGCCCACCAGATAGGAGCGGCCCTTCAGGGCGCCATCCACATAGCTCAGATGGTTGTCGATCTCGGAATCGATGCGGTCCTTCAGGGGCGCGCCGGCGTCGCCCAGGCGCATGGTGTACATATTGAGCATCAGCGGCAGCATGGCCGAGCCTTCGGCGTAGTGGAGCCACTCCAGATAGTGCTCGTGATCCGCCGTGCCCACCGCCGGGGTCAGGCGGCCCTTGCCGTATTTGCGGATGATGTAGTCGATGGCCGCCCCGGATTCGGCGATGGTGAGGTCGCCGTCGGTGATTACCGGCGATTTGCCGAGCGGATGGATCGCCTTCAGTTCCGGCGGCGCCAGGTTTGTGACCCCGTCGCGCTGATAGAACTTTATCTCATAAGGTGCGCCCAGCTCCTCCAGCAGCCACAGGATGCGCTGCGAGCGCGAGTTGTTGAGGTGATGGACGACGATCATGGGGCTTCCTCATTTTTTGTGGGCGGAGCGACTGAGCCCAAAAGCCAAGCCGGATGCAATGGCAAGAAGGGTCCGGAAGAGCTAGGTCTGTCGGAAGAACATCATGCACACGCTCTTTTCCATCCTCGTACCCGTAGCGCTCGCGGCGGTGGCCATCACCCTGGCGGTGGGCATCTACAGCCTGTTCCGCGGTGGCGACTTCGCCCTCGCCTGGTCCAACAAGCTCATGCGGCTGCGCGTCCTGCTGCAGTTCTGCGCCATCCTAATCCTGGTGGCGGCGATGCTGTGGGGCCGGAGCCACACCTGAAGGGACGGCGCGCTTGGTCACCTTGAACCGCATCTACACCCGCACCGGCGACGGCGGCTCGACCCGGCTGGCCAGCGGCGAAAAGGTCAGCAAGGCCAGCTCGCGGGTGGAAGCCTACGGCGGCGTCGACGAACTGAACGCGGTCCTGGGCCTCGCCCGCCTGGAGACGGAGGGCGATGACGTCCTCGATCCCATGTTGGCCCGCATCCAGAACGATCTCTTCGATCTGGGCGCGGATCTTGCCACGCCGGCGCGCAAGGCCGGAGCGCCGGAAGCCCTGCGCATCATCGCCGGACAAGTGAAGCGTCTGGAGCGCGAGATCGACGCCCTGAACGAGAGCCTGAGCCCACTCACCTCCTTCGTGCTTCCGGGCGGATCGAGGGCCTCGGCCCATCTGCACCATGCCCGCACCGTATGCCGCCGCGCCGAGCGCGCCGCCGTGGCCTTCGCCGGACAGGAGGGCGGTTCGGACCACGCCGAAGCGTTGCGTTACCTAAACCGATTGTCCGACCTGCTGTTCGTGGCCGCCAGATTCGCTAATGCGCGGGGGCGGGGGGATGTGCTGTGGGCGCCGGCGGCGAACCGGTGACGATCTTGTAGCCGGCGAAGGCGCCCTCGGTGAAGCGGCGGATGGGAATGGGCGTCAGGCACTGGCGATCCTTAGGGTCCCACCACAGGCCCGCGCGATCGCACTTCTGCGACGGCCAGACGTAGAGAACCTGATAGCCGACCTCCCCCGCCGTGACGGCGACGAACAGGGCGAGGACGACGAGCTTTGCAGTGGTGAACCAGCGTTCCATGGCGGCGCGTTCTTAATGGACGCGCGGCGGCAGGGCCAGGGGGCGGCGAGCGACGCCCCCGGTTTGCAAACTCCGCTCAAGGCGTTATTGCCCTCGCGTCCTCCCCAAGGCGGAGGCTAGGTGCAAGTCGGAGACGCCGATGAAGGTTCTGGTCCCGGTCAAGCGGGTGATCGACTACAATGTGAAAGCGCGGGTGAAATCCGACCAGACGGGCGTCGACCTCGCCAACGTCAAGATGTCGATGAATCCGTTCTGCGAGATCGCCGTGGAAGAGGCCGTGCGCCTCCAGGAAAAAGGCGTGGCCACCGAGGTGGTCGCCGTCTCCATCGGCCCGATCCAGGCGCAGGAGACCATCCGCACCGCGCTGGCCATGGGGGCCGAGCGCGGCATTCTCATCCAAACCGACGCCGATCCCGAGCCGCTGGAGGTCGCCAAGCTTCTGGCCGCCGTCGCCAAGGCCGAGGAGCCTCGGCTGATCCTGATGGGCAAACAGGCGATCGACGGCGACAACAACGCCGTCGGCCAGATGCTGTCGGCCCTGCTCGGTTGGCCGCAAGCCACCTTCGCCTCCAAGGTCGAGGTCACTGGCGACACGGTGCGCGTGACGCGCGAAGTGGATGGCGGCCTTCAGACCCTCGAGCTCGACTTGCCCGCTGTGGTCACCGCGGATCTGCGCCTGAACGAGCCGCGCTACGCCTCCCTGCCCAACATCATGAAGGCCAAGCGCAAGACCATCGACATCAAGACGCCCGACGATTTCGGTGGTCTGGGCGAAGGCCATCTGAAAGTGGTCAAGGTCACCGAGCCGCCCAAGCGCGTGGCCGGGGTGAAAGTGGAGAACGCCGCCGAACTGGTGGCCAAGCTGAAGACCGAAGCGGGAGTGATCTGAAGATGGCCGTCCTCGTCGTCGCCGACCATGACAATGCCGAGCTGAAAGACACCACCCAGAAGACCGTGACCGCGGCGCTGGCGCTGTCGAAGGACGTGGACGTGTTGGTGGCCGGCAAAGGCATAGCCGCCGTCGCCGCTCAGGCGGCCAAGATCACCGGCGTGCGCAAGGTGCTCACCGCCGAGAGCGACGCGCTCGGCCAGCACATCGGGGAGGCCCTTTCAGCCCTGGTGACGCCGCTGATGGCGAACTACGACGACCTGCTGACTCCGGCCACCACCGTGGGCAAGAACTTTGCCCCGCGCGTCGCCGCCTTGCTGGACGTGGCCCCCATCTCCGAGATTCTCGAGGTCGTGGACGCCGACACCTTCGTGCGCCCGATCTACGCTGGCAACGCGCTCGAGACCGTGCATTCGTCCGACGCCAAGAAGATCATCACCGTGCGCGCCACGGCCTTCAAACCGGCCGAGGACGGCGGATCGGCGCCCATCGAAGCGATCGATCCGGGCCCCGGCGCGCCGCACACGCGCTTCGTCTCGGAAGAGATCGTAAAGTCCGACCGGCCCGAACTGGCCGGGGCCAAGATCGTCGTCTCCGGCGGCCGCGCCATGGGTTCAGCGGAAGAATTCCACCGTGTCATCGAGCCTCTGGCCGACAAGCTGGGCGCTGCGGTGGGGGCCTCGCGCGCCGCCGTGGACGCGGGCTATGCGCCCAACGACTACCAGGTCGGCCAGACCGGCAAGGTGGTGGCGCCCCAGCTCTATGTGGCCATCGGCATTTCGGGGGCCATCCAGCACCTCGCCGGCATGAAGGACTCCAAGGTGATCGTGGCCATCAACAAGGACGCCGACGCGCCGATCTTCCAGGTGGCGGACTACGGCCTGGTCGCCGACTACAAGACCGCCGTCCCCGAACTGATGGCCGCCCTGACCGCCGCGGGGAAGTAGGCTTCGCTCGGCCTTCGCTGCAATGCAGCAAATGCTTGGCGCCCATCGGCGCCTTTGTGTTAGAGAACCGTCACACGCATCGGAGTGAAGGATTGGCGCTTCCGGTCCGGCGGCGTCCAAGGCGAGTTAGATGACGAAAATCAAAACGGTCGGTGTCATTGGCGCGGGCCAGATGGGCGGCGGTATCGCTCACGTCTGCGCCCTGGCAGGCTACGAAGTCCTGCTGCATGACCTGTCGCCTGAGCGAATTACCGAGTGTCTGACGCTCATCGAGCACCATATGACCCGGCAAGTCGGCCGCGGTCATATCGAAGAAGCCGACATGCGCGCGGCGATGAAGCGCATTAGCCCCGCCCCGAAGCTGGAAACCCTCGGCCAGGTCGATCTGGCGATCGAAGCGGCTACCGAAGACGAAGCGGTCAAGAAGAAGATCTTCGCGGCCCTCACACCGCACCTCGGCCCGACGACGCTCCTGGCCTCCAACACCTCCTCGATCTCGATCACCCGCCTGGCGTCGGCCAGCGACCGGCCCGAGCGGTTCATCGGCCTGCACTTCATGAACCCGGTGCCGGTGATGAAGCTGGTGGAGATCATCCGCGGGATCGCCACCGACGCGGAGACCTATGAGGTCGCCGTCGCCTTCGCCAAGTCGCTCGGCAAGACCACCGCCAACGCCGAGGATTTCCCGGCCTTCATCGTCAACCGCGTGCTGGTGCCGATGATCAACGAGGCGATCTACACGCTGTACGAAGGCGTCGGCACGGTGGACGCCATCGACACAGCCATGAAGCTCGGCGCCAACCACCCCATGGGACCGCTGGAGCTGGGCGATTTCATCGGCCTCGACACGGTGCTGTCGATCATGAACGTGCTCTACGAGGGTCTGGCCGATTCCAAATACCGGCCCTGCCCGCTGCTGGTGAAATATGTCGAGGCCGGCTGGCTGGGCCGCAAGGTCCAACGCGGCTTCTACGACTACCGCGGCGAAGTCCCGGCGCCGACGCGCTAGAAGCGCCAGAGGGGCCTATGACCACCCTCGTTTCCGGCCTCGGCGAGCTCGCCGGGCGATACGACGTCCTGCTGTGCGATGTGTGGGGCGTGATCCATAACGGCCGCGAGGCTTTTCCGCTCGCTTGTGAGGCCCTGATCCGCTGGCGCGCCGAGGTGGGGCCGGTGATCCTCATCTCCAATGCGCCAAGGCCCCAGGACTCCGTGGCCATTCAGCTGGATGGGCTGGGCGTGCCGCGCGCCGCGTGGACCGCCGTCGTCACCTCCGGCGATGTCAGCCGAGGGCTTTTGGCTGAGCGCGCGCCGGGACCAGCCTGGCGCATCGGCCCGGCCAAGGACGATCCGCTCTATGACGGCCTCGGCCTCACATACAGCGGACCCGACACAGCGGCCTTCGTCGCCTGCAGTGGCCCCAACGACGAGGATGTTGAGACGCCGGACGACTATCGGGCCGACCTCGCCATCGCCGCCGGCCGGGACCTCACCATGATCTGCGCCAATCCGGACCTCGTGGTCCAGCGCGGCGACACGCTGATCTACTGCGCCGGCGCCCTGGCCCAGCTCTACGAGCGTCTGGGCGGGCACGTGGTTCAGGCCGGCAAGCCCTTCGCGCCGATCTACGATCTGGCCCTGGAGCGGGCCGGGGCGGTCGACCACGCCCGGGTCCTGGCCGTGGGCGACGGGCTGCTCACCGACCTCACCGGCGCGAAGGTCCAAGGGTTGGACGCCCTATTCGTCGCCGACGGCGTGCACGCGGCCGAGGCGCTGGATGCGGCGGGCGCGATCGACGAGGCTCGCCTCGCCACGCTGCTCGCGCCCTATGAGACCGCCTTCGCCATCCGGTCCCTTACGTGGTGAGCCTCTCGCCAAAGCCCGCGAACCGGCTAAAAGCGAGCGCGGCACATCGGGGGAATTGACGCTGGCTTTCAAGGTCGTCCACGGCTGGAAGAACCTCGCGGACGCCGACAAGGGCGCGGCCGTGGCGCTCGGCAACTTCGACGGCGTGCACCTGGGCCACCAGCGCGTGATCGCCCAGGCCCAGGCCGCCGCGGAACGGCTCTCGGCGCCTCTGGGCGTGATCAGCTTCGAGCCGCACGCGCGCATGCACTTCCAGCCCGACGCGCCGCCGTTCAGGCTGAGCCGTCCCCATCAACTGGCGCGCGTGGTGGAATCCGTGGGCGCTGACCGGCTCTATCTGCTGCCGTTCGGCGTCGAGATGGCCAATTTCTCCGACCGCGAATTCGCCATCCAAGTGCTCTCCGCGGGGCTCGGCGTGCGGCACGTGGCCATCGGCTTCGACGTCACCTTCGGCAAGGATCGGACGGGCGATCCCGACTCCATGCGCCGCTACGGCGAGGAATTGGGCTTTTCTGTCTCGGTGGCCGAGGCCATGGCCGTGGACGGGGTGAAGCTCTCCTCCACCCGCGTGCGCGAGGCGCTGCGCGAGGGCCGCCCGGGCGAGGCGGCGGCGATCCTCGGGAGGCCCTTCGCCATCGAGGGCGTGGTGCAGAAGGGCCGCCAGCTCGGCCGCAAGCTCGGTTTTCCCACCGCCAATGTGCCGCTGGGCGACTACGCGGCCCCGAAGTTCGGCGTCTACGCGACGCGCACGCGGCTGCAGGATGGCCGCAGGCTGGGCGGCGTCGCCAACATTGGCGTGAACCCGACCACCGGCGTCGTCGAGCCGCGGCTGGAAGTGTGGATGTTCGACTTCGACGAGGACATCTACGGCGAGACCATCGAGACCGAGCTCATCGCCTTCCTGCGCCCGGAGGAGAAGTTTCCCTCCATCCCGGCCATGGTCGAGCAGATCTGGCGCGACGCCTCTCGCGCTCGACAATTGGTGACCCAGGACTGCTGAGCCCCCATGGCGGTGGGTCAGAGAAGAGGCTGTAGCGATCGATCCTGCGCCAGGGCGCCGCCGGTGGCCGATGCCAACGCACTGTGCTCGCTTCGGATGCGGACCCACAGCACCAGGGCGTTCAAGGCCGAGAACAGGACAGCGAATTGCCAAAGCCCGAACGCCAAGGGGAGAACCGCGATCTCCGCGGCGACGACGACGTAGTTGGGGTGAGAGATGAACCGATAGGGGCCGCGCCGGACGAGCGGTGCGTTCGGCAGGGTGATGATGCGGGTTGTCCAGCGCTCGCCCAAGGTGGCGATGACCCAGACGCGGGCGAGCTGCAGGGCGATGAATACCCCGAGCAGGGGGAGATTGGTGGGTCTGTTCCACGCCAGCGCCCACAGGCCGATCAGCCAGGCCGCGTGCAGGAGAACGAGCGCGGGGTAGTGGGCCGCGCCGGTCTCGACGGCGCCGCGCGCCAGCAGGCGCTGGGTATTGCGTGTCGCAAGCACCAGCTCACCCAGCCGTTGCAGGGTGACGAGGCCGAGGATGAGGACCGCCCACCTCATGCCGCGGCTCTCAACGTCACCGTGCTTGCGGTGAAGCCCGGGCCGAGCGCCGTCACGACGGAACGGCGCGGGAGTCCCGCCCGCCGGGCCTTGTCCAGAACAAAGAGAACCGTCGGCGCCGACATGTTGCCGTGATCGCTCAGGACGTCGCGCTCGTGGTCGAGACACCCTTGGCCAAGGGAAAGCGCCGCCTCCATCGCATCGATGACCTTCATCCCGCCGGGGTGGCAGACGAAGCGGTCCACGTCTTCCAATCCGAGGTTCTGGCTTTCAAGCATCCGGACCATCGCCGGGTGAAGGTTCTCCCGGGCGAACGGAGGAATGGCCCTGGCGAAAATGACGCCGAGGCCCTGAGGATCGACGCGCCAACCCATGATGTCCAAGGTATCGGGCCAGGTATGTTCGGCCATTCCCTCCACATGGGCTATGCCGCCGGTGTCGCACCGCAGGACACAGGCGGCGGCGCCGTCGCCGAACAGGGCCGTGGCGATGATGTCGGCCTTGGAAATATCGTCCGTCCGGAACGCCAGGGTGCAAAGCTCGACGACCACGAGCAGCACGTTGGCGCCGGGCGTGGCCTTGGCCAGCCGAGCAGCCAGCGCCAGGCCGGTCGCGCCGCCGGCGCAACCGAGACCAAAGACCGGATTGCGTGCGGCGTCCGGCCGGAAACCGAGGCTCATGCCGGCGCGCGCTTCGAGACTGGGCGTGGCGATGCCCGTCGAGGAGACGGTGACAATGATATCGATGTCGCCGCCCTTGAGTTCGGCTTCAGCCAGGGCGGACTTGGCCGAGGCGGTGAACAGCTCGACGGCGCCATCGAGGTAGGCGGCGGCGCGTTCCGTCCAGCCGCGCGGCTGAAAGTACCACTCGATGGGCATTACTGACTGACGCGTGCGAATTCCGGCGGTGTCGAACACCTTGGCCATGCGGTCGAACCGGGGAAATTGACCCTCGAAAATCCGCCGCGCCGCCTCCGCGACCTCGCTTTGGAGCAGTTCGTATGGCGGCGACGCCGTGGCGACGGAGAGCAGGGCTACCGGATGGCGCATGGAAAATCCTCTGACCGGATATCGCGCCGCCTTGAGCGGTCAAATGGTCAGCGGTCGGTACAGTAACCAGCCGGACGGCGCGGCGGTTCCAACGGGCGCGCGTGGAACGTCGCCGCGCGCGCGGCATTTGTGAAACGGCGCGTCGAGCTGGACCGCGGGCCATACCAGACGCCGGAACCGCCGTTGCCTCCACAAATCGATCAAGACCGCACGACGGCCAAGGTCTGGGCCGGGTTTGGCGTCATGTGTTTGGGCATGTTCCTGGCGATCCTGGACATCCAGATCGTCGCCACCTCGATGCCGACCATTCAAAACGCGCTGCGCATCCCGCGCGATCAGATGAGCTGGATCCAGACCGCCTATCTGATCGCCGAAGTGATCGCGATTCCGCTGACCGGCTTTCTCACCCGTCTGCTGACCATGAGATGGCTGTTCGTGGCGGCCATCGCGACGTTCAGCGTGACGTCACTGGGATGCGCGCTCAGCAACGGGTTCGCGCCATTGATCGCCTGGCGGGTGCTGCAGGGCTTTTCGGGCGGAACCCTGATCCCCGCGGTCTTTTCGGCGGTGTTTCTGCTCTTTCCCGAAAAGCGGCAGGGCGTGGCGACCACCATCGCCGGCGTCCTGGCCGTCCTCGCGCCCACCGTGGGGCCCATCGTCGGCGGCTGGATCACCGACACCTATTCCTGGCGCTGGCTGTTCCTGATCAATGTCGGGCCGGGCGTCCTCTGCGCGCTGGCCGCCAGCCGGCTGCTGCTGGCTGACCGGCTGGACCTGGGCCACGCCCGGCGCCTGGACGCGGCCTCTCTGGGTTTGCTCGCGATCGGTCTCGCCGCTCTGGAGATCGCCCTCAAGGAGGCGCCCGATCGGGGTTGGACTTCGGCGGTGGTCATCGCGCTCCTGGCGCTGGCCCTGGCGTCATCCGCGCTCTTTGTGCGTCGCACGCTCAACGGCCGTCACCCGATCATCCAACTGAAAACCTTCGGCGACCGAAACTTCGCGATCGGCTGTGGGCTGAGCTTCGTCCTTGGAATCGGATTGTTTGGCTCGGTCTACCTGATGCCGGTGTTCCTGGCCTTCGTGCGTGGACATGGCGCGTTCGAGATCGGCAAGATCATGCTGGTGACCGGCGTCGCCCAACTGGCCACCGCGCCGCTGGCAGTCGCCCTGGAGCGTCGCGTCGACGCCCGACTCCTTTCCGCCGGCGGGTTCGCTCTCTTCGCTGTCGGCCTGGGCCTGAGCGCCCGCCAGACGGGGGACACGGATTTTGTCCAGATGATCGCGCCTCAGATCATGAGGGGCGTGGCGATCATGTTCTGCATTCTGCCCCCCACCCGCCTGGCGCTCGGACACCTGACCGCATCCCGCATCCCTGACGCCAGCGCCCTCTTCAATCTGATGCGCAATCTCGGCGGCGCCGTCGGCCTCGCGCTCATCGACACCGTCATCTATGGCCGCGCGCCGGTGCTCGCCCGTGAGATCGGCGCGCGTCTCCAGGCGGGAGACATTCCGACCGCCAAGGCCCTCGGCATTCCCGTGGCCCTTCTGGCCGGCAGGGCGCCCGGACCCGTCGATCCCCAAACCGCCGCCATCGTGGCCCCAATGATCCACCACCTCGCTCTGGTGCGGGCGATCAATGAAGCCTGGGCCCTGGTCGCGCTCCTCACCCTGGGAGCGCTGCTGACTGTCCCGTTCGCCCGAAGGGAACACAAGCTGGCGGCGGACTGAAAGGCGCGCTGGCCCCCACCTCTCCCGGAGCCTGCCCTCGGGCGGGCCGCGCGCGGCGCGACCCTCATGGGAGAGGTGATCAGAACAATCATCGGCAAATGATCGGCAAATCATCAGATCGCGGTCCTGTCGCGAGATTTCGATTGGATGTTCCTTGAGCTCCGCCGCCATCAGTCCGGAGGAGTTCCAAATGTCCACCAATCCAAATTTCAAGCTTGGTCGCCTACCCCGCACGTTTGATCCGCGCGTGCCGCATATGAGCGCGCTCCTGGCCGGGCAGACCCCGCCGCCGCCCCAGCCGTCCGTCGACTACACTGTGGGCCTGCCGGCCAATCTCGGCATGATGCTCAACGACACGCTGGGCGACTGCACCTGCGCCGCCTTCTATCACGCCGTGCAGGTGTGGACGGCCAATGCCAATCCGCCGATGGTCACCGAGCCAGACAGCGACGTCGAGCAGCTCTACATCCAGGGCGATGGCTACAACCCGGCCAAGGGCGGCGAAGGCCCCGGCGGCAACGAACAGAAGCTGCTCACCTTTGTGATGAACAAAGGCGCGCCCGCGGGCGCCGCTGGCCAGGATCGGCTGAAGATCGCCGCCTTCGTCGAAGTCGACCCGCGCAACATCGACGACGTCAAGCGCGCCATTGGCGACTGCGGCGTGGTCTATATCGGCTTCAATGTGCCGCAGTTCCTCATGCCGCCGCCGCCGGCTGTTCCGCCGTCGGTGTGGGACGTTCAGCCGGGTCAGGATGACACCAGCATCGGCGGTCACGCCGTGGTCCTCGCGGGCTACAACGCCGCGGGCGCCCGGGTGATTTCGTGGGGCCAGTACTACACCATGACCTGGGCCTTCTTCTCGAAGTTCGTCGACGAGGTCTACGCCATCGCCGACGCTGACTGGATCGCCGCCAAGGGAACAAGTCCCGGCGGCCTCACCCTCCAGCAGCTCGAGGGTCAGATGAGCGCGTTGAAGGGCGGCTAGCCGACCACGCACGAGGCGCCGGCCGCCCCCTATCGGGCGGCGGCGGCCTCTGCTACATCGCCGGCATGGCCCGGGTTCGGACACCGACGCGAATTAACCGCCCGGCGTGACGCCGATCTGGGCGCGCGCCGGGTGATCCGCCGTCTCTACCCGTTTCGAACCCAGTGGATGTTTCATGGCCGACGAACCGCCCAAGCGCGACTATCGCGAGACCGTTTTCCTGCCCCAGACGCCCTTCCCCATGCGGGCGGGACTGCCGGCGCTCGAGCCGAAGATCCTTGAAGGCTGGCAAGGCCTCTACGGCGACGTTCGCGCCGCGCGTCAGGGCGCCGGGGCGCCGCTGTTCGTACTGCACGATGGGCCCCCCTACGCCAACGGGGCGATCCACATTGGCCACGCCCTCGACAAGCTGCTGAAGGACTTCGTCGTCCGGTCGCGCTTCGCCCTCGGCTTCGACGTGGACTATGTGCCCGGCTGGGACTGCCATGGCCTTCCCATCGAGTGGAAGATCGAGGAGGCGTTCCGCGCCGAAGGCCGGGCCAAAGACGAGGTTTCCAAGGCCGAGTTCCGCGCCCGCTGCCGCGATTACGCCGCCGGCTGGATCACGGCCCAATCGGCCGAGTTCCAGCGCCTGGGCGTGCTGGGCGACTGGGCGCATCGCTACGCCACCATGGACTTCAAGTCCGAGGCCGCGATCGTCACCGAGTTCATGAAGTTCGTGGCTTCAGGCCAGGTCTATCGCGGCTCCAAGCCGGTGATGTGGAGCCCGGTGGAGCGCACGGCCCTGGCCGACGCCGAGGTGGAATACCACGACCACGTCTCGCCCACGGTGTGGGTGAAGTTCCCGGTTCTCGAAGGACCTCTCCAGGGAGCGAGCGTCGTCATCTGGACCACCACGCCGTGGACGATCCCGGCCAACCGCGCGGTCGCCTTCAACCCAAAGATCACCTACGGCGTCTATGAGGTCGAGGCCCTGGAGGAAGACCTGCCGTTCGCGCCATGGGCCGCGGTGGGAGAGCGGCTGATCGTCGCCGAGAAGCTGGCCGAGGACGTGCGCCAGGCCGCGAAGATCAAGTCGTGGCGGCTGGTGGCGACTCACGATCCACATGGCCTGATGCTGGCCCATCCGCTCGCGCGCCTCGATCCGGGCTACGGCTTTGGCGTGCCGATGCTGCCGGGCGACCACGTCACCGAAGAGGCGGGAACGGGCTTCGTGCACACCGCGCCGGGCCACGGCGCCGACGACTATGCGCTTTGGATCGGGAGCGGCTATCGCGACATCCCCGAAACCGTGGACGAGGACGGCGCCTACTTCCCGCACGTGCCGCTCTTCGGCGGGCTGAAGGTGCTGGAGACCGAAGGCAAGAAGGCCGGACGGTTCGGGGCCGCCAACAGTGCGGTGATCGACAAGCTGATCGAGGCCGGAAACCTCCTCGCCCGCGGGTGGCTGGAGCATAGCTATCCGCACTCCTGGCGGTCCAAGGCGCCGGTGATCTTCCGCAACACGCCGCAGTGGTTCATCCGCCTGGACACGCCGCTCGCCGACGAGGCGCACGAAGGCAAGACCCTGCGCGAGACCGCGCTCGCCGCCATCGACGCCACCGCCTTTCACCCCGAGGCCGGGCGCAACCGCATCCGCGCCATGGTCGAGACGCGGCCGGACTGGCTGATCAGCCGCCAGCGCGCCTGGGGCTCGCCGCTGGCCATGTTCGTGGACAAGGCCACCGGCGAGCCGCTGGTGGACGCGGACGTCAATGCGCGCATCGTGGACCTGATCGAGCTGGAAGGGGCGGACGCCTGGTTCACCCGGCCGGCCGCCGACTTCCTCGGCAACCGCGATCCCGAAGCCTACGAGAAGATCGAGGACATCCTCGACGTCTGGTTCGATTCCGGCTCGACCCACGCCTTCACCCTGGAGGGCCGGGCCGATAGTCACTGGCCGGCGGACCTCTATTCCGAGGGCTCCGATCAGCATCGCGGCTGGTTCCAGTCCTCGCTCCTGGAGGCCTGCGGCACGCGCGGCCGCGCGCCCTACAAGGCGGTCATGACCCACGGCTTCACCCTCGATGAGAAGGGGGAGAAGATGTCGAAGTCGGCGGGCGGCGGCATGGCGCCGCAGCGCATCGTCGACGACAGCGGGGCCGAGATCCTGCGCCTGTGGGCGGCCCTGTCGGACTATACCGAGGACCAGCGCATCGGCCCCACCATCCTGCAGACCACCACCGACGCCTACCGCAAGCTGCGCAACACCCTGCGCTATCTGCTGGGGGCGCTGGCCGGGTTCGAGGCGGCCGAGGCCGTGGACCTGGCGGACATGCCGCCGCTGGAGCGCTACATCCTGCACCGGCTGTGGGCGCTGGATGGCCAGGTGCGGGCGGCCTACGAAGGCTTCCAGTTCTCCGACGCGGTGCGCGCCCTGGCCGAGTTCTGCTCCAACGACCTCTCGGCCCTGTTCTTCGACATCCGCCGGGACGCGCTCTACTGCGACCGGCCGGATTCCGTGCGCCGGCGGGCGTGCCGCACCGTGATGGCGGCGGCCTTCGAGCGCCTCACCATCTGGCTGGCGCCGCTGATCCCCTTCACCATGGAAGAGGTGTGGGGGACGAGGTTCCCGGACGCCGGGTCCAACAGCGCGCGCGTGTTTCCGGCGACGCCGGCCGCCTGGCAGGACGAGGCCGAGGCGGCGCGGTGGGTTAAGGTCGAGCGGGTCACCCGGGTGGTCACCGGGGCCCTGGAGGTCGAACGGCGCGACAAGCGCATCGGCGGGGCGCTGGACGCCGCGCCCGTGGTTCATATCGCTGACGGCGACCTGATGGCGGCGTTCGAGGGGCTCGACCCCGCTGAGGTGTTTCGCACCAGCCAGGCGACGCTCGTCGCCGGCGAAGGCCCGGCCGGCGCCTTCCGCCTGCCGGAGGTCGCGGGCGTGGCCGTCGAACCCTTGAAGGCCGAGGGCCGCAAGTGCGCGAGGTCGTGGCGCATCCTCCCCGAGGTGGGCACCGATCCGCGCTATCCGGACCTTTCCCTGCGCGACGCCGACGCCGTCGCCTGGTGGGACGCGCAAGCCAGATGAGCCTCATCACCCGCGCCGGAAGCCTCGCCTATGGCCTCGCGGCCGTGGTGGTCATCGTCGACCAGGCCGTGAAATCCTGGGTCGTGAACGGGCTTCGCCTGGAGGTGGGCGTGCCCCACCCGGTGTGGGGGCCGCTGCGCCTCACCCTGGTGGAAAATCCCGGCGTCAGCTTCGGCATGTTCCAGGGCGACGCGCCCTGGATCCGCTGGGCCCTGGCCGCCTTCTCGCTGGGTGTGGCCATCGCCCTGGCCGTCTGGGTCAGGCGCGCCGGCAAGCTCTACACCGGCCTCGCGCTCGGCCTAATCATCGGCGGGGCCGTCGGCAACCTGATCGACCGGGTGCGGAGCGGGCTGGTGGTGGACTTCGTGGACGTCACCGCCATGCATTTTCCGTGGGTGTTCAACGTCGCCGACAGCGCCATCACCGTCGGCATCGCACTCCTGCTGGCCGAGAGCTTCTTCGCCCCCCGCGTGAAGGCCGCGTGATCGACCGTGGCGCGGCGAAGGCGAATGGGTTATCTGAGGGCACGGGCCGGGGCGGTCCACGATGGGACATTTGAGATTCATGCGAGCTAAACTTGTCGCCGCGTCGGTCGTGCTCATGGGGGCGTCGGCGCTCTCAGGGTGCGGCGGCTTTTCCAAAACCATCGGCATGGCCAAGGTGACGCCGGATGAATTCCGGGTGGTGACCAAGGCGCCGCTGACCGTGCCGCCGGACTTCTCGCTGCGCCCGCCGGCGCCCGGCGAGCCGCGTCCGCAGGAACTGCAGCCCGAAAGCGCCGCCCGCGTGGCGCTCCTCGGCCAGCAGGACGCCAGCAACCGCAGCGACGGCGAGAAGCTGCTGGACACCAAGGCCGGCGGCGACAAGGCCGACCCGCTGATCCGCTATGTGGTGGACGACGAGTTCGGGGCCATCGCCCACAAGGACAAGAGCTTCGCCGACTGGGTCATGTTCTGGCACAGGGGCAAGGCGCCCGAACCCACCGAGGGGGAAATCGCGGCCAACACCTCGACGCCCATCGACCCGGCGGTGGAGGTCAAGCGCATCCACGGCCTCACCGGCGACCAACCCGTAATCATCGCCCGCGAAGGCAACAGCAAAGTGAAGCTGCCGGGGCTGTAGGGGGGTAGCCTCTTAGGCCGAATGCAAGACCGCGGTTTGGTTTCTTCCTCCGCTCATCCCCGCGAAAGCGGGGGGGTATAGTGATTTCCGGATTTGGGACCGGACTTGACCCCACTCCGTACGAACATGCTCATCGATCCCCGGGCAGCGCCGGTGTAAATCAATCCAACCCGGATATTCGAGGTCGCGTCGCAATTGGTCGGCTGCTCCCGCAGGTCTCGCAGAGGACGGGGCATCGCTCACTCAGCTTTGCTGGGTAACACGTATCGTTGGAGCGCAAGGATCGTCTCCGCGCCGTACCGACGTCGGAGAACATCCAAAAATTCCGGCTCCGCAGCATTATGGCTCTGCCGCAATTGCCACAAATTGGTAGACTCGGACCCCACGCAATTTCCCGCCGACCTGCTGTTCGAGTGGCGACGCTCGCATGAGCGCTCTGTCATTAGCAGCCTCGGCAAAGCGGGCGCGCTAGCAAGATTCAAGATATTGGAAAGTCATCTTGTTGGCTTCGCCAGTGCAAGCTACCTCGCCCAACAGATAGTCATCGATAAGCCGAAGCATTGGGAATACAAGCTGACAGCCGAATTATTGAGAAGTATGTTAGAGCCAATACGCAGTAAGGTGGAGGCTCTGCAACGAGGTTTATACGCGCTTCCGGCACATCCAATCCAGAAAGAAAACTTGATCACCTGGCTTTCAACTGAGATGGACGCCCTGAAAGCTCAAGTTTCTGCACTCGCAAACCTCTTCAACGGAGAACTTCAGCGCGCGTGGGGGCCGCTGGGCGAGCCTGGCAGCGAAACCGAAATTCTCCGAATCTGCTCTCTCATCGTTGATGCATGCCAACGAATCCTCGACTGGGAAGAGAGAGTCCGATTCGTAATTGTTCCCGACGAACTCCAGGATATTCAAGACCTCTTGGTCGGGATCGGCACATTCAACCTGCGGATTGTTTTTGATGTGCCAAATTGGCTTGCGAAACTATTTGCGTCCGATCCAACACCGGGTACGCATTCACTTACGGTGGTGTTCGACATGCCAGAAGGCTGGGGGGAAAAGTGTGCGCAAGCATTTGCGACCGCCAGACGTCACTATGGCTTGTAGGCGTCGTGTGGACCGCTGACAGCGGATTGGTTGTCCGCTCATACGGGGTCAAAACTGGTCCCAAATCCGGAAATCACTATACCCCCCCGCGAAAGCGGGGACCCAGGCTTTTTCCTGTTCAGCCGTCCAGGTCCTCGAACAGGTCCCGCCAAGCCGGATTGAACCGTTAGATCAGTTCGAGCTTCCAGGCGCGCCGCCATTTCTTCATGCGCCGCTCACGGCGAAAGGCGTCTTCGCGGCTCTCGTGAGCTTCCTGGTAGACGAGTTTGACGACGTCATACTTCGCGGTGAACCGGCCGAAGCTGTGCGCCTTGTGCTCGGTAACGCGACGATAGAGATCGTCGGTGCTGCCGATATAGAGCGTCCCGTTTCGCTGGCTGGCCAGGATGTAGACGTAGAAGGCCATCGTCAAAAAAAGCCTGGGTCCCCGCTTTCGCGGGGATGAGCGGAGTTGGGAATGCGGGGGAGGAGAATTCCTTCCCTCACGCCTCGGTCGGGCGGGGTGGGGGGCGGCGGGGTTGGCGGATTGGGCGGGCGCGCCGGGGGCCGCCGTGACCCAGCGCGAGGGACAAGCGCCCGGGCGGCTCGGGTTCGGCGTCCTGCAGGATCTGGCTGGTGGCCGAGGGAAACAGCGGCAGCGGCGGCTCGCGGGCCGCTGACAGGGCGTCGACGAAGGAGTCGCGCCAGACCTTCACGTCGCTGGTGCGCACGCCCTCGATTAGGCGCTCCCATCGCTGGATGCGCTCTGAGAGCGGCATGGTCAGGGCGATTTTCAGCGACTCCGACAGTTCCTCGCGGCTGTAGGGATTGACGATCACCGCGTCGGTCATCTGCCGGGCCGCGCCGGCGAAGCGGGATAGCACGAGGACGCCCGGATCGTTGGGGTCCTGCGCGGCCACATATTCCTTGGCCACCAGGTTCATGCCGTCGCGCATGGGCGTCACCAGGCAGACGCGCGCCGCGCGATAGATGCCGGCCAGTTCGTCGCGGCGGAAGTTGCGGTGCACATAGCGGATCGGCGTCCAATCGACATCCGCCCAGGCGCCGTTGATGCGCCCGGCGAGGCCGTCAGTGCGGGCGCGGAGGTCCTGATAGGCCTCCACCTGCTCGCGTGAGGTGGGCGCGATCTGCAGGTAGAGCACCTCGCGCCGCAGCTCGGGATTGTCCTCCAGGAACTGCTCGAAGCCGAGCAGGCGCTCCTCCAGGCCCTTGGAATAGTCCAGTCGATCGACGCCCAGGATGAGCTGGCGGAACACCGTGTGGGCGGCCATGCGGTCGTGGGAGCGGTTGGCCACCGGCGAGGTCGCCAGGCCCCGGAAGGTCTCGAAATCGAGGCCGATGGGAAAGGCGCGGGCCGTCAGCCGGGCGCCGAAGGCCTCCAGGCGGCCATCCGTGGCCCAGGTCCCGCCGGCCTCGCCCAGCACATAGGACTCGAACGCCCACAGCCATTCGTCGGTCTGGAAGCCCACGAGGTCGTAGGAAAACATGGCCTCCACCAGCTGCCGGTGCCTTGGGAGGGTGGTGAGCAGTTGCGCCGCGGGCCAGGGGATGTGGAGGAAGAAGCCGATGGGGTTGGTCACCCCCAGGCGGCGGAGCTCCCGGCCGAGCGGGATCATGTGATAGTCGTGCACCCAGATGAGGTCGTCGGGTTCGATGAGCGGGGCCAGCGTTTCGGCGAAGCGGCGATTCACGCGCTCATAGCCCTCGCCGAATGAGCGGTCGTAGGCGGTGAGGTCGATGCGATAGTGGAACAGCGGCCAGAGCGCCCCGTTGGCGTAGCCGTTGTAGTATTCCTGGACGTCGGCTTCCTCGAGATCGACAGTGACCGTGGTGACGTCGTCCACCTGCCGGCGCTCGATCTCGCCGGTGAAGGTCTCGGTGGTTCCCCCGCTCCAGCCGAACCAGAAGCCGGAATATTCGCGGAGCGCGGCGCACAGGGCGACGGCCAGTCCGCCGGCGGGGGCCTTGGCCCGGCTCTCGGGTGCGTTCACCCGGTTTGAGACCACGATCAGGCGGCTCATCGCACTGAACTCCACGGACGCGACAATAACACGGCGCAGTTGATCAAACCCACAAGCGAGTAGGTCTGCGGATAGTTCCCCCACAGGGCGCCGTCGGTGAGACTCACGTCTTCGGAAAGCAGGCCCGCGTGGTTGCGCCGGGCCAACATGTCCTCGAACAGGCGCCGCGCCTCCTCGGTTTCGCCGGCCAGGTGCAGGCCCTCGATGAACCAGAAGGTGCAGAAGTTGAACGCCGTCTCCGGCACCCCGAAGTCGTCGGCGGCGTCATAGCGCAGGAAGTTGGAGCCGCGGCGCAGGTGCTTCTCCAAGGCGCGGAGGGTCTCCAGGTGGCGGGGGTCGTCGACGGCCAGGAAGCGCAGATCGACGAGCTGGGTGAGGCTGGCGTCCAGCTCCGTGCCGCCGAAGGTGGCGGCGAAGTGCTGGCCCTTCTCGTCCCACGCCTGTTCCTCGATGTGACGGCGGATGACGGCGGCGCGCTCGTTCCACAGCTTCGCGCGGTCGGGCAGGCCCAGCTGTTCGGCCACATTGGCCAGCCGGTCGCAGGCGGCCCAGCACATGGCGGCGGAATAGGTGTGCACGGCGGAGCGGGTGCGCAGCTCCCAAAGGCCCGCGTCCGGCTGGTCGTGCACGGCGAAGGCGCGCTCGCCCTGACGCTCAAGGGCCTCGAAGTCGGCGCGGGTGGCCGGCCTCAGCAGCCGCTCGTCGAAGAAGGCGTGGGCGGTGGAGAGCACGATCTGTCCGTACACGTCATGCTGGATGTGCTCGTGCGCCTGGTTGCCCACGCGCACCGGACCCATGCCGCGATAGCCGGCCAGGCTGTCCACGATGCGCTCGGTGAGGATCGGCTCGAAGCCGACGCCATAGACCGGCTGGATGTGGCCGCCGCCGGCCGCGTCCATGATGTCGCGCAGGTAGCCGAGGTAGTTCTCCATGATGTCCACGGCCCCCAGGCGGTTCAGGGCCTGGACGACGTAATAGGCGTCGCGGATCCAGCAGTAGCGATAGTCCCAGTTGCGCCCGCTGTTCGGGGCCTCGGGGATGGAGGTGGTGAGGGCGGCGACGATGGCCCCAGTTTCCTCGTAGGCGCACAGCTTGAGGGTGATCGCCGCGCGGATCACCGCCTCCTGCCAGTCCAGGGGCACGGCCAGCGAGCGGACCCACTCGCGCCAGTAGGCCAGGGTATCGCTGAGCATGCGGTTGCAGGTGGCCAGCACCTCGCCCTGGTAGGGCTCGTCCGGCCCCAGGAAGAGGGCGATGGGACCTTCCAGGCGGAACACCCGCTCAGAGCTGATGTGCGAGACCGGGGCGTTGGTGGTGAGCCGCATGGTCACGTCCTTGCCCACATAGCGGATGTGGTTGGAGCCGCTGGTGGTGGGGGTGTCGTCCGCCCCCCAGTCCGAGGTCGGGCGCAGGCGGATGCGGATGCGCGGCGTGCCCTTCAGCGGCCGGATCAGGCGGATGAACGACGCCGGCCGGTAGCCGCGGTCGAAGAGCCGGAAGCGGGGGGCGAAGTCGAGGATCTCCACCGCCGCGCCGGCGGCGTCGGTGAGCTCGGTGCGCAGGACCGCGGTGTTCCGCTGGTAGGACTGGGTGGCCGCCTGCGGTCCGCCGGCCAGCTCCACCGACCACAGGCCGCGCGCGTCCTCGGCCGCGGGATCTGAGCCGCTGAGGAGCTGGGAGAAAAACGGATCGCTGTCCACCCTGGGCGCGCAGCACCACACGAACCGCCCCTCACGGTCGATCAGCGCGCTGATGGCGCAATTGCCGATGGGCGCGAGGTCGAGGGTGTTCAATGTTTGTGCTCCAGCGCCGCACACCCAATCCTTTTTCCTACCGTCATGGCCGGGCGTAAGTCCCGGCCATCCATTCGGCGCGTGCGGATGGGTGACCATGCCGGCATGGTCACGGTTCGACCCTTCCACCGCAGGTGAAATGCCTTGCCGTGGCCGCGCCGGGCGCGACCACCCGCCGTTTGGCGTCTATGGATGGCCGGACTGACGCCCGGCCATGACGGTTGTTGTTTGGGGCGGGGTTCAAGAACCGCCCTCGAGGGCTGCCTGGAGCCAGGCGCGGGCTTCGGCGACGCCCGGGAGGGCGAAGGAGGCGTCGGTGGGGCGGCGGGGGCCTACGACGACGCCGTAGCCGCCGAGGCGGCGGGCGGCGCGGAAGCCGTCTTCGTCGGTAAGGTCGTCGCCCAGGAAGATCGGCGCGTGACCCACGAACGGAGGCTCGGCCATGAAGGCGGCGATGGCCACGCCCTTGTCGGGGCCGGGGGCGCGGATCTCCATGACCATGTCGCCCTCCTGGACGCGGAGGCCGAGGCGGCTGCCCAGCCGCCGCACGAGGTCGCGGCAGGCGGGGCCGGCCTCGGGGTGGCGGCGATAGTGGAGCGAGACGGAAAGGCCTTTGTCCTCCACCAGCAGGGCCGGATCGGCCGCCGCCAGGGCGCGGATGTCGGCCAGGGCCTCGTTGACGTGGACGGCCCCGTCGGATTCGATGACGCGGCCGTCGGGCAGGCGGCGGACCAGGCCGTGCACGGCGCCGAGCGCCGGGATGCGGCCCTCCAGGACGCGGTCGAGATCATCGAGGCAGCGGCCGCTGACCACCGCCAGGCGACCATCCAGGCGGGCGAGGAGCGCGTCCAGCAGCCGCCGGCGCGCGCGGTCGGGACCCACCTCCTGCGGCGTCAATTCCAGGGGCGCGATGGTGCCGTCCAGGTCGACGAACAGCGACACCTGGGTGAGGCGTGGAAGCGGCGGTAGCGGCAGGTCGCCCAGGGCGGGCGTTGCTAGGGCTGGTTGGGCCATGGGCCTCCCTGAAACGAATCAGACGCGATCTTGGGCGCCTATTCCTCAACCATCACGGCGACCGAGCCATCTGACCTGACGGTCGCGGCCGTGCGATCGCCCAGGCGCTGGATGACGATGTCCATGGCCGACCCCGCGATATCAAGCCCCTCCACGGTGATTTGTTCCACGCCGGCGGGGAGGCGCGGCCGGACCAGGCGAACCTCGCGGTGGACGGCGTCGATCTTGAGGCCGAGGGCGGCGGAGAGCATCATGAAAGTGGAGCCCGCGGCCCAGGCCTGGGGCATGCAGGCGACGGGATAGGCGATGGGCGGGGCGTCGGGCTCGCGCTTGAAGCCGCACAGCAGCTCCGGCATGCGGCCGCCGAAGGCCTTGGAGGCCTCGAAGAGATCGCCCATCACCCGGATGACGCCCTTGCGCTCGCCGTACCGGGCCATGCCGGCCAGCGCGATGGCCGTGTCGTGCGGCCACACCGAGCCGTTGTGATAGCTCATGGGATTATAGCGCACGCCGCCGGCCGCCAGGGTGCGCAGGCCCCAACCGCAGTCGAACGCCGGGGAGAGCAGCCGCTTGGCCACCCGCCGCGCCCGGGCCGGCGACGGCAGACCGACGAAGAGCAGATGCCCGGGATTGGAAGTCTCCACGCGGCACACCTCGCCCTCGCCGTCGATGGCCACGGCGTAGAAGCCGAGGTCTTCCAGCCAAAAGCGTTTCTCCACGGCGGCGGCCATATCGCGCGCCTTGGCCGCCCAGTGCGGCGCGTCGTCGTCCCCTAGGCGCAAGCCCATTTCCGACATGGCCCGCCAGGCGGCGAAGGCGTAGCCCTGGACCTCCACCAGGGCCACCGGCCCCACGGCCAGGCGGCCGTCGTCGTGGAAGATGGAATCCATGCTGTCTTTCCAGCCCTGGTTGGCGAGGCCGGTGGACTCGGCCCGGGCGTAGTCGATCAGGCCATCGCCGTTGGAATCGCCCCAGGTCTCCAGCCAGGCGGCGGCGGCCTTCAGCTGGGGCCAGATCTGGCCGATGAAGGCGAGGTCGCCGGTGCGCTCGTAATAGGCGCCGGCCAGGGCCACGAACAGCGGCGTGGTGTCCACCCCGCCGTAGTAGAGGCCGAAGGGAATCTCGCCGAGCGCCGCCATCTCGCCGCGCCGGGTCTCGTGCATGATCTTGCCGGGCGTGGCGTCGTCGAAATGCGAGACGTCGGCCGCCTGGCGTGCGGCCAGGTACGACAGGACGCCCTTGGCCAGGGAGGGATCGAGCCACAGCATCTGCCAGGCGCAGAAGATGCCGTCGCGGCCGAACGGCGTGGAAAACCACGGGATGCCGGCGTAGGGATAAGCGCCGGTTTCGAGCTCGGTGGTCAGCACGGCGACGTCGGTGCGCGACTGCCTGAGCCAGCCGTCGAAGCCGCCGTCGGACGCCCACACCCGGGCGCCGCGCGCCGCAAGAGCGCTGACCTCGCGCCTGGCCGCCGCATGGGCCTTCTCGAAGCGCGCCTCGTCCGGCGGATATTCGGCGGTGGGGCCGGCCTCGATGTAGAGATCCACCCGCCGGCCGGGGACCACGGGCAGCATGAACTCGGCGCGCGTGGCGCCCAGGCGCCAGGGCGGCTCGGAGAAAGCGATCACCGAGGTGCGGCGTTTGTTGTCGAGGCCCTCATAGGCGATCTGGACGCCCCGGCCGGTGAGCTGCGGCGCGCCCCGCGCCCCGCGCCGGGGCCGGACCATGCCGCGCACCTCGAACATGTCGGAGAAATCGGCGTCGAACTCGAAACAGATCGGGGCCATGACCTCGTCCAGGCCGAAGTTGGTCAGACGCAGACGCTCATACATGCGCCCATCGTGGAGGCAGCGCTTGCGCTCCATGTGGATGACGCCCCGGGGCGTCGCCTTGCCGCCCATGGGCGGGAGGGCGCGATTGGCCCCGTTGACGGTGAAGACGGCGTTATCGGCCGACAGGCTGCAGCTGAGGCGCGAGGGCCGCTTGCCGCCGATGAACAGGTTGAAGCGCGAGAGGATGCGCGTGTCGTCGCTAAAGAGGCCATCGGCCCCGCCACGGATATCGCCCCAGGAATCGCACACCAGAAAGCTGTCGCCGTTTTTCAACGAGACGCGGTTGACCTCATCCTCGGAAGAGGCGGCCGTGTCGGTATCGAGTGGGTCGGCGGCGGAGAGATCGTCCACGAGCGTCTCAGGCGATGTTGGCGATAGCGTCCTTTATCTCCGCCTGAGCCGAGCGCGAAGCAAGCTCCGGCGCATAAGGCAGGCGCGCCAGACGATCCGCGTAGAGATCGAGATAGCCGCGGGCCATGGCCACGGCGGAGAACCGGCGGTCGAAGCGACGCCTGACCAACTTCCGATCGAGGGCCTGGGCGCGATCCACGGCGGCCACCGCCTGGTCTTCATTATCCACCAGGAAGCCGGTGACGCCGTCGTCGATGACCTCCGGCGCCGAGCCATAGCGGTAGGCGACCACGGGCGTGCCGCAAGCCATGGCCTCGATCATCACCAGGCCGAACGGCTCCGGCCACATGATGGGGAACAGCAGGGCCTCGGCCCCGCCCAGGAAGGCGCTCTTATCGGCGTCTCCGATCTCGCCGATGAATTCGATGAGCGGATGATCCAGCAGCGGGCGAATCTCGGCCTCGAAATAGGCGGTATCCGCATGATCGACCTTGGCGGCGATCTTGAGCCGCATGCCCAGGCGCTTGGCGATGGCGATGGCGCGATCCGGGCCTTTTTCGGGGGAAATCCGGCCCAAGAACGCCAGATAGCCGTCAGCCCGGGGGCTGAACTCATAGAGCGCCTCCGGCATGCCGTGATGCACGGTGCCGACCCAGTTGGCGAACGGCAGATCGAGACGCTGAGAATCCGAGATCGACACCAGCGGGAATTTCGGCCAGCGCCGATAGACCTCCGGCAGATCCTTGAGATCCAGCCGGCCGTGCAGTGTGGTGATCGTGCGGGGCGCGATATCCTCGAACAGGGGGAAATGCACCATATCCGTATGGAAATGGATGAGATCGAACTGGCTCTTCAGGCGGCGGACCTCGTTCAGCATGGTGAGGTGGGCGGCGAGATCGGACTTCAGCGGCGCGGGATCGAGGCGGATGGCCTGAGGGCGCACCGGCACCAGCGTCGCCTTGGTGTCGGCGTCGGCGCTGGAGAACAGCGTCACCTCATGACCCAGGTCCACCAGGGCGTCGGTGAGATGCGCCACCACCCGCTCCGTGCCGCCATAGAGCCGGGGGGGAACGGACTCATAGAGAGGGGCGACCTGGGCGATCTTCATGACACAACTCACTTCCACGGATGTCGGCGACCCTTGGAGAGGCGATTGTGACCCCTTTGGTTCCCAGATGGGTGGATCACGATGCTGAAAACCGCATGTGGAGACGCCGATGCCTGATATCCAGGCGCCTGAGCTGCATGGTTTTGCGGCGCCGGGGGGAAGCCGTCTTGCCGGACCGTGAGAAAGCGGCGGCTGAAGAGCGTCGGCAGAATGACGAGGCCAAAGCGGCTGATGCCGGCGCCCGTCTGAATCATCACCATGAGAATTTTTTTCGACATTGGTGGCGTCTTTCGTGGGATCGCCCTCAGTTGATCGGAGATATTGGAAAACTAAGCCGGTATATTGCTTGCGGCAGAGTTACGAAGCGCCCGATATTTGAGTTTATATCGCCCATAATCCAACATAACTCAGCCAATTGTAGATGATCTCTTCCTTGCTCATGCGATACGCACGAAGGTGTGGTAACGGATAGTCTTTACCTTTTTGTATCTGGCTCTCTATTTTGTCAGTTCCGATTTCTGGATCAAACTTGTCGATGTAAATTTCCTGCGCGACTAACCAAACATTAACTCGCGCCTAACCGGTTAGGCGTAATGGCTTCGCTAACCATTAGCGGAGGGTGGGTACGTGAAGTGAAATATCGCCCCCTTCCTTGACCAAGAACGGACCCGGAACGAAACTCCCTGTGTGGAAGACGCGCTCGTCCTCACCTTCAGCCGGTCGGAGACCACCAGCGCGGTGACGCGCGGCGCGGCGCGGCTGGTTGTGGCCATGGGCTTCGCGCCGCTGCTGGAGGTTTGCCTGCCCAACGGCCGCCGGGCCGACATCATGGCGGTGGGGCCGCGCGGCCAGATCACCATCGTCGAGGTGAAGTCGGGGATCGCGGATTTCCGCGCCGACCAGAAGTGGGGCGACTATCTGCCGTTCTGCGATGCGTTCTATTTCGCCGTGGCCCCTGAGTTTCCGGAGGGCGTGTTGCCGCCGGAGCCTGGCCTCATCGTCGCAGACGCCTTTGACGGGGCGGTGGTGCGTGAGCCGCCGGCGACGCCGCTCGTGGGAGCCAGGCGCAAGGCGCTGACCATCGCCTTCGCCCGCCTGGCCGCGATGCGGGCTCTGGGTTCTACGCCTTAGCGCGGGGCGCGCTTGGAGAGGATTCGCTGCAGCGTGCGGCGGTGCATGTTGAGCCGGCGGGCGGTCTCGGAGACGTTGCAGCCGCACAGCTGATAGACCCGCTGGATGTGCTCCCAGCGCACCCGGTCGGCGCTCATGGGGTTCTCCGGCGGCAAGGGCGAGCCACCCTCGGCGGCCAAGAGCGCGGTCACCACATTGTCGGCGTCCGCGGGCTTGGAGAGATAGTCCACCACCCCCGCCTTCACCGCCGCCACGGCGGTGGCGATATTGCCGTAGCCGGTAAGCATGATGATGCGCGCGTCCGGTCTCACGTCGCGCAGGATGTCGACGACGCTGAGGCCCGAGCCGTCCTCCAGGCGCATGTCCAGCACCGCGAAGGCCGGAGGCGCGGCGCGCACAGCGGCCAGCGCTTCCTCGACCGACTCAGCAAGGGTGGTGGCGAAGCCGCGCGCCTCAAGCGCCCGGCCCAGCCGGTTTCTCAGCACCGCGTCGTCGTCCAGGAGAAGCAAACTGCGGTCCGGCAGATCGGCCAGCGCCGGATTGTACTCTGTCATGCCAGCCTCAAAACGCCCCGGCGCAGTTAACTCGCCTGCTTCAAAATGTCGCACTTCGTGTGCGGAATGCAAGGGCACAGGGCGAACCTCACTCTGGCGCCTCTATGGCGGCCCTCGGCCAGCGCGCGGTGACGATGGCCCCGCGCCGACGTCCGTTGCGGAAAGCCACGGTCGCTCCGGTCCGCTCGAGCAGGGTCTTGGCGATGAAAAATCCCAGTCCCATGCCGACGTGGCCGGTGCGCGAGCCCTCGGCGCCTGGCCGGGTGGTCACATAGGGATCGCCCAGCCGGTCCAGGATCTCCGGCGCGAAACCGGGCCCATCGTCAGCGATCTGCAGGGTGATGAACTTGCTGTCGAACTTGGCGGTCAGCAGGATTTCCGCGTGGGCGAAGTCGAAGGCGTTCTCGACGATGGAATTGACCGCGTGCAGGATCTCGGTACGGCGCCAGATGTCGGGAGCGGTCATGTTCGGCGGACCGCTGACCAGGGCTTCCACGCGCACCACCGGGTCGCCCTCATACGGAGCGACGACGTCGTCAAGGAACTGTTCCAGGCTCGCGCGCTGCGGGGCTTCGGCCTCTCCAGGCGCGTCGGTCAGGCGCTTGAGGATACCCCGGCAGCGCTGCGCCTCGTCCATGAGCAGCCAAGCGTCCTCGCGCAGCGGCCCCTCCGGCGTCTCCCGCGCCAGTTCCTTGGCGACCACAGAGATCGTGGTCAGGGGCGTTCCGAGCTCGTGGGCGGCGGCGGCGGCCAGGGCCCCCAAGGCCGAGACCCGCTGCTCCCGCGCGAGAACCGTCTCCGTAACGTGCAGGGCCAACTCCATCCTGGAGGCGCGGTTTGCGGTCCAGAAGGCGAAGCCGCCGGTGGCGCCCATGCCCAGCATCAGGGCCACGGCGGAGCCGGCGCGGTAAAGCGGCGGCATGCGGAAGGGCGCGTTACCCGGCCATGGCAGCGGCAGGCCGCCCAAGGCGAGGGTCAGGGCAAGCACCGCGGCGATGACGCCGATGGCCACCGCCCAGCGGGTCGGCAGGGTGGCGAAGGCCACCGTCACCGGAATCACCATCAGCACGCAGAAGGGGTTGGAGAGGCCACCGGTGAACCACAGCACGCCGGAGATCTGGACGATGTCGAACACCAGCTGCCCGCCGGCTTCCCAAGGCTTGGCCATGCGGCGGCTGGCCGGCGAGACCATGAGCAGCAGGTTAAAGAGCGCGCTCATGCCTACCAGGATCGCGCACGGCAGGTAGGGCAGGGGAAAGCGCAGGATGAAGCCGACGAAGAAGATCGCGATCGCCTGGCCGACCACGCCCAGAAGCCGCAGGACGATGAGGGTGCGGGTCTTGATCCGGCCGACGCCGAGCCCCGGAACTTGCGCCGTCAGGCCCGCCAGCGTATCGGCGGGCGAGGCGCGCGGATTGAAGCGCCCAAAGCCAGTGGCTTGAGCGGCCTCCAATGACTCCAGGGTCGTCGACGCCATCCCCTCAGGCCCCTTCGAATCGCTCCACTCAAGTAAAGTCCGGAAACCGTCCCCGCCCGCATGAGAGCGTCAAATCCTATCATAGTGCTTACCGCCCTGGCGATTCTGGCCGCTGGAGCCGCGCTCGTATGGCGGGGTGGGCTCTCAACGCCGGCACCGCCTGCCTCCGATATAGGCGGCCCCTTCCATCTGACCGCGGAGAACGGCGCCCGCGTCGACGAAGGCGTGCTGAAGGGAAAGTGGACCGCCGTCTATTTCGGCTACACGTTCTGCCCCGATGTGTGCCCCACCACCCTGGCCGCCTTGGGTGAGGCCGAGGGCGATCTGGGGCCTAAGGCCAAGAACTTCCAGGTGGTGTTCATCACCCTTGATCCGGCCCGCGATACGCCCGCCCAGATGCGGACCTATCTTTCCAGCTCATCGTTTCCAAGGGGCTCCATCGGGCTCACAGGATCGGCGGCGGATATCAAGGCGGTCGCCGGCGCCTATCACGTCTACTACAGCCGCCACGGCGATGGACCGGACTACAGCGTCGACCACACCTCGGTCGTTTATCTGATGGATCCCGAGGGGCGGTTCGTCCGGCCCGTGGCGTCAGGGCCGCCCGCCGACATGGCCGCCCAGATCGCCGCCGCCATGTCGGGAAAATAGGCCCCACCCTGACCGCTGGACTTCACCGGCGAACCCACACCATATAACAGACCGCTCCCCTGAGAGAGCCCATGCTCTACGCACTGCACGAGACCGCCTACCGTTCCGCCGCCCCTCTGCGCATGGCCGCCGAGTTCGCGCGTGACTTCTGGCGCTCGCCGTTCAATCCCGCCGCGGCGTCGGAACTGGGGCGCACGCTCTCGGCGTCGGCCGACGTCACCGCCAGCCTGACCAAGCGCTACTTCAAGCCGGCCTGGGACATCGACGAGGTGATGGTGAACGGGCGGCCCGTTGCGGTTCGCTGCGAGACGGTGTGGCGCTCGCCGTGGGTGAAGCTGCGGCGCTTCACGCGCGATCCGGAGGGCCTGGCCGCGGCCGGCGCCCCCGCCGACGGCCCCGCCGTGCTCGTGGCCGCGCCGCTCTCGGGCCACTACGCCACCCTGCTGCGCGGCACCGTGCATACCTTCCTTGCCGACCACGACGTCTACGTCACCGACTGGGTCAATGCCCGGGAGGTGCCGATCATCGAGGGCCGGTTCGACCTTCACGACTATATCGACGCCATCATCGACATGCTGGGCGAGATCGGCCGCCGCGCGCATGTGGTCGCGGTCTGCCAGCCGGGACCTCCCGCCTTGGCCGCCGCAGCGCTCATGGCCGAGAACGACGATCCCTTGCGGCCCGCGAGCCTGACGCTGATGGGCTCGCCCATCGACGCGCGCTTCTCGCCCACGGTGACCAACCGCCTGGCGGAGGAGCGACCCTTCACCTGGTTCCAGTCGCACATGATCTACACCGTGCCGCCGCCCTACGCCGGCGCTCTGCGGCGGGTCTATCCGGGCTTCGTCCAGCTCTACAGCTTCATGTCCATGAACGTGGAAGCCCACCAGAGCGCTCACTGGCAATATTTCGCCGACCTAGTGAAGGGTGACGGCGACTCGGCGGAAAAGCACCGCGAATTCTATGACGAATATCTCTCGGTGCTGGACCTCAGCGAGGAATTCTACCTGCAGACTGTGGACGAGGTCTTCCAGCGCCATCTTCTGCCCAAGGGCGAGATGGTCCATCGCGGCCGGTGGGTGAATCCGGCGGCCATGACTGACATCGGTCTGATGACCGTGGAGGGCGAGCGCGACGACATCTCCGGCGTCGGCCAGACCCAGGCGGCCCACGCTTTGTGCGTCAACACCCCGGCGGAGATGCGCGAACTGTATGTTCAGCCGGGCGTCGGCCACTACGGCGTGTTCAACGGTCGTCGCTTCGTCGAAGAGATCTACCCCCGCGTACGCGGCTTCATCGCCGCCCGGCAAGAGGCGCTGTGATCCAAGGCCCCGCTCCACGCCTATGAGGCTGTTCGCCAAAGCCTTGGCGGACGGCGAGCGGCTCGACCTGGACGGCGTCGCCCTCAGACTCAAGGTCAATCCGCGCGCCCGTCGCGTTTCGCTGCGCATTGACGCCCGCACCGGCGAGGCGGTGGCGACGGCGCCCTCCGCGCGCCGGCTGGCCGACGCGCTGGCGTTCGCGAGAGCCCGGCGCGGCTGGCTCGAGGGGCGGCTCGCCTCCCGCGCCCACGCGCCGGCGTTGAAGATCGGCGCCCGTATCGAGGTATTCGGCGAGACCTGGGTCCTGACGCCCGACGGACGCCGGCCACGCCTGCGGGACGGAGTGCTCGGCGGCTGCGGCCAGGGCGCGGTCGACGCCCAGCTGGTTATCCGCGCCGTCCGTCTCGCGGCCTTGGAGCGCTTCCGAGAGCTGGTGGCGGAACACTGCGCCCGGCTGGGGGTGGCGGCGCCGGCTGTCTCGCTCGCGGACGCGCGCACCCGCTGGGGTTCGTGCACGCCGCCCGCGCCCGGACGGGCGCCATCAATCCGGCTTTCCTGGCGCCTGGCGCTCGCGCCCTTCGACGTGGCCGACTATGTGGTCGCCCATGAGTGCGCCCATCTCATCGAGGCCAACCACGGCCCGCGCTTCTGGGTCCTTGTACGGCGCCTGGTGGGCGATCCCGCGCCTCACCGGGCGTACCTGCGACGCTCGGGAACCGCGTTGCTCGCGTTCGGCCGCGCCAGCGAAAATGCCCTATAGAAAATGATGCACGACCGATTCGGGGGATCGATGGACGCCACGCTCGTGGTCGAGGGTGTGACCAAGCGCTACGGCGCGTTCACCGCGGTCGACGATCTGAGCTTTACCGTGAAGCCTGGGGAGATCATGGGCTTCCTGGGCCCCAACGGAGCGGGCAAGACCACCTCCGTGCGCATGATCCTGGGCCTCATCGCTCCCACGTCTGGGCGGGTCACAGTGCTGGGGGCTGACGATCCTGGCCAGGTGCGCAACAGGATCGGCTTCCTTCCCGAGGAGCGCGGGCTCTATCGCCGCATGACCCCGGTGAAGGCCATCGGTTTTCTGGCCAGCCTGAAAGGTCTGTCCACCGCCGAGGGTCGCCGGCGCGCGCGCGACCTGCTGACCGCTCACGGCCTGGCGGAATTCATGAACAAGCCGATCCGCTCGCTCAGTAAGGGCATGGCGCAGAAGGTCCAGATTCTCTCCACCCTGGCGCACGATCCCGAGCTGGTCATTCTCGACGAGCCGTTCTCGGGCCTCGATCCGGCCAACCAGCAGGATCTGGAGGATCTCATCCGTGGGATCGCCGCCCGCGGGGCCACGGTGATCTTTTCCACCCATGTGATGCAGCACGCGGAGCGCCTGTGCGACCAGGTGGTGCTGATGACCAAGGGCCGAAAGGTGTTTGACGGGAGCGTTGAGGCGGCGCGTGCGGCCGCTCCTCGCACCCTCCTGCTCGAGGGCGTGTTCGACCCGGCGGCGCTGGCCGACCTGCCCGGCATCGCCAGCCTCACCCCCGAGCCGCTGGAGCCGGAGGGTGTCAGGGTAAGCGTCGCCCTGAAGCCAGGCGCGCCCGCGCAGGAGGCGCTGCGTGTGGCCTTCGCCAAGGGGCTCGACATCCGGCGCTTCGAATTGCGTGAACCGCATCTGCACGATGCGTTCCTGTTGCTCACCGGCGAGGGGGGCCAGAGCCAATGATCCGTCTCTTGAGGATCGCCCGGCGCGAATACCTGGCTTACGTGCGCACGCCCGGGTTCTGGCTGTCGCTGCTGCTGCTGCCGGTGGGCCTTTCCACCGCTGTCCTCGCGCCCATGGCCGTGCAGCACAATGCGCCGACGCCCCGGGTGGCGGTGGTGGATTTCACCGGCGAGAGCCTTTCTGGCGTGGTCGGTGGGGCGCTTGCCGACTCAGGCGCCTCGACCAAAGCGGTGATCGTCCCCGCGCCTGGGGGACCGTTCGCAAACCCAGTCGAGGCCTCCGCGCGCCTCGAGCCCTACCTGCGCGGCCAGCGGACTCTGCCAGGCGGCGGCCGTCTGGACGCGGCCGCCATCATCCATCCGGCCGGCGATACGGTGGCGGTCGACCTGTGGACCCGCAATGTCGTCGACAGCGGCTACGAGCAAGCCGTCAGCGCGGCCGTGCAGGACGCGATCCGGCGTGACCGCCTCCGGGCGCTAGGCGTCGACGCCAAGACCCTGGCACGCGTCGAGAGCCTGAGCCCCGTGGTGTCGCTGTTCTCGCCCAAAGCCGCCACCGGCAAGGTTGAGACCGAGGACCGCCTGCCGGAAATCGTGGGCCTGGCCATGGGCTTGCTGCTGTGGATGGTGGTCCTCACCGGCGCCGGCATGCTGCTGAACAGCGTCATGGAGGAAAAGACCAGCCGCATCATCGAGGTGCTGCTGTCGTCGGCCTCGGTGCCCGAGATCATGGGCGGCAAGATCCTGGGGGTCGCCGCCGTCACCGGCACCATCCTGGCCTTCTGGATGTCTATCGCCGGCGTTGTGATCGCGGTCCGTTCGCCGGAGATGGCCATGGGCCTGTTGGGCGTATTTACCCATCACGCCCGCTGGGCATATTTCGCGCTCTATTTCGCGGGTGGCTATCTGATGTTCGCCACGCTCTACGTCACCGTCGGAGCTTTCTGCGAAACCACGCGCGAGGCGCAGACCCTGCTAGGCCCGATGATGATCATCATGAGCATACCGCCGATCTTCATGAGCCAGGCCATCGCCCACCCGGACGCGCCCCTCCTGCGCACGCTCACCTGGATCCCGCTGTTCACGCCGTTCATGATGGCGGCGCGCGCGGCCAATGATCCGCCGCTGTGGGAGATCGCGGCTACCGGCGCGATGATGTTCACCGTCACCGCCTTCGAGCTGTGGGTGGCCGTGCCAGCGTTCAAATCCGGCGCCCTGGCCACCGGCCGCTTCGACATCCGCGTATTCTTCGGGAGCCTCGTGCGCCGCCAGGCGCCGTAATGCTCGTTCCTAATCCGGCTGCGGCGCCTCGGGGTCCTGGTAGGGCATGCGGTCGGGGGTGGTTTTCGGCGGCGCGAGATCCGGCGTATCGGCATCGTTCGACGCCCCAGCGTCAGGCGCGGCGAGTTCCGCCAGGCCCGGATCGGTGAGGGCGCCCGGTGGCGGCGACGTTCCACTCGGGATCGGCTGCGCCTGGAGGCGCGGCAGGGCGCCGACCATGAAGGCGCGCCAGATCTCCGCCGGCGCGCCGCCGCCTGTGACCTTGCGCATGGGCGTGCTGTCGTCGCGGCCGACCCACACCGCGGCGGTGAAGCCGCCGGTGAAGCCGATGAACCAGGCGTCCTTGTAGTCGCTGGTGGTGCCGGTCTTGCCGGCCAGGTCATAGCCCGCGATCTTGGTGCGCGCGCCGGTGCCGCTGGCGACCACCTGGCGTAGCATCTCATCCATTTCCGACAGCGCCGGCTGGCCGATCACGGCCTGCTTCTGGTCGACTTGCATGCCGTGTTGATAGAGCACGCGTCCGGCGGCGGTGCGGATGCGCTCTACGCCATAGGGCTGAACGCGGAAGCCGCCGTTGGAAAAGGCGTTGTAGGCCTCCGCCATCTCCAGCGGACTGACGTCCACGGCGCCAAGGGCCATGGACGGCTGGGTCTGGATCGGTGAGCTGATGCCCAGACGATGGGCCGTCTCGGCCACCCGCTGGGTGCTCACCTCGTTGGCTAGGCGCGCGGCGACGGTGTTGATCGACTGAGCGAGAGCAGTCTCCAGGGTGATCTGGCCCAGATACCGACCGGTATAGTTACGCGGCGTCCAATTGCCGATGGTGACGGGTTCGTCCACCACCTGTTCGGCGGGCGTGTGGCCAGCCTCCATGGCGGTCAGATAGACGAACGGCTTGAACGCCGAGCCGGCCTGGCGGCGGGCCTGGCTGACGCGGTCGAACTGGGACTGGGCGTAGTCGGTCCCGCCCACATAGGCGCGGATGCGGCCCTGGCCGTCGACGGCGATGAGCGCGCCCTGAGCCACGTTTTCGCCCGCGTGGGCGGCGACCCCGGCGCGCACCACCTGTTCGGCCCCGGACTGGATCGGCAGGTCGAGAGTGGTTTCCACGACCAGATCCTCGGTGGGTTCACCCACCAGGGAGCGGACCTGGGTGTCGAGCATGTCGACGAAATACTGTCCGCGCTGGTCGGCCAGGGTGGCGGAAACACGCACCGGCTGGCTGAAGGCCTGATCCCGCTCCTCCGGCGTGATCGCGCCCATGCTGACCATGGCGTTCAGGACGACGGTGGCGCGCTTTGCCGCCCGGTCGCTGTTGGCGGCGGGATTGTAGCGCGACGGGCCCTTCATGGTGGCGGCCAGCAGCGCGGCCTCGCCCAGGGTGAGCTGAGCGGCTGGCTTGTTGAAATAGCGTTGCGAAGCCGCCTCGATGCCATAGGCCCCACCGCCGAAATTCACCCGGTTGAGATAGAGGGCCAGGATCTGCTTCTTGCTGAAGTGCATCTCCAGCCACACCGCCAGGATCAGCTCCTGGACCTTGCGCCGGTAGGTCTGGGCCGGAGTGAGGAACAGATTGCGGGCGAGCTGCTGGGTGATGGTCGAGCCGCCGCGCAAGGCGCCGTGCGGGTGGGCGAGATTGTAGGCCTCGGAGCGCAGCATGCCCCACGGGTTGAAGCCCAGGTGGTGATAGAATTGCCGGTCCTCGATGGCCACGAAGGCTGCCGGCACATAGGTCGGCAGGGCGTCGATATCGGCCGGCGGCGAATACTGGCTGCCGCGCACGGCGATCACCGATCCGGACCGGTCGAGGTAGGTGATCGAGGGCTGCCGGTGGACGTCGTAGAGCTTGGAGGTGTCCGGCAGGTCGCGGGCGAAGACCAGCAGAAAGCCGGCGACGAAGATCATGCCCCAGACGCCGAGAACCAGGCTCCAGTAGAGCGTCGCGCCCAGGAAGGTCCGCCGCCGCCTTGAGGGCTCAGGCGGAAGATCGGGGTTCGCCATCGTCTGTCCTTACGCGGGCCCCGGGGCGCGGTTCTAGCCCAAGCCGGCATGGCGCGCGAGAGGTTGAAGAAGGCTTAAGCGGCTAGTGTGCTGGAGTTGAAGTTCGCCCGTTCGTGGGGTCGGCTTCGGAGCGAGTTTCAAGTCCGTAAAGCACACTAGAAACGCATACTTGCTAGTGTCCTTTTCGGTTCCGAAGTTCGTCCGAGCCCGCCACAAGCGCCCGCGAACTTCGGACTCGGGACACTAGCTTCCGCGCCCGTCGGAGGACTGCCATAAGACCCCGTGATTCCCTTATCCGATCAGAGCCCCGACACGTCCCTGGACAGGGCTCGCGAAATCCTTCGGCGGGTGTTCGGCCACGCCGAGTTCCGCGGACTTCAGGGTGACGTGATCGCGGAGGTGTTGGCCGGCTGCGACGCCATGGCGGTGCTCCCCACCGGCGGCGGTAAGAGCCTGTGCTACCAGATCCCCGCCCTGATGAGGCCGGGTGTCGGGCTGGTGGTCTCGCCCTTGATCGCGCTCATGAACGACCAGGTCGAAGCCCTCAAACAACTTGATGTACGCGCCGCGCGCATGGACAGCGGTCTCACGCCCGAAGAGCGCGCGCGCACCTGGCGCGCCCTGGAGGCGGGCGAGCTTGACCTCATCTATCTCTCTCCAGAGGGCCTGATGCAGGACTATGCGCTGGAGCGACTCGCCGCCCAGCCCCTGGCCCTGATCGCCGTGGACGAGGCCCACTGCGTCAGCCAGTGGGGGCACGATTTCCGCCCGGAATACCGCACGCTCGGCCGGCTGGCGGACCTGTTTCCGGCGACGCCCAGGCTGGCGGTGACGGCCACGGCCGACGCCCGTACCCGCGACGACATTCGCGCCCAGCTTCGCCTGGGCGACGCGGCCGAGTTCGTGGCCAGTTTCGCCCGGCCCGAGCTCGCCTTGAGCGCCGAGCCCAAGCGGGACGGCGCCCACCGCCGCGTGGCTGAGCTGGTGCAGGCGCGCAAAGGCCAATCCGGGGTCATCTACTGCGGATCGCGCGACGGCGCCGAGCGGCTGGCGGGACGCCTTGCGGGTCTCGGCCTGCCAGCGCGCGCCTATCACGCCGGCCTCGACAAGGCGGTGCGCCAGGACCGGTCGGCCTGGTTCCGGGCCGAGGACGGCGCGGTGATCGTGGCCACCATCGCCTTCGGCATGGGTATCGACAAGCCGGACGTGCGCTTCGTCATCCACGCCGATCCGCCGGCGGCCATCGAGGCCTATTGGCAGGAGGTGGGCCGCGCCGGCCGCGACGGCGAGCCGGCTGAGGGTATCACGCTCTACGGCGCCTCGGACATGGCCTGGGCGCTGGAGCGCATTCGCCGCCGCGAACTCCCTGAGGCGGTGGCCCAGGCCCAGATCCGCAAGGTGCGCCAGCTCTACGCCATGCTGGGCGGGGCGACCTGCCGGGCCCAGGGCGTGCGGCGCTATTTCGGCGAGGCGGACGCCGAGCCGTGCGGGCGATGCGATCGCTGCCTCGCGCCGCCGCGCGGGATCGATGTCTCCGAAGCCGCGCGCAAGGCCCTCTCCGCCGCCCAGCGTCTGGGCGGCCGGTACGGTCGCGGGAGGCTGGTTGACCACCTCCTTGGCCGAACCAAGGGCGTGAGCGACGGGGAGGCCGAGATGTCGACCTTCGGCGTCGGACAGGACATGAGTTCCAGCGCTTGGCGGGACCTCATCGAGCAACTGCTGTTCGAGGGTCTTCTGGCCGAGGACGCCAATGACGGTCGCCCCCTGATCGGCCTCGCCGACCGCGACGCCGTGCGCCAGGTCTATCGCGGCGAGCGCACGCTCACGGTGCTGGAGGCGCCGCCCAAAGCGGCGCGCGGCCGAACCCGGCGCGCCGAGGTGGCGGCGGACATGTCATCGGCCGAGGGCCAGCTGTTCGAGGCCCTGCGCGCGTGGCGCCGCGCTGAGGCCGGCCGTCAGCGCGTCCCACCCTATGTCATCTTCCACGACCGCACCCTGGCCGAGATCGCGCGCGCCAAGCCCGCCGACCGCCCGGCCCTGGCCGCCATCGGCGGCGTCGGCCAAGCCAAGCTCGATCACTACGGCGAAGCGGTGCTGAGCGTAGTGGCGGGAGCCTAAACGTCCACCGCCGCGTCGAGGGCGTTTTCCTGGATGAACTCGCGGCGCGGTTCGACGAGGTCGCCCATCAGGCGGGTGAACATGTCGTCGGCGTCGTCGGCGTGCTCCACCTTGACCTGCAGGAGGGTGCGCGCATTGTGGTCGAGGGTCGTCTCCCAGAGCTGGTCGGGGTTCATTTCACCGAGGCCTTTGTAGCGCTGAACGGTGAGGCCGCGGCGACCGGAATCGTAGATCACCGACACCAGATCGAGAGGACCGCGGACGGTGTGGGTTCGGTCGCGACGCTTGAACACGCCCGGCGATGAAAAGGTGTCGGCCAGCTTGGCGGCCCGCTCGGCGAGGCGGCGCGCATCGGCCGAGTGCAGGGTCTGGCCGTCCAGGACGATCTGTTCGGTGACGCCGCGTTTGACCCGCTTGAACAGATAGCCGCCGCCCACCGCCGGCTCGCCGGACCAGGGGCCATCGCCTTCCTCGGCGTACATGTCGAGCCGCCGGGCGGCTTCGCCCACATCGGCGGAATTGCCGAGAAGCCCGGCCAGGGCCGCCTGCTCGATGGCGAAGGCCGGCACACGCGCCGAGAGGCGCTCGATATTGGCCTTGGCCTGGCGCGCGGTCTGGGCGAGCTGGGCAAGATCGTTTCCAGTGACGCGTTCGCCTGAGGCCAGGTCCAGTTCGGCCCCGTCCAGCCCCTCGTCGACCAGGAACACCTCCATCTCGGCGTCGTCCTTCAGATAGCGGGAGGACTTGCCCTTGCTCGCGCGATAGAGCGGCGGCTGGGCGATATAGAGATAGCCGCGCTCGATCACCTCCGGCATCTGGCGATAGAAAAAGGTGAGCAGCAGGGTGCGGATGTGCGCGCCGTCGACGTCGGCGTCGGTCATGACCACGATGCGATGGTAGCGGATCTTCTCGATGTCGAAGTCTTCGCGGCCTATGCCGGCGCCGAGGGCCGTGATCAGCGTCCCGATCTGTTCTGAGCCCAGCATCTTGTCGAAGCGGGCCCGTTCGACGTTGAGGATCTTGCCGCGCAGAGGCAGCACCGCCTGATTTTCCCGGTTGCGCGCCTGCTTGGCCGAGCCGCCGGCCGAATCGCCCTCCACGATGAACAGCTCGGACTTGGCCGGATCGCGCTCCTGGCAGTCGGCGAGCTTGCCGGGCAGCGATGAGACGTCGAGAGCGGACTTGCGCCTGGTGAGCTCGCGCGCCTTCCGCGCCGCCTCTCTGGCCGCGGCGGCTTCGGCGATCTTCTGGACGATGAGCCTGGCCTCGGTGGGGTGCTCCTCGAACCACTGCGAAAGCCCTTCGCCCACCAGCCCCTCAACGGCTGGGCGCACCTCGGACGACACCAGCTTGTCCTTGGTCTGCGACGAGAACTTCGGGTCCGGCAGCTTGACGGAGAGGACGCAGGTCAGGCCCTCACGCGCGTCTTCGCCGCCCACCTGGACCTTCTCGCGCCGGGCGGCGCCTGAGCTTTCGGTGTAGGCGGTGATCACCCGTGTCAGGGCGCCGCGAAAGGCGGAAAGGTGCGTGCCGCCATCCCGCTGCGGGATGTTGTTGGTGAAGCACAGCATGGTCTCGTGATAGCCGTCGTTCCACCAGAGACTCAGATCGATCTCCACGTTCTCGCGCCGGCCGCGGATGACCAGCGGCGCCTTCAGGAGCGGCGTCTTGGCCTTGTCCAGGTGACGCACGAACGCCTCGACTCCGCCCTCATAGTGGAGGACCTCCTCGAACGGCTCGGCGTCGCGCAGGTCGCGCAGATAGATGACCACGCCGGAATTAAGGAACGCCAGCTCGCGCAGCCGGTGCTCCAGAGTTTTGCGGTCGAAATCGATGTGGGCGAAGGTCGTCAGCGACGGGAAGAACGTCACCTCGGTGCCGGTGAGGAATTCGCCGTTTTCACGCCGGGGCGCGGCGCCGGTGATGCGCAGGGACGTCACCGTGAAGCCGCCCTCGAAGCGCATCTCGTGGGCCTGGCCGGAGCGGTAGATCTTGAGGTCGAGCCAATCGGACAGGGCGTTGACCACCGAGACGCCCACGCCGTGCAATCCGCCGGAGACCTTGTACGAATTCTGGTCGAATTTCCCGCCGGCGTGCAGCTGAGTCATGATCACTTCGGCCGCGGAGACGCCCTCGCCCTCGTGGATGTCGGTGGGAATGCCTCGACCGTCGTCGGTGACGGTGACCGAGCCGTCGGCGTTGAGGATTACCTCCACACGTGTCGCGAAGCCGCCCAACGCCTCGTCGATGGCGTTGTCGACCACCTCATAGACCATGTGGTGCAGGCCTGTGCCGTCATCGGTGTCGCCGATGTACATGCCGGGGCGCTTGCGCACCGCTTCCAGGCCCTTGAGGACTTTGATGGAATCCGCGCCGTATTCAGCTTCGGCCGGTGTTTCTTCAGGTGGTAGGTCGGTCATTCATTTATCCAGGAGGGCCAGGCTGGAGGCTTCCACCCTGACGCCCAAAGCGCGGCCCGCGAGGGATTCGAACAGAGCCTCATCCGTGCCGGTGAGAAAGGCCTGCAGCGACAAGGCCTCGATTTCATCAAAAAGCGCCCGCCGCCTGTCTGCGTCGAGGTGCGCCGCGACTTCATCCAGCAATAATATAGGATTCGGGGCGCCAATTGCACGAGAAAGCCGCGCCGCCTGAGCCAGGATCAGATTGAGGATCAAGGCCTTCTGCTCTCCGGTGGAACAGGCCGCCGCCGGCCGGCCGCTGAGCCGGCTGGTGACGCCAAGGTCGACGCGGTGTGGACCGGTGAGCGCCCGTCCCGCGGTCGCGTCGCGGTGTCTCGATACGGCCAGGGCTGCGGCCAGCCGCGCCTCGTCCTCCGCTTCCATCGCGCTCCATTCGCCGGTGAGGGTCAGATCGGCCGCGGGGAAGGGCCCGTCGCCTCGGGCGGCGATCTCGGCGGCCAGCGCGCGCACCGTCTCCGCCCTCGCGGACGCCAGGCGCGCGCCGGCCTTGGCCGCGCGGGCCTCCAGCGCCTCGAGCCACGCCCGGTCGGCGCCGCTGGTGGTGAGCAGGCGCAGGCGTTCGCGCTGGGCGTGCTCGTAGGCCGAGACCTCGGCGGAGTGGGTGGGCAGGGCGGAAAACACCAGTCGGTCGAGGAACCGACGCCGATCGCCGGCGGGGCCGCTGAACAGGCGGTCGTGTGCGGGGGTCAGCCACAGGGGGCGCAGATGTTGGGCCAGGGCGGAGATCGGCGCACCCTCGCCGGCCACCCGCGCCACACGCCGCCCCGCGCCGTCGCCCTCGACGCCGGTTCCCAGACGAACGAGGTCGCCGTTTGACTGAATGTCGGCGACGACCACCCAGGCCGCGCCCTCGCTTTCCGCTGGGGCCCGGCGGCCGATTTCGGCCGACGCGGCGCTCCTCAGGCCCCGGCCGGGTGAGAAGAAACTGATTGCCTCCAGGAGGTTGGTCTTGCCGGCGCCGTTCGGCCCGAACAGGAAGCAGGTGCGGCCCTCTGCTTCGAGGGTCGCCTGGCGATAGGACCGGAAGTCAGTGAGCGTCAGCCGCTGGATGCGCGAGCGCATGACCATCTAGTGTGCTGGATTTGAAGTTCGCATGTTCATGGGGTCGACTCCCGAGCGAACTTCAAATCCGTAAAGCACACTAGAGACATAAACTCGCTAGTGTCCTTATCAATTCCGAAGTTCGTCGGAACCCGCCACAAGCGCCCGCGAACTTCGGAATCGGGACACTTGGCGGCGTCGGTCAGGCCCGTAGCGGCATCAGCACATATTGGACGCCGACGTCCGTGGGATCGAGCACCAGAACGGGATCGAGCAGAGTGGCGGCCGCCGCGCGGTCAACGAAGCGGAACTCAGCGGTGTCGCCGCCGATCTGCGCTGTGACGTCCATCAGATAGCGGGCGTTGAAGCCGATTTCGAACGGATCGCCGTCGTAGTCGACTTCCAACTCTTCCACCGCCTGGCCCGTCTCCATGTTGCGAACAGTCAGGATCACGCGGCCTGATTCGACGGCCAGTTTCACCGACCGGCTCTTCTCGGACGAGATGGTGGCCACACGGTCCACGGCGGCGGCGAAGAGGGTGTTGTCCACCGTCATGATGCGGTGATTGTCGCGCGGGATGACGCGCGTGTAGTCCGGAAACGAGCCGTCGATCACCTTGGAGGTGAGGGAGGTCTTGCCGAATTCGAAGCGGATCTTCTGCGGGCTGAGGCGCAGGTCGATGGTTTCGCCCGCGTCCTCCAGCAGGCGCCTGGCCTCCTGCACCGTCTTGCGCGGCACGATCACCCCGGCCGTGCCGGAGGCGCCGTCCGGGGCCGGCATTTCGGCCAGAGCCAGGCGGTGACCGTCGGTGGCCACGGCGCGCAGCAGGGCGCGGCCGTCCTGGATCACGCTGTGGAGGTAGATGCCGGTCAGGTAGTAGCGCGTCTCCTCGGTGGAGATGGCGAACCGGGTCTTGTCGATCAGGCGGATGAGATCGGCGGTGTCGACCGAGATGGGGTCGGAAAGCCCTTCGGAGGGCATGACCGGAAAATCGCCGGCCGGCAGCACCGGCAGGTTCACCTTATAGCGTCCCGCCTGCACCGCCAGGCGCGGATCGGCGCCGGAGAAGCCAAGGGACACCTCGGCTCCTTCCGGCAGCTTGCGCACGATTTCATACAGCGTGTGTGCGGGGGCGGTGATCTGCCCGGGGCTCTCGACCTGAGCGGGCGCCGCGTCGGCGATCTCCATGTCGAGGTCGGTGGCCGAGAAGGCGAGGCCGTTGTCGTCCGCCGATAGCAGCACATTGCCGAGGATGGGGATCGTGTTGCGCCGCTCCACGACACTCTGGACGTGGGCGAGGGCCTTCAATAGCGCGGCGCGTTCGATCGTAAGCTTCATGTTTGCGTCCAGGAATCGCCGCCGGAAACTCCCCCCGCGCGACGCGATAAGAAAAGGACTTGGGACACTAGCGATTTTAGCGGCGTGAGGAAGAGGCGGCGCCCAGGGAATCGTTGGGCGCCTTCCCGTCAGTTCGGATCAGCGGCCGAACCCGTGGAATCACGGGCGGCCACCACCACCATGGCGGGTCGGAGGTTGCGGCCGAACAGTTCATAGCCGTCCTGTAGCACCTGGATGACGGCGCCCGGCGCAACCTCGGTCGAGGTCTGCTCAGTCATGGCCTGATGCTGGTGCGGGTCGAACTTTTCGCCTGTCCCGGGGGCCAGACGCTTGAGCCCGTTGCGCTCGAAGGCCGCCATCAGCTCCTTCTGGGTCATCTCCAGACCCACCGCTAGGCTGCGCGCCAGCGGGTCGTCGCTGTCCTTGGGTGCGTGTTCCAGCGCCCTCGAGAGATTGTCGGCCACGCCCAGGAGGTCGCGCGCGAACTTCTGGATGGCGTAGGCGCGCGCATCATTGACCTCGCGCTCGGCGCGGCGGCGCATGTTCTCGACCTCGGCGGCGTAGCGAAGGGCCTGGTCCTTGAGCTTGGCCACCTCGGCCTGCAGCTCGGCGATTCCGTCAGCTTCTTCCGCACGCACGTCTTCGGCGGTGTCCGCCGCACTGTCTTCGTTGGTCATTGGCCCTCGTCTAGTCATCCAACATTCTGCCCAGCGCCCGCGCGGTATAGTCCACCAACGGGATTACGCGGGCATAGTTCAGCCGCGCCGGCCCGATCACCCCGATCGCGCCCAGCAGCTTCTGCCGGCCCGTCATATAGGGCGCGGCGATCAAGGCGGAACCCGAGAGCGAGAAAAGCCGGGTTTCGGCGCCGATGAAAATGCGCACACCGGCCGCGCCGCGCACGCCATCGAGCAGTTCGATCAGGCGCTCCTTGCGCTCCAGATCGTCGAACAGCATGCGCACGCGCTCCAGATCCGCGGCGGCCTCTGGATCGCCCAGCAGATTGGCGCGACCGCGTACGATCAGAGCCCGCTCCGATCCTTCGCCACCCCACGCCGCCAGCCCCTCCTCGATCAGGCGGGCGGCGGCGACGTCCAGCTCGCGCCGTGCGCCGGCGAGCTCGGTGGTCACCTCCGCCTTGGCTTCCACAAGCGTGCGCCCGCGGAGACGCGCGTTCAGAAAATTGGACGCCTCCTGCAGCGCCGACGGGGTGAGGCCGGTGGCGTGGCGCATCAGGCGGTTTTCCACCTGACCATCCTCGAACACCATGATGGCCAGGGCCTGGTCGGGCGCCAGGGCCACGAACTCCACATGTTTCACCCCGGCTTCGCGCACCGGCGACACCACCACGCCGGCGCCGCCGGCGAGGCCTGAGAGGATCGAACTCGCCTCGTTCAGGGCCTCGTCGAAGTTTCGTCCGTGTGCGGAAAGCCGCGCCTCGATGTTGAGCCGGTCCGCCTCGCCCACGTCGCCCACTTCCAGCAGGCCGTCGATGAACAGGCGCAGACCCGCGTGGGTGGGCTGGCGTCCGGCGCTGGCGTGGGCCGCGCCCAGGAGGCCCAGGTCGGTGAGATCCTGCATGGTGTTGCGGATCGACGCCGGTGAAAGCTGAATGCCGCCTCTGGAGATGGTGCGCGAGCCCACTGGCTCGCCGGTCTCCAGATACGTCTCCACGATGCGCCGGAACACCTCCCGGGCGCGCGCATCGAGCTCGGCGAGGCTGGCGCCCCGCGGCGCGATCTGGCCGACAAACGCGTTGGTCATGGACGCATCTCTTTGGAATAGGATAAGCCCCGCCGCCCAGGGCGCAAGCTAAGGCCCCGTTTTTGGAGATGTGAAAGCGATGCGACCTTCCGGCAGGACGGCGGGGGCCATGCGGCCCGTGACCCTGGAGACGCGGGTCAACCGCTACGCCGAAGGCTCGTGCCTGGTCAGCTTCGGCCACACGCGCGTGCTCGTGACGGCGAGCCTGGAGGACGGGGTGCCGCCGTTCATGCGGGGACGCGGACGCGGCTGGGTCACCGCCGAATACGGTATGCTGCCCCGGGCCACGCACACGCGCGGTCGCCGGGAGGCGGCGCAGGGCAAGCAATCCGGTCGCACCCAGGAGATTCAGCGCCTCATCGGCCGCTCCATGCGCGCCGTCATCGATCCACAGGCGCTGGGCGAGCGCCAGATCACCCTCGATTGCGACGTCATCCAGGCGGATGGCGGCACGCGCACGGCGGCGATCACCGGCGGCTGGGTGGCCCTGAAGCTGGCCACGGGCATGCTGGTGGAAGAAGGCGTGATCGCCCGCGATCCCATCCTCGATCATGTGGCCGCCGTCTCCTGCGGCCTGGTGGACGGCCAGCCGGTGCTCGACCTCGACTACGAGGAGGACAGCAACGCCGAGGCCGACGCCAATTTCATCCTCACCGGCGGCGGCCTCATCGTCGAGGCCCAGGCCACCGGCGAAAAGCGCGGCTTCTCACGCGCCGAGTTCGACGCTCTGCTGGACCTCGCCCAGGCCGGAATCGCCGAACTCGTCGAGTTGCAGAAAGCGGCCGTGAAAGGCTGAGGCGCTCTAAGCCTCGTCGTCTTCCTCGTCCGGATCGTCGGGCTGGCCCGGTTCGAACACCACGAGGTCGCCTGGCTGGCATTCCAGCTCGCGGCAGAGGGCGCTCAGGGTGGAAAAGCGGATGGCCCGCGCCTTGCCGGTCTTGAGGATCGACAGATTGGCGATGGTCACGCCCACACGGTCGGCCAGTTCGGTCAGCGACATCCGACGGTCAAGCAACAGGCGATCGAGGCGGATGCGAATGGGCATGGTTCAGATCGTGAGCTCGGCTTCGCCGCGCAGCCTGGCGCCCTCGCGAAACACCTCGGCGAGGACGAAGATGACCAGGATCGCGAACCAGGTGGTCAGGCTCACGCCCCCCGAAATGTGAATGACGCCGTGGAACACCAGGCGGCCGAGGGACGCCACGGCGTAGCGCCCGATTTCGAGCGCCGCCAGGGCGGCGCCGATGATGCGCAGGCGCCGGGCGTTCTCCGGGTGAAACGGATCGCCGCTGATCAGCGTCGCGAAGATGGCGCGCAGGCGGCTGACGATGATGATGCCGCCCGCCAGATAGATGTCGACGATGAGGCACAGGGCCGCGGCCGCCGGGCCGAGCCACGCGCCTTGCACATCGAGGTATTCGACGTGCATGTGGCCGCTGATCAGGTCGGGCCGGAAGCTCAGCAGCAGCGCAGCGAGCATCCCTAAGGTGACCGCGCCCACGCCGATCCACAGGACGACGAGGAAGACGTCCAGGATGACCTTCAGAAAGCTCGAAACTGAGCCTCGCCCCAGGGCGCGCATCCAATCCTCCACAATGCAAGCCGCCGCGCGAGTAGTCTCACGCGGCGGCGAACATGACCCGAACCGGCGTTGCGGAAAAGCGCAAGCGGCGAGGCTTAGCGGATGAACAGGCCGACGGCGGCGAGGGGCAGGCCGACGAAAACCATGGCGTTCATCACGGTCAGGGCGAAACGGTCAACGATGTTGATCAGGCGATGGGCTTGCATTGGTGGTCTCCTTGGGTTGGGCGCCCGGGGGCGCTTTTGAAATTTCTTTGTGAAAGGCGACTTGGGCCGCCCTTCTGTGTTTATCGATATGTCCGTATCGTTTTTCAATCAAATTAAATATCGTTTATCAATATTACACTTAAGCAATGTGGATTGGCTGCGTCGCCGTGACCCGGTGGGCGCCTACGATCGGTTGGGCTAGAAGGGTGCATGATCCTGCGCCTCGCACCCGGAACGCGGCTGGCCGCGGCGACCCACAACCCCGGCAAGGCGGCCGAGCTCACCGCGCTGTTCGAGGGCCGGTTCGAGATCGTCAGCGCCGCCGATCTGGGCCTCTCCGAGCCTGACGAGACCGAGACCACGTTCATGGGCAACGCCATGCTCAAGGCGCGGGCGGCGGCGGACGCCAGCGGCCTGATCGCCATCGCCGACGATTCGGGCCTGTGCGTTGAAGCGCTGGACGGCGCGCCGGGCGTCCACTCCGCGCGCTGGGCCGGCCCCAACCGCGATTTCGCCAACGCCGTCGACCTGGTGGAGCGTCGATTAGCTGAATCGGAGCGCGACGAGCGCTCGGCTTGGTTCGTGTGCGCCCTGGCCGTCGCTTGGCCGCAGGGACCGGTGGTGGTGGTGGAGGGACGCGTGGACGGCGTCCTTGTCTTCCCGGCGCGGGGGGAGAAGGGGTTCGGCTACGATCCGATCTTCATTCCCGTCGGGGGGACGGAGACGTTCGGCGAGATTGATCCATCGGCCAAGGCCGCCATCAGCCACCGCGCCAAGGCGTTCGCGGCGCTGAAGTCGACGCTGTTTTGAGCCTGGAGCAGCCGCTGGGCGTTTACGTGCACTGGCCTTACTGCGCCAGGATCTGCCCCTACTGCGATTTCAATGTGGTCCGTGACCGCGGGGGCTCTGGCGAGGCCCTGGTCCGCGCCATTCTGGCTGATCTCGAGGGACACGCCGCGCGGTTGGGCGAGCGGCAGCTCACGTCCATCTTCTTCGGCGGCGGCACGCCCTCGCTCATGCGTCCGGAAGATGTGGCGCGGGTGATCGAGGCGGCGAAGCGGCTGTGGCCCGCCGCATCAGATCTGGAAGTGAGCCTCGAAGCCAATCCCACAGACGCCGAGAGCGGGCGCTTCGCCGCCCTAGCGACCGCGGGCGTCAATCGCCTCTCGCTGGGCGTGCAGTCCTTCGATGATAACGACCTGCGCTTTCTCGGTCGCAACCACGACGCCGCTGCCGCCAGGCGCGCGGTGAACCAGGCGATGGCCAGCTTCCGGCGCGTGTCGGTGGATCTGATCTACGCCCTTCCGGGCCAGACGGCGCCCAAGTGGGCGGCGGCCCTCGTCGAGGTCGCCGGCCTGGGGGTCGAGCACATCTCGCCCTATCAGCTGACCATCGAGGCAGGGACGGCGTTCGACCGCCAGGTTCGCCGGGGAACGATAAAGCCGGCGAGCGACGATCTCGGCGCCGAGCTCTACGAGACCACCCAGACAGTGCTGCAGGACGCCGGCTTCGAAGCTTATGAGGTTTCGAACCACGCCCGAGGAGACGCCGCGCGCTCGCGCCACAACCTCATCTATTGGCGGGGTCAGGATTATGTGGGCGTGGGGCCGGGCGCGCACGGACGTTTGACCCTCGCGGACGGCCGGTACGCCACCGAGGCGGCGCGGGCTATCCCTGCCTACATCGCCCAAGTCGGCCGGTCAGGTATGGGCTGTGACCCGGAGCGGCTGGCGCTGCGCGAGCGAGCGCTGGAGCGCCTGCTCATGGGCCTTCGCACTGTCGAAGGCGTCGCCTGCACCGACCTTGAACCGTTGTCGATCGGCGCCGAACGGATCGCCGATCTGGACGGCCTTATTCGCCTGGAGGGCGGGCGTCTGGTGGCCACCGCCGAAGGGCGCCCGGTGCTCGACCGCGTGATCGCCGAGCTGGCCCATGCCCACTGAAGCCAAGCCCGTGGCGCCCGGCCTCTATCTGGTGGCGACGCCCATCGGAAACCTGCGCGACATCACCCTGCGCGCCCTGGACGTGCTGGCGGGCGCCGACATCGTGCTGGCGGAGGACACCCGCGTCTCCGGCAAGCTTCTGGCCGCGCACGGCATTTCTGCCAAGCTCGAGCGCTATGACGAGCACGCGGCGACTAGAGCCCGGCCGAAGGTGCTGGCGGCGCTCAGCGAAGGCGCGCGCGTCGCTCTGATCTCGGACGCCGGAACGCCGCTGGTCAGCGACCCCGGCTATCGCCTGACGATTGAGGCGGCGGCCCAGGGATCGTCGGTGTTTCCCATTCCGGGCGCCTCGGCAGTCATGGCCGGCCTGGTGGTGGCGGGCCTCCCCACCGACCGGTTCCTGTTCGCTGGCTTTCCGCCTCCGCGCTCCGCCGCCCGGCGGTCGTTCCTGGAGGAGTTGGCACCCGTCCGCGCCACGCTGATCTTCTTCGAGGGCGGCTCACGGCTGGCGGAGAGCCTGACCGACATGGTCCGCGTGCTGGGTCCGCGCCCGGCGGCCGTGGCGCGGGAGCTGACCAAGCTGCATGAGACGGTGATCCGTGGACCCTTGGACATCCTCGCCGCCGATCCCCGGTTCGCCGCGCCCAAGGGCGAGATTGTGGTCCTGGTGGGACCGGGCGAGGACGCCGTGGCGACGCCTGAGGAGGTTGACGCCGCCCTCACCGAAGCGCTCGCGCGCCTGGGCCCCGCAGACGCCGCCGGTGAAGTGGCGAGGGCCCTGCGCCTGCCGCGCCGCCAGCTCTACGCCCGGGCCCTCGCCCTGCGCGGCCGATGAGTCCTCCGCCGCGCGTCCGCACGCTGCGCGGCGCCAAGGCCCGGCGCGACGGCCGGCGCAGCGAGTTCCTTTGCGCCCTGTGGCTGATGGCCAAGGGCTATCGCATCCTCGGCGTCCGCCTGAAGACGCCCAGGCGGAGATCGATCTGCTCGCCGTCAAGGCGGGAGTCTTGGCCGTGATCGAGGTAAAGCGCCGGACCCACCTCGATACGGCCCTCGACGCCGTCACGCCGCGCCAGCGCGACCGCCTGCTGCGCGCCGCCAGATCCATCGCCGCGCGCCGGCCGGACCTCGGCGACGCCGCCATTCGCCTCGATCTCATGGCCCTCGCGCCCGGCCGCTGGCCACGTCATATTCGCGATGCTTGGCGCGACGCCTGACGGCCCAGCGAAGGAGAGACGATGCCGCTCAAGGTCGCCGTGCAGATGAACCCCGTCGAGGGGATCAACATCGAATCCGACACCACCTTCATGCTGATGCTGGAAGCCCAGGCGCGCGGCCACGCGCTGTGGGTCTACGCCCCCGAACACCTGGCGCTCGACGAGGGAGTCGTTCTCGCCCGGGGCCACGCGCTCACCCTGCGCGCCGTAAAGGGCGATCACCACAGCCTGGGCGCGGCGGAGGTGCGGCGGCTGGCGGACTTCGATGTCGTGCTCATGCGTCAGGACCCGCCCTTCGACATGGCCTACATCACCGCGACCTATTTTCTGGAGCGCATCCACCCGGCGACCCTGGTGGTGAACAACCCAGCCGAGGTGCGCAACGCGCCGGAAAAGCTGCTGGTGACGGAGTTTCCCGACCTGCACCCGGCCACCCTGATCACCAGCGACGCCGAGGCCTTGCACGCGTTCCACGCCCGGCATGGCGACATCGTGCTGAAGCCGCTCTACGGCGGGGCCGGGTCGGGGGTGATGAAGCTGGCGGCGAACGACCCCAATCTCGACGCGCTCCTGGAACTTCACGCCATGATCAGCCGTGAAGCGGTGATCGCCCAGAAATTCATTCCGGCGGTGTCGCTGGGCGACAAACGTGTCCTCCTCGTGGATGGCGAGCCGGTGGGGGCCATCAACCGCATCCCGGCCAAGGGCCAGGTTCGCTCCAATCTCGCCAAGGGCGGGCGGGCCGAGGAGGTGGAGCTGACCGCGCGCGACCGCAAGATCTGCGCCGCCATCGGCCCCGAGCTGAAGCGGCGGGGCCTGATGTTCGCCGGCATCGACGTGATCGGCGCCTATCTCACCGAGATCAACGTCACCTCACCCACCGGCGCTCAGCAACTGAAGCGCTTTGGCGGGGCGGATGCGGCCGCCAGGCTTTGGGACCGGGTCGAGGCGGTGCGCGGGGCCTGAACGCGCCTGATTCGCCGCCGCCGGAAATGTGGCAAGGTTACGGCTCAAATGAGTTGTCATCTTGCGCGACCGTCAAAGTCGTGATCTCTACCGTGGAACCAATGAGGGAGGCTCAGATGAACAGACTTCTTGGATTTTCGACCCTCGCCGCGATCCTCGCGGCTTCGCCGTGCTTTGCGGGGATTGCCGAAGGAGGTCCGGCTCCTCTGCTGGGCGCTGGGCTGCCGGGCTTGGCCGTTCTCGCGGCGACCGGCGCTGGCTATCTCGCCGTCCGGATGCGCCGACGCGGCAAGGACTAGAGCAAACTGCGTCCGTTCAGATGATTCCGTCTGGGCGGGGGCTGCCCTAGGCGTTCCGTTGGGGCGCCTACCGCGATGCTGATCATTGGCTTGGTGCTCGTAGCGATCGGAGTCGAGGCCATCGCTGCCTGGTGGTTGAAGCGCAATCTCTACGAGGTTCGTGACTCAGAACTCAGTCTCGGCTTGGCCTTGGGTTGGGTAATCAGCGGCGCGATCGGCGGCAGCCTTCTGGCGGTCATGATCGCTTTTGGCTACGCCCACCGTGTATTCGATTTCGGGGCCAAACCTTGGGGAGGGCTGCTCCTCATCGTGCTCGCCGACTTGATCTACTATGTCTGGCATCGCCTGAACCACCGCATTCCCTGGTTGTGGGCGAGTCACTTCCCTCATCACACCGCCAAGCGACTGAACGTCCTGGCCTCGATCCGGCAAGGCTGGACCGATGTCTTTTCCGGAACCTGGCTGTTCTGGTCGAGCCTCGGGTTTTTCGGTTTCACGCCCATGCAGACCGGTGTCTATTTCAGCTTACTACTGGTGTGGGACGCCTGTGTGCACAGCGAATGGGCGCCTAAGCTCGGCCCCCTCGAATGGGTGTTCGTCACGCCGTCGCACCACCGTGTTCACCATTCGCTGGACCCGGCGCACGTCGATCGCAACTTCGGCGGCATTTTGATCCTATGGGACCGTCTGTTCGGCACCTTGGCCGTCGAAGGACCCCAGCGGATCACAGGGTTCGGCCTCATCGACTTCGACGCCGATCGGTTCAGTCCGGCGCAGATCGCCGCGCGGCAGTGGCGAGTCCTGCTGGCCGGGCGCGCGCGCGTCAGTCAGACGTGAACCGCCCCCAGGGCAGATGGGTCGGCGCCACGCAGCCCTCCGAATAGACCAGAACGGTATATCCCGGCTCAAGCGCCCTTGACGGCGTAAACGGCGAGAGCGCCCGAAAGGTCAGGATATCCAGGGCCAGACTCCAGGTGGGTGGCTCGGAGGTCACCGCGCCGCGATAGAAATAGGACATTCGCGCGCCCGTGGTCACACGCGCCTCGTTGCGGGCCGCCTGGTCGAAAGTGCCTCTGGGTCCCGAAGGGAATGCGGCCACGCTGCACCCACCGGTCCTGAACCGCCATCCGGCGATTTCCAGCGGGGTCTTCTCCTCCCTGATTGGCGCTACCGCTTCAACGCCGGTGCCGGCGAGAAACGCCCGCAGCCGTTCGCTTCTCGCGGGCGGCGGCGACGTGTGGTCTCTGAGCACGCCCAGGGTGACCTTGGGCGCAAGGCTGAGCCCGACGATGACGGCCGCGGCCAGCCAGAACCTAAGCGAAGATTTCACGACGAACCGCCAGAGCGGCGCCGGCGACGCCGACGCAGGTGATGATCAGATTGATTACCGTCCAGCCGGTCGGGCCGTGGATCAGTTCGAACATCCCCAAACTGCGGGCCATCAGGCTCAACCTCACGTCGTTGATGGCGACCACCGCGAGGAATGCCGCCGCGAGATAAGCCAGCTCCGACACCCTTGGAACCGGACGGAAGGTGCGGATGATCGCGATCATCATCATCATGGCGATGGAGGCGTTCTGAACCGAGGTGCAGGCCTGCAAGATCGCCAGACGATGGCCGGCCTGGAGAAACTTGACCGTGTTCCCGCTGACGGCGGTGTGGGTGATGAGGCTGACAATGTGCGCGTCAGCGGCGGCGATCGGCGCCACGAAGAACAGCAACAACAGCTTGCCCCACAGCAGATGAACGGTGATGGCGACCAGCACCATCCCCGCCGCTTTCAGTCGTGGACCCGAGTCCCGGCTCGCCATCAGCCAGAATCCGAGGGCGGTGGCGGCGACCGCGCTGATCGGGCTCGCCGGCAGGGCCGCCGCGGCGAGACAGGCGCCGCCAACAAGCCAGTCCGCCCGGCTCGCAGGCGCCGGTTCCGACGTGAGCGCGAGCCGCACGCACAGCGCGAAGGAGAGCCAGAAGGCCCAGCTGACGCCCAGGCCCTCAGTGAGAGCGGCTCCGACACCCTGGAGGGCGACGTAGTCCGATGCCCGCGCGGCGATCGCGTTGGCGATCAGCGCCAGTATGGCGATGGCGAAGATTTGGGCCCTGCCGACCGCGCGAACGCGTTCTCCAGCGGGCGCGCGCCTGAAACTTGTTGTTGTCCCCATCCGCACATCCCGCCGCCACACCATGGGTGTAGTCGCCGCGCGAACGCGTCACAATCCGCTTTCGCGACGCGCCCGCGCGGGAAGGGCGGTCGGGGCGCAAGGGCCGCCCGTCTCCCCGGTTCCGTTTTTGTTCTTGCGGGCGGGAGGGAAGTATGTACTTGACGGAATAAGCCCGGCCATGTAGGTTGGCGTCATAAGGAACGACGCCATGAACCTGACCGACAAAATCTATCACGACGACGAAGCCGCCAGGGCGCACCTGGAAGCCCAACGCTGGCCGAATGGCCCCTATTGCCCGCATTGCGGCGAAGCCGAACAACTGGCCAAGCTGGAAGGCGCGGCGGCCTCCAAGGGTCTCTATAATTGTCGCTCATGCCGCACGAAATTCAGCGTGACGGTCGGGACGGTGTTTGAGTCATCGCACATTGGCCTCGCCAAGTGGGTGCTGGCGTTCCGTCTAATGGCTTCGTCGAAGAAAGGCATCAGCGCCAAGCAGCTGGAGCGCTCTCTGGGCGTCACCTACAAAACGGCGTGGTTCATGGCCCATCGCGTGCGCGAGGCCATGGCAGGCCCCGCCGATCCGTCACCCATCGGCGGCGAAGGAAAGTTCGTCGAAGTCGATGAAACCTATGTCGGCGGCAAGGAAAGCAACAAGCACGCCAACAAGCGCGCGGGTTATCTCGGCACCGGCCCTAAGGCGCCCGTCGTGACGCTCGTGGAGCGCAACGGCGAGGCCCGTTCGTTCCACGTCGCCAGCGTCACTTCTAAGACCCTCCGCAAGGTCATCGTCGCCAACGTGAGCCGCAAATCACACCTGATGACGGATGGCGCCCAAGCCTACATCCGCATCGGCAAGGAGTTCGCGGCCCATGACCGCGTTGACCATAGCGCGGGCGAGTATGTCCGCGACGGCTACGCCCACAGCAACACCGCTGAGAGCTTCTTCGCCATCCTCAAGCGCGGCGTCTATGGCAACTTCCACAGCGTGAGCGAAGCCCATCTGCACCGCTACCTCGCGGAGTTCGATTTCCGCTACAACCTCCGCTCGGCGCTGGGCGTGGACGACACCACGCGCACGAACGAAGCCCTCAAAGGGTCAACCGGCAAGCGCCTCACCTATCGGCGGACTAGTGAAGGCGCGCACGCTTAAGCAGAAGGCGCGACGCATTGTCGCGCTTCGCCGAAATCGTCCATAGAAAACAGCGTGGCCCCACGGACTCACTTCGGCGATTTCATCAACTGAATTTTCGGGTCGCCTTCTTCTGGTAATATCAGCGTGTCATATTGGCCACATGGCGAAGCACGTAACCGGCCTTACCGCGCTGGATATTGCGAAGTGGTTCATCAATTCGACCGACCGTGAGTCGGGCGACGAGGCCACGCACCTGAAGATCCAAAAGCTGATTTATTATGCCCAAGGCTGGTTCTTGGCGAATTACGATCAGATGCTGTTTGTGGAGGATTTGCAGGCTTGGGCGCACGGCCCTGTCGCCGTAAGCGTTTGGGATCAATTTAAGGGTTATGGCTTTGATTCAATTCCACCCCAAAAGGTCTCAAAGAAGCTTGGCCTAATGGTTGAGGAGTTTCTTGAAGCGGTGAACGAAGAATACGGTGGTTATACAGCAAAGCGCCTTGAGCGTATGACTCATAGCGAGCCGCCGTGGCGCAATGCCCGAGGAAACTTGGCGCCTGACGCTCGCTGCTCAAATGTGATTTCCAAGAAGGATATGAAGGAATTTTTTGAGTCTCAACTCGAAGATGACTAAAGGCAAAAGACCCAGGGCAAAGAAAGACGTTCGACCACAGGTTAAATCTGGTTCTCCTAAGGCTGAGTCTCCTTTGTCGGTGTCCCTCAAATACTGGCACAGCAAATCTCAATGCATATCGTTCTGGCAAAAGTCAGAGCTAGAAAAGCTGACGA
>Ga0302314_10000839_pt1 | contig 57050 bp, 54 predicted proteins | sample III_Palsa_N2_3_FD_200533 | JGI IMG/M metagenome (GOLD analysis project Ga0302314, IMG submission 200533) | Peat permafrost microbial communities from Stordalen Mire near Abisko, Sweden - III_Palsa_N2_3 | ecosystem: Environmental > Terrestrial > Soil > Palsa > Peat permafrost | place: Sweden...
ACGTGGGCGAAGACATTGTTGCCGATGATCAGATCAGCAAGCGGTCCGGTTTCCGCAAGGTTGCGCGCGAGCGCCTCGCCGAAAAACTCGCGCCGCACAGGGATCCCAAGTTGCTCGGCTCGCGCCACGGTACTGGCGGTCGGCTCGATGCCCAGACACGGAATCTTTGCCGCCACGAAGTTGCGCAACAGATAGCCATCGTTCGAGGCGACCTCGATCACGAACGAATCGCGGCTGAGCGAAAGCTCCTCAGTGATCGAAGACGCATAGTGACGCGCGTGCGCGAGCCAGCTCTCCGAAGTGGAGGAGAAATACGCATAGTCGGCATCGAAGAGCGCTTCACGCGATGCATAGTCCTCGGTCTGTACCAGCCAGCAGCTATCGCAGACGAACAGCTTGAGCGGATAGTGGCGTTCTGGCTGGACCAGGTCGGCCTGCGTCAGATACGCATTCGAAGGCGGTGCGAAGCCGAGATCCAGAAACGGAAACGTCAGGGGATGATCACAGTGTCGGCAGTTCAAGACTTCATTCCTCACAATCGTTCGATAGCCGGCACCGCCGCGCGGATGGCCGTGCCGCCGAGTCTGGCTTCATAGCGCCCGATCTGCTCGAGCGTGATCTGCCGCACACTCCGGCCCGCTTTGCGCGCCTGATGCCATTGCGCAATCCACACCAGGGCTTCTTCAAGTTCGAGCGCCGAATCCCAGCTGAGTTCGCGGCGCGCCTTGGAGGCGTCGAGCAGCAACAGGCCGGCCTCATGTGGCGCACCCGCGTCAGCTTGCACGACAAACGAAGCGTGCTCGCCGAGCGCCGACGACAGCGCGGCGGCGATCTCGCCGACCGCTCGCATATCCTCGGGACGAGGGCCGAAATTCCAGGCGCCCGAATAGTGTTGCGGCTCGTCGTACAGGCGTTCGGCGAGCGTCAGATAACCGGCGAGCGGCTCCAGCACATGCTGCCAAGGGCGCACGGCGCCCGGCCTGCGCAAAATGGCGGGCACGCAGCTGTCGAAGGCGCGCAGCAGGTCAGGGACCAGACGGTCCACGGCCCAGTCGCCGCCGCCGATCACGTTGCCGGCTCGCGCCGTGGCGAGCCCGGTTCGCGTGGCGGCATCCGTGCCGGGCTCGAAGAACGACTGGCGATAAGCCTGCATCACCAGCTCCGAACAGGCCTTGCTGTTGCTATACGGATCGCGGCCGCCGAGCGCGTCGCTTTCGCGATAGGCGCGCTGGGTCTCAAGATTCTCATAGCATTTGTCTGTCGTCACGTTGATGACTGCACGCACGCTGTCGACATGACGCACCGCATCGAGCACGTGGACCGTACCCATCACATTGGTGGCATAGGTTTCGACCGGTTCGGCATACGAGCGCCGCACCAGTGACTGCGCGGCGAGGTGAAACACCACTTCGGGCTGAGCACGTTGCATTGCTGCGCGCACGGCGTGCGCATCGCGCACGTCGCCGGCAATATGTTCGAGACCGTGCGCAATCTGCGCCTCCTCGAACAGCGACGGTTGTGTCGGAGCCTCGAGCGCGTAACCGGTAACATGAGCGCCTAGACGCTGCAGCCACAACGTCAGCCAGCTTCCTTTGAAGCCGGTGTGGCCGGTCACGAACACGCGCCGCCCAGACCAGAATGACATATGTGCCATTACCAGGACTTCCAGGGTGCTTTGCCGCTGGCCCAGATCGCGTCGAGCTGATGCTTGTCGCGCAGCGTATCCATCGGTTGCCAGAAGCCCTCGTGTCTAAAGGTCTGCAGCTCGCCCGCAGCTGCGAGCCGTTCCATCGGCGTGGCTTCCCAGGGGGTCGCGTCGTCATCGATGAAGTCGAGCACGCGCGGCGAGACGACGAAATATCCGCCGTTGATCCAGGAGTTGCCGTCCTGCGGCTTTTCCGTGAAGCCGACCACTGCGTTCTCGTCATCCGCGAATTGCAGCACACCGTAGCGTCCGGGCGGCTGCACGCCGGTGACGGTCGCAAGCCGCCCGTGGCGTTTGTGAAAACGCACCAGCTCCGTGATATTGACGTTGCCCACGCCGTCGCCGTACGTAAAGCAGAACGCTTCCTCATCACGCAGCAGATGGCCGGCGCGCCTCAGGCGGCCGCCCGTCATCGAGTGTTCGCCGGTATCGAGCAGCGTGACACGCCATGGCTCCGCGTAGCGCTGGTGGACCTCCATTGAGTTCTTCGCGAGGTCGAATGTCACGTCGGACGAATGGAGGAAGTAGTTCGCGAAGTACTCCTTGATGACGTAGCCCTTATAGCCGCAGCAGATGATGAAATCCGTCATCCCGTGGGACGCGTAAATCTTCATGATGTGCCACAGGATCGGCCGGTCGCCGACGGTCACCATTGGCTTGGGCCTGGACTGCGTCTCTTCGGACAAGCGCGAGCCGAGCCCGCCAGCGAGAATGACAACTTTCATTTCGATTTGCTTCGTGCAGGATGGAAACCGCGGTGAGCGAAGCCCGGGTTGATGCCCGGGCGTTGGCATGCTTAGCGAATACGCTTCAGGTAGCCTTCCGGTGCGACCGAGACCAGCAGTTTGTGATCCATCAGGCGGTCGATCTCGAATTCGGGATGGCGCGCGACGAAGTCCCACACGGCGGTCTTGGGGTTGTTGCCAACATCCCACGGCCGGTCGGGGAAGCTGCCGGCCGGCATGTCTTCGATAACGGTATCGAACGCGACGCAATAGCTGCCCGGCGTCACGAGCGGTGCGTAGGCTTCGAGCTCGGCCAGCACATGGTCGTGCGTGTGGTTGGAGTCAAGGCACACCAGCACGGTCTGTTTGCCTTCGGCGTGGCGGCGCACCTGCTCGATCACTTCCGGCGCGATGGCCGAACCCTCGATCATGTCGATACGATTGGCGAGCGGATGTGCTTCCATCGCGGCGCGGTTGTGCGCGCGAATGTCGATATCGACACCTACCACGCGGCGCTTCGGCTTGGCGGGATCGAGCAGTTGCTTGCTCTCGATGGAGTCGCAGTAATCGAGCAACGCGAGCATCGAGGCGCTCAGGATCAGCGAGCCGCCGTGTGCTATACCGGTTTCGATGATGAGATCGGGGCGAATGCTCCAGATCAACTCCTGCATCGCCACCATATCTTGCGGATACTGGATGATCGGTCGGCCGAGCCAGTGAAAGTTGTACGAATACTGCTGCTCGGCGCTGGCAAGAAAGAACGCCCGGCCGGCCTCGAGCAATGCCGGTTCACGGCCGTAACCGGCCACGCGCTGTACGACGTCCTGCTGAAAGTCACTCATGATCGATGCCGATGTAGTTGAAGGTGGGGCCAGCCTGGGTGCGAATCTCGTCGAGATAGTTCGAGTTCATCACGTAGATCGTGGTGCCATCCGGCAGGCGGGGTAGTACGTCTTCGGGCGCCTCGACCCTGATGCCGGTCGCGGGTAAAAACTTGCCTTGTTTGGCGGGATTGATATCGATGACGGTGGCGACCGGCGTGCCCGCGCGCGCGCATTGCAGCGCGAAGATCACGCCCTTCGACGCACCGCCCCAGATCACGGCTTGCTGCGTGGCAGCCGGGGCGCGTCCGGTGTGAGCGGAAAAGCTCTCGGGCAGGTGCACACGGGTGCTTTCTTCGTAGCGCGGAGCCTTGAGGCTGGCGAGATCGGCGACCACATAGATGTACTGGCCGCCGAACAGGTGACCGCTTTCATGCACCACGCCGAACATCCGCTTGAAATCCGCGAGCCGGAAGTAGTTGACGTGTTCGTAGAAGATATCGAACCAGGCGCGCCGCTCGCAGATCCATTCGAAGCAGGGCACTTCGATATAAATCGTTCCGCACCCGCCATTGGCTTCGCGAATCTGCTCGAGGAATGCCACCGGATCGACGACATGTTCGAGTACGTGGCGCAGGATCAATCCTTCGCCGACCACCCCCACTCCCGGCGCGAAGTAACGCTTCTCGATGGCAGGGTTCATGCCTTCGTAGGCCGGATCGAAGCCGGTAATCTCGCAGCCCCGTTGCGCCAGCATCTCGAGGAAATAACCCTTGCCGCAGGCCACTTCGACGAGCGAGCGCCGGCCAAGGCGACGCTCGACGACGCCCGCGACCTGTTCGAGATGAGCGCGGAACTGCGCGCTCACAGCCTGTTCATTTTGATAGTGCTCGTCGTAGACGACGAGTTCGGGGCGGAACGCAGCGTTGTGGACGAGGCCGCTCGTCAGGTCTTCCACCAGACGCACATCGCCAAGCGGACAATGGCGCGCCTCGGCTTCGCTTGCGTACATCCGGTTCTGGAAAACCGGAAGCTGGTGGGCAGCGTAGAGTTCACGTACAGGGTTCATTGGGTCTCCAACACGCGGTCGAGCTTTTGCCGATCGCCCCAAAACGCCATGGGTTCATAGTCGGGATACGGATAGTGGCCAAGCTCGAGTTCGATGCTCCAGCGATGCTCGCGCAGCCATCCTTCGACGAGGCTGCGCACCGAGCATGGCGTGCCGGAACAGACGTTGACGGGGCCGGCATCCTGATCCTTGAGTGCGAGCGCCACCAGCGTTCTGGCCACCTCGGTCACGCGCAGATAGTCGCGCAGTTGCTCGCCGCCCGACATCCTGAAGCGTGCATCGCCCTGTTCCACGGCCTTGCGTAGTTGCGGCAGCAACGACGTGGCGGCTTGCCCGTCCCCGTACATGAAGAATAGCCGCGCCCACGTCAGCCTAAAGGCCGACGCGCTGTCCCGCTGCAGGTATTCGAGCTGACGCCGCAGCGTATCTTTGGCGAAGCCGTACGGTGTAATCGGTGCGGCCGGCATGGTTTCGCCGAGCGCGCCCGAACGCAGTCCGTATTCGAGGCACGTACCTGCGACCAGCAGCGACTTCAATCCCGCATCGGTCATCTGACGCAGGAAGGCATAGTGCGACGGCAGTTCGACTTCGAAATGACGCAACGCCCGGTAGTTCGGCAGGCCGCCCCAAGCGAGGTGAATCAGGATGTCAGGCCGGCCGAGCGCTTCAAATGAATCAGTGGGCGCCGACGCGAGATCGAGCGTGGTCCATTGCACGTTAGCGAACTCCGGCATCTGCCGAGGTTGGCCGCGCGTCGAGGCGACGACCTCGAGGTCGCGCGCGGCGAGTTCGGCGAGTACATGCCGGCCGATAAAGCCCGTGGCACCCGTGACGGCTACTTTGGTCATCTAATGGCCGCTGACTGTTTGAATGCGATCAAAACGGTGAGAAAACTGCTTATCGTGAAGTCTACGGGGTGGCCGTTGAAGCATTCGGGCGAACAGCGGCCAAAACGTGGGCCAATTCGGGGCGCGGCTGGCGCGGCGTGGCATGCGGGCAGACGAGGCTTTGCTCAACGGGCGTAAGCGCGGACTCGCCGCTTCGCGGGCCGCGCTTGCTGCATCAGGTTCGAAAGGATGGCGAGGCTGGCTGGCCGTGTCTATTCGCCGTATTTGCGCAGATAGCGCGCGTAGCCTTCACGCCAGCTCGGTGAATTGAAGGCGCCGCCGCTCTCGTGCACCACGGAAAGCGGCCACGTGCCCATGCTCAGCCCTTTCAGTTCGGCCTGGCGGCAGAAATCCATATCGTAGAAGTGGAAAGTGAACTGCTCGTCAAAGCGCAGGCCGCTTTCGATCAGTTTCGTGCTGTCGGCAATCAGCATCAGGCCGTCCAGCAACTTGCAGGACTGGGCCGCCGGCCCGAACCACGACACGACCTCGCACGGAAAGCCTTTGCCATGGCCCACCGTACCGCTCAGGTATTGCCGCTCGTCCCATTTGCAGTCTGGCGTAACGAAAGCCCACGAGGGTTGGCGCGGCACACGGCGCGTGTTGCCGGCGAGGCCCACCACATCGAAGCGCTCGAGCGCTTCGGTGATTCGCTCGGTCCAGAAGAAGTCTTGCAGCCAGACGTCGTCGTGAATGAAAACGAGAATCGCCGGGTTTTGTTCAGCGTACCGGATCGCCTCGTTGTAGATGGTCGAGAGGCCGCGCGCATTGTTATCGAACAGATGCAGTTGCGCGTGCTTGAAATGGTTATAGAGCTTCAGCGACCGGCCGAGCGCGGTCTCGTTGGAGAACTGCTCGGGGGTACGCCGCGTGCCGCAGACGAATCGGATGGGTTTCATGGGTTTACTGGATGTTCGATCGGATCGGATGTCAACCGCGCACCAGACTCAGATTGACCGGCGCGGCGGCAGCAGGGGCAACCGCTGCGGCGCGCACCTCCGACACATCGAACGACTCGGCGGGTAAGCCGTCACACCAGCGCCGCCACATGACGCGCAAGGCACTCGTCACGCTCTTCGCGATCACCTCGGGCCGGAACACCGGCGACTGCTGGCAGCGCTCGCGCATGCCGGTGCGCAGGACAGCCAGCGCCGGGAGATCCGAGGCCAGTGCGACCCCCCTGCGTACAAAGTCGTCCTTGTCCTGTGCGACGAAAGACTGCAAGCCGACGTGCGACATCGCGGTTAAGCCGCTGCGCCCGGGCACCGTCTGGCCCGGCAGCGTCAGGGTGGGTATGCCCATCCACAACGAATGCAGGGCGGTGGTGAGACCCGAGAACGGGAAGCTGTCGAGGCAAAAATCGATCCGGTGATGCTGCTGCAGGTAGACCGGCACGCTCGAGCGCTGCATGAAGTCGAGGCGCTCGCGGGCAATGCCTTCTTCGGCGAACCAGTCGGCCAGCTTGCTGACACTGCCGTCGCGCGGCATCGCGCCCAATGCCATGCGGGAATTCGGCACCGCGTGCATCAGGCGCGCCCACAGCGTGATCACGTCTCGGCGCAGCTTGTCCATCCGGTTGAAGCTGCCGAAGGTGACGTAGCCGTTGTGCAGCGCGGGCAGTCCGTTGACCGGCGGGCACAGCGCGTCGGCGACGAACGGCGAGACAGCAGGCATGTACGCGATCTTCTCGGTGAACAGGCTGCGGAACTGCTCGGACGGCACCCACAGCTTGTCGGCAATGAAATAGTCCACGGCGTCGAGCCCGGTCGTGCCGGGATAGCCGATCCACGTGGCCTGCACCGGTGCCGGCTTGCGGGCGAGCGTGAGCAGGCGGTTGTGGGCGGTGTGACCGGCCAGGTCGATGAGGATGTCGATGCCGTCGGCGCGCACCATCTTGGCGACCTGGTCGTCGGACACGCCCACCACGTTGCGCCAATGGCCGAACAGTTCGCGCAGCCGCTCGGTCATCGTATCGTTGAGGTAGGTGTTCGAGTAGGCGTACACCTCGAGGTTCGGATCGCGCGTCAGGTGCGTGAGGACGGGTTCGAAAAAGCTGGCAACCGCGTGGCGGCAGAAATCGCCGGAAACGAAGCCGATCCGCAGTTTGCGTTCCGGATCGCGGCTGTTGGTGTGCTGTGGCCAGTGCGGCTTGAGCGGCGCTTCGAAACGCTCGGCAAAGCGGCGCGACTCGGCAAACACTTCGGCAGGCGAACTTTCCTCGCTGTGCGTCATGCAGAACACGAGATTGTTGTAGGCCATCTCGAACTTGGGATCCAGCTCGAGCGCCTGGCGGAACATGGCGATGCCTTCGAGCAGCCGGCCTTGTTGCATCAGCGTCACGCCGAGCGTGGAAGGGATGAACGAAGACTTGGGGTCGAGCTCCATGGCGCGGCGGGTCACTTGCTCGGCCTCGTCCAGCCGGCCGGTGGCCTGCAGGATGATGCCGAGAATCCGGAGGCCTTCCGCACTGTTCGGGTTCAGTTCGAGCAGGCGCCGGCATGCGGATTCCGCTTCCGCGTGGCGGCCCTTCGATTCCAGCACGCTCGCCATGGCCTGCAGCAGATCGATGTCGTTCGGCCAGATGCCGCGGGCGGTCGGCAGGTGCTCGAGCGCTTCGTCGTAGCGCGCGAGCCGGTGCAGTGCGATGACCAGCACCTTCCAGCCGAAACCCTCGTCCGGAAAACGTCGTGTCATCTCGCGGGCGCTCGCGAGGGCTTCTTCGACGCGGCCCGTGTTGAACAGCGCGCCGAGTGCGTTTATCTGCGCCTGCTCGAGCTTGGCGGAAGCGGAGCCGCGGGTCCCTTTCTTCGCGGACGTGGCCGGCCGTGCCGGCTTTTCCCGCTGGGTCGGCGCCGCTGTCGATGCGGGTGCCGCGGCTGGTGCCGGAGCGGGCGCGACAGGCGCAACGGACGTTGCAGCCAGTTGCTCGTGCGAGAGCTTTTTGGTCGGCTGGGTCGACACTACGGTCATGATGCCGATCAGCTTGTCGATGGCAGGGCCGGCCAGGCCGCGCTGTTGCGCCATTTCCAGCGCAAGCCATGCCGCCTTCAACCGGTTGGCCTGCAACAGTCCGTCAATGTAGTTGGCCCAGTACTGGAGTTGGTTCGGCGCACCACCGATCGCACGCTCGAGATACGGAAGCGAAGCTTCGGGTTGCAGCAGGCGGATGGCGATTACGCCCAGCTTGTGATTGGCGTCGGGATGTTCCGGGTAGACGTCTAGCACCGCCTGAAAGTACTTGCCGGCCTGCTGGTACTCGCCACGTCCGTCCAGCGCGAGTCCTTGCTGCATGGCGCGGGCGGCATCCAGATGACGCAGCAGTTCGGCGTCGTACGGCTGCCTCGCGACGGCCTGTTCGAGCGGCGCGAGCGCGCCGGTTAGATCGCCGCGGCGCAGGAGCGCAAAGGCTAGCGTTTTCCAGGCGTGGCCGTTTTCAGGGAAGGTCGCGAGCATCTGACGCGCGAGTGCTTCGGCGCTGTCGTGCAGGCCCTTGGCGGAAAGCGTCTCCAGCGTGAGGACGAATTCGTTGGCGAGGTTGCTCATTTCGCCGGGCGTCGGCGCGTCCTCGCGCGCCGCCGTGGTTGCCGGCGGCTCGCTGCCCGCCACGAGCGGTGCGAGCCTGAATCCCTGGTGGACGGCCTCGTCGCGGACCCGCAGCGCTTCCTCCTGCTGCCCGCTCATGGCGAGCGCTTCGGCGTACACCGACCAGTACTGCGCCCGCTCCGGCGCCGCGGCAAGGGCCGTCTTCAGGAACGGCAGGCCGGCCGCCGGCTGTTGCATCTGCAGGGCGAGAATCCCGAGGTTGTGATTGGCGTCGGGATGATCTGGATCGGCGAGCAGGATGGCGCGGTACAACTCTTCCGCTTCTGGAAAACGCTGCGCATGATGATGGCTGACAGCCTGTTGCAGGTCGGCGTCGGTAGTCATGAATTCCCTTGTGTGCTTGGACGAAGAGCGTTGAGGCGAACTGCTCGTCATCAACGACAGCACGGCGCGTCGTCGGCGAGGCCGAGTTCCAGGCGCAATGCGCTCCAGATAGTCTAGCGAGTCGCTATGCGGGCGATTCGGCGAGTAAAGGCCGGATTCCCTTGTTGTTCGCGCGTCGACAGGCCTATCGAGTCTTCTCGAGCCGCGCGGACAAAAAAAAGCCCGCGGAAGCGGGCATGAGTCGAACGAGCACGCCTCTACTTCGGCGTGTTGTTGTTGTATGAAGCGGTGAGCGGCTCGCCCTGGGGCAAGCGGGATATGCCTAGAGGCGGGCCGCCCGGTGGTACTGGCTGACCGCTTTGGTACGGTCCATCGCGGCGCGATATTCCGTTTCCAGTTCGGCTTGCGACTGCCGCGCGTCGGCAAGGGTCGTTTGGTCGACGGTCTGAATATGGCGGATCAGCGTAAGCGCGGCGGGTTCCTGGTCTGCGGTAATCGACAGCAGGAGCGGCGAGCGCTCCTGCGCGAGTTCCGCGGCACGTTGCCAGTCGGCGAGGCGGGTGGCCTGTTCGATCGCTTTCGTCAGGTCGTACACCTGCTTGACGAGTTGGGTCTGGTTGATAGTGCCGCGTTCTTGAGTCATGTCCGCCTTCCCGTCAGGATGAAGATCCGCCGTTGGCCAGCGCGCCCGCACTATTGGCGCCGCCAAACAGTTGCGTCAGATATTGCGAGTTGCTGTTGGTCGTCGCCATCAGCGTATTCAGCGCGGTGAACTCGTTGTTGTACTGCGAGGTCAACTGGGCCGTATAAGCCGTCAACGCGGTCGCCTGCGTCTTCACATTCGTCAGGTCCGCCGTGAGCGCGTTGGTGCGGATGTCCATGATGCCGCCGGACTGCGTGAACGTGTTGATGCTCGCGTTCATCTGCTGGCCCAGGCCATTGGTCGAATTGAACAGCGTGCCGACCGCCGTCGGGTTGCTCTGTACGGCAGTGGTGAGCGTGGTCGGGTCGACCGACAACGTGCCGTCATCGTTCAGCGTGATGCCGAGCGAGGAGAGCGTTGCGGTAACCCCACCGCTGCTGACACTGCCACTCACGAGGTTGCCGAGTGTGTCCTGGATCTGGTTGAGCATCGTGTCGCCCAGCAGCGGACCGCCTTGCGAGCCCGCCGTTGCGGTCGAACTGAACGTCGACAGATTGCCCATCTGGGATACGACGGCGTTGTAGTCCGACACGAAGCTCTCGATGTCGTTGACCTCGGCGGTCGTGTCCGGTGCAATCGTCAGCGTCTGCGTAGCGCTGGTGGTCGAACCGGCCGCAGGGATAGCGGCAGCGGTCAGATTCAACGTCACGCCAGGCAGCACGGTGGTGACCGTATTGGTGCCGCTGTCGGCGGGAGTGCCGTTTATCGTGAACTGGGCGTCCTGGGCCGCCGTGCTCTGGGTCCACGGTTGGCTGCTGTTCGCCGACGTCCAGGTGGAAGGGCTGCCCGCGGGGGTGCCTGCCGACGAGGTGACGCCGAGGCTCGAGAGTCCATTGTCGCCCGCGAGGTCGGTGACGCTCACGCTGATCGTATTGGCCGCGCCCGTGTTGGTCGAGCTGAGTACCAAGTGCTGCCCGTCGGAGCCGCTGACGACGGTGGCCGTGAGTCCAGGGTTGCTGGTCGAACTGTTGATGGCCGAGGCGATATCGCTCAGGCTGTCGTTCGACGAGGTGACCGCGACCTGCATCGACTTGCCGCCCACCGAGATGGTCAGGTTGCCGGTGCCGAGACCGTTTGCCTGCGTCGAGGTGAAGGCGCCCGAGGAAATGCTCTGTGCCTGCGCAATCTGGGTCACGTTGAGCGAATACGTGCCTGCCACTGCGCCGGTTCCCGCGCTGGCGGTGATGCCCGTGCCGCTCAGGGTCGCGGCGAAGGTGGACTGCAGCTGGCCGTTAAAGAGCGGCGCGAGTCCGACCTGCAGCGACGACAGTGAGGCCTGCAGCGCGCCGATCGCGGAAATCTGGGTGTTGTCGTTCTGCGCTTCAGCGGTCAGCGCAGCGGTTGTGCCGGCGGTCTTCGCGTTGACGAGCGCGGTCACGATGGACTGAACGTCCAGCGACGAGTTGCCCGTCGAGCTGCTGATCAGCGACTGTCCCGCCTCTTGCAGTGCGGATTGTGCTGCGGCTTCGGCGGCGGCTGCGGCTGCGGCCGATGAAACGGAACCTGTGCCGGACGTAACTGTTGACATGAAAAAAGCTCCATACGTGGTCGCAACCACGCGACAAGGTGTCTTCTTGAGGGGCTGGTCTTGCAATGCACTACGGGAGGACGAGCCTCCCGGTAATTCTTTAGTGCGCGGATGAGCTGTTCGCGCTGCTTAAGGGCTCATCCGCGCTCAGGGCCGAACTCTACCTTATTGCAGCAGCTTCAGAACTTGCTGCGGTTGCGAGTTAGCTTGAGCCAGCACCGAGATACCAGCTTGTTGCAGCACTTGCGCCTTGCTCAGGTTAGCGGTTTCTTGTGCGAAGTCCGCGTCGGTGATCTGCGATTGTGCGCTCGACAGGTCGGTCGACTCATCTTGCTGCGACGTTGCGATACCGGTCAAACGGTTTTGCGCTGCGCCGAGCGTTGCCTGAATGTTGCTGATCGTTGCGAGTGCGTTGGTGATCGATTCGATCGCCAGGTTCGCACCTTCCGTCGTGCTGACGTTGATGTTCGCCACCGAAGTCGGAACGTTGCTGGTGTTGACGTTTGCCAGAACCGAGCCAGCGGTTTGAGCTGCCGACGTCGAACCGATCGTCGTTTGTGTCGAGTTGAAAGCCGTGATACCCGTCGAGTTGCTCGTGAACAGGTTGGTCACAGCAGACGTCGACAACGCGGCGCCGTTCTGGTCGACGTATTGGAAGCCGCCTGAGCCGTTCGATTCAACCGTGATCGACGTGATCGCGTTCGGCGTACCTGCCGTTGCTGCCGAACCGTTGGTCGAGTTCAGGTCGAGGCCCGAATACACGCCCAGCACCGTGCCGGCTGCCGCAGCCGAACCGCCGCCGGTCGTGAATTCGGCGTTGATCGCCGTCGTTTCGTTCGCCGTCACCAGACCGTTGTTGGCGCCCGTTGCCAGCGAAATCGTCGAGATGCCGCTTGCGGAGCCGGCAACCGAGAACAGGTTGTTGACGGCCGTTGTCGACAGCGTCTGGTTGTTCTGGTCGGTGAAGATGAAGCCGCCCGTACCGTTCGCCTCGATGTTGATCTGGGTGATCGCGCCAACGCCGCCGGACGAGTTCGCCGTGCCGTTCGAGTTCAGGTCGAGGCCCGTGATCGTGCCGATCGTGGCGCCTACTGCCACCGGGCCGCTGCCCAGCGATGCTGCCGACACGCCTTGGCTCAGGTTCAGGTTGATCGTCTGACCGACGTTCGCGCCAACTTGCACCGTGACGTTGCCAGCCGAGCCGTCGAGCAGGTTGATACCGTTATAGCTGGTTTGCGAAGCAAGACGGTTCACTTCAGCGACTTGCTGCGCAACTTCCTGTTGCAGTGCTTGCTGGTTGCTTGCGGACAGCGTACCGCCGGCGGCTTCGTCAGCCAGCGAGCGGATGGTTTGCAGCGATTGCGTGATTTGCGACAGACCCGTGCTGGCCGTTTGGACCATCGACACGCCGTCGTTCGCGTTCGACACGCCTTGGTTCAGGCCGTTGATGGCCGTTTGCAGCGTCGTCGAAATTGCCAGGCCAGCAGCGTCGTCTGCTGCGCTGTTGATGCGCTTGCCCGAGGACAGGCGGGTAATCGCTTGCGACAGCGCGCTACCCGAAGCGTTCAGGTTTTCCTGCGCGGTCAGCGACGAGATATTACTGTTGATGCTGAGCATGAAAATCTCCCAAGAGGCTGTTGCCCTAAAGTTACTGCCACGTTGACATGGGCGGTGCACTCGTTCATTGCTGGCCGCCTCTGAGCAGGATGTCGGCGCAGGAAAAAAAAACTTGAGGGACTTTGTTCAATTGGGGCCCAATTGTTTTACAAGGAATTACCGTGCGGTCCAGTGGAAAGGCGCCGTGCGACGCCCGCCAGCCGGGTGTTGGGGCGTGACGCAGAGGTTGAAAAGTCGGCGTATTCTTTTTCTCTCTCTCTAGTCGCAAACCTTGGAGAAATCATGCAAAAGAGAAGGATAGGTAATTCACAATTGCAGGTGGCGCCGCTTATGTTCGGCGGCAATGTGTTTGGATGGAGCGCGGACGAGACTTCTTCCTTTGCAATACTCGACGCGTTCGTGGACGCCGGCCTGAACTTCATCGACACCGCGGATGTGTACTCCGCCTGGGTGCCGGGCAATCAAGGCGGCGAGTCGGAAACCATCCTCGGCAAATGGTTTCGTCGCAGCGGTAAGCGCGACGAGATCGTGCTGGCGACCAAAGTGGCCAAGCATCCGCAGCGCAAGGGACTGTCCGCCGGCAATATCCAGGCGGCCGTCGAGGATTCGCTACGGCGTCTGCAAACCGACTACGTCGACGTGTATTTCTCGCACGAGGATGCGACCGATACGCCGCTTGCCGAGACGCTCGGCGCCTATCAGCGGCTGATCGAGGCGGGCAAGGTGAGGGTGATCGGCGCGTCGAACTACAGCGGCGAGCGTGTTCGCGAGGCGCTGGCGGTATCGCGCCAGCACGGCCTGCCCGAGTACCAGATCATCCAGCCCGAATATAATCTCTACGACCGTGAAGCCTATGAGACCGACCTCGAACCGGTGGTGCTGGCCGAGCATCTGAGTTCGGTCGTGTACTACAGCCTTGCAAGTGGCTTTCTGTCAGGGAAATACCGCTCGGCGGCCGATCTGGGTAAGAGTAGTGCGCGCGGCAGCCGGGTCGAAAAGTATCTGAACGAGCGCGGCACGCGGATCCTCAGCGCGCTCGATACCGTGGCCGACCAGCACGGCAGCACCCCCGCCACCGTGGCGCTGGCGTGGCTGATCGCCCGGCCCAGCGTGACGGCGCCGATTGCCAGTGCGACGTCGGTGCAACAGCTTGGCAGCCTCGCCGCAGCCGTCCACCTGATGCTCACCGGCGCCGACATGCGCCTGCTGGATGACGCAAGTGCCTGGCGGAACGGCTAAAATGATGGTAGGCACGTTATTTTCCTGATATCATCGGGAGTGAATTGAGATCTTTGCCTGTTTCGTCTGCTCTTGGACGGGCGAAGCGGCAACAGACGCGGCGCTTACGATGTGCGTCTGCCCGCGTTAAGCGGTGAACTCCCCACCTCTCTTTTCCGGCCCTCCGTGGCCGCTTGCCTCTCGCTTCGTGCATGGTTACGTTTTCCTGTTATTGACCATGAAGTCGAAGCGACCGGAGGACCGGCGCGTGAGCGGTATGCCGCCACGCTATTACCCGTATCCAGCGATTTAGTTAGGAATTACATGACGACGATTCTTCTGAAGGAAAACGAGCCGTTCGAAGTGGCGATCCGCCGCTTTCGTCGCGCAATCGAAAAGAACGGCCTGATCGCAGAATTGCGTGAACGCCAATCGTACGAAAAGCCGACGACGGCTCGCAAGCGTAAGAAAGCGGCTGCTGTGAAGCGCCTGCACAAGCGCCTGCGCAGCCAGCAGCTGCCGAAAAAGCTGCACTAAGCACGCTTTTCAAGCAAAGCCGAACGGCGGTGTGAGCTTCGTAAGAAGCCACATCGCCGTTTTGCATTGTGGGGCGCGACCAGGACGGTTTCCCGTCTGTCAGACGGTCGGGCCGTCAGATGTCAGGCCGCGTTTTTCACTTGCGCGGCGGATACCCCGAATTGGCGGGCGATCGACATCAGCCGCTCCTGCCATTCCCACGGGCCAAACACGTCGTGCACGTTTTGCAGGCAACTCAGCAGGTCAACCGTAGCCGGATCGTAAATATTGATGCGCGCGCGCAGTAGCGCTTTTTTCAGTGCGACGATGCCGACGTCCATATAGGCAGGCACTTCCACCGGTGTCTTGCCGATATAGCGGACTGGAATGCCCTCCATCGCCGTCATATAGTCGCGCGGCTTGATGAAGCTGCCGACCGGACAGCCACCGCAGTAACCCCGATACGCACCGCCCCCGCGAGGAAGAAGCGCTGCGCGCCCTTGGCCGTCCAGATGGGTGACGGCCCGGTCGAATATCTCCTGATGCGTCAGGAAGTTCAGACTTTTCATGGTGGTTCTCCCCTGCGCCGTGGGCGCAGCGGTCATTCATTGGTTATTTGAGTACTTTCGTAGCGGGCGACGCGTCGCAAATGCGGTGCGGCGACGTTTGCGCCTTCTGTTGTTATAACGACCGAAGCCGGTAAAAACGTAGAGGTGCCGCACACAAGCGCGCAATTTTGACACGCCGGTGCTTTGTCTGCAGGGGGGCGCCCTCGGCAAAGGCAGGCGGGATAAGGGCGTCGGCTTGCGGTACGGGGTGCTTGGGATTTTCCCGGAGAGATGGGGTGTGATTGCCCGGTTGCGTCATTAAGTGCGCGAGATTCAGTGCTACGGCCGCACGGGCCAAACGGCGCACGCGATTCGGTGCCTAGACGCGCGGGCTGAAGGGAGTGCGAGACCGGATACGACCGGCCGAGTCCCTCCTTTACCCCACTTTGTTATTGCGCCCCTTTTTGCCGAGCGCGGCGCAGCGAGCGCGACAGTCGCAATCCGTCTGATGGTCGTTGACCATGCCGACCGCCTGCATGAATGCGTAGCAGATGGTCGTGCCGACGAACTTGCATCCATAGCGCTTGAGGTCTTTGCTAAGCGCGTCCGAGACCTCGGTCGAGGCCGGCGCGTGCTGATATGAGGCCCAGTCGTTCTGGATCGGTGTCTGGTCGACGAAGGACCAGATGAAATTTGCCAGCGAGCCGTGTTCCGCCTGAATCTGCTGCACCGCGCGCGCATTGGTAATCGCTGCTTCAATCTTGCCGCGATGACGCACGATGGATTCGTCGAGCACCAGCCCGTCCACGTGTTTCGGCGTGAAGCGGGCCACCTTGTCGATTTCGAAGTTGGCGAACGCCCGACGGTAGCCGGTGCGCTTGTTCAGGATCGTCGACCATGACAGGCCGGCCTGCGCGCCCTCCAGCACGAGCATTTCAAAGAGATGCTGATCGTCGCGGGAAGGCACGCCCCATTCGGTGTCGTGGTAGTGTGCGAGCGCTTCGCTCGTTGCCCAGTTGCATCGCTGTGTCACGTTCCGGCTCCTGCTTGGTCATGTGTCGAAAGCCCGGTTGGTCTGGGCTTTGCCAGCATATCGGAACGCTCGCACGCTGCAACTAGGCTGTTCGGCCAGTTGCCGGATCGAAATGGACCTGCCACGCTATGCGGCAACTCTTCACTGACACTCATTCTCGATGAATACAGACCTCTTTCTGATCGGCGTCGACGGCGGCGGCACCGGTACGCGCGTGGTGCTTGGCGACGCACACGGCCGCGAACTGTCTCAGGCGGCAAGCGGCCCGTCCGGCCTTGGCCTTGGCGTCGAGCGCGCCTGGCAGGCTATTCAGGCGGGTTGCGCAGCAGCGTTCGGCCGGGCCGGTGTCGCGCCGCAATGGGAGCGTTGCGTGATTGGCTGTGGCCTTGCCGGGGCCAACAATCGCGACTGGCTCGCCGCGTTCCGGGCGCAGGCGCCGAAGCTGGCTGGGCTTGCCGTGGAAAGCGACGCGTACACAACGCTGCTCGGTGCGCACGGCGGCGCACATGGGGTGATCGTGGCGCTCGGCACCGGCAGCGTCGCCGCGGCAGCAGGTGGGGAGGGGGAATGCCGCATCGCCAGCGGTTACGGTTTCCCCTCGGGTGACGAGGCAAGCGGCGCCTGGCTCGGCTTGCGGGCGATCGTCCACGCGCAACAGGCGCTCGACGGCCGCGCCCCGTTGGACGAATTCGCGCAGGCGTTGCTCGAACGGGTTGGCGCGCAGGACCGCGATAGTCTGGTCGTCTGGCTGTGCACAACCAATCAGACTGGCTACGCAAGCCTCGCGCCGATTGTGCTCGCCCACGCCGGCCATCCGTTCGCCGCGCGTCTCCTGGCCGAAGCGGGCGAGGAAATCGGAAAGATGATTGCGGCGCTAGATCCGTCCGGCGCGCTGCCGGTCGCCCTGTGCGGCGGACTCGGCGCGCCGCTGCGCGCCTACGTGCCGCAGCATTATCAGGCTCGCCTGGGTGCGCCGCTGGCCGATTCCGCGCACGGCGCTCTGCAACTCGCGCAGCATGAAGCCGCGCGAATCGGTGCCAGTGCGGCGGGCTGATCTGGCGAAAGCGCTGGGCTAATCGGGCGGAGATGCGCGGTCATAAAGGCTTGAGGCAAGCATGAAGCCCGGCTAATGAGGCGGTAGCGGCCGGCTAACCCAGCCGTGGCCTCGAAAGCCCCGAAAGGAACGCTAAAATAGCGCCTTTGACGCCGCCGGTTGCCCACACCATGTACAAAGTCATCGCCACGGATCTCGACGGCACCCTGCTCAACGGCGACCATCAGCTCGATCCGTTCACCGTCGCCACAGTGCGCCGGCTGGAAGCGGAGGGGCTGCACTTCATCATCGCCACCGGCCGGCACTACCGCGACGTGGCGGGCATTCGCGACCTGCTGGGCATCCGTCCGTACCTGATCACGTCGAACGGCGCGCGCGTGCATGCCCCAGACGACGCGAGAATCTTCGCGGACGATCTTCCGCCCGCTGCCGTCCACCGCCTCGTGCGGCCGGAGATTGCCGGCGCGCACGGCAGGGTGATCGTCAATCTGTTCGCCGATGAGGAATGGCTGATCGACCGCGACGCGCCGGAGCTGCTGCGCCTGCATCAGGATTCGGGTTTCGGCTATGCCGTGACTGACCTGCAGCGGCACGACGGCGCTGGCATCGCAAAGGCGCTGTATATCGGCGAACCCGCCGACCTCGCGCCGGTCGCGGCGAATCTGCAACGCGAGTTTGGCGACGCGTTGTATGTCACCTACTCGCTGCCGGATTGTCTCGAGGTCATGACATCGAACGTGTCGAAGGGCCGCGCATTGAAGTTTGTGCTCGAGCGCCTCGGCCTGGACGCCGCGCGCTGCGTCGCGTTCGGCGACAACATGAACGACATCGACCTGCTCGAAACCGCTGGCCATCCGTTCATGATGAAGAACGCCAATCCGGACCTGATCACGCGTCTGCCGAATGTGCCGCGCATCGGCAACAACTTCGAAGCGGGCGTCGCGCATCATTTGCGCAAGCTGTTCGCCCTCGATGACGAGCTGGCGTCGTAAGGCGCCAGCGAGGTCAAGGCGCGGCGCCTGATGCCACGGCCGGCGGCAGCGCTGCGCACGGGCAATCCGCGGACCGTCCGTTCAGTCCCTCCTGGCTATGCTGGAACGTCGCATGCGGCGTGCCGCCCTGCCAGTCGAGCTTCACAATATAGATGCTGTCGAAATCGTCGCTGTGCCACTTCGGGACATCGCTGGCATTGCCGCCATGGGCGCTCACGATCTGCCGCACCAGCTTTTCGATCAGCTTGTGCTCCCAGGCCACCACTACCAGCTTGTTGCGATATGCCGGGTCGACCAGCGCGTTGCCCAGCTTGTCAATCTGCGCAAAGCCATAAGCCGTTTGCACGGGCATCTCGAATTGAATCGCGGTGGGCTCGATGGTCGCCAGCGGGCGGACATAGTAATAAGGATGTCCGCTGTCCTCCTTCTGCTGGCCTGGGTCGGGCGCGAAGATCGCATCGGGCTTGCCGAACTTGGCGGCAATCACCGCAGGCAGCGCCAGCGAGCGGTTCAGGCCTTGGCAATTGAGTTGACCGAAGCCCTGCGCCGGCTTCTCGCCGTGGCGGACGAACACCAGTGTTTCAACGGGGTGACCGGCCCCCGGGACGCCGGCCGCATGCACCGTGGCGGGCAACAGCGCGCCGCCACACGAAGCGGCGAGCCAGAGTGCAACGCAACGCAGGAATTGGCGGGAACGGTTCATCGGGAGCCCCTTCGCGAGCCGTGTGAAAGTCGGACGATTCTAGCAGCGGCTCCGTGGCTTGCTGCGAATAGCCCGCAGGATCGACCGCATCAAACGCAAAGCGGGCGCTGCAGCGCCCGCTTTATAGATTAGCCGTGGCCCCAGTCCGTCAATCGGCCAGCGCAGCGCGTTGGTTGGCGGTTGCTCGGTTTTCAGCGATGACCGGATACACGAAACCGGCAATGACCGCGCCGAGGATCGGAGCAATCCAGAACAGCCAGAGCTGGTCGACGGCCGCGCCGCCGACGAACAATGCCGGACCCGTCGAACGTGCCGGATTGACCGAGGTGTTCGTGACCGGAATCGAGATCAGGTGGATCAGCGTCAGGCACAGGCCGATGGCGATCGGCGCGAAGCCTGCCGGGGCGCGCTTGTCGGTCGAGCCCAGAATCACGAACAGGAAGAAGGCGGTCATCACCACTTCGCAGACGAATGCGGCCATCAGCGAGTAGTGGCCCGGCGAGCGGTCGCCGTAGCCGTTGCTGGCGAAGCCGCTTGCCACCAGGTCGAAGCCCGGCTTGCCGCTGGCGATCAGGGAGAGCACGAAGGCGCCGAGCACCTGCGCAATGATATAAGGCACGAGATCGCGCGCCGGGAACCGGCCCGCCACGGTCAAACCGACGCTCACCGCCGGATTCAGATGGCAACCCGAGATATGGCCGATGGCATACGCTATGGTCAACACGGTGAGGCCGAACGCGAACGAGACGCCCACAAAGCCGATCCCCAGTCCGTGTACAGGGCCAGCGAAATTAGCGGCGAGGACGGCGCTGCCGCAGCCCCCGAGGACGAGCCAAAAGGTGCCGAACAACTCGGCAGCGAGGCGCTTTGACAACTGCATGATATGGAATCCTAAAAAGTTTGACTTGCTGGCAGCGGCACAAGCGGTATTCAGGTGCACACCTCCGAGCGCGAAATTCTAGGCAAATATCGACGAATCAGGTGTCAAGAATTGTCAATGCGGTGGTTTGCGGACGGGATTATTTCGCGATAAAGCGCGCAGTTATTTAACAATTCGCCCGTCATTAAAATTATCAGACGATACTTGAATGGTGAGTATTACTGTCCATTGCGAAATTCGCTAATTACGGCTAGTCTCCGAAACAATGCGTTCTACAAAAAGGGAGAAGGGAAATGTCGCAATATGCAGAACTCAAGGCGCAGATCGCCAGATTGCAGGCTCAGGCGGACGAAGCGCGACGTACGGAACTCGGCAATGTAATCGAGGAGATCCGCGGCAAAATCGCCGAGTACGGATTGACGGCCCAGGACCTGGGCTTCGCCGTCGCAGCACGGCGCGGGCGCCCGCCGAAGAAGGCGCCGCTGCCTCCGAGGTATCAGGATCCGAAGTCGGGCAATACGTGGAGCGGGCGCGGCAAGCCGCCCAAGTGGATTGCCGGCAAGAACCGCGAGCGGTTTCTGATCGAGCAGGTTTAGTCGCTAGCCCATTATCGCCAATGAAAGCTTTCTGAAGGTTAATGGTATTCAGGAAGCTTATTCGTTACGTAATATGTATCGAATTTGTGGCGGAATTTGCCGATGAAAAAAGCCGCCTTTGAAAGGCGGCTTTTTAGAAGATGGGCGGTGTATCGACGCGATTCGGCTCGCGCAAACGATTCACATAGGGTTTTTACGCCTAATCCTCTACGTAGAGACGGTTCAACCCACTGCCACACGGCGCAACATCGGACGGCGCTCAGCTTCGATAAGCGTGGCATAGCCATCCAGATAGTTCTGAGCCATGGTCTTGGCGCTAAACCGCCGTTCGAACTGTGCGCGGATTTCCGTGCGCGACAGTTCGTCCAGCCGCTGCAGTGCGGCGACGGCGCCTTGTACGTCCTCTACGACGAAGCCCGTCAAGCCGTGATCGATCACCTCGGGCACCGAGCCCCGGTTAAAGGCGATCACCGGCGTGCCGCATGCCATCGATTCGATCATCACCAGGCCGAACGGCTCCGACCAGTCGATCGGAAACAGCAGCGCCTTTGCGCCCGACAGGAACTCCGGCTTCTGCGCTTCGTTGATCTCGCCAACGAATTCGACGTGCGCCATCGACAGCAGCGGCTCGATTTCCGTCTTGAAGTACTCCTGGTCGACCTTGTCCACCTTGGCGGCGATCTTCAGCGGCAGACCGCTTTGGGCAGCGATCTTGATGGCTGTATCGACGCGCTTCTCCGGACAGATACGGCCGAGGAACGCCAGATATTCGGGCTTCTTGTGCGGCTGCGGCGTGAGCAGTTGCTCCGGCAGGCCGTGATAAATGGTATTGAGCCAGTTCGCCTGTTTGAGCGGCAGGCGCTGCGAATCGGAGATCGACACCACCGATGCTTGCGTGAACGTATCGAAAATCGGTTGCAATTCGGGCAGGTCCAGACGGCCATGCAGCGTCGTGACGAACGGCGTGTCGAGCGTCGAGAACAGCGGGAACGGCAAATAGTCGAGGTGGAAGTGCAGGACGTCGAACTCGTGGGCGACGTTGCGCACCCGTTCCATCAGCAGAACGTGCGGCGCCATTGCGTCGCGCACCGTCGGGTCGAGGCGCAGCGCGCGCGGCCAGGCCGCTTTGAGCTTGGCGGAGGTGACAGAATCGCCGCTCGCAAACAGCGTCACGTCGTGGCCGAGGTCGACCAGAGCTTCGGTCAGGTAGGACACGACACGTTCGGTGCCGCCGTAGAATTTTGGCGGTACAGCTTCGTATAAAGGCGCAATTTGTGCGATTCGCATGCGTACTCTCCTAAGTTCATGTCGGCTTCGCACGACGGCGCTCGGATCGAGCGAAGGGCGAATGCCTTGCGGACGGTCGGGCGCGGTAAAGCCCGCCGCCCAGAGACAACCGACACTGCATCGGGTTATCCCTTAAGGCCATTATCGGGATCGGGCGACGCAATTCGAGTTGTTTTTCAAACACTTAATGTTGTTACAGCGCGAAACATGCTCAGTTACAGGTCGCCGAGCCTTCCTGGCAGCCGTTTTTGAGAGCCCGCATGTCATTCGCATGTGTCCCCTTAGCAAGGCGCGTGCCGCGGGTAGCCGTGTTCGCCTTGCGGGACGTGGGATGCCTTGCGCATAGCAAGCGTGTGTTGCCGTAGTGTGAAAAACATTTATAATCCGACCTCACCGGTGACGGTGCGTGAAATGCGCTGAGCTCACGCACCGATCGATCCCCCAAATCCCGCTCAACCTTTCATACCTCTTTCAGACCGTCCATTTGTAGGAAAAATTCCTACATCATTTATGGATAAATCCTATGTTCATATAGGGTGTCTGTCCGATTTCCGTTCGCTTTCCCTTTGGCCACAATGCTGGCAAGACCATAAACGGGCCGTTCGTGCGGATGTACTGCGCGCGATCGAGCAAACGTTTCCGTAACGGCCTGACCAGCCAGATCGACCCGGGGGAATCATGAGCACCACAAGTGACATGCTCAATGAGATAAGAGAAGTGAATCTTTCTTATCTACTGCTCGCTCAACGTCTGCTGCGTGAAGACAAGCCCATGGGCATGTTCCGCATGGGCATTTCGGATCAGTTGGCCGACGTCATTGCCAATCTGTCGCTCGCGCAGACCGTCAAACTGGCCGCATCCAGCCAGGTTCTATGCCGCTTCCGCTTCGACGACCACGCTGTCCTGTCCGCGCTTGCGGACAAGGGCAAGACCAGCGCCATTTCTCAGGCACATTCCGCGATCCTGATGGCTAGCCAGCCCGTGGAGCAGGTCGGCTGATGCCGGCACGCCAAGGCAGCAATGCCAACCAGCAATACCAGGATGCGGGAAGCCGAGCGGATGGCCACTAAAAGCGTTGTTCTCGAAGTCAGGGAAATCACCCTGGCGATCGAACTGATCGAACTCGGTGCGCGTTTGCAATTGCTCGAGGCCGAGACCAGCCTGTCGCGCGACCGGCTGATCAAGCTTTACAAGGAACTGAAAGGGGTGTCGCCGCCCAAGGGCATGCTGCCGTTCTCGACGGACTGGTTCATGACCTGGCAGCCGAACTTTCATTCGTCGCTGTTCTATAACATTTACCGCTTCATGGCGGATCACGGCGGCTGCGCGACGATCCAGTCGATCGTGAAGAGCTACCGGCTCTACTTGGAACACGTCAAGCTGCACAACGACGAACCGGTGCTCAGTCTGACCCGGGCCTGGACGCTAGTGCGTTTTTTTGCCTCCGGGATGCTGCAAATGACGCCCTGCTGCCGCTGCGGCGGGCATTTCGTGGCGCATGCGCACGATCCGCAGCACGGCTTCGTCTGTGGATTGTGCCAACCGCCGTCCCGCGCAGGTAAGACGAAGAAAGTTGCCGAAGCAAAGGTGCGCGCGAGCCAGCTCGCCGAACTGGCGCTTTGAGCCGCGGGGCGGGCAGGCCCGCCCCGCTTGCATCGCAGCCTGGACACACGGGCACCCCACGCCCCGGACCTGCGCCGTGCGCCTGTGGTTTACACGGGCTCACCAACTCGCTTTTCCGCCAAAGTTTTTCGCTCCGTTGCCGTAAACCAGTTTAACGACGGTCTCCGTCGCTTCCTTGTGAGGGCTCGGCTGTGCTGATTTTCGTGGGAACACTCGTGACGCTGTTGTCCGTTTTCGGCGGTTATGCGCTGGAAGGCGGGCACTTGGGCGCGCTGATGCAGCCAGTCGAATTGCTGATGATCGGAGGCGCCGGCGTCGGCGCATTCGTCCTCGGTAACGGGATGAAAACGATCAAATCGACGCTGGGCGTGCTTCCGACCCTGTTTAAGGGCTCCAAATACAACAAGGACGTCTATATGGAGCTGATGGCGCTCCTGTACGTCCTGCTGGCGAAGGCGCGCAAAGAGGGCACGCTGACGCTCGAAGCCGATATCGACGATCCGTCGAAGAGCCCGATCTTCACCCAGTATCCGAAGATCCTCGCCGACCACCACATCATCGAGTTTCTGACCGACTACCTGCGGCTGATGGTCGGCGGCAACATGAATGCGTTCGAAATCGAAAGCCTGATGGACGAGGAAATCGAAACCCATCACACCGAAGGTGAGGCGCCGGCGCATGCGCTTGCCAAGGTCGGCGACGCCATGCCGGCGTTCGGGATCGTCGCGGCGGTGATGGGCGTGGTGCACACCATGGCCTCCGCCGACAAACCGCCTGCCGTGCTCGGCGAGATGATCGCCCAGGCGCTGGTCGGCACCTTCCTCGGCATTCTGCTTTCGTATGGGCTGATTGGGCCGCTTTCGAGCGTCGCGGAACAGCGCGTCGCCGAGTCGACCAAGATGTTCCAGTGCATCAAGGTGACGATTCTCGCAAGTCTAAATGGCTATGCGCCGGCGATCGCCGTCGAATTCGGCCGCAAGGTGCTCTTCTCGACTGAACGTCCGTCGTTCGCCGAGCTGGAAGAGCACGTGCGCCGCGTGAAAGCCAAGTAATGACGCGGACCAGGGACTGATTCGATGAGCAAGGATAAAGACCGCGCGATTGTCGTCAAGCGCGCCGCGCCGAAGAAGGCGGGCCATCACGGCGGCGCGTGGAAGCTCGCCTACGCGGACTTCATGACCGCGATGATGGCGTTCTTCCTGCTGATGTGGCTGCTCAGTTCGGCGACCACGGTGCAGTTGCGCGGCATTGCGGACTACTTCAACCAGCCGCTGAAGATCACCCTGTGGGGCGGCGATCGCAGCGCCGAGGATTCGAGCATCCTGAAGGGCGGCGGACGCGATATCTCGACAGATGAGCAGGGCATCACGCGTCAGAGCGACGGTTCGATGAGCCGCGCCGACCGTACCACCGCGCGCAACGACGAAGACGCGGTGAAGCAGATGCAAGGCCAGCTCGAACGTCAGGAGCAGGTGCGCCTGCACGACCTGCAGATCAAGCTGATGGCCGCGATCGAAGCGAATCCCGTCCTGCGCCAGTTCAAGCAACAGATCCGCATCGATTCGACTTTGACGGGTCTGCGCATCGAGATCGTGGACTCGCAGAAACGGCCCATGTTCGACACCGCCAGCGACGAGGTCCAGCCGTACATGCGCGACATCCTGCGAGAAATCGGCCACACGCTGAACGATGTGCCGAACCGCATCATCGTGCAGGGCCACACCGACGCCGTGCAGTACGCCGGCGGCGAAAAGGGTTACAGCAACTGGGAGCTGTCGGCGGACCGCGCGAACGCGTCGCGCCGCGAGCTGATCGCAGGCGGCATGGACGAGCCGAAGGTGATGCGCGTGATCGGCATGGCGTCGTCGCAGAACCTGAACAAGACCGATCCGCTCGATCCGGAAAACCGCCGCATCAGCATTCTGGTTCTGAACAAGAAGTCGGAGGACGCGATGATGCACGACGACTCGACCACGACCACCTTGTCGGACGACGCAGCCGGTTCAGCACAACAGCCGCTGCTGCAACAAATTGCGCAACCGGTAACGGTTGCTCCAAAGGCGCCCAGCGTGGCGCCGAAGTGAAGGACATGATGGCCCGGCCCGCGCAGCCGCTTATGCGGCGCGCAGTCGGGCGATCCATAGTGAGCGCAGCGAGGTTTTAATGATCAGGCACATTCTGGCAATCGACGACTCGGCAGCGATGCGGCAGATTCTCTCCGCGACGCTGACGACAGCCGGCTATGAAGTGACGCTCGCGGCCGACGGCGAAGAGGGCCTCGAGAACGCGCTCGCCATGCCGTACGACCTCGTGCTGACGGACCAGCATATGCCGGGCAAGACCGGCCTTGATCTGATCACGGCGCTGCGCGGCAACCCGGCTTACCAAGTGACGCCGATCCTCGTCCTCACGACGGAATCCGGCGAACCTTTCAAAGCGGCGGCGCGAGCAGCGGGGGCGACCGGCTGGATTGAAAAGCCACTCGACCCCGACATGCTGACCGAACTGGTCGCGGCGCTAGCCGAGTCAGGCGAAGCCTGAGCTCATCCACCATTTATAGAAGCGGCACGGCAGCCAAAGCCTAGACAGGATCTCTCGCGGTGACCCAGGCATGACACTCGACATCACTCAGTTCTATCAGACGTTCTTCGATGAAGCGGACGAACTGCTCGCGCAGATGGAGCAGTTGCTGCTCAATCTGGACATCGGCCATCCCGATCCGGAAGATCTCGCGGCCATTTTCCGCGCGGCGCATTCGATCAAGGGCGGCGCGGCGACGTTCGGTTTCACCGCACTGACCGAAACGACCCACATTCTCGAATCGCTACTCGATCGCGCGCGCAATAACGAGCTCGTGCTGCGCAAGGACATGATCGACACGTTCCTTGAAACCAAGGACGTGTTGTCCGGCCAGCTCGCGGACTATCGCGCGAGCGCCGAGCCCGATGGGGCGGTGGCGAAGGCGATTTGCGCCAAGCTTGACCAGCTCTATAGGGAAAGCCTGGGACAACCGGCTGCCGCAGCGCCGGCTCCGGACGCAGCCAGCGCACCGGCACCGGCCGCCGTCCCTGACGGCCATGCGCCCGAACACGTCGTCCAGCAGGCCGTCGAGGCCGCTGGCGAACTATCAGGAAACGAACCGGCACAGACCGGCGCAACAACAGCAGGAGCGGAAGGAACAAACGCAACAAACGGGACCGCAAGCGCAGACGGCGGCCCGCATCTGAAAATCACGCTACGGGGTGTAGGTGAGAAGGACCAGGAACTGCTGACCGAAGAGCTCGGCAACCTGGGGCATATCGTTGGGCAGGTCAAGGCGGGCGGCGATCTGACGCTGTGGCTGCAGACTGATGTTACGTCCGACGACATTATCGCCGTGTGCTGTTTCGTGATCGACGACAGTCAGATCCTGATCGGCCGCGGTACGGCACCGGTGGATGAATCGCAGGAAGGCGAACCTGGAACGCCTGCCACTGCGGAGCATGCACCGGCGCCTGCACCGGCACTGGCCCCCGCGCCGGCTGCCGCACCGCAGGCAAACGCAGTAGCGCCGGCGCACGAGTTGTTCAGTGCACCGGCGGCTACGCCCGCACCGGCTCCGGTCGCCACGGCAGTCGCACCGGCGCCCGCGCCGGCTCCGGCTGCCACGGCAGCGGGCGGTAGCGAAACTGACCGCAAGGCGCGTCCGGCAGCCGCCGCCGCGGCCGAAGGCAGTTCGATCCGGGTGGGCGTCGAGAAGGTCGACCAGTTGATCAACCTGGTCGGCGAACTGGTGATCACGCAGGCGATGCTGGCCGAGACCACCAGCACCTTCGATCCGGCCTTGCACGACCGGTTGTTCAACGGCATGGCGCAACTGGAGCGCAATGCCCGCGATCTGCAGGAAGCGGTGATGTCGATCCGCATGATGCCGATGGATTATGTCTTCAGCCGCTTCCCGCGTCTCGTGCGCGATCTGGCGGCGAAGCTCGGCAAGGAGGTCGAACTCGTCACCTTCGGTCAGGCGACCGAACTCGACAAGAGCCTCATCGAGCGGATCATCGATCCGCTGACTCACCTCGTGCGCAACAGTCTCGATCACGGTATCGAAACGGTGGAAGCGCGCCGCGCCGCGGGCAAGGATTCGACCGGCCAGCTGGTGCTGTCCGCCGCGCACCATGGCGGCAACATCGTGATCGAAGTGAGCGACGACGGCGCAGGCCTGCGCCGCGACAAGATTCTCGCGAAGGCCGCCAAGCAGGGCATGCAGGTCAGCGAAAGCATGACCGATGACGAGGTCTGGAACCTGATCTTCCTGCCCGGCTTCTCGACCGCCGAGCAGGTGACCGACGTGTCGGGCCGCGGTGTCGGCATGGATGTGGTGAAGCGAAACATCCAGTCGATGGGCGGTCACGTCGAAATCAGCTCGCAGGCAGGCAAGGGCAGCACGACGCGCATCGTGTTGCCGCTAACGTTAGCGATCCTCGACGGCATGTCGGTGAAGGTCGGCAACGAAATCTTCATTCTGCCGCTGAACTTCGTGATGGAGTCGCTGCAGCCGCAAGCCGAGGACATCTACACGGTGGCCAACGGCGAACGGGTGGTGCGCGTGCGCGGCGAATACCTGCCGCTCGTCGCGCTGCATGAAGTGTTCTCGGTGGAGGACGCCAAGTCGGAACCGACCCAGGGCATCGTTACCATCATGCAGACCGAGGGACGGCGCTTTGCCATGCTGATCGACGAACTGGTCGGCCAGCAGCAGGTGGTCGTGAAGAATCTGGAAACGAATTACCGCAAGGTGCACGGCATTTCCGCAGCGACCATTCTCGGCGACGGCAGCGTCGCACTGATTGTGGACGTGGCGGCGTTGAACCGCGAGACGCGCAATGTGCATGGCGCAATGAGCCTCGCTTAAGCCTCGCGCAACCTCGAGCAGTTTTTTACTTAACTTAAATCATCCCAACCGTTTGGGGGCTAACGTGGCAGAAGTCCAATCCAACAATTCGAGCGTCGCAAACGCGAGCGGCCGCCGCGTCGCGCTGCAGGCTGACGCCGGCGGTCAGGAGTTTCTCGTCTTTACGCTGGGCGCGGAAGAGTACGGCATCGACATTCTCAAGGTGCAGGAAATCCGCGGCTACGACAGCGTGACGCGCATCGCCAACGCACCGGACTTCATCAAAGGCGTGATCAATCTGCGCGGCATCATCGTGCCGATCGTGGACATGCGTATCAAGTTTCATCTGGGCCGTGTTGAATACGACCATCAGACCGTCGTGATCATCCTGAACGTCGCGCATCGCGTGGTCGGGATGGTGGTGGACGGCGTGTCGGACGTGCTGACCTTGCAGATGGATCAGATCATGCCGGCGCCGGAATTCGGCGCGACACTCACTACCGAGTACCTGACGGGTCTCGGCACGGTCGACGGCCGTATGCTGATCCTGATGGACATCGAAAAGCTGATGACCAGCCGCGAAATGGCGCTGATCGAATCGCTCGGCGGCTAAGTGCCGCGAGCGTGCACATGACCGGACAACAGGGAGCATCAAGATGCTAAGCAGGTGGTCGATTCGTACGTCGTTGACCATGGTCGGGGTCGTTCTGGTCGCGTTGACGATCGTGGTCGGCGCGCTCGGCCTCACCGCGCTGAATCGCGCGAGCCAGTCTCTTGACGGCATTGCACGGGGCGATCTGGTGGCCATTCATGCGCTCGACGATGCGTCGGGGTACCTGTTGCGTTCGCGCCTTGCGGTCGACCGTTACAACACGCTCACCGCCGCGGGCAATGGCGACGAAGCGAAGACCGTGCTGGACCGGGCTCAGGAACTGCTCGCTAAAGGCAACGAGAGCTGGCAAACGTTTGTCGATGCGCCGAAGACCGGCATTGACCAGTCCCTGATCGACGACCTGCTGGCGCGCCGCGCGACCGTGATGCACGACGGCGTCGATCCGGAGTTCGCGGCGCTGCACGCGGGCGATCAGGCCGGCTTTCACGCGATTGCGGATACGAAGATCAGCCCGCTCTTCATCGCCTATGACAATTCCGCCTCGGCGGTCGTGAAAGCCCTGCAGCAACGCGCGGCCGATCAGCAGACGGCGTCGCAGTCGAACGTCACGCTGATGACCTCGCTGATCGTCGCGGTGGGCCTGGTCGCGTTGGTGGTGGTGGTGCTGATCCGCTTTGGGCTGCGCGGCCTGATCGTGCAGCCGCTCAGCGACGCGACCGAATGCTTCGAGCGGATCGCCGCAGGCGACCTGACGCAGCCGGTGAACGTGTCCAGCACCAACGAGATCGGGCGCCTGTTCCGCAGCATCAAGCAGATGCAGGACAGTCTCTCGACGATGGTGACAGCGGTCCACAGCAGTACCGAATCGATCGACACCGGCGCGCGCGAGATCTCGATGGGCAACACCGATCTGTCGCAGCGCACCGAGCAGCAGGCCGCTTCGCTGCAGCAGACCGCCTCGAGCATGGAGCAACTGACCGGCACCGTGCGGCAGAACGCCGAGAACGCGCGCCAGGCGAGCCAGCTTGCGGTCAATGCGTCGGACATCGCGACGCGCGGCGGCGACGTGGTGGGCCAGGTCGTGCACACGATGCAGGACATCGCCACGAGTTCGAACAAAGTCGTCGACATCATTGGCGTGATCGAAGGCATTGCGTTCCAGACCAACATCCTCGCGCTGAACGCGGCGGTGGAAGCCGCACGCGCCGGCGAACAGGGCCGTGGTTTTGCGGTGGTCGCCGGCGAAGTGCGCAGCCTCGCGCAGCGCAGCGCCAGTGCGGCGAAGGAAATCAAGGAGCTGATCGGCGACTCGGTGGACAAGGTGCAAAGCGGCTCCGTGCTGGTGGGCCGGGCAGGCACAACGATGGAAGAGATCGTCCAGGCGGTGCGCCGCGTGACCGACATCATGGGCGAAATCAGCGCCGCCTCGGAAGAGCAGTCGACCGGCATCGAACAGGTTAACCGCGCTGTGGTGCAGATGGACGAAGTCACCCAGCAGAATGCGGCGCTCGTCGAAGAAGCGGCCGCAGCGGCGGCTTCGCTCGAAGAACAGACGCGCCAGTTGCAAACCGTGGTCGGCGGCTGGCGGGTGGAAGGCGGGCAGCGTGCGGCTTCTTCAGCGCGCAGCAGCACGCCTGCGGCACGCAGCAAGAGCGCGCCGCGCGCGCAGGCTGCAGCGGCACCGAAAGCTGCAGCCACGCCGGCTCGTGCAGCGGCATCGGCCGCGGGGCATGCAGCAACCCAGTCAGCAACAGCGGCTGCTGCGCCGAAACACGACGCTGCACGCACCGCTGCACCGGCGCGTACCGAACCGGCCCTCAGACCCAGGCCGTCGGCCGGCGCCGAACCGACAGTGCGGCCCACCGCAACAGGCGCATCTGCCGCAGGCTCGGACGCGGACTGGGAAACGTTTTAAGGAATGGCACACAGATATGCAGGCTTTCGGCACCTCGCCCCAGCATGGGCGATTCATTGAAGGACGCTCACAAGGCGTGCCTGGTGCCGTCGGCCGGTTGGACATTCAGTTGGAAGAATTCGCGGGTAGGCGCGACCCCGCGATGCAGGTCCCTGCTGGGGACGCTTCGTATCGCAGGCAGGAAACTTCATGATGGCAACGCGCGCACAGCTTCGTCCCGACAAGGCGGAACCGGCCAGAGCCGGCGACCAGGGGCGTGATTTCGAATTCACTTCGGCGGACTTCGCTCGCATTCGCGAGCTGATCCACCGCGGCGCCGGCATCTCGCTGTCGGACCACAAGCGCGACATGGCATACAGTCGTCTCGCGCGGCGTCTGCGTGCGCGCGGCCTCGACAGCTTCCGCGAATACCTCGACCTGCTCGAGTCGGAAAACGATCCGGCCGAGTGGGAGGCGTTCACCAACGCGCTGACCACCAACCTGACCGCGTTCTTTCGCGAGGCACATCACTTTCCGATTCTCGCGGAGTTCGCCACGAAGCGGCAGCAGCCGGTTTCGGTGTGGTGCTCGGCGGCCTCGACCGGTGAGGAACCGTATTCGATTGCGATGACGCTGATTGAAGCGCTCGGCGACAGCGCCGCCCGCCAGGCCACCGTGCTCGCCACCGACATCGACACCCAGGTGCTCGCGAAGGGCGAAGCGGGCATGTACCAGTTCGATCAGGTCAAGCACCTGTCGCAGGAGCGGCTCAAGCGCTTTTTCCTGAAAGGCACCGGCGCGCATGCGGGAATGGTGAAGGTGCGTCCCGAAGTGCGCGCGATGATCCGCTTCCAGCAACTGAATCTGACCGACCGCGATTACGCGTTGCGCTCGCAGTTCGACGCGATTTTCTGCCGCAACGTGATGATCTATTTCGATAAGCCGACCCAGGCGCAGGTACTCTCGCGCTTCGATCCGCTGATGAAGCCGGGCGGCCTGCTGTTTGCCGGCCACTCGGAGAACTTCACCTATGTCACCCAGGCGTTCCGCCTGCGCGGCCAGACCGTCTACGAGCTGACTCGCGACGGCGGCGCAGCGCGCGCTCCACAACGCAGCCAGACCCATACGGCGCACTCGTCGACTAGCGGGGTGAGCGTATGAGCAGCGCCCTGCCGATCGCCAGCAATCTGTACTTTGACAACCACTTCAAGCGCCCCGGCGTGAAGCTGTTGCCGAACGAGTTCTATACGACGAACGAGGACATGGTGCTCGTCACCGTGCTCGGCTCGTGCGTGGCGGCCTGCATTCAGGACCGCACCGCGGGCATTGGCGGCATGAACCACTTTATGCTGCCCGACGACGGCGCCGACGTCGGCCAGGCGGCCTCGGACTCGATGCGCTACGGCGCCTACGCGATGGAAGTGCTCATCAACGAGCTCATCAAGGCGGGCGGACGTCGCGAACGTTTCGAAGCCAAAGTGTTCGGCGGCGCGGCGGTGCTCGCCGGCATGACGACGATGAATATCGGCGACCGCAACTCTGAGTTCGTGCGCCGCTATCTGGCGCTGGAAAAAATCCGCATCACCGCCGAGGACCTGCAAGGCAGCCATCCGCGCAAGGTGGCGTTCATGCCGCGCACCGGCCAGGTGATGGTGAAAAAACTCCGCCTGCAGCAGGAAGCAGGCGTGGCCGAGCGCGAACAGGCGCTCGCACGGCAAACCTTGGAACAGCGGGCCGAGCGGCTCGCGCGGGCCCGCGAACGGGTCGAACTGTTCGCCACGTCGCCTGGCCAGGCTGGGCGGCCACGTCTCGAACTGTTTGGCGCAGGCTCGAACGCGAATGCAGGATCAGGGACGAGCGCCGCTGCAGGCAAGCCGCGCATCGAGCTATTTGGCGCGAGCCCGCGCCCGATTAATTCAAACAACGCCAGAACCGCAGAGGAGGCGTGAGAGCTGTGCAAAAGATCAAGGTATTGTGCGTCGACGACTCGGCGCTGATCCGCAGCCTGATGACAGAAATCATCAATGGCCAACCGGACATGACCGTCGTAGCAACCGCGCCCGACCCGCTCGTCGCGCGCGAACTCATCAAGCAGCACAACCCGGACGTGTTGACGCTCGACGTGGAAATGCCGCGCATGGACGGCCTCGACTTCCTCGAGAAGCTGATGCGCCTGCGGCCGATGCCGGTCGTGATGGTGTCGTCGCTGACGGAGCGCGGCAACGAAATTACGCTACGCGCGCTGGAACTGGGCGCGGTCGACTTCGTGACCAAGCCGAAGGTCGGGATTCGCGACGGCATGCTCGACTACGCGGAGAAGCTTGCCGACAAGGTCCGCGCCGCCGCGCGCGCTCGCGTGCGCCAGGCGGCACCGGCGCAGCATGCCGGCACGGTCGCCGGCCAGGCGGCGGGCGCCCAGGCTGCGACGCCTGCGCCGAACTTCAACAATCCGCTGCTGAGTACGGAAAAGCTGATCATCGTCGGCGCCTCGACGGGCGGCACTGAAGCGATCCGTGAAGTGCTCGTGCCGCTGCCGCCCGACGCCCCCGCGGTGCTGATCGCACAGCATATGCCGCCGGGATTTACGAAATCTTTCGCGCAACGCCTTAATGGCTTGTGCAGAATTACCGTTAAAGAGGCTGAGCACGGTGAACGCGTGCTGCCGGGACATGCTTATATTGCCCCTGGCCACGCCCACCTGTTGCTGGCACGTAGCGGTGCGAACTATATTGCACACCTGTCCGACGACCCGCCGGTGAACCGGCATCGTCCGTCCGTCGATGTGCTGTTTCGCTCCGCCGCGCAGCACGCCGGTAAGAATGCAGTGGGCGTGATCCTCACGGGGATGGGCCGCGATGGTGCGGCTGGACTGCTGGAGATGAAAAAAGCAGGCGCGTATACGCTTGCGCAGGACGAAGCGAGCTGTATCGTGTTCGGCATGCCGCGCGAGGCTATCGCGTTGGGCGCTGCCGACGAGATCGCCTCGTTGCCCGAGATGAGCCGGCGCGTCATGGCGCGCCTCTCTTCGATGGGCGAACGCGTACAGCGGGTATGATGCGCGGGGCCTGGTAGAGGACGCGCTAAATCGCCGCACCATCTGGGATAAGGGTTAAGGGAAAGGGAATTGAAATGGATAAGGGAATGAAGATTCTGGTCGTAGATGACTTTCCGACGATGCGTCGGATCGTGCGCAATCTGTTGAAGGAACTGGGCTATTCGAACGTCGACGAGGCGGAAGATGGCATGGCCGGTCTCGCGCGTCTGCGTAGCGGCAAGTACGACTTCGTGATCTCCGACTGGAACATGCCGAACCTCGACGGTCTGGCGATGCTGAAGGAAATCCGCGCCGATGCGAGCCTCACGCACCTGCCGGTGCTGATGGTGACGGCCGAGTCGAAGAAGGAAAACATCATCGCGGCGGCGCAGGCCGGCGCGAGTGGTTACGTGGTCAAGCCGTTCACGGCAGTCACCCTCGACGAGAAGCTCAACAAGATTCTCGAGAAGATGGCGAAAGCCGGGAGCTGACGTGAACCAGCCGACCAACGCGGCAGCCGCCGACACGCTCGAGGGCGGCGATCTCGCCAGCGACCGCATCCTTGCCCGCATCGGGCAGCTGACGCGCACGCTGCGCGACTCGATGCGCGAGCTCGGGATCGACAAGCATGTCGAGCGCGCCGCGGAAGCGGTGCCCGACGCGCGCGACCGTCTGAAGTACATCGCCAACATGACCGAGCAGGCGGCCGAAAAGGTGCTGAGCGCGATCGAGGTCGCCAAGCCGATGCAGGAGCAGTTGCAGCAGGACGCGGCGGTTCTCGATGCGCGTTGGGAGCAATGGTATGCGGCGCCGATCGAACGCGAGGAAGTGCGCGCGTTGATGAACGACACGCGGACCTTTTTGCGCGGCGTGCCCGAAGTGACGACGGCGACCAATTCCCAGCTGCTCGAGATCATGCTGGCGCAGGACTTTCAGGATCTGACCGGCCAGGTCATCAAGAAGATTACGGAAGTCGTGTACCTGATCGAGCAGCAACTGCTCGGCGTGCTGATCGAGAACATCGCGCTCGAGCGGCGTGAGCAGTTCGCTGCGACTGCGGCGGCGCTGGCGGCTGAACCGTCGGCCACCGGCAGCCCGGAAGGTTTGCTGAACGGGCCGCAGATCAACCCGGAAGGCAAGGCCGACGTGATGCAGGATCAGGGCGAGGTCGACGACCTGCTGGCGAGTCTCGGCTTCTAGGTTCGATTCCGCGACGGCTTGCAAGCTGGCCGCAGGGCATCCGGCACGGCGCACCGCGCCGCAGCGCGGCCGTCGTGTCTCGTAAGACTCTGTAAGTATCGATGGTGTGCCCTTCACGCGTGGCATCGCGGGCACACCGGCAAAATACCCCCGAAGAAACCTTCATGCGTACGGTCATCGCAGTGCCGTATGATCTTGGTTAAATGCGGGCGTTCATGCGATGCATGGGCCGTTACGCAGTCGATCGGGAGGAGTCAGGCCATGCTGAGTCGTGTAAGCCGCGCTGTCTTCATGACGGCGTTAGGGTTGTCCTGTGCTGTGCCCACCGTTCAGTCCGTCTATGCGGCACTGGGCGGCAGTCCCATGACGCCGCCTGCCGGCGCCTCTGTCAATTCCCAGACCGTTTCATCCGCAGCCGTCGCGCACGCCGCGGCGGGCGCTGCGTCCGCGGCCAGCACCCCCTCGTCCTATACCGTACGCGCGACGACGTACGGTAGCGGCACCGTCGTGCGGGAGTATCTCGCGCAGGACGGCACCGTGTTCGGGCTCGCCTGGAACGGTCCGCAAATGCCGAACCTGAACGATCTGCTCGGTACTTATTTCCCGCAGTATCTCGCCGGCGTTCAAGCCGCACGCGCGGTGCGCGGCGGCCATGGACCGGTCGCAGTCGACCAGGCTAGCCTCGTGGTCCACTCCGGCGGCCATATGGGCGCCTTCGCAGGTCAGGCGTGGCTGCCGCAGGCGTTGCCTGCCGGCGTCAGCGGTTCCGATATCCAGTGACAGTGACCGACGGACGGGAGACGAGCCATGCAATTTGCAGCAAAGCTCAAAGGATGGGCGCAGGTGGTGGCGGCGGTCGCACTGGTATCGCTGGTCGCAGCGTGCGGCGGCGGTGGCGGCAGCAACAACAACAGTTCTAATTCGAGCAGCTCGCTGCCCCCGAGTCCAACTGCTCAGCCCGTCGCGGCAACCGCAGCGAACACCGCGCCGATCACGGTTGGACCGGGCGTGGCGGATGTCATCAATATTCCGACCGTCACCGTGACGGTATGCGTGCCCGGGGGCGCCTGCCAGAGCATTCCCAACGTGCAGGTGGATACCGGTTCGTATGGGCTGCGGATCGTCAGTGGCGCGTTGAGCGTGCCGCTGCCGACCGTCGCGGCCCCCACGGTGCCCAGCAAGCAGCTAGTGGAATGCACGAATTTCGCCGACGGCTATTCGTGGGGCTCGGTGCGCACGGCAACGGTACAGATTGGCGGCGAGATCTCCAGCAGCATTCCCGTCCAGGTCCTCGGCGACGTGAGTTTCCCTGTACCGACCGGTTGCGCGAGCGGCGCCGAAGAGAACACCGCCAGCGCGATTGGCGCCAACGGCATTCTCGGCATCGGGGTTGCGCCGGTGGACTGCGGCACAACCTGCTCGAGTGCGACGACGTTCGCCCAGTTCAGCAATTATTACGCGTGCTCGGGGGCGAGCTGCACGACCACGCAGGTGCCGAACGCCAGCCAGGTGGCGAACCCGGTCGCAAACTTTCCCGTCGACAAGAACGGTGTGATCGTGGAGATGGCGCCCGTCTCGAACAACGGCAGCGGGTCCGGTTCCGGCACCCTGGTGTTTGGCATCGGCACGCAACCGAACAACCCGCTTGCGGCCGCACAGACCTTCACGACCGATGCGGCCGGGGACCTGAACAGCACCTTCAACGGCAGCAACCTGGTATCGTTCTTCGATTCCGGCTCGAACGCGTACTTCTTCGCCGACAGCAGCTTGCCGCCGTGCGGCAGCAACTTCAGCGGGTTCTACTGCCCAACATCTGGGGTGACTCGCACAGTGAACGTGGTCGGCCTGAATGGCGCATCCGCCACGGCTAACGTCGGGATTCTCAGCGCGGCGACGCTGTTCAGCAACGGTAACAACTTCGCCTTCAACGACCTCGCCGGCCAGGTCGGTGTGCCGAACAGCTTCGATATCGGCTTGCCGTTCTTTTACGGTCGCTACATGTACTTCGGTATCGACCAGACGGCGAGCGGCGGCCCGGCGCCTTACGTCGGCTATTGAGCGAGGCTTAAGCCGTCCGCCTCCTTAGCCGCCACGCTGCTATCCCGCCCTTCCGCGCCTCTTTGGCGCCGGAACGGGCGGGCCCGTCTCGTCAGCCGCCCCTCCGCCGCACGCCGTGCTTCCCGTCCCCCCATCGCTCGAAATACCCCCGTTTCCCTATCCTTATCCGCCGATCATGGCTTGAGTTCTACGGGAATAATCGCTCTCACTAGAAATAGGCATGGTGCCTTGACCGACTGGAGAGCTGCGTGGCAGGGGATAGCGACCTCGAAAAAACCGAATCAGCCACTCCCAGGCGCCGCGAAAAGGCGCTGGAAGAGGGGCAGATCGTACGTTCGCGGGAGCTGACGACGTTCGCCTTGCTGTCGGCCGGCTTCTTTGGCGTCTGGGGCATGTCGGGCTCGATTGGCGATCACCTGGGGTCGATGTTGCGCGGCGCCCTGATGTTCAATCACGCGAGCGTCTTCGAAACGCGCCGGATGTTGATTGGCGCGGGTACTGCGGGCCGTGAAGGCTTCTATGCGCTGATCCCGATCCTTGCCATGACCGGCCTCGCGGCGCTCCTGTCGCCGCTCGCGCTGGGCGGCTGGCATGTGTCGGCCAAGTCGCTCGAGCCCAAATTCAGCCGGCTCGATCCGATCGCCGGCCTCGGCAAGATGTTTTCGATCAACGGGCCGATCCAGCTCGGCATGTCGCTCGCCAAGACCCTTGTGGTGGGCGCGATCGGCGGGGTGTCGATCTGGAATCGTCACGACGAGATCCTCGCACTTGCCACCCAGCCGCTCACCGTAGCGCTCGCCAATGCGGCGCATCTGATTGCAGTCTGCTGCGGCATCACGGTCGCGGGCATGTTCGTGATTGCGGCACTCGACGTCCCGTATCAGATCTGGAATTACAACAAAAAGCTCCGCATGACGAAGGAAGAAGTGAAGCAGGAGCACAAGGAAAGCGAAGGCGATCCCAAGCTGAAGGGCCGCATCCGCGCCCAGCAGCGCGCGATTGCGCGGCGCCGGATGATGGTCAACGTGCCGAAGGCGGACGTGGTGGTGACCAACCCGACTCACTTTGCGGTCGCGCTGCGCTATAGCGACGGTGAGATGCGGGCGCCGAAGGTCGTGGCCAAGGGGATGAACCTGGTCGCCGCGCGGATTCGCGAGATTGCGGTGGAGAACAACGTGCCGCTGCTCGAAGCCCCGCCGCTCGCGCGGGCGCTGTACCACAACGTCGAGCTCGACCGCGAAATTCCCGGCCAGCTGTACGGCGCGGTCGCGGAAGTCCTCGCCTGGGTTTATCAATTGCGCCGCTTCAAGACCGAAGGCGGCACGGCGCCGGTCGCCCCGACCGAATTCGACGTTCCCGCCGAACTGGACAAGGGGCCGGTATCCGACGAGGAAGTGAACGAAGAAGCCGCCGACGCCCTTGGCGACGGTAACGACCGTAACGACAACACGGCACCTGGAGCCTCCGCATGAACGCACGCGCCGGTTTCCTGTCCCGACGGCCGGACGCACTGAGCAACACCAACCTGCGCGCACTCGCAGGTCCAGTGCTGATCGTGATGATCCTCGGCATGATGATCCTGCCGTTGCCGCCGTTTCTGCTGGATCTGCTGTTCACCTTCAACATCGCGCTTTCGGTGATGGTGCTGCTGGTCAGCATGTACACAATGAAGCCGCTCGACTTCGCGGCTTTCCCGAGCGTGCTGCTGTTCTCGACGCTGCTGCGCCTGTCGCTGAACGTCGCCTCCACGCGGGTGGTGCTGCTCGAAGGCCACACCGGGCCGGATGCAGCCGGGCAGGTGATCGAGTCGTTCGGGCACTTCCTCGTGGGCGGCAATTTCGCGGTCGGGATCGTGGTGTTCGTCATCCTGATGGTGATCAACTTCATGGTGATCACCAAGGGTGCGGGCCGGATTGCGGAAGTGTCCGCGCGCTTCACGCTCGATGCGATGCCCGGCAAGCAGATGGCCATCGACGCCGACCTGAACGCCGGCATCATCAACGAAGATCAGGCCCGCAAGCGGCGTCTCGAAGTCGGTCAGGAAGCCGAGTTCTACGGCTCGATGGACGGCGCGAGCAAGTTCGTGCGCGGCGATGCGATCGCCGGTTTGCTGATCATGGTGATCAACATCATCGGCGGCCTGATCGTCGGCGTGGTCCAGCACAACATGGATTTCGCCGCTGCCGGCAAGGTCTACACGCTGCTCACCATCGGCGACGGTCTCGTTGCGCAGATCCCGTCGCTGGTGATCTCGACCGCCGCCGGTGTGATCGTGTCGCGCGTCGCGACCAACGAAGACATCGGCACGCAGTTGACCGGGCAGTTGTTCACGAACCCGCGCGTGCTGGTCATCACGGGTTGCATTCTCATACTGATGGGCCTGATTCCGGGCATGCCGCACTTCGCCTTCCTGCTGCTGGGCGGCGGCCTCGTCCAGATGGGCCGGATGATGAAGAAGCGGGCGACCGACCTGAAGACCGCGTCGGCCCACGTCGACGTTGTGCCGGCCGCGCTCACGCCGAGCGAAAACACCGAGGCAAGTTGGGACGACGTGACGATGATCGACACGCTCGGTCTCGAAGTCGGCTACCGCCTGATTCCGCTCGTCGACAAGAATTCGGATGGCGAACTGCTCAAGCGCATCAAGAGCATCCGCAAGAAGTTCGCGCAGGAAATCGGTTTCCTGCCACCGGTGATCCACATCCGCGACAACCTCGAATTGCGGCCCAATGGCTACCGGATTGCCTTGAAGGGCGTCGAGGTCGGTGTCGGCGAGGCCTATCCCGGCCAGTGGCTCGCCATCAATCCGGGGCAGGTCAGCGCGGCGCTGCCGGGCACGCCGACCCAGGATCCGGCGTTCGGCCTGCCGGCCATCTGGATCGACACCAATCTGCGCGAGCAGGCTCAGGTGTACGGCTATACGGTGGTCGATTCGAGCACGGTGGTGGCGACGCACCTGAACCATCTGGTCGTCACGCACGCCTCCGAACTGCTCGGCCGCCGCGAAATCCAGGCACTGATCGAGCGGATGCAGAAGGACACACCGTCGCTGGTCGACGATCTGATCCCGAAGGCGCTCTCGCTCACCACGCTGCAGAAGGTGCTGCAAAACCTGCTGGAAGAAGGGGTGCCGATCCGCGACATGCGCACGATTCTCGAAGCGCTGGCCGAACATACGCCGAAGGTCAGCGATCCGCACGAACTGACGGCGGTCGTGCGTCTCGCGCTAGGACGCGCGATCACCCAGCAGTGGTTCCCCGGCATCGGCGACATGCAGGTGATGGGCCTCGATTCGAACCTCGAACGCGTGCTCTCGCAGGCGCTGTCGACGGGCACGAACCCTGGCCTCGAGCCAGGGCTAGCTCATACGCTGATGACCGAGACGCAAAAGGCCATGACGCGGCAACAGAACCTTGGGCTTGCGCCGGTGCTGCTGGTGCAGCACGCGTTGCGGCCGATGCTCGCGCGTTTCCTGCGCCGCAGCCTGCCGCAACTGAAGGTGCTGTCGTATGCGGAAGTGCCCGATACGCGTAACGTCAAGGTGGTGAATCTGATCGGCGCGTAGGACGTATCTGCTTCAGTCGCTTCAGCTTCCCGACCGGCGCGCGATGCGCCGGTTTTCATTTGAGCCGTACCCGTTGCCTTTCTGCGGATCTGCACGGCGTCTCCGGGCAGGGTTTACCGCCAGCGCGGCGCGGCCCCAGCGCCCTGTCCATCGCCCGAATTGCCTACCTTTCCCGGCCTTTATCAACCGATCGTCCCTGGACATCTTTCGCAATAATCGATCTCAATGGGAAGCGGTATGTTGCCGGTCCGTTAACCTCATCGGGGGTCCAGCTTGAACATTCGTAAATTTGTCGGTGCTACCAGTCGTGACGCGCTGCGCCTCGTTCGCGAGGCTCTGGGCCCCGACGCGGTGGTGCTGTCGAACCGCACGATCGAGGACGGTACCGTCGAAATCGTCGCACTCGCCGACAGCGAACTCGCGGCGATCACCCCGAAGAAGCGCGACGGCGCGAGCGCGGCCACACCCGCAACCGCACCCTTGACGGCCGCGCCCGCACGCGCACCGATGATGCAAGCCAATCCGTACGCGAGCGGCATGCCGGACGTGTTTTCGTCGGTGTTCGGCGCGAGCCCGGAAGCCGGTACCGAGAACATGCCGGCCAGCAACACGCCCGCGCATTCGGCAGCAGGTGCAGCAGCACCGGCGGCGATGACAACTGCAGCGGCAACCGCAGCAACCGAACAGCCGGCTGGCGGGCTGCCGCAGGGCGCCGCTGCCGCCCTGGCACCGCTCGGCTCGCAAGCCGGCCATGCTCCTCAAATCGCCCCTGCACTGCAAGCTGCACCGCAAGCGCAAGCCGCCTCGGCAACGCCGGCGTCGTCCATCCCGCAGGTCCCGCGCACCAGCGACGACATCCGCGCCGACGTACTGAAGGCCGCAGGCATGCCGCCGGCACCGGCGCCGATCGACCCGGTTACGCCGCGCACGATGGCGGAATCGAACCCCTGGCTGATCGACCACGCCCGCAACATCGCCGGCAAACAGCAGGGCGCCTACAGCGCACGGCCCTCGTCGATGACGCCGGCCGCCGCGATGGCGAAGGGCCTAGGTGCACCGGTCGAGATTCAGGTCGGCGCCCGCACCACGTTTAGCAACGCCGAAACGCCCGACTGGGCGCGTGAAGCCGCACAACTCGCCGCACGCCGCGCCGCACAGAAGATGCACCCGGCCGACGACACCCGTGCGGCAGGCATTAGCGCCGCAAGCGTCACGGAGGCCATCAAGGCGCGCATGGAGCAGGTCGTCAACGACACCGTGATGAGCGAGCTCTCCTCGATGCGCGGCATGATGGAGGAACACTTCGCGGGCCTCCTGTGGGCCGACCGCCAGCGCCGCAGCCCGACGCGCGCGTCGCTCACCAAGCACCTGTTCGCTGCGGGCTTCTCCGCGCAACTGGTGCAGATGATGGTCGACAACCTGCCGCCCGAAGTCGACAACATGGAAGGCGGGATGGACTGGGTGCGCAACGTGCTCGAGTCGAACCTGCCGATCATGGAAAACGAAGACGCGCTGATGGAGCGTGGCGGCGTGTTCGCGCTGATGGGCCCGACGGGCGTCGGCAAGACCACCACCACGGCCAAGCTCGCCGCGCGTTGCGTGATGCGCTTCGGCGCCAGCAAGGTGGCACTCCTGACCACTGACAGCTACCGGATCGGCGGCCACGAGCAACTGCGCATTTTCGGCAAGATCCTCGGCGTCTCGGTACACGCCGTGAAGGACGGCGCCGATCTGCAACTGGCGCTTGCCGAGCTGCGCAACAAGCACATCGTGCTGATCGACACGATCGGCATGAGCCAGCGCGATCGCTCCGTGTCTGACCAGATATCCATGTTGTGCCGCGCCGGTCAACCGGTGCAGCGTCTGCTGCTGCTCAACGCGACCAGCCACGGTGACACGCTCAACGAGGTCGTGCAGGCCTACCAGCGCGCGCCGGATCAGCAGCCGCTCGCCGGTTGCATCCTGACCAAGCTCGACGAAGCGACCAATCTGGGCGGCGTGCTCGACACGGTGATCCGCTACAAGCTGCCGGTGCACTACGTCTCGACCGGCCAGAAGGTGCCCGAGAACCTGTATGTCGCAACGAGGAAATTCCTGATCAAGAGCGCCTTCTGCATTCCGCGCGACAGTTCGCCGTTCGTGCCGCATGACGACGATATTCCGGCCTTGCTTTCGGCGCTTTCCGCGCGCTCGACGTCCGAACTGCACGAGGTACGTTTTGGATAAAGTCGTCTCGGATCAAGCAGAAGGACTGCGGCGCCTGTTGGCCCGCAGCGGTTCACGGGTCGTGGCGGTGACGGGCGGCTCGATCAGCGTCGGTTGCACCACGACGGTTGTCAACCTGGCGGCCGCGCTGGCCGAACAGGGTAAGGATGTGCTGGTGATCGACGAGTGCCTCGGCGATCACTCAGTGAGCGCGGTGCTCGGCGGCGTGCGCGGTGCGGGCAACTTCGCGGCGGTAATGCGCGGCGAGATGCCGCTCGAAGCGGCCGTGGCTCGCCACGCACTCGGTTTCTCCGTGCTGGCCGCCTCGCGTAGCAATCGCGAAGGCTACAGCGCAGAGCAACTGAGCGTGATGCTGGAAGGTCCCGCTGATGTCGTACTGATCGATGCACAGCTTGACCGGCTCGGCCAGCTTTCCGCGCTGGCGATGCAGGCGCATGACCTGATGATCGTCACACGGGTGGCCGCTCAGGCGATCACCGATGCGTACGCCCGCATGAAGCGTCTGCATTACGCACACGGCATCGGCCAGTTCCGCGTGCTGGTGAACCACGTGCAAAGCGTCACCGACGCGCGCACGGCATTTGAAAACCTCGCGGGAGTGGCGGGGCGTTATCTGACCGTGTCGCTGGACGACGCCGGCTGTATCGCCGCCGATCCGCGCATGGCCCGCGCGCTCGAACTGTCGCGCTGCGTCGTCGACGCCTTTCCGTCGACACCTGCCGCGCGCGATTACCGGCATCTCGCCGCCGAATTGCAGTACTGGCCGATGCGGCCAGCGATGTCGTCACGTCACCACTGGGTGGCCCCGGCGACAGTAACAGCGGCGCAACACGCCGACCAACCGTCTGCGCAGCCCGCCTGAAGGGGCGATGCGGACAAGGGGAGCACGATGTACAACGCTCAGGGAAAGATTTCCCAAGCCGAGGTTCTGACGAAGTACGCGCCGCTGGTGCGGCGGCTCGGCTTGCAGCTAGTCGCGAAAATGCCGGCCAGCGTCGATCTCGACGATCTGATTCAGGCCGGCATGATCGGGCTGCTGGATGCTGCGAGCCGGTACAAGGAAGACCAGGGCGCGCAGTTCGAGACCTATGCGAGCCAGCGGATTCGCGGCGCGATGCTCGACGAACTGCGCAGCAACGACTGGTTGCCGCGCAGCCTGCGCCGCACCTCGCGCGAAGTGGAGACAGCCGTGCATCAGGTTGAACAGACGCTCGGCCGCTCGGCTAGCGAGACGGAGATTGCCGGTCATCTGAAGATGCCGCTCGACGAATACCAGTCGATGCTGCAGGACCTGCATGGCAGCCAGCTGATCTATTACGAAGACTTCGACCGTTCCGCAGACGACGAGCCGTTCCTCGACCGCTATTGCGTCGATCACTCGGACCCGCTCTCCGCGCTGCTCGACGAAAGCCTGCGGGCCGCGCTGGTCGAGGCGATCGAACGCCTGCCGGAGCGCGAAAAGCTGCTGATGTCGCTGTATTACGAGCGCGGCATGAACCTGCGCGAAATCGGCGCGGTGATGGAAGTCAGCGAATCGCGCGTCTGCCAGTTGCACAGCCAGGCCGTGGCGCGCTTGCGCACGCGCCTGCGCGAGATGGCCTGGGCGAAGGCCGAAGCCGAATAAATCGACGCGGCCGACGGTTCGCCGTCGCACCCGCGCATCAAGCTACGCGATTCATTGACGCCGTCCTTGTGACGGCGTTTTTTTCGGCGGGAATTTGGGCAGAGCAGAGGGGCTGACGTGGGCGCAGGCAAAGATACGTGCGGGAGCTGCACGTTCGTGTAGCGCTGGGACGGTGGAGCGGTTGGGGGAGACAGGCGGCGCATGGTCCGCCTGAAAAGGCTAGAGTCGGCCAGATGCGAGTTCAAAGCCACCTCGCCGCGACCGGCACCTCGCTTAAAGCGCGCCGAACCCCGGGACTCGCCCATCCGGCCCGTAGAACGAGGGCTTCGGCGGACGGACCTGCAGCACGTCGAGGGCGCGCTGGTTGTAGTCCATGCGGGTGCGGATCAGCACACCATTGGTCTTGTTGGAGCGATGTGCGCGCTCGACGGACTGCTGCAGCAATGTCCATTGGGCAGCGAGCTTCGGGTCGCGGCCGGCGGCGAGTTCAATGCCGCTCCAGCCGCCCGGAAAGCCCATTTCCGCGAGCTGGGCGTCGCGGATCTTCTCCAGCGTCGCCAGCTTGCCGACCAGTTCGGTCTTCTTTTCGACAATCGGCCGCAGCATCTCGGCCGGATCTACCTGAGTCAACGCCTTCTGTTCGACGACTAGCACCGAGGCGAATTCTTCGATGGTGGTGTACTCGTCAATCACGGTGGTCAGCAGCGTGTCTTTCATCACAACTCGCTTTCACAGCGGCCCGCACATCCTGCACGGGTCAGGGTTTCAAGGTGTCGCCTGACGGCGTCCAGCCTTAATTGCCGGTCGCCGGGGCTCTCGTTTGCAGCAGGCTGCGCGTCGTTTCCAGCACGCCGTCAGCAATCTTGCCCGGATCGATGGTCAGCGTGCCGTTCTTGATGGCCGCCTTGATCGATTCGACGTGAGCCGTGTCGATGTCTGCCGAACCCGATGCCGCCAGGCTGCGCAGGTCGGACGACAGGCCCGACAGGCTCACATTCGCGTCGCCACCCGAACCGGTGGCGGCTTGCGCGGTGGATGCCGCGCCTTGGGCGGTGGTAGCCGCCGGAGTCTGACCGTCCTGCTGCGCACGCGTCGCGCTGTTGGTCAGGCTGTCTAGCTTGGTGTTGGTAGTGGAATCGATTTTCACGATTGGCTTCCTGAACGATTTGATTCTTATAACGGCAGTCAAGAAGCCAAACTTTAGCGCAATCGGTGTATCCGTTTGTAACCGCCCCGCCGGCCGGACGTTTCGCGTGAACCCCCGTCGCCGTTCCGGTTTCAGTCCCGATCACATCTGGATCTGAACCGTCGAACTGTCCTTCACGATCCCCATGAGGATCTGGCCCGTGGACGTCCTCACCTTGACCGGCTGACCCGGCGTCGCATTGCTCAGCGCATTGCCTTCCGACGAAATTGAAAAACCGTCGCCCTGCGCCACCACCCGCACCATCGTTCCCGCCGTCACCGAGGCGGTGTTCTTCAACATGTCCTGACGCAGCGGCAGACCCGCGCCGACCCGCAGCAACGTGACCGAACCGATCGCTTGCGCCGGTGCGGTGATGATCGACATGGGCAGCATCGTCAGATCGCCGTCGCGGGCGACCATATCGGCTTCCGACACGACCTCGCCGGGCATCATGGCTCGTGCGGCCACATAGTAAGTGGCGTGGATCGAAACCTTGGCCTGCAGCCAGACTGTCCAGGGGTGCCCGCTCGTGCAGCGGACGCCCACCGTGGTACGGCCCCATAGGCGCGCGCCGTTCGGCATGAAAGGCTGCAGCGTGGCGCAGGCCGCGAGCCCACGCGGGAAGGCCGGCGCCACGGTCAGTTCGACATTGCCGGGCAAGCCGTTAGCCTGCTGCTTGAGGAAGTCGAGCGCTGCGGCGTGGATCAACTCGCCGTCTTCCTGGCCTGCCGGTACCGGTGCGGCGGCCTGGGCCGGCTGAGATGCCTGCGTGGTCTGAGCGGCTTGAGCCGGCTGAACGGCCGGATTGAGCGCTGGGTTGGCCGCCGCTTGTGCCGCTTGCGCGGCCTGAGCGCGCTGCAGAGCCCGCACCGCCTGTTCGCGTTGCGCGGCCTGCGCGAGCGCTTGAGCCTGGTTCTGAGCTGGAGCCAGCGTTTGCAGCTGCGCTGCGGCGACACGCGGCGCCGGGCTACGGGCCGGCGCGCTGGCGGCGAGTTCAGGCGGTTCGCCGCGCGAGGCGAGGCTGTCGATTTCGATACCGCTCGCGGGTGTCACAGCGGGCGCGGCAGCCGGCGCCGCGTTGACCGGCCGCACGGCCGCGGCGTAAGCGCGCGGCGGCGCCGAGGTCACGATCACCGGCACGACCTGGCTTGCGGCGAGCGCCGGGCTTATATTTACGCGAGTGAGGGCGGCGTTGTTCCCGGGACTGCCTTGCGGCGTGCTCACCATGACGGGCGCACTGGGCGCGGCGGCCTCGCCGGAGCCGGGAATCACGATTGCGCCACTGGCGTTCGCCAGCTTACTAAAACGATCGCTGACCGGCGCTGTTGCCGAGGGCGCCGCCGCCGCTGCGAGCTGCGGGTTCATCGCCCGTGCATTGCTGTTGCCGCTGGTGGTGATGGCCATCGCGGTCATCCTGGCGAGATCGGCCGGGTTCTGTTCACCGGGACCCGGGATCACGATCGGACCACCCGCCTGCTGGGCCAGCACCACAGGCGCGAACCACGCACCCGCCACCGCGCACACCAGCCAGGCAGCAGCAGTGCGTCGCGCAACGATGCGGCGCAGGGGCTGCGGCACATCGCGAGTGGGTCGGGCCATCGTGAATCTCCAGCATGAGGCAAGGGTACGAATTGCATTCTAGTGACGGGGCTTGTCGCGCAAGCGTCGAATAGAGGCGACCTTCCCCGGTTATTCCGACGATTGCCGCTTGCACGGCGCGCCTAAGATGCTTCTCATGCAAAAAGGCCTTTTGGGGCGCCGCAGCCTGTGTGCACGTTGCAATGCACGCCAGATGCGGGAACGTTATCCGGAGATTTCAATGCTCGACAAACTCGATGCCGAATTTGCCTTTGGTCGTCAGGCGCTCGATGTCCGCTCGTACCGGCAGGAACTGCTGTCGTCGAATATTGCGAACGCCGACACGCCGGGCTACAAGGCGCGCGACGTCGATTTCTCGTCGACCCTTGCAGGGGCGCTGAGGAAGAACGGCGGCACCACCAGCGGCACCGGCGCATCGAACGGCTCGACGCTGGCGATGACGCAGCCCGCCGGTGTCACGAGCGGCATGACGATGGCGACGACCGAAGCGGGCCATATGGCCGGCAAGGCGAGCCTGATCCCAACCGGCGGCCCGAGCGACGACTACGGCCAGCTGCAGTACCGCATTCCGGTGCAACCGTCACTTGACGGCAACACGGTCGACCTCGACTCGGAACGCGTGCAGTTCGCCGATAACTCGCTGCATTTCGAATCGGCCATGACGGAAGTGTCAGGCGCAATCAAAACGATGCTGTCGGCGATCACGTCCGGCTCTTGATAGAGCCATGACGCGGCGACCGGCACACGCTGGATGTATCCGCTAAAAACCACGCACACGGGAATCAACCACGCCGGAACCTGCCGGCAGGAGAGGTCAGAGAAGCCATGCCATCCCTGATGAATATTTTCACTGTCGCCGGTTCGGCCATGTCGGCCGAATCGCAGCGGCTCAACGTGACGGCGTCGAACCTGGCGAACGCCGACAGTACGACAGGTCCGGACGGTCAACCGTACAAGGCCAAGCAGGTCGTGTTCGCAGTCAACCCGCTTGGTGGCTCGCGTTCCGCGTCCGGCCAGCAGGTGGGCGGCGTGCAGGTGACCGGCGTGGTGGACGACCCGACGCCGATGAAGCAGACCTACGACCCGGGCAACCCCGCGGCCGACGCGAACGGCTACGTGACGATGCCGAACGTCGACCCGGTGGAAGAAATGGTCAACATGATCTCGGCGTCGCGCGCGTACCAGGCGAACGTCGAAACCCTGAACACGGCAAAGACGTTAATGCTGAAAACTCTCACGATCGGAACCTGAGGAGCACTTCCTTGACCACCACAATCGGCAACAACGGGGCGACAGTCTCGCAGACGCTGCTCGATACGATGAACGGCACCAACTCGGCGACCAGCGCGTCGGGTAGCACGGGCGCCAGTTCAGCCAACTCGGGTTCATCGCTGCAGAACACCTTTTTGCAACTGCTCGTCACGCAGTTGCAGAACCAGGACCCGACCAACCCGATGGACAGCTCGCAGATGACCTCGCAGCTCGCGGAAATCAACACCGTGACGGGCATCGGCCAGTTGAACACGTCGCTGTCGTCGCTCGCGACGCAGCTCAATGCAGGCCAGACCTCGCAGGCTGCGCTTCTGATCGGCTCGAGCGTGCTCGCACCGGGCAACCAGATTACGGTCACAAGCGGCAAGGACAACGCGTTCGGCGTGCAGCTTGCCAGCGCCGAGACCAACGTGCAGGTCAACGTCGTGAACTCGGCAGGTCAGATCGTCAACACGTTGAGCCTGGGCAACCTGACTTCCGGTACGACGCCGATCTCCTGGGCCCCGGTCGATTCGGCGAACAACCCGCTGCCCGCGGGCACGTACACGCTTACCGCGACCGGTACGCTCAACGGCTCGGCCGGTACGGCTACCACGCTGACCCCGGGCACGGTGGAGAGCGTGGTGCAGGGCACAGGCGGCGCGCCGAGCCTCGTGCTGTCGAACGGCAGTACGGTTCCGCTGACCTCGGTCGCGGCAGTCCTCTAAGCAATCAGTTCAACCGAATTTAGACATTTCCTGGAACGGAGACCGTCATGGGTTATCAGCAAGGTTTAAGTGGCCTCGCGGCTGCATCGAGCGATCTGGACGTGATTGGCAATAACATCGCCAACGCGAACACGGTCGGCTTCAAGAGCGGTACCGCGGTGTTTGCCGATCTGTATGCAAACTCGGTTGCCACAGCCGTGAACGACCAGATCGGTATCGGCACGCAGCTCGCCGAGGTGCAGCAGCAGTTCTCGCAAGGCACGATTACGACGACCGGCCAGGCACTGGATGTCGCCATCAACGGCAATGGTTTTTTCCAGATGTCCAACGGCGGGTCGCTCACGTATTCGCGCAACGGCGTGTTCCAGTTGAACAGCTCCGGCCAGATCGTGAACGCCGAAGGCTTGCAGTTGATGGGTTACGCAGCCAACGCCGCCGGCATCATCAACAGCGCACAAACGGTGCCGCTGACGGTGCCGACGCAGAACATCGCGCCGAAACAGACGACCACCGTCACCGCCCAGTTCAACCTGGACGCGCAGTCCGCGGCCACAGTGGGTTCGATCGCGACGCCGTCCACGACCAATACGGGCTCGCTCGTGAGCAACGGCGTGACGGGCACGGCCACGAACACGGACGCCTACACGCTCACCTTTACGACGGGCACGCCCCCGACGTACACGATCGATGACACCACCACCGGTGTGACGTCGGCGGCCGCCAACTACACCGCGGGCACCCCGATTGCGCTCGGTAACGGTCAGAGTGTGACGCTGACGGGCACGCCCGGGTCCAACGACACAGTGACGGTGGCGAATACCACCTTCAACCAGAACAACTCGACAACTTACAACTACCCGACGTCGTTCACGGCCTACGACTCGCTCGGCGGCTCCCAGACCGTCGACGCGTACTTCGCGAAGACCAGCTCGGGTAACTGGAACGTCTACGCAGGCGTCGCAGGCTCCACGGCGACGCTCATCGGCACCGCGACGTTCAACAGTTCCGGCACGCTGACTGGCGTGACGAGCCTGACGCCGTCGACCCAATCGGGCACGCTGGCGTTCTCGATCCCGAATACGGACGGCTCCGGCACGCCGCAGCAGCTCTCGCTGAACCTGACGGGAACGACACAGTACGGCAACGCGAGCGGTCAGAACGGCTTGACGAACGACGGCTACGGGGCTGGGCAGCTGACGAGTTTCACGATCGGTGCGAACGGCGTTATCACCGGCAATTATTCGAACTTCCAGACTGTCGCGCTCGGTCAGGTCGTGCTGGCGAATTTCAGCAACCCGAACGGTCTTGTCGACCTTGGCAATAACGAGTACGAACAGACCGCGGCCTCGGGACAGGCGCAGATCTCCGCGCCGGGCAGCACCAATCACGGCGTCCTGCAGGGCGGCGCGGTGGAAGCGTCGAACACCGACCTGACCAACGAGCTCGTCAATCTGATCACGGCGCAGCGCAACTATCAGGCGAATGCGCAGACGATCAAGACGCAGCAGACCGTCGACCAGACCCTGATCAACATGTAAGTGTCTGAGGAGCCGAACGAATGACCGACCGTCTGATTTATACCGCGATGTCGGGCGCCACCCAGGCGCTCGAGCAGCAAGCCATTGTCGCGAACAATCTCGCGAACACCTCGACCACCGGGTTCCGCGCCCAGCTCGAGACGTTTCGCGCGGTACCGATGTCGTTCGGCGACGGCAGTTCAGTCAACGACCAGACCACGCGTACTTTCGTGCTGTCGTCGACACCGGGCGCGGACGAAACGCCCGGACCGATCCAGCAGACCGGCAATCCGCTCGATGTCGCCGTGCAAGGCGACGGCTGGCTCTCCGTGCAGACCGCCGACGGCGGTGAGGCCTATACGCGCGCCGGCAATCTGCACATCGACCAGAACGGGCAACTGGTGAACGCGACCAATCTGCCGGTGCTCGGCACGGGCGGCCCGATCTCGGTCCCGCCTGGCGCGCAGATCACCATCGGCAAGGACGGCACAGTCTCCGCGCTCGCACCGGGAGATCCGGCTTCGGCGATCGCGGTGGTCGACCAGCTGAAGCTGGTGAAACCGGCGGCCGGTTCGCTCACGCGCGGCGACGACGGCATGTTTCGCAGCGCCGACAATAACCCGGTCGACGCCGATCCGACTGTGACGCTCGCACCCGAATCGCTGGAAGGCAGCAATGTGAATCCGGTGAACGCAATGGTCTCGATGATCACCAATGCGCGGCAATTCCAGATGCAGACGAAGATGATCGAAAACGCCGATCAGAACGACCAGACCGCCAACCAGTTGCTCACCTTCAGCTAACGGGCGCGACGCTCGCGTCGACCCAGGAGAACTCACACCGTGAACCGCTCACTCTATATCGCTGCGACGGGTATGAACGCGCAGCAGTCCCAGATGGACGTCATCTCGAACAACCTTGCGAACGTTAGCACTAACGGTTTCAAGGGCTCGCGCGCCGTGTTCGAAGATTTGCTGTATCAGACGGTGCGTCAGCCTGGCGCCGACTCGACGCAGCAGACGCAAGTGCCGTCGGGGATTCAGCTCGGCACCGGTGTGCAACAGGTCGCCACTGAGCGTCTGTACACCCAGGGCAACCTGCAGCAAACCGGCAACTCGAAGGACGTGGCGATCAACGGCAACGGTTTCTTCCAGGTGCAGATGCCGGACGGCACCACGGCCTATACCCGCGACGGTTCATTCCAGACCAACGCGCAGGGCCAGCTGGTGACGTCGAGCGGCTACCAGGTCATTCCGGCGATCACGATTCCGCAAAACGCCACCCAACTGACCATCGGCACCGACGGCGCCGTGTCGATTACCCAGGGTAACTCGACAGTCTCCACGCAGGTCGGCTCGCTGCAGCTCGCGACCTTCATCAACCCGGCCGGCCTCGACGCGCAAGGTGAAAACCTGTTCGCGGAAACCAGTTCGTCGGGTACGCCGAACGTTTCCGCACCAGGTGCGAACGGGACGGGTTCGCTGCAACAGGGCTACGTCGAAACGTCGAACGTGAACGTCGTGCAGGAACTGGTCAACATGATCCAGACCCAGCGCGCGTACGAAATCAACAGCAAGGCCGTAACCACGTCCGATCAGATGTTGCAGACCCTGTCGCAGATGCAGGTCTAAGAGTTCGGGACTACAGGCGGTAGGTAAACACGATGTCGCAATTCAATCTCAATCCGGTCATGGGCGACGCGCGCAGCGCGCTCGTCGCCACGGCCAGCGTGCTGGCCCTGGCGCTGGCCGGCTGCGCGCTGGTGCCGAAACAGCCCATCGTGCAGCAGCCGATGACGGCCGTGCCGCCGGTGCCGCCGCATGCCCAGACGCCGGGCTCGATCTTCAATCCGGGCTACGCGGGCCGCCCGCTGTTTGAAGACCAGCGGCCGCGCAATATTGGCGACATCCTGACTATCGTCATTCAGGAAAACATCAACGCGACCAAGTCGTCGGGTGCGGCCGCCAACCGCGCTTCTACGACCCAGTTTTCGACCACCACCGCCGGTTTCCTCAACGGCCTGTTCGGCAAGGCCAACCTCAATTCCCAGGGAGCCAACACGTTCCAGGGCACCGGCGGCGCGAATGCATCCAACACCTTCAATGGTGTGATCACCGTCACGGTGACCAACGTGCTGCCCAACGGCAACCTCGTGGTGAGCGGCGAAAAGCAGATGCTTATCAACCAGGGCAACGAGTTTGTGCGTTTCTCGGGCGTGGTCAACCCGAACACGATTTCCGGTTTGAATGCGGTGTATTCCACCCAGGTGGCCGACGCCAAGATCGAATACTCGGCGAAGGGCTATATCGACGAAGCGGAAACCATGAGTTGGCTGCAACGCTTCTTCCTTAACGTTTCGCCGTGGTGACCATGAGACTCGCATCTTTCCGCCCTTTCGGCCACGCCTGTCTGGTGTTCGCGCTCGCGTGCGGGGCACTGCCGCCCGTCACGCCCGCAGCCCACGCCGAACGGCTGAAAGATCTGGTCGCGATTCAGGGCGTGCGCGACAACCCGCTGATCGGCTACGGCCTCGTCGTCGGTCTCGACGGCACGGGTGACCAGACCACTCAAACCCCGTTCACGACGCAAACGCTCGCGAACATGCTCGCGAACCTCGGCATCTCGATCAATAACCAGTCGGCCGGTTCGTCGAACAGCACTTCGGCGCTGACCAGCATCCAGTTGAAGAACGTCGCGGCCGTGATGGTGACGGCCGTGCTGCCGCCGTTCGCCCGGCCGGGCGAGGCGATCGACGTCACCGTGTCGTCGCTTGGGAATGCGAAGAGTTTGCGCGGCGGTACGCTGCTGCTCACGCCGATGAAGGGTGCCGACGGCGCTGTCTACGCACTTGCCCAGGGCAACATGGCGGTGGGCGGTGCGGGCGCCAGTGCGAACGGCAGCCGCGTGCAGGTGAACCAGCTCGCGGCGGGCCGCATCGCCGCCGGTGCGATCGTCGAACGCGCGGTGCAGACCAGCATCACGCAGGACGGCACGATGCAGCTCGAACTGAACGACATGGACTACGACACGAACCAGCGCATCGTGTCGGCGGTCAACAACGCCTTCGGCCAGGGTACCGCCACGCCGCTCGACGGCCGCACGATCCAGTTGCGCGCGCCGACCGATCCGTCCCAGCAGGTCTCGTTCATGGCGCAGCTCGAAGATCTCGATGTGAAGCCGGCGGCAGGCGCCGCGAAGGTCGTGCTGAATGCGCGCACCGGCTCGATCGTGATGAACCAGATGGTGACGCTCGAGAACTGCGCAGTCGCACACGGCAACCTCTCGGTCGTGGTCAATACGCAGCCGGTAGTGAGCCAGCCCGGCGCGTTCTCGAACGGCCGCACTGTGGTGGCTCAGCAGTCCCAGATCCAGTTGAAGCAGGACGACGGCGCGTTGAAGTACGTCAGAGCCGGCGCCAATCTGGCTGACGTCGTGAAGGCGCTCAACGCGCTCGGCGCGACGCCTGCCGACCTGATGTCGATCCTGCAGGCGATGAAGGCAGCAGGGGCCTTGCGCGCCGAACTTGAAATCATCTAAGGAGCCGCGATGACTACCGATCCCACTTCAGGCCCGAATGATCTGACCCAGCGTTTTGCGCTGGATGTTCAGGGATTCGACAGCCTGCGTGCCAAGGTTGCCGCGTCGCCGCAGCAGGGCGTGAAGATGGCCGCCAAGCAGTTCGATGCGAGCTTCATCACGATGATGCTGAAGAGCATGCGCGACGCGACGCCGCAGGACGGCCCGCTCGATTCGCGCGACGGTGCGCAGTTCACCTCGATGATGGACGAGCAGATGGCACAGCAGATGTCGTCCAAGGGTATCGGCGTGGCCGATGCCATGCTCAAGCAATTGATGAACAACGCCGGCATGCAAAGCGGCGGCGCCGGCGGCAGCAGCGGCAACACAGCTGCGCTCGACGCGCTGGCAAAGGCCTACAGCAATTCGCAGGCGAACGGCTCGCTCGCCAACGGCGTTGGCTATTCGCGCAACAGCGCGCTGACTCCGCCGCTGCGCGGCGACGGCACGACCCATGTCGATGCCTTCGTCGACAAGCTGGCCTCCTCCGCTCAGGCAGCGAGCGAAAGCACCGGCGTGCCGGCGCGATTCATCATCGGCCAGGCCGCGCTCGAATCTGGCTGGGGCAAGCGCGAGATCATGAAAGCGAACGGCGAGACGAGTCACAACGTATTCGGCATCAAGGCGACCAAGGACTGGACCGGCAAGACCGTGTCGACGGTGACCACCGAGTACCGCAACGGCCAGCCGCAGCGCGTCGTCGAAAAATTCCGTGCTTATGACTCGTACAACGAGGCGATGGCCGACTATGCGCAACTGCTGAAGAACAACCCGCGTTACGCGCAGGTGCTGAACGGTTCGCACGATGCGGCGGGCTTTGCGGTCGGCATGCAGCGGGCGGGCTACGCCACCGATCCGCATTATGCGAAGAAGCTGATGTCGATCATGAGTCGTATGAGCTGAGCGGCCGAGGCCGTTCGACAAGAGAGAAGCAGGCGACGGGGCCAAGCCGCAACGATGGGTGGATGTCGCAGGTTGATGCGGAATGGGTGAAGGCGTGAAAGCGGGGTGGGACGTGACTGGTTTAACGTTTGCGCCAAATATTTCGGCCGGTTACCCTAAACTTTGGGTTCAGACTGCCGCTATTCAGTCAGACCTCAATACCGGGCTAACGTTTTTCCCGGTCAACGCGCGTGTCACGGGCCCCGGCACTGGACCTCGGGCACGGGCCCGTCAGAAACATGCATACCGGCAAGCCCATGGATACCACTGAGACGAACGGCCAGACGGATGGCTCTTCTGAAACCGGCAACGACTTCGGTCGCCGCAATCCGCTGGAGATCGGTGTCCAGTTGCGCAATCTCGTCAACCGCGGCGATTTTCTGACCGCGCAGTACAAGGGAGGCCAACTTGTCACCCGGATTCTCGACGTCGACGTGCGAGAGCGCACGTTCACTTTCGACTGGGGCGCGCTCGCTGAGCAGAACAGCGGCCTGATTGCTGCGTCCCGCTGCCTCTTTCACGCCCAGCCTGAAGGTGTGCGCGTCGAATTCGCCACCAGCACGCCGCGCGAGACTACGTTCGAAGGCCGGCCGGCCTTCGAAGCCGACTTCCCCGAAGTGCTCTTTTACGTGCAGCGCCGCGAGTTTTTCCGCGTCGACGCGCCGGTGCTCGACCCGTACATCTGCACGGGCCAGCTGCCCGACGGGCAACGCTTCCGTTTCGAAGTGCACGACTTGTCGCTCGGCGGCGTGGGCATGCGCACGACCGACGCGCGCGTGGTCGACCTGCCGATGGGATGCGTGCTGGACGATTGCGAACTGAGTCTCGGTGCGCCCGGCAAGCTTGCGGTGGATCTGCAACTAGTGTCGTTCCGCGCAGTCGACCTGCCGAATGGTACCCATCGCTATCAGCTCGGCATGCGTTTCGTGGCGCTGCCCGGCAATGCCGAGAACACATTGCAACGGTTGATTACCCAACTTGAAATGAAGCGTCGCTCGCTGGTGCGAACCTGATTTTGGCGCACGCCGCGGCAGGACTGCGGCGTGCGTTTAAATACGGATTGCCCCCTTAATTTTGTCGCCAGTGCGCCGATATACAGAGAGTCTTGGCAACTCGGTGGGCGCGTTGCCAGCCCTTCAGGATGACGCATGTCCAGCAACCTAATCAATATCGGTCTCAGTGGACTTAACGCAGCCCAGTGGGGGCTGAATACGACCAGTGAGAACATCAGCAATTCGGCGACGCCCGGCTATGACGTCGAGAGTCCCGTCTATGCGGAAGCCTCGGGTCAGTACACCGGCTCGGGCTATCTGCCGCAAGGCGTGAACACCACCACGGTTCAGCGCGCCTACAGCCAGTATCTGACGACCGAGCTGAACAACGCCCAGTCGCAAAGCGGCTCGCTTTCCACCAACTACACGATGCTCGCGCAGTTGAACAACCTGGTCGGCAGTCCGACCTCGGGGATTTCAACCGCGATCACCAGCTACTTCACCGGCCTGCAGACGGTGTCGAGCAACGCCTCGAATCTGGCGACGCGCCAGACCGCCGTGATCGATGCGCAGACGCTGGCCACCGAGTTGAATACGGTGGGCTCGCAGTACGCGCAGCTCGGCCAGAGCGTGAATACGCAGCTGGCTTCCACGGTAGCCCAGATCAACACGTACACCACGCAGATCGCGTCGCTGAACCAGCAGATCAACGCCGCCAGCTCGCAGGGCCAGCCGCCTAA
>Ga0302314_10000841_pt1 | contig 57026 bp, 48 predicted proteins | sample III_Palsa_N2_3_FD_200533 | JGI IMG/M metagenome (GOLD analysis project Ga0302314, IMG submission 200533) | Peat permafrost microbial communities from Stordalen Mire near Abisko, Sweden - III_Palsa_N2_3 | ecosystem: Environmental > Terrestrial > Soil > Palsa > Peat permafrost | place: Sweden...
CTTACAAGCACTGCAGTCCCAGATATCGGCCAAGGTGGCAGGCGCTGCAGGGGTCGACATCGTCAAGGTCGGTGTCGATCACGCGGCCAATGCCGTTGACGTGGCAGTGATGTCTGATCCCGCTGCGGCTCAGACGTATTTTGATGAGCAGTTCGGGGTCGACGCGGTGCGCGTGAGCTGGACAGAAAAGAGACCGCGCCGGTTTCGATGACCGTCACGCCGGCCGGCAGCAGATCAGGTGGGGATGGGCCCGAGCAACGTAACTGTGATCACGCTGGCGGTGCCCTCTTTCAAGGCATCAGCGACAAGAGCTCCCCAACTTGAGACGATCACGCCCGCCAGACGCGCGAAAGCAAGATTGCTCCGTCCCGCCGGGTCCAAATCGACGCCGTCGCCAGCGCAGTCTTCGCAGACGTGAGCGACCCGCTCGAACTTCGCTATCTCCTCGATCTACTCCGGGACAAGGCGCGCACGGCTCAGCAGGCGGGATGACCGGGTGCCGAGCCCATCAGCGCGACCGAACTCAGCGGGTTTGATTGGCAGGCTCTGGTCGACCGGCGTCGTTGTGGTCCTTCATGCTCGGTGCAGTGTCTGCCGATAGAGCAGCCATGACCCGGAGGCGGTGAGATGGAGGAAAGCGAGGCATCGGGTTCCGTTCCCCCACCGATCACCGGGTCTGGCCCGGCACCGGCCGTCCCGTCGGATGCGATGGATGCGGCGATCGAGGCAACCGCGATACTCGCAACGCTAAAGCAACAGGAGCGCGACCGGGGAGTTCGGGGGAAGGCAAAGCGCGGCCTCTCGTGGCTCATCCTGGTCATCATCGGGCTGACGGTCATCGGCGGCGTCAGCGACCTCTTTAGCGGCGGTGCGAGCAGTCCCACATCGGGTTGGGCAGCGAACCCGTGCAATCAAGCCGCAGTGCTGCTCGGGAAGGAGACGGTTGGGGAGTACAAGAACGCGTGTCCGAACTGGCAGCAGTACAACGCAGCGCCAAGGTACCCGAAGACCGTCCCGGCGACGGCCGTCGTCGGTGGCGCAGCAATCCTTGGCGGGACCCAGGCAGCCTGGAATGCGGCATACACGCCAGACCCCAACGTGCAGGGCGGCGGCGCATACGATCCTTCCCCAGGTTCTTACCCAGACAACACCGATCGGTTCACCGGGGTGAACTACGACAACGGCCGAGTCTTGGACCTCACCGAGGAGCTTCCTGCGGACACCGACATCGCGAAGGCTCTCGTCGCCCTCAAGCAAATGCTTCCCTCCGACGCAAAGCTGGGTCGCATTGTGGTGCTCGATAACTGCGCCGTGCTCGGGATCACAGGTGCCACTCTCAAATCTGAATTTGGCTCACCCAACGCCGAGGCGTTCTTCGACAGCGGGCTCGCCGGCGCCTACTACGCCCCGAAGAATGTGGGCGAGTTTGAGCTCTCAGCCGACGAGACACTCATGCCAAGCTGCTGATTTGCCCTCGCTCGGCCCGGTCAAGGTCGTGTGCCGCCGCCGACTTCACAAACTCAGCCTGGCGATCCCCAAAGGCACTAAGGATGTTCGGTTTCGCCGACCCTTATCTCCTATCCCTGGTCCATATTGATCGCCACGTACTTGGTGGCGAGATATTCGGCGATCCCCTCGGGCCCGCCCTCGCGGCCGAAACCCGACTGCTTGACGCCACCGAACGGTGCGGCGGGGTTTGACACGAGCCCCTGGTTCAGGCCGACCATCCCGGTTTCAAGCTGCTCGACCACGCGGAGCGCGCGCTTGATGTCACGGGTGAACACGTAGGACACAAGTCCGTATTCGGTGTCGTTGGCGGCGGCGATCGCCTCCGCCTCGGTCTCAAACGACTTGACCGGCGCTACGGGACCGAAGATTTCCTCGCGCAGCAGCCGGCTGCCGTCGGGTACATCTGCCAGCACGGTGGCGTCGTAGAAGTAACCGGGCCCCTCGCCGGCGCTGCCGCCGGTCAGGACCGTGGCGCCACGCTCGACGGCGTCGTCAACCAACTCCGCGACCTTGTCACGCTGAGTGCCGTCGATCAGCGGGCCGACCTCAACGCCATCCTCGGTGCCGCGGCCGAGCTTCATCGCGGCGAGCCGGGCCGCCAGCCGCTCGGAGAACTCCTTGGCGATCGGGGCTGCGACGTGGAAGCGGTTGGCAGCGGTGCAGGCCTCGCCGACGTTGCGCATCTTCGCGATCACCGCGCCGTCGACGGCGGCATCCAGATCGGCATCCTCGAACACGACGAACGGCGCGTTGCCGCCGAGCTCCATCGACACGCGCAGGATCCCGTCGGCGGCCTGCGCGATCAACCGGCGCCCAACCTCGGTCGAGCCGGTAAACGACAGCTTGCGCAGGCGGTCATCGGAGATCAGCGGGGTCATCGTCTCGGAGGCCGAACTTGAGGTGACGATGTTGAGGACGCCGGCCGGTAAGCCGGCGTCAATCAAAGTCTGCGCTAGTGCGAGCATCGACAGCGGCGTCTGCTGCGCGGGCTTGACGACCATCGTGCAGCCGGCGGCGATCGCCGGGCCGATCTTGCGCGTGCCCATCGCCAGCGGGAAGTTCCACGGCGTGATCAGCAGGCAGGGGCCGACTGGCTGCTTCATCGTCAGCAGCCGCCCAGCGCCATTGGGTGCGGTGGCGAAGCGGCCGTCGATTCGCACCGCCTCCTCGCTGAACCAGCGCAGGAACTCGGCGCCGTAGAGGATCTCCGAGCGCGACTCCTTCAGCGGCTTGCCCATCTCAAGCGTCATCAGCAGCGCGAGTTCGTCGGCGCGGTCGACGATCGCCTGGTAGGTGCGGCGGAGGATCTCGCCGCGCTCACGTGGGGGATGGGCGGCCCATTCCGGTGCGGCGGCCACCGCGGCGTCAAGCGCGGCGCGTGCGTCATCGGCGCTGGCGTTGGCGACCTTGGTCAGGGTCGCGCCGGTGGATGGGTCCTCGACCCCGAGCGTGCCCTTCGAACCCTCGCGCCACTCGCCGCCGATCAGCAGCTGATGGGGTACGGAATCGACTACCTGCTGCTCTGCGCTGGAGACGGTCGTGCTCATGCAACGGACACTACCGATCGCGCCGATGCCGTTGCCGGCACCGGCGCGTTCAGGTTGTTAGGCCGCTGACTGCACGGTCGTCGGCTCGAGCGCGGCGCCGAGGACCTCGTCGATCGTCATCGCATAGTGGAACTTCATCGCGTTGCGGACTTCCTCGGGGACATCGTCGACGTCGCCGCGGTTGCGCTCCGGGATCACCACCTCGGTCAGGCCAGCCGCGTGGGCGGCGAGCACCTTCTGCTTGAGGCCGCCGATCGGCAACACCCGTCCTTGCAGCGTGACCTCGCCGGTCATCCCCACCGTGTGGCGGACCGGGCGGCCGCTCAGCAGTGAGGCGAACGCTGTCACCATCGTCACACCCGCGCTCGGGCCATCCTTGGGGATCGCTCCCGCGGGCACGTGGACATGGAATGCGTGCTCATCGAACGCCGTCGGACTGACGTGGAGCTCGTCGGCGTGGCCCTTCACGTAGGAGAGCGCGATCTGCGCCGACTCCTTCATCACGTCGCCAAGCTGGCCGGTCAGGGTCAGGCCGGGGGTTCCGGGCATCGTTGTCGCCTCGACGAACAACACCTCGCCACCGGCGCCGGTTACTGCCAGGCCAGTCGCGACGCCGGGAACGGCCGTGCGTGCAGCCGACTCCTGGAAGATCTTCTGGCGGCCGAGCGCGTCACGGACCGCGGCGAGCTCGATCTTCACGGGCGCCTTAGCGCTGCCGTCAGCGATCTGTGTGGCTGTCTTGCGCAGCAGCGTTCCGATCTGCCGCTCAAGGCTACGAACGCCGGCCTCCCGGGTGTATTCGGTGACGATTGTCTGTAGTAGGTCGTCGTCCGCCTGAACTTCCTCAGGACGTAGGCCGTTGCGTTCGACCTGGCGTGGCCAGAGGTAGTCACGTGCGATCGCGACCTTCTCCGTGGTCGTGTAGCCATCGAAATTGATCACTTCCATCCGGTCCAGCAGCGGGCCGGGGATTGTGTCCGCGACGTTCGCGGTAGCGATGAACAGCACGCCACTTAGGTCGAGTTCGACGTCCAGATAGTGATCGCGGAAGCTGTGGTTCTGCGCGGGGTCGAGGACCTCGAGCAGTGCCGAGGACGGGTCGCCGCGCCAGTCGGCGCCGACCTTGTCGACCTCGTCGAGCATGATCACCGGGTTGTTGGTGCCGGCGTCACGCAGGGCTCTGACCAGGCGGCCGGGAAGCGCACCGATGTAGGTACGGCGGTGGCCACGGATCTCCGCCTCGTCACGCACGCCGCCCAGCGACATCCGCACGAACTCGCGACCCGTCGCACGGGCGATCGACTCACCGATCGACGTCTTGCCGGTGCCGGGAGGGCCGATCAGCGTGAGGATCGCGCCGGAGCGCTTGTCCTCGGTGATTCCGCGCTCGGTACGCAGTTTGCGCACGGCGATGTACTCGACGATCCGGTCCTTGACGTCCTCGAGGCCGGCGTGGTCGGCGTCGAGCACCTCACGCGCGTGCTCCGGATCAAGCCGCTCCTCCGAGCGCTTGTCCCACGGAACCGCGATCAACCAATCGAGGTACGTGCGGATGATGCTCGACTCTCCGGATTGCTCGCCGACGCGCTCGAGCCGGCCGAGTTCCTTGTCGGCCTGCTCACGGACCGCTTCAGGCATGCCGGATTCCTCGATCTTCGTGCGGTACTCCGAGACAACCGACGCGTCGTCCTCGCCGAGCTCCTTGCGGATCGACTCCATCTGCTTACGCAGGTAGTACTCGCGCTGCTGCTTATCGGCACCCTGCTCGACGTCGTCCTTGATCCGCTTACGGACCTGCATCTCCGCCAAGCGCTCCTTCTGGTAGGACAGCGCGAGCTGCAGGCGCTCGACAATGTCGACGGTCTGAAGGAGCTTCACGCGCTGCTCGTAATTGAGGTCAGGGGAGTAGCCGCTGGTGTCGGCCAGCGCGCCCGGCTCAGTGATGCTGCGGACGAAGGCCTGGATCCGGCCGTCGTCGCCGCGTAGTTCGAGGATCTCCTCGACCACCGCGCGATACTCGCGCTCGAGCTGGCGGACCTCGCCGGTCGGTGGGCCAACCGGATCGTTGTGCTCCTCGACCTCTACGAACAGACGGCCGTCAGGGAGGGTGGAAGCGGCACCGGCGATCCCGCGGTGCAGCCCCTCAAGCACGGACGCCCGCTGTCCGCCTGGTAGGCGGACGCGATCGGCGACCTTGGCGACGGTGCCGACGCCCGCGTATTCCTTCTCGTGGCGCGGTACCAGCAGCACAAACTCCTCCTCGGCACCGGTGTCGACCGCAAGGGTGACTGACATGCCGGGGAAAACAACTGCGTCATCAAGGGGGACTAGGAGGAGGCGGCTCATCTATTGGTCTTCACTTTCACGAGCACTTACAAACAGTAAGCGAAGGATACCACGGCACTTGCGTGGGTTGGCTTCGGATCTAAGTGGGGCAGACTTAGATTATCGCACGTGGCGCCAGTGGGCCACGATTTGCGATGATCTGTGTCATGCGACGGAGCAAGAAAGAAGCTGCACATGACGTCCTGGCGGCCGAGGAGTTCGGGGTCCCGGCGCCTGATCCCCGGCTGAAGGTCGAGCCAGTCCGCGATGTCCTCGCCGCTGAGGAGTTCGGCGTCCCCGCTCCGGACCCGCAGCTGCATCACGACCCCCCGCGGGATGTGCTCGCGGCCGACGAGTTTCCGGTGCCCGCGCCGCCCCCGGACGAGGCGGGTGCCGCGGCTCAGCAGCGGGACTGGCCGCCACGGGTCGCGATCGCCGTCGCCGGGCTGCTGCTGGTCGGTGGCGTCGCCGCGAAGCTGCGCCGCCGCCCGAAGTCCTAGAACCTGACGCACGGGTCGCACGGGTCCAAGGTTCTGGCCTGGCATGCGACACTGTGGTCATGGCTGCGCACGTCACATTGGCTGGCGATCTGAACGGCGACTACGTCGTCGATGAGCGCCTTGACGACGGCAGGCTCGTAATCCGGCCGGACACGAGCGCCGAGGCGATCCACCGGCGCCAAGGCCTTGAGCCGATCAGCGTTGCGGAGTTTGAGGAGCACTTCGGGCAACTGCCCACCGACGACGAGGGCTGAACCGGATGCCCGCGTCTGCCCGGTTTGGCGTGCGGTTCGACGAACTCGCTTTCAGAGACGACCTGGCGCACGCCACGCCCGCCGCTCGCCAGGTCGCGCAAGCACGACCACCGGTGAACTGGTGCTGTCTTACCTCGCATTCGGGTTGGGCACCCGGAACATCCTTGGCAGCCATCCGCATATCAAGTCGCCCACGGACGCTTGCACCCGTCGGCTAACCCGCCGCACGCGTGACGATGGAGAGCTCGCATCCGGACGGGCAGGGGTTGGCGGTGCATCGCGAGCTCGGGACTTTCCGCCTTCAGCGCTTCTTGCGCGGCGCCGGCAGGTCGGTGATCGTGCCCTCGGCGAGTTCGGCGGCGAGTCCGATCGATTCCGACAGCGTCGGATGGGGGTGGATCGTCAGGCTGAGATCCTCGGCGGTGGCACCGAGCTCGATCGCGAGCACGGTCTCAGCGATCAGGTCGCCGGCGCCGACGCCGACGATGCCGGCACCGAGCAGGCGGCGTGACTTCGGGTCGATCAGCAGCTTGGTGAATCCCTCGGGTCGGCCGAGGCCCAGCGCACGGCCGGAGGCGACCCAGGGGAAGCTGGCCTTCTCGTAGTCGACGCCGTCACGTTTGGCGGCGGTTTCGGTCAGGCCCATCCAGGCGACCTCGGGGTCGGTGTAGGCAACCGACGGGATTGCCATCGGATCAAACGCCACGCCGGGCTCGCCGGCGATCACCTCAGCCGCGACCTTCGCCTCGTGTGTCGCCTTATGGGCGAGCATCGGCTGGCCGACGATGTCGCCGATCGCGTAGATCGAGGGGACGTTCGTACGCATCTGTGCGTCGACCGGGATGAACCCGCGCTCGTCGACGCTGACGCCGGCGGCCTCGGCGCCGATCAGCTTGCCGTTCGGGGTGCGGCCGACCGCGACGAGGATCTGGTCGAAGATCTGATCCTTGCCTTCGGAGAAGGAGACCTTCAGCCCGTTCTTCTGCGCGGCGACCGCTGTGACGCTCGTCTTCAGCAGGATCGCTTCGTAGCGCGGTTCGATCCGCTTGTGCAGCGGCTTGACGAGGTCCGGATCACACCCTGGGATCAGCTGGTCAAGCATCTCGACAACGGTCACCTTCGAGCCGAGCGCCTCATACACCGTCGCCATCTCAAGCCCAATGATTCCGCCGCCGATCACCAGCAGTCGCTTCGGGATCTCGGCTGGCGCCAGCGCGCCTGTCGAGTCGATCACGCGCGGGTCCTCGGGAATCATCGGCAGCTTCACCGCTGATGACCCGGCGGCGATGATCGCGTTCTCGAACGTGATCTCACGGTTGCCGACCTGAAGTGAGTGCGGCCCGGTCAGCTTGCCCTCACCAGTGACGACCTCGACCTTGCGCTGCTTCGCCATCTGCGTCAGTCCGCCGGTGAGCTTGCCGACGACCTCGTCCTTCCAAGACAGCAGCTTCGCCAGGTCGATCTTCGGCGCGCCAAATGTGATGCCGTGCTCCGCCATCTCCTGCGCCTCAGCGATCGTCCGTGCGGCGTGCAGGAGCGCCTTCGACGGAATGCACCCTATGTTGAGGCACACGCCGCCGAGCACGCTCTCCCGCTCAACGAGCACAGTCTTCAATCCCAAGTCGGCGGCTCTGAACGCTGCCGTGTATCCGCCAGGCCCGGATCCCAGCACCAGCACTTGACAGTCGTAGGACCCGGAGAGGGCAGGGGGGGATGCTGGAGAGGGGGCTAAAACCGAGGTCGCCTCGACGCTCTCGTCAGGCCTGAATGATCCCGAATTGTCGGCCCCCGAACCGGCATCCCCGCCAGCCCCCTCCACGGCGTCCAACACCAACACAACGCTGCCCTCGGACACCCGGTCACCGATCTTCACACGTAGCTGCGTGACGGTGCCGGCGGCGGGGGAGGGGACGTCCATCGTCGCCTTATCACTCTCGAGCGTGACGAGCGGGTCCTCGGCGCTCACTTGATCGCCGACGGCGACCAGCAGTTCGATTACGGGGACGTCATTGAAGTCGCCGATGTCAGGGACGCGAACTTCCATCAGAGCAGGGCGCGGCGGAGGTCCGACAGGATCTTCGCGAGGTGGACGACGAAGCGGGCGGCGAGCGCGCCGTCGATCACGCGATGGTCGTAGGACAGCGACAGCGGCACCATCAGCCGCGGGACGAACTCGGACCGGTTCCAGACCGGCTTCATCGCCGAGCGCGTGACGCCAAGGATCGCCACCTCCGGCGCGTTGATGATCGGCGTGAACGAGGTACCGCCGATGCCGCCGAGTGAGGAGATCGTGAACGTGCCGCCGTTCATCTCGGCCGGCCCAAGCTTGCCCTCGCGTGCCTTGCCGGCGAGCGTCCCGAGCTCCGCGGCGATCTCAAGCAGGCCCTTCTGGTCCGCGTTCTTGATTACCGGCACGACCAGCCCGCCGGGTGTGTCGGCGGCGAAGCCGATATTCCAGTACTTGCGCAGGACGAGGTCATCGCCGTCTAGTGAGGCGTTGAACTCCGGGAACTCCTTCAGTGCCGCCACGCAAGCGACGATCAGGAACGCGACCATCGTCACCTTCACGTCCTGCTCGCTATTGAGCTGCTTACGCCACGCCTCGAGCTCGGTGATGTCCGCCTCGTCGTTCTGCGTGACGTGCGGGATCATCACCCAGTTGCGCGCCAGGTTGGGCGCCGAGATCTTCTGAATCCGTGAGCGCGGCACCCGCTCAACCGGCCCGAACTTCTCAAAGTCGACCTTCGGCCACGGCGCGATCCCGGGCAGCGCTACGCCTCCGGCCGGCGCCCCAGAGTCCGCCGCCTCGGTAGTCCGCCCGCCACGCACGTCCTCAGCAGTGATCCGGCCCTTCCGTCCCGTCCCGCTAACGATGTGAAGATCGACCCCCAACTCGCGGGCGAGTCGCCTGATCGATGGGCTTGCGTAGACCGGAGAGTCACCATTGCCTGAACTGTTTGAGGGCGAAGGTGATTCCCCGACTCCATCGCGCGCTGGTGCTGCAGCGGGCACTGGCTCCTGTTTCGGCGCCGCGCGCGATGGAGGCGTTGAATCATCATCGCCCTCCAACTCGACAATTGGGGTGCCCTCGGATACCCGGTCGCCGACTTTCACGAGCACCTTGGCGACGGTGCCCGCGGACGGGGACGGAACATCCATCGTCGCCTTGTCGGATTCGAGCGTGACGAGCGGATCTTCGGCGCTGACTGCGTCGCCGGGCGCGACCAGGATCTCGATCACCGGTACGTCGTCGAAGTCGCCGATATCCGGGACGGTGACGGCGCTCATACGGTCGTCGGCATCGGCGCCGCGGGGTCGATCTCGTACTTGGCGAGGGCGTCGGCGACGAGCTGGCGCTCGATCACGCCGTCATCGGCGAGCGCGCTCAGCGCCGCCAGCGCGACGTGGTGGCGGTCGACCTCAAAGAACTTGCGCAGCGCCTTGCGGTAGTCGCTGCGGCCGAAGCCGTCGGTGCCGAGCGTGCGGTAGGTGCGCGGCACCCAGGCGCGGATCTGGTCGGGCAGGCTGCGGATGTAGTCGGTCGCGGCGACGACCGGACCGGCGTGGGGGGCGAGGACGTCAGTCACATGGGCGCTGCGGCGGTCCTCGAGCGGGTGCAGCATGTTCCAGCGGTCGACCTCAACGCCATCACGGCGCAGTTCGGTGAACGAGGTGACGCTCCAGACATCGGCCAGAACACCAAAGTCGGCCTCGAGCAAATCGGCGGCGGCGAGTACCTCACGCAGGATCGTCCCTGAGCCGAGCAGTTGGACGCGCGGCTTCTTCGACTTCGGCGCGCCGGCGTCACGGACCTGGTGGATCCCGCGCAGGATCCCCTCCTCGGCGCCCGCTGGCAGTGCCGGTTGTACGTAGTTCTCGTTCATCAGCGTCAGGTAGTAGAAAACATCCTCCTGCTCCTGCACCATCCGCCGCAGACCCTCGCGGATGATCACCGCAACCTCGTAGGCGTAGGCGGGGTCGTAGGCGCGGCAGTTAGGGACGACCGAGAACAACACGTGGCTATGGCCGTCCTCGTGCTGCAGCCCCTCTCCGTTCAGCGTCGTGCGCCCGGCGGTGCCGCCAAGCATGAAACCGCGGGTGCGGGCGTCAGCCGCCGCCCAGACGAGGTCCCCGACCCGCTGGTAGCCGAACATCGAGTAGTAGATGTAGAACGGGATCGTCTGCTCGCCATGGGTCGAATAGGAGGTCCCGGCGGCGATGAACGACGACATCGAGCCGGCCTCGGTAATCCCTTCCTCAAGGATCTGACCGTGCTCGTCCTCCTTGTAAAACATCATCTGCTCGGAGTCCTGGGGCTGGTAATGCTGGCCGGTGGCGGAGTAGATCCCGACCTGGCGGAACAGCCCTTCCATTCCGAACGTTCGGCTTTCATCCGGCACGATCGGGACGACCCGCCCGCCGTGCTCCTTGTCGCGCAGCAGCGCTGCGAGGATCCGCACGAACGCCATCGTCGTTGAGATCTCGCGGTCTCCGGAGCCGTCGAGCTGGGACTGGAACAGATCAAGCGGCGGCGCCGGGATCGGCTCGGCGCTGCGCCGGCGGGCCGGCAGCGGACCACCGAGGGCGGCGCGGCGCTCACGCATGTACTGCATCTCCGGCGCGTCCTCAGCGGGCTTGTAGAACTCGGCGTTGCGAACCTGCTCGTCGGTCAGCGGGATCTCAAAGCGGTCCCGGAACGCCAGCAGCGATGCCTCGTTCATCTTCTTCGCCTGGTGGCTGATCATCTGGCCCTCGCCGGAGGTACCCATCCCGTAACCCTTGACCGTTTTCGCCAGGATCACGGTCGGGCGGCCGACTTCGGCGACCGCGCTGGCGTAGGCCGAGTAGACCTTCTGCTGGTCGTGGCCGCCGCGGTTCAGACGGAAGATCTCCTCGTCGGAGAGGTGCGCGACGCGCTCGAGCAGCACCGGATCCTTGGCGAAGAAGTTCTCGCGGACGTAACCGCCGTCACGGGATTTGTAGGTCTGGTACTCGCCGTCGACCGTCTCGGTCATCACGTGCACCAGGCGCCCGTCGGTGTCCTCCGCAAGCAGCGGATCCCAGAGATTCCCCCAGATCACCTTAATCACGTTCCACCCGGCGCCGCGGAAGTCGGACTCGAGCTCCTGGATGATCTTGCCGTTGCCGCGGACGGGGCCGTCAAGGCGCTGCAGGTTGCAGTTGACGACCCAGATCAGGTTGTCGAGCTGCTCGCGGCCGGCCAGTCCGATCGCACCCATCGAGTCGGGCTCGTCAATTTCGCCGTCGCCGATGAAGGTCCACACCTTGCGCCCCTCGGTCTGCGCGATTGAGCGTGCCTGCAGGTACTTCATGAACCGGGCCTGGTAGATCGACTGGATCGGTCCGAGCCCGAGCGACACCGTCGGGAACTGCCAGAAGTCGGGCATCAGCCAGGGGTGGGGATAGGAGGAAAGCCCGTTGCCACCGGTCTCCTGGCGGAAGTTGAGCAGTTGCTCCTCACTCAGCCGTCCCTCAAGGAAGGCGCGCGCATAGTTGCCGGGCGAGCTGTGCCCCTGGAAGTAGACGAGGTCACCGCCGTGATCCGGCGAGGCGGCATGCCAGAAGTGGTTGTAACCGACCTCGTAGAGCATCGCCATCGAGGCGTAGCTGGCGATGTGGCCGCCAAGTTCAGAGCTGACCTTGTTGGCCCGCACGACCATCGCCATCGCGTTCCAGCGGATGATCGAACGCAGCTTCCACTCGAGGTGAGGGTCACCCGGCAGCGGCACGTCCTGATCCGCTCCGATCGTGTTGATGTAGGGCGTGTTGAGCGTCGCGATCGGCCCGGAGCCGGCGTGCTGCGCGCGCTCGACGACGCGGGTCAGCAGGTGCCGCGCGCGCCCAAGCCCATCGTGCTCGACGACCGCATCCAACGCCTCAAGCCACTCACCCGTCTCGACCGGGTCGATCTCCACTGACGCTCCGTTGAGACTGCCGTTTTGAGTGGGCTCATTCATGCCGGTGTGAGGGGAATCGTGATCGCGGTCCGACGGCCGACTATACATTCCGTTCAGTCAATGCTTCGACGAGTGAGGGGTCAATTGCCAGATGGGTTTGCGGGAAACAACTGAGCCGTTAGGGCCGCCGTGGGCGGCGCCGATGCAGGGCACGCTTGACACCTACGTGGTCGAGTCCGAGGCACTGGCCGGCAACCCGCTGGGCGATCCAGCGCGGCGCCCGTTGTACGTCTACCGCGCGCCCGGAATCCTCACCGCGAGCGAGACCGACGCGCCGGCGATCTACGATGTCCCGGCCGTATTTGTCCTGCAGGCATACGGCGGTCAGCTCGACAAGTGGCTTGCCCGGCAGTCTTTTGAGCCGACCTTCATCGAGCGGCTCGACGCGATGTTCGCCTCGGCCGACACACCGCCTGCGGTCGTCGTCCTCGTCGACAACTGGACTCGTTACGGCGGCGCCCAATGGATCAACTCAGGCGGCACCGGTCGCTACCAGGATTACCTCGCCGACGAGGTCGTCGCGTTCGTCGACGAGCGCTATCCGACCGCAAAAAGTCCGTCCAAACGGGGGGTCACCGGACACTCCTCGGGTGGCTACGGCGCGCTGCGGGCGTGCATGGATCGCCCGGACGTGTTCGCCGGCGGGCTCGTAGCCCACGCGCCCGACTCGCTGTTTGAGGTCTGTTACCAGCCGGACTTCCCGGACGTCGCCCGGCTGCTGCGGGAGCGCTACGACGGCGATCCACGCAAGCTCCTCGGGGCGTTCGGTGAGCGCGAGCGCTTCGACCACGCCGACTACGGAATGGCGCTTGAGCTGATCGCCTGCCAGGCCGCCTACGCGCCGGACCAGCGGCTCCCGTTCAACCTCAGCACCGGTGAGACGATCGATGAGGTGTGGCAGGAGTGGCTCGCTCACGACCCGGTGCGGATGGTGTCCGAGCACGCGCAGGCGCTGCAGAACCTACGCCACATCCGGCTTGAGGCGGGACGCCATGACGAGGCCAATCTTGACCTCGGGGCCCGCGCTCTGTCATCGGAGATGACCGTCGCGGGGATCGACCACCAGTTCGAACTGTTCGACGGCGGGCACAGCGGGATCTCACACCGTTTCGCCCCCGCGATCGGTGAGCTGGTTCACGCGCTCGCCTCCTGACCCGTACACCGGCCGAACATGAAAGACTGCCGCCCATGACCACCACTGCCGATCTTGACCTCGCCTTCGCCGGACCAGTCGCCCAAGCCCAGCTGATCCGTGAGGGCCAGCTGAAACCGCGTGAGCTGGTTGAGCTCTACCTGCGCCGGATCGAGGAGATCAACCCACGGTTGAACGCCTACCGCGTCGTGCTCGGCGAGGAGGCCCTGGCCGCGGCCGACGCCGTCGACACAAGCAACGGCGGTCCACTCGCCGGCATCCCGATCGCGATCAAGGACGACATGGCGCTGGCCGGTCAGGCAACCACTTTCGGCTCAAAGTCGCCGCAACCAGTGCAGGTCGCTGACTGTGCCGCTGTCGCCGCGTTGCGCGGCGCCGGCGCGATCCCGATCGGCGTCACCAACGTGCCCGAGCTGATGGCGTGGCCATGGACCGCGACCGAGGCCAACGGCGTCACACGCAACCCGTGGAACGTCGACCGCACGCCGGGCGGCTCCTCCGGCGGTTCGGCCTCGGCGGTCGCCGCCGGGCTCGCCTCGGCCGGCACCGCGACCGACGGCGGCGGCTCGATCCGGATCCCGGCGGCTTGTTGTGGCCTTGTCGGGATGAAACCGACCCGGGCGCTGGTCTCGACCGCCCCGCTCGCCCAGATGCACCTCGGCCTGACCGTGATCGGCGCCGTCGCTCGGACCGTCGCCGATAGCGCACTGATGCTCGATGCCTTCACCGGCAGCTCGGTCTACAGCGCCGCCGCCGCGAACGAACCCGGTCAGTTGAAGGTCGCGCTCTCACGCAAGCTCCCGCCGGGGTTCATGGCGCTGATCTCCAAGGACCAGAAGTTGGCGTTCGAGCGCACCGGGCGCCTGCTCGAGGAGCTTGGCCATCAGGTCTCCGAGCGCAGCCCCAGCTACGGCGCGATGAGCCTCGATTTCACGCCAACGTTCTTCCGCGGCACCGCCGATCTGTTCGACCAGCTCGCGGATCCGTCGCTGACCTCGAAGCAGACGCAGAAGCTCGCCGGCATCGCTAGGAAGCTCGTCAGCGACAAGCGCCGCGGCGCGATTCTCGCCCGCCGTCCGAAGACGACCGCGCGGATCCTGAAGCTCTGGGACGAGGTCGACGTCGTGCTGATGCCGGTGCTGTCAAGCACCGCGATAGCCGCCGATCAGCCGACCAAAAGGCATCCGCTGCTGGCGCTCGACCGCGCGGCGCGGTTCATGCCGTGGAACCCAATGGCGAACATGACCGGCCAGCCGGCGATCGCGATCCCGGCCGGAATCGGCAGTGACGGCATGCCGCTGTCGGTCCAGCTGGTCGGCAAGCCCGGCTCCGAGGAGCTGCTCTACTCGCTGGCCGGCCAGATCCAGGCAGCCGGCGGCAACTGGGCGCCGATCCGCCCCGAGCTCTAAACCGCTAACGCCTCGGCGGCCGCGCGCCGTTCCGGCACGAGCCCCAGCCGCGTGCGCCGGTCGAGGATGTCCTCGACGCTCAGCGCACCCTCGCGTTGGATCGCCACCTCAAACTGCACCCGCAGCACCTCTGAGCCCTCGATCACGGGTTCAAGCAGGTCCGGGTGCTCAGCGGCGATCTCGGCCGCCTCTGAGCCGTATTGACGCACGAGCACCGCCGGAACGCTCTCGTCCGGCGCCGGGCTAGCTGGCCCGGCGCCGACCATCTTCGTCTGCCTTGTGACGCACGGTCCGGCGCTCAGATCGTGGCTCTTGGCGACGAGCAGGTCGACGGCGTCCTGCGCCATCCGGCGATAGGTCGTCAACTTGCCGCCGACGACCGTGATCGCACCGGTTGATCGATCCTCGAGCACGGCGTGGCGGCGGGAGATGTCGGCGCTGCTGTCGGCACCCGAGCGCAGCAACGGACGCAGCCCGGCGAAGCGGCCGACGACATCGGTGCGCGTCAGCGGCGTTTCCAGCACCCGTGAGACGGCGTCCAGCAGGTACGTCTCGTCGTCGGCGGGAACGGTTGGCTCGTCCTCGATTGGACCGTTCACCGGCGTGTCGGTCAGCCCAACCAAGAGGAGGTTGTCGGGGCGCGGGATCACGAACACGACGCGGCCGAGTACGCCCGGCAGCATGATGTTCGTCATCGCGCGGGGGTTGCCAAGGCGCGCTGCGTCGATCAACAGGTGCGAGCCCTGGCTGGGCTGAAGTTCGATTCCCTCAACCAGCTCGCCTGCCCAGACACCTGTCGCGTTGATCACGTGCCGGGCGTGGATCTCGTGCTCGAGGCCAGTCAGCGCGTCTTCGACATGCACTGCGCCGCGCTCGATTGAGCGCACCCCGCAGCGGGTGATGATCTTCGCGCCGTAGCTGGCCGCGGTCCGCGCGATGGCGGTAACCAGCCGGGCGTCGTCCTCGAGTTGGCCATCCCAGGACAGCAGGGCCCGCCGCAGGCCCGTGGGGTTCAGCCCGGGCGCCCACAACCGCGTTTCGGCGGCCCCGATCCGGCGGGTAGACGGCAGCCGCGCGCTGGGCGTGCCGACCGCCGCGCGCATCTTGTCGCCCATCCGGAAGCCGACCTCGGTCAGCGTCGCGATCTTCTCCTCGCTGCGGGCGTAGACCGGGGTGACGATCGGCATCGCCCGCACCAGGTGCGGCGCGGTCACCGTCGCCAGCAGATGGCGCTCGCTGGCGGATTCCCAGGCGACGCCGAGCTGGCCCTTCGCCAGATAGCGGATTCCGCCATGGGCGAGCTTCGAGCTGAAGCGGCTGGTGCCGGAGGCCAGATCGTGGCGCTCAACCAGCGCCACGGACAGTCCGCGGGTGGCGGCGTCAAGCGCTGCGCCGGCGCCGGTCACGCCGCCGCCGATCACCAGGACATCGACCGTCTCGCCATCGGTCAACGCCTCGAGTTCGGCGCTGCGGCGGGCGGCGTTGAGGAACGTCGGGGGGCCGCTCGGTGCAAGCGCCGTTGTGCCGCGCCGGCTCACAGGAGCACACCCGGGTTCATGATTCCGGCCGGATCGAGCTCACGCTTGACCGCCCGCAGCGCGGCGATCCCGACCTCGCCGATCTGCTGCTCGTACCAGGCCTTGTGATCGACGCCGATCCCGTGGTGGTGGGTGATCGAGCCGCCAGCCGCGAGGATCGCGTCATTGGCGGCGGTCTTCGCCTTCTGCCACTGGGCAAGCGGATCATCGGCCTGGGCGCAGGCGACGGTGAAGTACAGCGACGCCCCCGAGCGGTAGACGTGGGAGACGTGACAGAGCACGAGTGGGGGAGTGCCTTGCGCACCAAGCGCTTCGACCAGCGCGTCACGCACACCTTCGTACAGCGCCGGGATCCCCGACCAGAACGTTGTCGTCTCGAGCGTCTCGACAAGCGCACCCGCGTCAAGCAGCGCGTCGCGCAGGTACGGCGCCGAGTAACGGCCGGTTTCCCAGGCGGGGCCGGCCTCGGGCTCGTGTACGCCGCCGAGAGCCTTGAGGACCTCCGATGCCGCGGCGTGGCGGGCCGTGACGTTTTCCTCGGTGCCCTCGTAGCCGACGATCGACAGGCACCCGCCGGCGGCACCCTCGCCGCCGATCGCATCCGGGCGGGCGAGGTTCAGTGCTGACTCGACCTCATCGGAGAGCCGCAACACCGTAGGTACCGGACCGTCCTGGATCAGGGTTCTTAGCGCCGTTGACCCTTCGTCGAAGGATTCGAAGCGCCAGCCCTCGTAGACCTTTACGGCCGGGGTCGGCGCGACCTCGACCGTCACGGCGGTGATCACACCGAACGCGCCTTCGCTGCCGAGGAACAGCTGGCGCAGGTCAGGGCCGGCGGCCGACTTCGGCGCCGTTCCCAGGGTGACCGTGCCGCTCGGCGTGGCGATCCGCAGACCGACGACGCGCTCGTCAAAGCGGCCGTAACCAGCCGATGCCTGACCGCTTGAGCGCGCTGCGGCGAAGCCGCCGATCGTCGCGTACTCAAACGACTGCGGGAAGTGGCCGAGCGTGTAGCCGCGGTCCTGGAGCAGTGCCTCGGCCTCGGGGCCGCGCAGACCTGGTTCAAGCGTGGCGGTACGGGAGATGGCGTCAAGCGAGACCAGTTGATCGAGCCGCCGCAGGTCAAGCGCGATCACGCCGGTGAACGCGCCGCGCTCCGGGGTCAGGCCGCCGACGACCGAGGTGCCGCCGCCAAACGGCACGACCGCGATGCGCTCCTGCGTGCAGGCGGCCAGCACGGCCGCGACCTCGTCATGGGAGCCGGGGACGACGACCGCATCGGGTGCGTCGGTCGTGTCGCCGACGCGGAGCTTCAGCAGGTCCGGGGTCGATTTGCCCCGCAGGTGACGGACGCGGGCTTCGTCATCGACGAGCACGTGTGCCTCGCCGGCTGCCGCCCGCAGCGAGTCGAGGGCGGTGGCGGAAAGGGTCGCGGGGGTCAGGACCAGCGCGTCAAGCGCCGGCGCGGCCTGGCCCGGATGCTTGATCTGCAGTGCGCCTTGAACCAGCGTCAGCAGCTCCGGTGACAATGCGGTCTTGTGGTCAGGATCGCCCCAACCCGACCAAGAGATCTCGTTAGCGTTACGATGTGACATATGGCGACAGAGCGTAACATGCTGAGTGTGGGAGTGCAAGAGACCGGTGAGGAGCCCGATCCGGTGCTCGATGCCGCCCGCGCAACGGTCCTTGACTTCGGGGTCAGCCGCGCGACCTTGACCGAGGTCGCCAAGCGGGCGGGCGTCAGCCGGATGACGGTGTATCGCCGCTTTCAGGACGCGCCGACGCTGCTGCGGGCACTGATGACGCGTGAGTTCGGCGCGGTGCTGATCGCAGCGCAGGCCGACGCCGACGACGTTGAGGACCCGCTTGAGCGCGTTGTCGTGACCGTGACCAGCGGTGTCAGGCGGTTGCTCGCTCAGCCGCTACTGCTGCGGCTGCTCGAGATCGAACCGGAACTACTGCTGCCGTATTTGGTCGAGCGCCTGGGGGAGTTCCAGAAGGCGCTGCGGGCCGGTCTGACCGCGATGATCGCTGAGGCGCAGGCGTCGGGCGTGGTGCGGCGCGGCGATCCGGCCGAGCTGGCGGCAACGGTTGAGCTGATCTGCCGCGGGCCGGTACTTGCCGCCAGAACGATGAACGCCGACGAACGCGAGGCGATCGTCGGCGAGCTTCGCCAGATTCTGGTCGGTTATCTGAGCTGACCGTGCATCAAACGGGTCCTCACAGGACCCTTTTGATGCACGTTGTCGTGCTATCGGGGGCGTCGGTTTGAGGACGGGCCGCCGCTGCGCGGTCCACTGGAGCCGCCACGGTAGCCGGTGCCGCCGCCCTGTCGGGGGCCGCTGCCCTGCCGGGAGCCGCCACTTTGACGGGAGCCGCCACCCTGGCGTCCGCCGCCGGCACCGCTGCGGGGGCCCTTGTAGCCGCCGCCCTGTCGCGCGCCTCCACCGGAACGCTGACCACCTTGATGGCCGCCTCCGGTTGAAACGGGCAGGCCATGCTCAATCCCGAGCTCGCTGACCATCTGCGCGACCTCGCGCCGCTGATCGGGCGCAACCAAAGTGATCCCGATCCCGGTGGCGCCGGCGCGGCCGGTGCGGCCGATCCGGTGGACGTAGGTCTCGGAGTCAGCCGGCGGATCGAAGTTGATCACATGGCTGATCCGGTCCACGTCGATCCCGCGGGCGGCCACATCGGTCGCAACCAGCGTGTCGACGCGGAACGCCTCGAAGTCGGCAAGCGCCCGCTCACGCTGACGCTGGGTCTTATCGCCGTGCATCGCAGCCGCGACGATCCCATGAGCGTGGAGTCGTTTGGTCAATCGATCGGCGCCGTGCTTGGTGCGAACGAACACCAGCGTCAGCCCGTCGCCGTGCTTCAGCTGCTCGACGAGCGCCTCAACGCGATGCTCGTGCTCAACCTGCACAAACCGATGCTCGACATCAAGCGACGCGCGGCGATCGGTCGGGCCGTGCTCATGCAGCACCGGGTCACGCGTGTATTCGCGGGCCGCCTTGCCGGCCGCGCCCTCGAGCGTGGCGGAGGTGAACAGCGTCTGGCGATCCGGCGGGCACATTGCGACGATCCGGTCGACAGCCGGACGAAAGCCCATGTCCAGCATCCGGTCGGCTTCATCGAGCACAAGGATCTTCACGTTCCTCAAGCTGAACGCGCCACGGTCAAGCTGGTCCTCGAGACGACCGGGTGTGGCGACAACGATGTGTGCGCGGGCCGCGTCCTGGCCCTGCTTGAGCAGGCCCACGCCGCCGTAGACGGCGGTGATCCGCAGCGCTCGCGCATGCGCGATCGGACGGATCTCCTCAACGATCTGGGTGGCGAGCTCGCGCGTCGGCGCAAGGATCAGCGCAGCCGGGCGCGTGGCCTCGGCGGCGATCTTCTCGACGATCGGAATTCCGAACGCCAAGGTCTTGCCCGATCCAGTGGGGGAGCGGGCGAGCAGGTCACGGCCGGCGAGCACGTCGGCGATCACCTGGTTCTGAATTGCGAACGGCGCCGTCATGCCCCGTTTGGCTAGGGCGTCGATGACCGCACTTGAGCAGCCGAGGTCGGCAAAGGACTTGGTTTCTGACATAGGTCTCCTGCGGCGTGAACAGCCGCGAACGATTCGGGAGGCGATGGCTAACCCGAACCGCGAATGCGCGGGACCTGTGAGCAAATGCCTCACGGCCAGCGGATGCCGACCGTCTCCCCTAACTTAGCAGGGGAAAAGCGCTGCACTGTGGGCTGCGACACAGCGCCCACCGCATCCAACAGAGCGCAACGATGGCCCTGGCAAGATTCGAACTTGCGTCACGCCGGTTATGAGCCGGGTGCTCTTACCGCTGAGCTACAGGGCCGCGGGATCGGAGATATCCCGCGCAGAAGTTACCGCCTGTCGCGGGTGCCTCCGCCGGGGTGAGCCGGTAATATCGGCGCCGATGTTGGAGATCGCATCGGGAATCCTCTCGCTCGGCAAGTCGCCGAGCGCGTTCGGCCAGACCCTCGCGCTGCTGATCACGTTCCTCGGGATCGGCGTGATTGTCAACGGTCTGATCGTCTACGTCGTCGCGCAGGTGTTCCTCGAGCGGCGCCAGAATCAGGCTCGCATCGCCGAGTACGACGCCGCGCACAAGCCCTAGCGCAGGCTTTTCTTTAGAGAACCGGCGGCTCGTAAGAAGGAACGCCACTAGGCCGCGTCGAAACTGACGCTGCCAATGAAGAGCTCATCTAGTACCACTGCGGCGCCTGAGGCGCCCCACGGCCATCAGGCCCTCTCCGCGTACATCCGCGCCCGGTTCGACGAGTTCTCTCGGAGCCAGAAGGACGTCGCCCAGTACATCGTCGACCACCTTGACGAGGCTGCGTTCCAGACCGCCGAGGAGCTGGCCCGTCGCGCCAGCACTTCCTCAAGCACCGTTGTGCGCTTCTCCCAAGCGCTCGGCTTTGAAGGCTTCCCGGAGCTACAGCAGGCGGCGCGCGATGAGTACCGCCGCCGCCCGCCGAGCGATGGGATGGCGATCTCCGGTAACGCGCCGCTGTTTTCACTCGATCACACCGAGTTTGAGTCAGCGCTCGCCGCCGACCACGTCAACGTCGAGGACACCGCGCACAAGCTCTCGCGCTCCGACGTTGAGGCGGCGATCGACCTGATCGTGTCCGCCGAGAAGGTGCTGATTGCCGGCACCGACCAGATGGCGTTCTTCGCCTCTTACCTCCGTCACCTGCTGATGCTGCTTGACGTGCGCGCCGAGGTCGTCGCCAGCCCGTCACAGGAAGCGCTTGGCCGACTTGCCCGGATCGACGAGAACACGCTGGTGATCGGCCTCTCCGCCGGCCGCCCGCACCCGCTGATCACGCGCACGATGAAGCTCGCCCGTCACCGTGGCGCGAAGACGATGGCGATCACCGACGCGACCCTGTCGGAAGTCGCCAAGCTCGCGCGGATCCGCCTGTACTACTCGTCGAACACGCCGGCATTCGTCCGCTCGCACACCGCGCTGCTGTCGATCATCCAGGCACTCGCCTACGGCGTCTACAGCCGTGACGCGCAGCAGTACGACGTGCGGATCAAAGCGTTTCGCCTGAAATAGTTCAGCGCGGCGCCACGTACAGCGACTGCAGCGAGCGCCCAACGCGCCCCTGCTCGTCATACAGCACGGCCTGCGATAACCCAACGCCGCTTGGCTCGACCCGCATGTTGGCGTCAAGGCAGACCCATTCACCGATCGGCTCACGCTCGACGTAGATCGTCAGATCCGGGTTGATGAACAGGTACTCGGTCCACGGCAGCTCGGTCGCGATCCCGTTGGGAAAGTCGGACGCGGCGGCCAGCCGCTGGAGCGGTGAGGGCGTCTCGTCGCCGAACACAGGCAGCTTCAGGCGGAACCAGGCTGTCGCCGCGCCCAGCTCAAAGAAGCCGCCCTTGACGAAGCGGATCTCCATCCCGTCGCCCGGGAAAATTGTCAACCCGCGAGCAAAGTCGCCGAACTCCATCGGCTCCGCGCTACGCCACGTCGCGGGCGGCACCTGCACCGCTCCGGACTCGACGCCGGCACGGGCGACCCGCAGCGCCCTGGCACGCACAACCTCGGTTCCGTCCGGCGTGTAGATCGAGCCTTCAAGTAACTGCACCCGCTTGCCAGGACGCACGACCGACACCGACACCGACAGCGGACCGAGCGGCACCGGCTTCAGCAACTCGTAGGTCACGCGCGCCGTCGCCAACGCCGGATCCGGCTCGCAGTTCTCAAACGCCCGCATCAGCAGCGCGGCGGGCGCGCCGCCGTGCTGGGCGTCCGGTGACCACGGTCCGCGGCAGTACTCAGTCGCGAAAAGCGTCCCGTCCCGGTCCTCATACAGCGAGCTCAAGGCGGCACACACTATCCTCGGAGCATGTCGACCAACGGCCACACCCCGCGCGACGAGGCGACATTCACGGTCAAATCAGGATTGGCCGAGATGCTCAAGGGCGGCGTGATCATGGACGTCGTCACCGCTGAGGAGGCGAAGATCGCCGAGGACGCCGGTGCCTGCGCGGTGATGGCGCTTGAGCGCGTCCCGGCCGACATCCGCCGTGACGGCGGCGTCGCTCGGATGTCCGATCCCGAGATGATCAAGGGGATCCAGGAAGCCGTGACAATCCCGGTGATGGCGAAGGCCAGAATCGGGCACTTCGCCGAGGCGCAGGTGCTTGAAGCGCTGGAGGTCGACTACATCGACGAGTCCGAAGTGCTGACCCCCGCCGATGAGTCCAACCACATCGACAAGTGGCCGTTCAAGGTCCCGTTCGTGTGCGGCGCAACCAACCTCGGCGAGGCGCTTCGGCGGATCGGCGAGGGTGCCGCGATGATCCGCTCCAAGGGCGAGGCGGGCACCGGTGACATCGTCAACGCCGTCACCCATCTGCGCACGATCACCGGCGAGATCCGCCGCCTGACGACGCTTGACAATGCCGAGCTGGCGACCGCGGCAAAGGAGCTTCAGGCACCGCTGGCGCTGGTCCGTGAAGTCGCGGCGAACGGCCGTCTGCCGGTCGTGATGTTCTGCGCCGGCGGAATCGCGACGCCGGCCGATGCCAGCCTGGTGATGCAGCTTGGCGCAGAAGGCGTGTTCGTCGGCTCCGGCATCTTCAAGTCCGAGGATCCGGCGCAGCGTGCCCGCGCGATCGTTGAGGCGACCACCCACTTCGCCGACCCCGCAAGGGTTGCCGCCGCCTCAACCGGCCTCGGCCAGGCGATGGTCAGCATCGAGAGCAAGAAGCTCAGCTCCGAGCAGTTGCTCTCACCGCGCGGCTGGTGAGCACACAAACCGTCGGAATCCTCGCGCTGCAGGGCGACTTCGAAGCCCACGCGCGGATGTTGGACTCGCTTGGCGCTACGTCGCGACTGGTGCGAGTCCCAGCCGACCTCGGCGGACTCGACGCGCTGGTGCTGCCGGGTGGCGAGTCAACGACGATGACGCTCGGGATCGAGCGCGAGCGACTGGCGGAGCCGCTGCGCGCGTTTGCCGCCACCGGCAAGCCGATCCTGGGGACCTGCGCCGGCATGATCATGCTCGACCGGGGCCACCTCGGAATCCTTGACATCGTCGCCGAGCGCAACGCGTTCGGCCGCCAATTGCACTCGTTTGAAGCTGATCTGGAGGTCGGCGGGCTTGCTGGCCCGCCGGTTCACGCCGTGTTCATCCGCGCGCCGCTCGTGGCTGAGCACGGGCCGGAGGTTGAGGTCCTTGCCGCCGTCGACGGCGACCCGGTCGCAGTCCGCCAAGGCGCGATCGTCGCGCTGTCGTTTCACCCCGAGCTGTACGGCGAGACCCGCTTTCACCAACAGTTGCTGGATCAGACCGGCGTCGAGCGGGCGTAGTCGCTCAGCTCGCGCTCAAACGCGTCCCAGTCGAACTGCGGTCCGTCCGGTTCCGGCGGCTCTTCTGATGAGTCGTTCACGCTGGCATCTGATCCCCGTGAGAGCCAGACGGTCAGTGAGCAGATCACGACGCCGCTGGCGTAGCTGATCGCGGCAAGCGTCGGCCGGAACGTCATGCTGGCGCTGATCCCGACGAGGTAGGTCGCGAGCCCGACACTCATCAGCCGCAGGACCAGCGCGCGATCCACCAGGCGGCGCGGCGGTCTCAGCCGCAGGCTGACCACCATCACGCTGAGCAGAGCGAGCGTGATCAGCAGCTTCCCGGCAAGCGAGAGCGTGAGCATGGCCTATGCCGATCGTAACTCCCGGTTCAAATCGCCAGGCCGTGGCGCATCGTGTTCTCGCTGTAGGCGCGCGGCTCGACGAACTGCAGCAGGTAGTCAGGCCCACCGGCCTTCGCGCCCGTGCCGGAAAGGCGGTTGCCCCCGAATGGGTGACGTCCGACGACCGCACCGGTGATCATCCGGTTGACGTAGAAGTTGCCGACCGGTGTACGCGCCCGCACCGCCGCGACCGTCTGCGGGTTGCGGCTGAACAGGCCGCCGGTCAAGGCGACCGGCAGTTCGTCAATCCGCGCGCACGCGGCGTCGACGCTCGCGACCGTCTCGACGCACAGCAGCGGCCCGAACAGCTCGCGAGTCAACAGGTCGCAGTCGCTGCGTAGCGCGGACACCAGCGTCGGCGCGACGAAATACCCCTCAGACGGCAACGCCGACTCAGCGATCACGACCGTACCTTCACGCCGCGCCTGCTCACCGGCGGCCCGCAGCCGCGCCTGGGCGTCGGCTTCGATCAGCGCCGGCACCTGCGTCGTCAGATCCTCCGCACGCCCAACGGTCAGCACTGACACCGCGCCACGCAGCCGCTCGGTCAGCGGCAGCGCGACAGCCTCCTCGACCAGCACGCGGCCGGCGGCCGAACATTTCTGGCCGGCGTAGGCGAACGCCGAGCCGACGATCGCCGGGACCGCCTCGTCAAGGTCGGCGTCGGCGGCGACGATCACGCAGTTCTTGCCGCCGAGCTCGGCGACAACACGCTTGATGTGGTTCTGGCCTGATCGTGTTTCAGCGGCCGAGCGGACGATCTCAAGGCCAACGGCCTGCGAGCCGGTGAAGGCGATCGTCCGCACGTCCGGATGCGCAACCAGCGTCGAGCCCACCTCACCGGCTCCGGGCAGCAGCGAGATCACGCCCGGCGGCACGCCGCCGGCGAGCAGTGCGTCGACCAGCGCTAGGGCGCAGGCCGGCGACTGTTCGGCCGGCTTCAGCACGACCGGGTTGCCGGTGACGATCGCGGCAGCACTCATCCCGCAGGCGATCGCCAGTGGGAAGTTCCATGGCGCGATCACGGCTGTCACGCCACGGGCGACGTAGTGCAACTCGTTGCGCTCGCCGGGGATGTCCTCAAGCGGCCTCGGCTCCGCCAGCAGTACCGCTGCGTGGGCGTAGTACTCCAAGAAGTCGATCGCCTCACAGACGTCGGCGTCGGCTTCGGCCCACGGCTTGCCGCTCTCTCTTAAGATCAGCGCGGCGAGCTCAAGTCGGCGGCCACGCATCCAGGCCGCGGTTCCGCGCAATGCTGCGGCGCGTTCGTCGGCGCTGCGGCGTGCCCAGTCGCGTCCGGCTTGATCCGCAGCCTTGACAGCGTCATCGACCTGATTGGCGGTGGCCGTAGCGGCTTGGGCGATGATCCGGGTCGGTAAGCCCGGATCGATCGACGCAAACGTCTCGCCGATCGGTTGACGCTCGCCGCCGAGGATCACCGGAACCGCGATCGGCAGTTGCGCGTCGAGCTTCGCCAGGGCGGGGGCGAGCCCGGCGCGGACCGGCGCTCGGCGCAGCTCAAGGACCGGCTGATTGACGAAGCTCACGGCGCCGCCAGCAGTTGTTTCAGCGGCGTGCCGCTCGCCTGCGCCTGCAGGAATGACTGCTGGCTTGAGTTCTCCAGCAGGCGCCGGACGAGGTAGGCCATGCCGGCGACCAGCCCGCCGACCGGGCAGTAGGTGCGTACGCGGAAGCCGTTCTTTGCCAGCGCGGTCTGCAGCGGATCGCCGAGGCCGCGCAGCACCTGCAACTCGAGGTCCTGATCGGGTGCGCCCAGCGCGCGGGTGGCAGCGATTGCGAAAGCGACCGAGCGGAGGTTGTGGGAGGCGATCGCGACCCGGACTGCCGGGCGGGCCTGCAGCAGGCGCAGCGTCAGTGCCTCGAAGTTGCGGTCGGTCGCCGCCTTGTCGTCAAACACCGGCGCCTGCCATCCCTGCTGGCGGGCGTGGACGAGCTCGTGGTCCCAGTAGGCGCCCTTGACCAGGCGAACCGTCAGCGGCACTGCACGTGGGTTGGCCTGTGCGAAGGCGAGGATCTGGTCGAGCACATCACCGCTGTCGGTCAGGTAGGCCTGGAGGACGACGCCGGCGGACGGTCCGTCCTTGAACTCGGGGTCGGCGAGCAGCCCAAGTGCGGCATCGAACACCGCCTCACGCGAGTCAAGCGATTCGGTGTCGATATGCAGGTGCGCGCCGAGGCGTTTCGCCGTGGCCAGGATCGGCCGAAGGCGCATGATCACGTCAGCAACGCCCGCCTCGGGGGCTTCCGGGCGCATCAGCGGGGTCAGCGCCGAGAGCTTCACCGACAGGTTGGCGCGGGGGAGGGTTCCGAGGCTGTCGGCCTCGAGGGTTGGGCGAGGTGGCAGGCCCGCTGTGTTGGCGGCGAGTTGCTCAAGCGCCTGCAGGCAGCGCGCTGCGTAATCGTCGGCCTCGGCAGCGGTGACCGTCGCTTCGCCGAGCAGGTCGACTGAGTTCGCGACGCCGTGGCGCCAGAGCTCGGCCAGCGGGCTGCTCGCCTGCTCCAGCGTTTCTCCGACGATGAAGCGGTGCGCCATCTGGCGCACGGCGGTTGTCGCGCTCGCTCCCAGCACGCGCTCACCACGGGGAGTGGCGGAGAGCCGGATCGCGGCACGCACGCTACGGGGCGGCGGCTCGACTTCCTCAAGCAGCGCAACCAACTGCTGTGCGCGCTCGGCGTCACTGCGTCCCGCGGGCGCGACGTCGACAAACCGGAACAGCGCAGCCTGTAATTGCGGGTCCTTGGCGACGTAGTTCATCACTGTGTTATCGACGCTCTGACGCGGCGCCTGCCAAGCACGCGGAAGCGACTTGGCGAGCTGGCTGCCGACACTCTGGATCTCGGTCTGCGCGGGGGCTAACACGGCTTCAACCGTATCGCCCGGCGCCGCCGTGCCGGTGGTTATGCTGGCGCCCATGAAAGCTTCCCGGACGTTCCCGCTGGCTTTATCGATCGCCGTGCTGTGCGGGCTTGGGGTTACCGCCTGCGGCTCCTCAAATACCTCGGCTGTCGTGAAGACCGTCACCCGCACGGTCACTACCGGCCCGACTACAACGACCGGGGTGCTCACGACGACCACTAGGACGGCGACCGGGAACATCACGGCCACGCTGACGACAGCTCAGACGGGCACGCCTGCTTGTAACCACGACACGTTGATCCCCAGATACGGGGCCGAGAACGGTGCCGCCGGCACGATCCTGATGAGCTTCTCGTTGCAAAACAACGGCACGGCGGCGTGCCACACCTATGGCTGGCCGGGCTTCCAGTTCACCGGCGCCGGCCAGGCACCGCTACCGACCAAGACGACCTGGCTGACCTCCGGTGACTGGGGCACAATCCACCCCGCCGTGATGACACTTCAGCCCGGTCAATACGCCACCTTCTTCGTGTCGTTCTCGCAGATTGGCGGCTCAGCTGGTGGACCGCCCGACTGCACGGCGACAAACGGCGTTCGGATCATTGCGCCCGATGACACCTTCGAGATGTATGCACTGATTGGTGCGGGCCTCGACGAGTGCAAGGACGTCGACGTGTCGCCGCTGGAGTTCGGGCTGCACACCTCGTTCTAGGAGGTGAGGGACGTGGAGAACCAGAACTGTGGTTTGCCCTCGGGCCTGATCGGCGATCAGCTGACGGCGGCGAAGCGGACGACTTCGCCGCCGTCAAGCTCTTCGGCCTGACCGTCCTGCAGCAGGATGTCGGTGTGCCCAAGCACCTCGGACAGGGTCAGGTAGGTCTGCGTCATCGCGATCGAGCCCCACATCCGGGTGGCGATCTCGTGGCCGGTGAGTGGCCCGTCGCCGAGCATCTTCAGGATCTTGCGGGCCCGGCGCTCGTGTAGATGGAGGCGCTCGGCGATCAGCGAGTGATGGTCGGTGACGGGATCGCCGTGGCCGGGAAGAACGAGGGCCGAGGGGATCTGGTCGGTCGCCTTCATCGAGGCGATGTAGTCGAGCAGCGGTGTCGGTCGTGGGAACTCCTGATCCGGACCAACCAGCGGCCGTGAGATCAGCGGATTGGACGAGATGTGGCCGAGCAGGTGGTCGCCGGCGACGATCTGCTCACGCGCCTCGTCCCAGAGCAGGATGTCAGAGGGGCTGTGACCCGGCCGGTGGCAAATCGTGAAGCTGCGGTCACGCAGCGCCAGGTTGTCCCCGTCGGCCAGCGGCCGTTCGACGGTTCCGCGGGCGCCGAACGAGCGGTAGGCGCCGGCGACCGCACCTAGTGCGGTGATCAGATCGGTCGGCACCCCGTGGCGGCGCATCATCGACTGGGCGTACTCGTCGTCCCGCGTGGCGCTCTCCGAGTAGTTGGCGATCCAGTCGACCAGCGGCGCAAAGGCCGCGACCTGCGCTCCGGAGCGGCGCTGCAGCATCCCGACGAGGCCCATGTGATCGACGTGCTGATGCGTCAGCACGATCAGTTCGATCTCTTCGACCTTGTGCCCGAGCTTCGCCAGCTCCTGCTCAAGCACGTCGAACGCGGTGCCGGAATTGGGCCCGGTGTCGACCAGCGTCAGTGGGTCGTCGTCGATCAGATAGCAGTTGATCCGCCCGACCAGAAACGGAGTCGGGACGGGGATGCAGTGAATCCCTGCCGCCGCGGCCAGCGCCAGCGTTTCAGGTGGCAAGGCGTCGGCGTTACTCACGAGCGGATTAGTCCGAGCACTTCGTCACGCCGCGCTTCCATGTCCTCGTGGGAGATCAGCGACTCAAGGCAGAGTCGCAGCAGCGGTTCCGTGTTCGAGGAGCGGACGTTGAAGTGCCAGTCCGGGTAGTCGATCGAGATCCCGTCAATATGCCGCTGCTGCGAGTCTGCGTAGTCGGCTGCGATCTGCTCCATCTTCGCCTGGGCGTCCGACACCTCCGAGTTGATCTCGCCGGAGATGAAGTACTTGGAGCGGAAGCGGTCGATCATCTCGGCGAGGGTGCTGTCGCTCTGCGAGAGGAGTTCAAGCAGCAGCAGCGCCGGCAACGTGCCGGAGTCGGCGCAATAGAAATCACGGAAGTAGTAATGGCCTGACACCTCGCCACCAAAGATGCCGCCTTCCTCACGCATACGCCGTTTGAAGAAGGCGTGGCCAACGCGGTTGACCAGCGCCGTGCCGCCGGCGGCCTCGACGGTGTCGGGGACGGCGCGGCTGGCGCGTATGTCATAGAGGATCGTCTCGCCGGGGTATTTGCGCAGCAGCGCCTCGGCCAGCAACGCGGTGAGGAAGTCACCGTCGACGAACTCCCCGTTGCCATCGATGAAGAAGCAGCGGTCGGCGTCGCCGTCCCAGGCGATCCCCAGGTCGGCCTGCTTGGCCTTGACCTCGTTGATGATGAACTCGCGGTTCTCCGGCAGCAGCGGGTTGGGCTCGTGGTCGGGGAAGTTGCCGTCAGGCGTGAAATAGCACTCCGTCAGATCAAGCCCGAGCTGACGCAGCAGTGGGCCGACCATCGGGCCGGCCATGCCGTTACCGCCGTCGACGACGACGTTCAGGGGCTTGACCACGCTTGGATCGATGAAGCGCAGCGCGGCGGCCTGGAACTCTTCGTAGATGTCGACGTCCTCAACCGCCCCAGGAGCCGCGGTAGGGGCGCCGAGCCCGTCGCCGAGAACCATGTCACGGATGTCGTTGATCCCTGTCTCACCGGACAGGGCCAGAGCGCCGCGGCCAACGAGCTTGACGCCGGTGTAGGCCTTTGGGTTGTGCGAGGCGGTGCACATCAGGCCGCCGTCAAGCTCACGCGAACCGACGAGGAAATACAGCATCTCGGTGCCGACCTGGCCGGCGTCGACGACCATCGCGCCCTCGGCAACCATGCCGGCGCGGTAACCGGCAGCCATCTCCGGGGCGGTCAGGCGCATGTCGCGTCCGAGGCCGAGGCGCAGCGCGGTTGTCGGCTTGCGCTCGTTGCCGGCGATCACACGTGCGAACGCGCGGCCGATCTGCTCGGCGTTGTCAGCGTTCAGGTCGGGGCCATAGATGCCACGGATGTCGTATGCCTTGAAGACGGTGGCGTCCATCGGCGCCGGATGGTAGCCAGGCTCTCCAGTGTCCCGCCCCGACCCGCAGCTGGGTTACTTCTTGCAGAGGTTCTTCGGCGCTTTCGGAAACCTGAGCCTTGAGACATAGGCGATTCTGGTGAGCGCCGGTGCATACTCGCCTGTCGGAGTACGCAAGCTGTGTATCGACCGGTTCGGGTTCAGCGTGAGATAGCCGGAACTGCCGGAACCGGGCGATAGGAACGCCCCGACCGTCCAGTTGATGTCTCCGTTGCTGCGGGTGTAGTCGAGTCCGGCCGGCGCGGCGGCAGCGGCGTCGTCGACCACGCGGTCGATCGTGCCGAGCGCCGACGGCTCCGAACGCACGCGCGTTCGGACGTAACAACCGCCCGCGAGCGTCTGCTGCCAGTAATAGACCCGGCGACCCAACTGCAGGTAGCCGACGCCGAAGAATTCGTTGAGGCCGATGAGACGCGCAAAGTACGCGTAAGCGTGCTGCCGGCGTGAAAACATCACCTTGGTAAACGTGTACCCATAGTGCTTTCCAGGAGCGGCGTAGATCATCGTGGCGACAAGAGCAGGTGTTGCGGCCGTTGCGCGGAACGCGGCGTTGACGTAACTGGGCACCGGTAGTGCGTCGTCCTCATCGCACAGGGTGGTCGGCTTCGACGGGAGTTTCAGCGTTGAGGGGTAGCTGATGACGTCGCGGTAGGCGATCTCGCCGAGGTGGGTGCCGACGACACTTTGCACGCTGCTGTCGGCGTTCAGCCAGATCCGACCGCCGTATCCGTGGTTGCTGTCTACTGTGAAGGTGATCTCCGTCGGACTTGTCTGTGTGAAGGTGACGCCCGAGATGTCGTAGTCGCTGTCGTCGCCAGTGTCGGATTCGATGTCATCGACGATGGTTGGCTTCACCTCAGGAGTCAGCCCGTAAATGGTTTGCTGCCCGGCGGGGAACTTTTCAAAGCAGAATGCGCCGGTATTCGCTTGGTAGTCGGTGTTGCCGATCTGAATCAGTAACGGGAAACCGAGAGATCTGCTGGTGCTCTCGTACGGCGACTGTTGGATGCTGGTCACACCGAGGGCGTTGGTGTCGACGAAGTTGTTGTGCGCCGCGGAGGCGTTGAGGAACGAGGTGACGATCGCCGGGTACGCGTGTGGCGTTGCAACGGTCCGTGTGTGACCCTGCGCGAGCGCGCCGGCTGCGAGCAGAACGAGCGCTGCGAGTAGCGCTGACCGGTGAAGACCTGCGCATCGTCCCCACATCCTGCCACGAGAAGAGGACTTGATCCAGAAGCACGGCCGGTCCACGGCCGTTATTAGACTCGACGGACATGTCAGGGCATTCCAAGTGGGCTTCGATCAAGCACAAGAAGGCGATCGTCGATCAGCGCCGAGGCCAGCACTTCACCAAGCTTGCACGCGCGGTGACCGTTGCCGCCCGGGAAGGTGGCGGGGACCCGGTGGGCAACGCATCGCTAGCGCTGGCGATTCAGAAGGCCCGCGATGCCTCGATGCCGAAGGACAACATTGAGCGCGCGATCCAGAAGGGCACGGGGGAGGGCGCCGACGCCGAATCGTTTGACCGGGTCGTCTACGAGGGCTATGCCCCCGGCGGCGTGGCGATGCTGATCGAGGCGCTGACCGACAACCGCAACCGCACCGCGGCGGACGTCCGCCACATCTTCGGCAAGCACGGGGGCAACCTCGGCGAGCCGGGATCGGTCGCCTACCTGTTTGAGAAGCAGGGTGTGATCACCGTTGACGCCGCGAGCTACGACGAAGACGACCTGATGATCGCGATCGACGCCGGCGCGCTTGACATCGTCGCCGACGACGACATCTTCGAGATCGTGACTGAGCCGACCGAGCTGACGGCCGTGCGCGATGCGCTGGTTGAGGCTGGGATCGCGGTCGACACCGTCGAGCTGACGCAGCGACCGAAGACACGGGTGCCGGTCAGCGAGGAGGACGCGATCAAACTTATGAAACTCATCGATGCGCTCGACGACAACGATGATGTCTCCGAAGTGCACGCGAATTTCGATGTCGACGCCGACCTGCTCGAGCGTCTGGCGGGCTGAGCGGGGCGCGCCTTCACGCGAGCATCGCTACGCTCCGCGCCGATGAACTTAAAGCTCGCCTCCACCGCTCTTGCCGCGCTCGCCGCTGGCTTTCTAATCGCCGCCTGTGGATCACAGGCCCCCGGTATCGCCCTGGCGCCGAGCGCCGGCCGGACCTCTCAGTCGGCTGCGACCACGACGCCGACGACCGCCACGACCGCCACCGCGACGGTGGCGACCCCGAGCAGCGGCCCATTGTCGAAGGAGCCGGTGATCACCGTTCCCTCCGGCGCGCCCTCGACCAAGCTGGTTGAGAAGAACCTGATCGTCGGCACCGGCGCAACCGCCACCGACGGCAGCGAGCTCAGCGTCAATTACGTCGGCGCGCTCTACTCCAACGGCAAGACGTTCGATGCCAGCTGGACCGACACGCCAGGCAAGGCATTCGGCCCGTTCCAGCTAGGTGCGGGCGCCGTGATCCCCGGTTGGGATGAGGGCCTGATCGGGATGAAGGTCGGCGGACGGCGTGAGCTGATCATCCCACCGAGTCTGGCTTACGGGAAGGCCGGCTCGCCGCCCGCGAAGATCCCCGGCAACGCGACGCTGATCTTCATCATCGATCTTCTCGCCGTTTCGAAGTAGCGCTCAGCGGACGCGCGCGGTAAAGCGCTACCGGCTCCTGGATCCCCTTGAGCCGGAAGTGGCCTGCGCGCGTCCAGTCAAATGCGTCCGGTGCTAGGTCGCGGACCTGTTCGGTGCACAGCACGCTGCCCGGGCGGGCGACGCCCGTGACGCGTGAGGCGAGGTTGACAGAGGGGCCGTAGTAGTCGCCTGAGCGCTGAACCGCCTCGCCGAGCGCGATTCCTGAACGCAGGCTCGGCAGTTCGGCAGCTTCGGCGTCCGCGTTCAGTTCGAGCGCCGCTTGCACCAGTGCTGCCGGGTTGGGGCTGACCAGCATCACCGCGTCCCCGAGCGTCTTGATCAGTCTCACGGGCGGTATCGCTCGGTCGCCGGCCAAGCCGGCTAGCCGGCCGGCGACCGATCCAAGCTCCTGGACCTCCAATTCACCGCCAAGGCGCGTGAAGCCCACCAGGTCGGCGAAGCAGACCGACATCTCGACCGTCTCCTGGATCCGGCCTTGCTGGCGCTCGAGGGCGCCGATCATCCCGCGGTGGATGCTCTCGCGCAGGTGGGCGTTGAAAGTGCCGATCAGAACCGGCTCGAGTGCCGGAGTCAGTTGCTCGGCCAGCGCGTCGAAGCGCTCGGCGACGTCAAGCTCGTTGTCGCCCGGCTGCAGGAACGTGTTGCCAAAGGCAGCCGTGACCGAGGCCGCGATCCGCGAGGTGGCCTCGCCGACGACGCGGGTCAGCTCGGAAAGGACGTCGATTGTGAAGCCGGCATCGAGGAACAATTTGACCGAGTGGGCCTGCTGCACCTCGTCCTCGCCGAACACGCGGTCGTTCGGTCCCGCTTCAGGTAATCCGACGAGGCGGCGCATCCGCAGCAGCAGCAGCGCCGGCAGTCCGGTCTTCGCCTCGATCTCCTGCGCCGTGAAGCGGCCACCGAGCCGGCGCTCGAGGGGGAGCAGGGCAAGGCGATCCTCGGCCACTGCCTTGGAGATCTCCTCCAGACTGGCGCCGTCGTCCACAAGACGCTGGAGCAGAGTCAGCCGAGCCGCGCGGTCGGATCCCTCGACGCCGTCCAGTAGTCCCGCGTCTTCGAAGTTGATGTTCGTCATGTTTGAGAACCGGCAGACCGCTACATTGCGCCCCCGATGCTGTCGATCCTAATGCCGGTCTACAACGAGCGTGAGCGAGTCGAGCTGGCGATCCTCGAGGTCCTCGGAGCCGAGATCGGCACCGACTTCGAACTGGTGATCGTCAACGACGGCTCCTCCGATGGGACTGGCGACATCCTGAGCTCGCGTGATTGGGGTGATCAGGTGCGCGTGTTCGAGCACGAGCGCAACCGGGGCAAGGGCGCTGCCGTGCTGACCGCCTTAACGCACGCGCAAGGCGAATTTGCGGCGATCTTCGATGCTGACCTCGAGTACGACCCGGCCGATCTGGCGCTGCTGCTACCGCCACTGGTCAGCGGCCGCGTCAACGCGAGCTTCGGGGTGCGGGCGTTTGACGGGTACTCGTCGCACTCGTTCGCGTTCGTGTTGGGGAACAAGGGCGTGACGCTCGCCTGCAACCTGCTGTTCAACGTCTACCTGCGCGACATCATGACCTGCCACAAGATGATCCGAACGGAGTTGTTCCGGGAGCTGAACCTGCGTGAGAACGGGTTCGCGATCGAGCCTGAGATCGCGGCGCGACTGGTGCAGAAGCGTCAGCGGATCTACGAGGTGCCTGTTTCGTATGTCGCCCGCAGTACTGACGAGGGCAAAAAGCTGACCGCGATGGACGGTGTGCGCGTGCTGCGGACGTTGATTCGCTGCCGGTTCGCCCCCAACCGCTGAACGAGGCAGAGTTGTACACACGGCGATTGACAGCGTCCGGAGGCCCGCATACTCTCGCGCCCGGATCGGCAAACTTCACGGAGGACAGATGAATAACGGACCCTTGGCACGTAGCGCCGATCTGATCGTTGACAGCGTCGGCGATGAGCTGCTCGTTTACGACAGCGTGAGTCACCGCGCGCACTCGTTGAACTCTGTTGGCGCAGCCGTCTGGAGGGCTTGCGACGGGACCGGAATAGTGAGCAGATCGCCGCCTTCACGGGCTTCGACCTGGCAGCGGTCGAGCTTGCGCTGGACAACCTTGCCGATATTGAGTTGATCAGTGGCCATCAGCGGACCGGCATCAGCCGCCGGACCGCGCTCCGCCGGATCACCGTTGGCGCCGCCGGCCTCGCGGTCGGATTCCCAGTGATTCGATCGATCACTGCACCAACCGCGGCGACGGCACTATCCGCCTGCACTCCGACCTACGGAGGGGACATCATCAGGAGGCGTCCGGGGCGGCACGGAGAATTACGAACGTATGCTCGTGCTCGGGATCGACCCTGGGACCGCTTCGACCGGCTATGGCGTCGTAGAGGCGGATGGTTCACGTCTGCGGGCGCTCGCGGCCGGGGTGATCTCAACTGCGGCGGGTGAGCCGCTTGAACAGCGGCTGGTAGCGATCCATCGTGCTGTCTGTGAGCTGATTAGCATGCACGAGGTCGACGCACTGGCGATTGAGGAGCTCTACTTCGGTGCCAACGTGAAGACCGCGTTTGCGGTCGGACAGGCGCGTGGGGTGGTGTTGCTGGCTGCCGGTCAGTGCTCGGTGCCGGCGCGCTCCTACACGCCGCAGCAGGTCAAGGCTGCTGTTTGTGGCTCTGGGCGGGCCGACAAGGATCAGGTCGGGCGGATGGTTGCGCGGCTGCTGGGGTTGGCTGCTGCGCCCACTCCAGATCACGCCTCGGATGCACTGGCGGTTGCCGTTTGTGATTTGAACCGGGCGCCGCTTGCGCGAGCGATGGCGGCCGCGCCAGCTGCGATGGTGCGTGCATGATTGCTTTGGTGTCCGGGAACGTGGCCGTGCGACGTGCCGACCATGTAGTCGTTGACTGCGCCGGCGTCGGCTACCGGTTGGCGGTGTCCAGCGAGACGCTGCGGCAGGTGCCGGCGGTCGGCAACAGCGTCACGCTGCAGACGCATTTGATCATGCGTGATGACGCCATGCAGCTCTTCGGGTTCGCGAGCGAGGACGAGCGCGACCTGTTCCTGATGCTGCTCGGTGTGCAGTCGGTCGGGCCGAAGGTCGCTTTGGACGTTCTGTCCGGGGGTCCGGTGCGAGACCTCGTCAAGGCGCTGGCCGCTGGCGACGTCGCGCGGTTCCAGGCGGTCAAGGGGATCGGCAAACGGACGGCCGAGCGGATCATTGTCGAGCTGCGTGAGAAGGTGGGGGTGACGCTGCCGGATCAGATCCGGGTGACGCGCGCAGACGATCCGCGCTCGCTGGCCCGTGAGGGGCTGCTTGAACTCGGCTACAGCATGCAGGAGGCCGAATCGCTGCTCGGCGACCTTGAAGGTGAGGAACCCGAGGAGCTGCTGGCGGCGGCGCTGCGGGCGGCACGGCGATGAGCGAGGAGTATCCATTGGGCGTGCTGGTCGCCAGCGAGCTACCCGACGACGATTTCGAGCGGTCGCTGCGCCCGCGGCGGCTCGATGAGTTCATCGGCCAGGATGCGCTGAAGGAGCAGCTCGCGGTTTCGATCGAGGCGGCGTCGGCGCGTGGAGACGCCCTTGATCACGTTCTGCTGGCTGGTCCGCCCGGTTTGGGAAAGACGTCGCTGGCGCAGATCGTTGCCGCTGAGCTTGACGTGCCGTTTGTGCAGACGGCCGGTCCGGCGCTTGAACGCAAAGGCGACATCGCGGCTTTTTTGAGCGCGCTCGAGCCGCGCTCGGTGTTCTTCGTTGACGAGATCCATCGGCTGCCGCGCGCACTCGAGGAGACGTTCTACCCGGCGATGGAGGATCGGCAGCTGCCGATCACGATCGGGCAGGGCGCCGGCGCGCGGGTGATGACGATCGAGCTGCCGCCGTTCACCTTGATCGGGGCGACGACTCGATCCGGACTGCTGACGACGCCGCTACGCGACCGCTTCGGGATTCAGCACCGCCTTGACCACTACGGGGCTAGTGACCTGGGCCGGATTGTCCGGCGCTCGGCACGGTTGCTCGGTGTCGTGATTGAGGACGATGGGGCGGTTGCGATCGCCGCGCGCTCGCGCGGCACGCCGCGCGTTGCCAACCGCCTGCTGAAGCGGGTGCGTGACTACGCCGAGGTGCGTGGCGGTGGCGTGATCAACGCAGCCGTTGCCAGCGCCGCGCTTGACCAGCTTGAGGTCGACGGGCTGGGGCTCGACCGTCTGGACCGCGCGATCCTGCGAGCAATCTGCGAAGGTTTCGGCGGTGGGCCGGTCGGGCTCTCAACCTTGGCGGCGTCGGTCGGCGAGGAGCAAGACACGATCGAGGATGTCTATGAGCCCTACCTGTTGCAGCGGGCGCTGCTGGAGCGGACCCCGCGTGGCCGGGTAGCCACCGCGCGAGCGTTTGAGCATCTCGGCTTGGACCGTCCGGCCGCGCAGCTCGGCCTCCTTTAACCGTCAGCTAACCCGCGGCCGGCCTGCCGGCGGCGGCCGTTTCGTATCCTCGGCTGCTCGATGGCGCACGAGCATCACTTCATCTGTCCGCACTGCGGCGACCGCAGTCTCGGCTTCGATCGCAACAACGGCTTCCGGCGCGAGGCACGCGGCTGCGCGAAGTGCGGCTTCGCCTATCTGTTCGAACTGCTTGACGATTACTACCCGGCCCCGAACGCGGCGTTCTTCACCTGCGACGGCACTGGGCGGCTTCTCGATTGTGGCCGCGGCTCGTTTGAGTTGACGGGGCTGAAGACCGAGTCGGCGATCGGGCGGCCTGTGCTGGAGGCGCTTGAGCTGCGGTTCACGGACGGCGTCGACTACGTGGCGACCGCGCTTGAGTTTGAGGCCAAGGTCGCGGGCAAGCCAGCGTCGATCGGAGGTTCCGAGATCGCCACGACCGTTGACATGTTTCCCGCCTACGACGATGACGAGGGTGGCCTGCTGGTGGTCCTGACGCCCTCGAATCTCCGTTAACGCGCAGCGCACGCCGCACCGTCTAGCATCAGCCACCCGATGAGCGATCGCAAGCGCAACGGCTTGATTCTGCTTCTGGTCCTGGGGCTGATCGCCGCATCCGGAGTTGTCGTGCTGACGATGAAGACGTACCTGGGGCTTGACCTGCAGGGCGGCGTCGAGCTCGTCTACGAGGCGAAGCCGACACCGCAGTCTCCGGTTACCGCCGCGGCGCTCACACGCGCCGTCTCTGTAATGGAGAACCGCGTCAACCAGCTCGGTGTGGCCGAGCCGTCGATTCAGACCTCCGGCAGCAACCAGATCATCGTCCAGCTGCCGAACGTCAAAAACGCTTCGCAGGCGGAGGCGTTGGTCGGGACGACCGCCCGGCTCGAGTTCTACGACTGGGAGGCAAATGTCCTGACGCCGAGCGGGCAGCCCGCCGCGGCCGGCCTGCTCGCCGGTAACACCGATTCGCTCACCCTTAGCCAAGGGGTTTCTGGAAACGGCGTTGGTGGACCGAGTTCGTCAGCTGGCGCGCTGCCGTTCTACAACGCCGTCCAGCTCGCGTCGAAACAGCCCTGGCGGCCGAAGAACCCCTCGATGCAGCGGATCGGCGACGAGTACTTCCTGTTCGGCGCCCCGGGCAGCACGGCGTGTAAGGACGCCGGCGAGAATGTTGTCGGGGTCCACTGCTTCCTGCTGGCTGCGCCGATCCAGCCGAACCCCGGAACCCCATACAAGGCGGCGCTAGCCCAGGTCTACCAGGGTCTGTCGGCGATCGACATGAAAGAAGGACAGGTCCTCGTCGTACCGCAGGGGACTGTGGTGATGCAGGCGGTTCCGGCCAGCTTCAGCCACATCCCACGCTACGGCTCGAATGCGACCGGCTACTACGTGATGCGTGACCACGTTGCTGTGTTCGGCAGCGACATCACCAACCCCGAAGAGTCGACTGACAACGGCGAGCCTGACGTCCAGTTCGGCTTCACGTCGAATGGCAACACCGAGTTTTCGAATGTCACGGCGGCGATTGCGCAGCGCGGGCAGACCGTCAGCGTCGGCTCCACCCATTACTTCCAGCACTTCGCCGCAGCGCTCGACGATGTTCTGATCACCGTCCCGATCATCGACTTCACCCAGTACCCCGATGGCATCACCGGTGGCGGTGCCGACATCAGCGGCGACTTCACGATCAACAGTGCCGACAATCTGGCGACCGAACTGCGTCTCGGCGCGCTGCCGATCCGACTGGTGCGGATCTCGACCTCGCAGGTCTCCGCAACCCTCGGCGCAACGGCACTGCACCAGGGTCTGATCGCGATGGCGGTCGGTCTGCTGATTGTGGTCCTGTTCCTGCTCACCTATTACCGCGTTCTCGGGCTGATCGCGGTCGGCGGTCTGGCCGTCTATGGCCTCTATTTCTACGCGCTGATCAAGCTGATCCCGGTGACGATGACGCTCGCCGGCATCGCCGGTCTCGTGCTGACGATCGGCATCGCAGCGGACGCGAACATCATCATCTTCGAACGCGTCAAGGAAGAGATACGTAACGGGCGCACAATCAGGCAGGGGATCGCGACCGGGTACAGGAAGGGCCTGACCGCGATCATCGACGCGAACGTCGTCACGATCATGGTCGCGTTCATCCTGTTCGTGCTCGCCACCGCAGATGTCAAGGGCTTCGCCTTCACGCTCGGCGTCGGCACGTTCGTGTCGCTGTTCACGGCGGTAGTGGCGACGCAGGCGATCCTGCACACGCTCGGCGATTCAAAGGCGATCGCACATCCGACCGCGCTTGGCGCCGGTGGCGCGAAGCGCCGTTGGACGTTCGACTTCATGGGCAACAGCCGCTATTTCTTCACGATGTCCGGGGTGATCCTGTTGGTCGGCGCACTGGCGATCGGCGGTCGCGGCCTGAATCTCGGGATCGACTTCACCGGCGGAACACAGGTCCAAGTCGGCCTCAATCACAAGGCCACCGCAAACGAGGTCAAGTCGATCATGACCTCGGCCGGCGCGCAGGACGTCACCGTCCAGCTCGTTCACGGCAGCAAGACGCTCGGCCCTTACGGAGTGCAGATCGCGTCGCGATATCTGCCTGATACCAGCCCGCACGCGGCTCAGGGACTGGACGCCGCCAAGACAGCGCTGCAGTCGAAATACGGGATACGTACGGCCTCAAGCGGTAACCAGGACTTCAACGAAACCTCGGTCGGTCCGACGTTCGGCTCGACGATCGCGCACAGCGCCGTGATCGCGATCATCGTCTCGCTGCTGGTGATCTCGCTGTATGTGACGCTGCGATTCGACTGGAAGTTCGCCGTGCCGGTGCTGATCGCGCTCGCGCACGACCTGCTGATCACCGCTGGCGTCTACGCCCTTCTAGGACAGACGGTGTCGGTCGACACCGTGGCGGCCTTGCTAACGATCTTGGGTTTCTCGATGTACGACACGATCATCGTGTTCGACCGAGTACGAGAAAACATCCCGCGGATGCCGCGGGCAGCGTTCTCGCAAATTGTCAACCGCTCGATGTCCGAGGTGTTGACGCGTTCGCTGGCGACGACCACGGTGACGCTGCTACCGGTGATCGCATTGCTGATCCTCGGCGGTCCGACGCTGAGGGACTTCGCCTTTGCGCTGCTGATCGGCGTCGCCTCCGGCGCGTACTCATCGATCTTCATCGCTTCGCCGGTGTTGACGCACTGGAAGGAGCGCGAGCACACTTATAGCTTGCGCCGCGAGCGGCTGATCGCCGAGCACGGGTATGTGCCCGCCTACGCTGCCGGGCCTGGTGTCGACGTTGAGCCGAAGCGCTCGGCGCGCCGGCGCACCGGCAGCCTGTTGGCGGTGGAGTCGGGTGAGGTCTCAGGTGCCGAGTTTGAGGCGATGAAGGCCGACCTCGGCCTGGATGAGCCGCCGCCGAGTCACCTGTCAGCGCTGAGCGCGCGCACGACGCACATCTCTGAGATCTCTGAGATCTCTAACGACCCGCCCGCTGCACCACCGACGAAGGATCCAAACGCGCCGTTTGAGCGCGCACCTGACGCGGCCGAGAACGACGGCGTCGCGCCGATCGAGAAGCCAAAGCCCGGCTCTGGTGGGTCGAAGTCCCGTAACCGGCGTCACGGAAGGCGGAGGTAATTATGGGTTTGCTCGCTTGGGCGATGATCGGTCTTGCGCTGTGGCACTTCACGATCTGGCTGCCGGACCGTTACTGGGGCGGGATCGTCGGCGCATTGATCGGAGCGTTGATCGGTGCGGTTGTGGTCGGCCTGGCGATTCACGGCTTCACGATTCCGGGGCGCCACGCGACACACCTGATTACGGCGATAGAGGGGATGCCCGGTGCCCTGATCGGCATCGCGATTGTCTACGCCGAGGGTGTTCGGCGTGAAAAGGCGCACGTCGGTCAAGCAGGCCTTCCTACTCGCTAACGCGAGTGGCAGCGCGCGGCCGCAAGCGTCATCATGCGGTCGATGAGTGATTCGGTCCGCGTCGTAAACGTTGACGACATCGCCGAGGTTCCGGTGGTCGAGAACACGATGCGCTGGAAGCCTGTTCGGCGAACGCTTGGAATCGAGGCGTTCGGCATCAATGCCTACGTCGCCGATGCCGGCGCCTGGGTGGTTGAGGAGCACAACGAGAAGCCTGACGACGGGGATGGCTCGGGCGGCCATCAAGAGGTCTATTTGGTGACGCAGGGTCACGCCCGCTTTACCGTCAACGGCGAGGACGTCGACGCGCCGTGCGGCACGTTCGTGTTTCTTCCGGACCCGTCGGCGCGGCGCTCAGCGATCGCCGTCGAGGACGGCACGACGGTGGTTGCGGTCGGCGCCGATCCGGCCAAGCTGTTCCGTCCGAGCGCCTGGGAGTACAGCTTCGCCGCGCAAGCTGATGTTGCGCGCGGCGACTACGCCGGCGCCGCGGCGACGGTCCGTCAGGCGCTTCCGCAACACGACGACAACGCACATATTCACTACAACCTCGCCTGCCACCTTGCACGTGCCGGCGAGCATGACGATGCGATCGCCGAGCTGCGACGGGCGGTGGAGCTCGAACCTGACCGGATCCGAGCGCTCGCCGGGAAGGATCAGGACCTCGACGCGATCCGGGACGGCGACGGCGGCCTGCCGCTATGAGTGACCTCGATCCGCGCGTTGATCTTGTATTTGAGGGCGGTGGGGTCAAGGGGATCGGGCTAGCCGGCGCCTTTGGGACGCTGTGGCAGCGCGGGTACCGACCGCAATGCGTCGCCGGAACCTCGGCTGGCGCGATCACCGCGGCGCTCGTGGCCGCCGGCTACAGCGGCGAGGAGCTGCAGCAGATCGTGCTCGAGGAGATGGACTTCACAATGTTCGCCGACCCGGCGTTACTTGATCACTTCGGCGTTCCGGGTGACGCCGCCGAATTCCTCAGCCACCGTGGGATGCACAGCGGCGACTACTTCCTGGGCTGGATCAAGGAGAAGCTCGCGGCGAAGGGCAAGAACACGTTCGGCGACCTCCGTGACGACGCCGCGACGAGCGATAGTCGCCGGCATCGGCTGCAGGTGATCGCCTCAGATTTGAGCGCACAAAGCATGCTCGTGTTGCCGCGGGACGCCGCACAACTCGGCTACGCGAACCCGGACGATCTCCCGATCGCCGAGGCGGTGCGGATGAGCATGTCGATTCCGGTGTTCTTCGTACCGGTGACCCGTCGCGACTCAGGCGGCCAGGATCACACGATCGTCGACGGTGGCCTGCTGTCCAATTTTCCCGTCTGGCTGTTCGACACACCTCCGGGAGTGGTCCCGGAGTTCCCAACGTTCGGGCTGCTGTTGCAGGCGCCAAACCAAAGTGCGCCGCTGATCGTCGGCGCGCCGGAGGGCCATCTTGCGCCGGTGACCGCGCCCGTCGATTTCGTCAAGGCGATCGTCGACACGATGATGGAGGCGCACGACCGGCTCTACGTCGACAGCGCGGACTACGCCCGGACGATTCCGATCCCGACACTGGGTGTCGGAACCACGGAGTTCGACATCCAGCCCGCCCAGAAGCAGGCACTGTTCGAGTCTGGGGCCCGGGCGGCCACCACGTTCCTGGCGAGCTGGAACTTCGACGCCTACCGCGCACAGTTCCGCAGCGCAAACTCTGCCGCCAAGCCTCAGTAGGATCTCCGCGCGATGGGTCTGATCGACAACGCATTGAGTCCGCTAAGGGCGATCCTTGGGAGCGTCGAGCGCGAAGCCGAGCACGCGATCCCGGTCAAGGGGATCCAGCAGATCGAGCTGCGCGTGCTTGAAACCGGCGAGGCGATCCGCAAGGCGACTGAGCAGATCGAGCAGCACGTCGAGGTGCTCGAATCGCTCGCCAGCTCGGTGCCGCAGCTGACCGAGGCTGTTGCGCTGCTGACGGTGCAGCTCGGTGGGATCGTCGAGGTCCTGCGGCCCGTCGCCGCGATGGAAGCGGATGTCGCGAAGGTCGGCCGGTTGTTCGGTCGCCACAAGAGCGACGGCGCTCCGCCAGCGGCCTGATCTCGCTGCGAATCCGTCGGCCCGGACGCCTACTCTGGCGTGATGCCTGAGCTTCTCGTTAGCGACCCCCTTGCCGGTGCGGCACTCGCGCCGCGTGAGCCGATACCGCGGCGGATCGATGTCACCGGCTACGACCTAGCGGCGGCTCTGGAACTGGAGCGCGAGCTGGGCGTCTCGCACGCCCTCGCCCAGGTACTCGTACGCCGTGGATATAACGAACCGGTTGCCGCGCTCGCCCTGCTCGAACCAACAGAGCGCCACGAGCCGCTGGCGTTCAGCGGTATGGGCGGCGCGCTTGAGCTGATCGAGCGTCACGTTGCGGACGGGAACCGGATCACGGTTCACGGTGACTACGACGTCGACGGGGTCTGCGCGACGGCGGTATTGGTGCGGGCGTTGCGATCGCTGGGCGCGGATGTCGGTTGGTACCTGCCGAGCCGCTCCGACGATGGCTACGGACTGGCAGCCTCGACGGTCGAGCGGTTGGTGAACGGGCCGACGAAGCTGCTGATCACGGTTGACTGCGGAATCACGGCAGTCGAGCAGGTCGCTGCGGCACGTGCGGGTGGGTTGGATGTTGTGATCACCGACCACCACTCGCCACGTGCTGACGGGCAGCTACCCGACTGCCGGATCGTGCATCCGGCGGTTGGCGGCTATCCGTTCCCGATGTTGTGCGGTACCGCGGTGGCGCACAAGCTCGCCGAAGCGCTGGGCGCCACGACGGTTGATGACGACCTTGAGTTGGTCGCGCTGGCGACCGTCGCCGACCTGGTGCCGCTGCAGGGCGAGAACCGACGACTGGTCCGCGAAGGACTGCGAAAGCTGGCGGGCACGCGGCTCCCGGGGCTACGCGCGCTGATGGCAGTCTCGCGAACCGACCCCGGTGCACTGGATGCGACCGCGCTTGGCTTCCGCCTGGCGCCACGGATGAATGCCGCAGGACGGCTGCGGCGTGCCGACGCGGCGCTTGAGCTGCTGCTGACCGAGGACGACACTCGTGCCGGGGAGATCGCCCGTGAACTTGATCAGGTCAATGCCGACCGGCGCGCCGTTGAGCAGCGCATCACCTGGGAGGCTGAGGCGATCGCGCTGGAGATGGGCGAGCGGCCCGTCTACGTGCTCGCCGGGGCCGGCTGGCACGCCGGGGTCGTCGGGATCGTCGCCTCGCGGATCGTCGAGCGCTTCAACCGCCCCGCGATCGTGATTGCGCTCGACGAGGACGATCCACTCGGTCCCGCGCACGGATCTGCTCGCAGCATCCCTGGCTTTGACCTACTGGCCGCGATCACGTCCGGTGCCGAGCACTTGATCACCTATGGCGGTCACCGCGCCGCCGCCGGACTGACGATCCTGCCGGAGAACCTCGACGCCTTCCGCGCACTCGTCGAAACCCACGCCGAAGCGACGCTGACAGCCGAGCTGCTAACGCCTGTCGAGCGGGTCGACGCGGTCGTCTCAGCCGGCGAACTCACGCTGCAGCTCGCCGAAGAACTTCAGCGCCTTGAACCCTGCGGCCTCGGCAACCCTGCCGCCACCGTCCTCGTCCCCGGTGCCCGCTTCGAATCCGTCCGCCCAATGGCCGACGGCAAGCACGCCCGCTTCAACGTCGCCTCCGGTAGCTCCATCGCAACCGCCGTCGCCTTCGGCTGTGACGGCAAGGTCCCCTGCGCCGACGGAACGCCAGTAAACGCCACATTCCGCCTCGAACGAAACGCCTGGCAGGGGCGACTGGAACCTCGCCTCGTCCTCCGACATGCCCAACCAGTTAAGCCACCCCCAATCGAACTTCTCAACAAGTTCGCGTCCGTTCAGTACCTAGACGCGGTGCTAGACCAGATGGGACGCGAACTTGTTGAGGAGCTCGGTGGGGGTGGCTCACTGAATAGGGTGGTGCTTGATCGCCGAGGCGAGAGCCCGCTCGCCGTCCTGACTGATGCGATCAGTGCCGGTACTGGCCAGCCAGCCAGTACCGGCAACGTAGGGGTCCTTGCTGTCTGTGCGGACGTGCCGCGCCGGCTTGAAGCGTTGCAAGCGCGGGTCGGCGGGTTCGCGCTTACGTCTCATTCGGAGCTTGCCGATGCTCCGGGCATGGCTGACCGCTACGAACAGATTGTCGTTCTCGATCCGCCGATGACGGCGGCGGCTGAGCGGGCGGTTCGTAGTGGCGCGGGATACACCCAGCTGGCGTGGGGAGCCGCTGAGCTACGCTTTGCTGAGCAGATACACGAGTTGGAGTACGGACTTCGTACGTCGCTCGTCACCCTCTATCGAGCCCTGCGGGAACGACAGAGGGTGGCCGGCGAGGAGCTCGAGCAGCTGCTCCGTGGCGACGGTCAGCACGCCCGCTCCGCGCGGTTGGCGGGACGGTTGCTGAGGGTTCTCACGGAGTTGGAGCTCGTCAGCCTCAGCCGGGATCCGCCAGCCCTGGCGCTGGCCGGCGCTCAGCCGACGGAGCTCGAGCGTTCGGCGGCGTACCGGGCCTATACGAAGACCTACGAGGACGGCCAGCAATTCCTAAAGCGCGCGAAACTTCCGCAGACCGCCTGATCGACGCTCCGCCGATCAAGGCCTCGGCTGCGCCGCGTTCCAGTAAGGCGGTGCTTGAAGCGCGGCGCGCGGATCTGACCGACTCCGAGCGCGGCCTGCTGTCGGACCTGTTCGCGATCGTTGAGGAACATGCTGAGCGAAGCGCGATGCCGGTTGACCGCGAGCGGGTCGCGGACGCGTTTGTATACGCCTGCAAGCACCATGCCGACCAGCGCCGGCGCTCCGGTGAGGATTTCATCGTCCACCCGATCAGCGTCGCGAAGATCTGCGCGGGAATGCGACTCGACACCGAGACGCTGTGCGCGGCGCTGCTGCACGACACCGTCGAGGACACCAGCGCCTCGCTTGAGGACGTGCAACAGCACTTTGGCGAGGAGATCGCCGGGCTGGTCGACGGCGTCACCAAGCTGACCGGGCTGACGTTCCAGTCGCGCGATGAGGCGCAGGCGGAGAACTACCGCAAGATGATGGTTGCGATGGCTTCGGATATCCGGGTCATCCTGATCAAGCTCGCCGATCGCCTGCACAACATGCGCACGATCTCGGCGATGCCGAAGCAGAAGCAGCTCGAAAAGTCGCGTGAGACGCTCGACATCTACGCGCCGATCGCCCATCGCCTCGGCATCCACGCGATGAAGTGGGAGCTTGAGGACCTGGCGTTCTCGACGCTCCACCCGCGCAAGTACAACGACATCAAGGACCTCGTTGCGCAGCAGCGCGAGTCCCGCGAGGAGTACGTCGAGGAAGCTGGTGAGTACCTGCTCAGCGAGCTGGGCGAACTTGGCATCGACGCACAGATCTCCGGCCGCGCCAAGCACTTCTACTCGATCTATTCGAAGATGACGAAGAAGGGCCGCGAGTTCAACGAGATCTACGACCTCACGGCGATGCGGGTGATCGTCGACTCGGTGAAGGACTGCTACGGCGCCGTCGGCGTGATCCATTCGTTGTGGAAGCCGCTGCCCGGGCGCTTCAAGGACTACATCGCGATGCCGAAGTTCAACATGTACCAGTCGCTGCACACGACAGTGATTGGGCCGGAGGGGCGGCCGCTGGAGATCCAGATCCGGACCCGGGAGATGCACGACCTGGCCGAGCTCGGAATCGCCGCGCACTGGATGTATAAGGACGACGGCTCGCCTGGGCAGACTACCGCCGGCGGGTTGCGTGATCCGGACGGCAAGCTGAAATGGCTGCGCTCGCTGGTCGACTGGCAGAAGGACACCAGCGACTCGAAGGAGTTCGTTGAGAACCTCAAGGTCGACCTGTTCGAGGATGAGGTGTTCGTGTTCACGCCGAAGGGCGAGGTCAAGTCGCTCGCCGCCGGCGCAACGCCGCTTGACTTCGCCTACGACGTCCACACCGACGTCGGTCACCGCTGCGTGGGAGCGAAGGTCAACAGCAAGATCGTGCCGCTGTCGTACGTGCTGAAGTCGGGCGACATCGTCGAGGTGTTGACCTCCAAGCGCGAGCGCGGGCCCTCACGTGACTGGCTCGCGTTGGTCAAGACGACCCGCGCGCGCAACAAGATCAAGGCCTGGTTCAAAGCCGAGACGCGGAAGGACGCCGAGCACAGCGGGCGTGAGCTACTGCAGGACGCGCTCCGTCGCCAGGGCTTGCCGTCGCAGAAGATCGTCGCCTCGCCGTTGATGGCGGACGTCATCCGCGAGATGGGCTTCAAGAAGGCCGATGACTTCTACATCGCCTTGGGCGCGGCGAAGATCTCGGCGAAGGTCGTGGTCAACAAGGTGATGCAGCGGCTGAAGCAGGGCGAGCCTGCTGAGGCCGAGCCGACCGCGGCCGACGATCTGCTTGCCAGTCGCCGGCGGCGCTCCCGGCCGACCGCTTCTTCGACGAAGTTCGGGATCGTTGTTGACGGGGTCGATGACGTGCTGCTGCGGATCGCCAAGTGCTGTCATCCGGTTCCCGGTGACGAGATCGTCGGCTACATCTCCGTTGGGCGCGGGATCACGATCCACCGCGACGACTGTCCGAACGTGGCGGTGTTGCGCAAGGACGCCGAAAGGTTCACTCCTGTCGCCTGGGAAGGCGAGGCGGAGACCGCGTTCAAGGTTGAGATCGAGGTACAGGGTTGGGACCGCCACCGACTGCTTGAGGACCTCAGCCGGACCTTTGCCGACGCCGGGATCAACATCCTCGACGCCCACATCAGCGTCAACCATCCGATGATTCGCAACCGATTTGTGGTTGAGGTGGGCGACACCCGCACGCTCGATCAGGCGATCAACCGCCTGCGGAACATCGACGCGGTGTTCGACGCCTACCGGGTCACCCCCGGATCCCCGGGTTAGTGCCCTAGCGCTCGGGTGGTATGTGTCGCTGCTCGCTGACCGGCGAGCAGCGCCCCACCGCGCGCTGCTGACGGCTGATCTTTGTCAGCTGGGCCTCGCCTGAGCCCGAGCGGATCACGATCGCTTCGCCGGTTCGCTGGCTGCGGACCGTCTCAGGGGGCGCGCGGAAGGTGTCGACGAGGCGGTTTGTCACACGACGCACCGCGCCGCCGAGCGGATCCGGTTCGATCGTGTAGCTGCGTTCCCACTGCTTGTAGGTGCCGGCCAGGCGTGCGACCGTGGCGGCCGATTCCGGCACATCCTGGCGATGGGCGATCTTGACCTTGGTGTTGCCGATCACCTGATCACGCAAGCCCCGGGCGGCGCGATCGAGGTCGGCCAGCTCCTGTGTCGCCAGCAGTACGCCGACGCCGGCCTCGCGGCCGCGCGCCAGCAGATTGATCACGTTCGACGAATCGAGCGCGGAGAACTCGTCGATCGCGACGAGCGCCAGCGATGGATCTTCGTCGGCCGATGCTGCCGACTGCCGCGCGCCGGTGGCGGTGATCAGATCCTGGACGGCAAGCGTGCCGAGCTGCGCGGCCAACCGCCCGTAGGTGCTCGAGTTGAGGCTGAACACGACGACCTCGTCGGAGTCCAGTGCCCGGCGCAAGTCGACCGCGTTCGGTCCCGGCTCGAGGTACTCGCCGGTGTGGGACTCGGTCAGGATCGCCAGCCGCGAGCCGAGCCCGCGGACCGCCGAGTTCTGATCCGGCGTCATTCCGTGAAGGTAGGAGCGCAGCTGGTCGGCGCGTTCTTGTGGCAAAGCGCGGGCGGCGGCTGCAAGGCGCTGAGGCTCGAGCAGCTCAACGACCTGCGCCAGTGACGGTGGCTGCTGCGGGCTCTGAGCGGCGAGGACTTGGAGCGCGGTCTGGACGTAGCGCTCGGCAGCACGCTGATAGTGCGGTTCGGTGAACCGTTCGGTGGCGATCAGCTTGTCTTTCAGTTCAGTCGGATTGCCGGCCGCGAGTGGGTTCCAGTGCGTCGGACCGTCCGGCGACCAGACGCTGAACGGACGGTTTGCCGCGGCTGCCGCCTGCCGGAGCGAGTCGACAAACGCTGGCGAGCCCTTCAGATCGATCGCAACCACCGGCCGGCCACGCTCGATCTCGGCGCTCAGCAGCGTGAGCATCGTTGTTGACTTGCCGGAGCCGCTGGCGCCAAGGATCAGGCCGTGGGCGCGGAGATCCTGCTCACGCACGACGACGCGCTGGCCGGCCGGGTTGTGTCCGATTGTGATCGCGTCGGGCGCATTGGCGTCTGAGGCGGCGCTGGCAGTCAGCGTGCTGGCGGTGCTGCGTGCTCGCAGTCGCTTGCCGGCGAGCAGCGCCGCACGGGTGGCGAGGACCAGCAACAGCAGCGGGATCGCTGCCGACGGTGGTAACACGAGCGTGGCTACCGCCGCCGCTGCGACAAGCGCGGAGCGCGGGATTGCGGGCAGCGATCGGTGCTCGCTCATCTGTCGATCGTTTTCGCCGGGGACCGGTGCGTGAGGGGCGGGCTGGGTGCCGCGCGGCTGCCGGCCAGGCGCGGGAGTGCGCTGGTGGTGTCGTTAGTGGCTTTCGGGCTCAGCCGCTTGACGCTGACGATCCCGGAGATCCCGGCGCGGCGCGCGGCATCGGAGATGAACCGGCCCAGCCGCGCATCCGGAACCAGGTAGGCGGCCTCCGCAACCCTGCCGTCAGAGGCGTAGGCGAGCATCACCTCGTCGATCCGGGGTCGGCTCTTTGCCGTCAACTCGAGCTCGATCGCGACCCTGCGGCCGTCTTGCGTGTCGACGAGCAGGTCCGGGTAGTGACGGCGCGGCGAGCCGCCCGGCGCGACCCCGCCGATCCCGACGCCGAAACGCTCGGCTGGTTCGTTGGCCGCTTGGTGGTCGAGGCGCCAATCGTGAGAGCGCATGGTGCGCTCGGAGACGATTGCCGCGGGGGCTCCGAAGTAGCCCGCATGCGCCGCCTGCCACAGCCACGCCACGCCGACGTCATGGCGGTACTGACGCAGGTCAACCTGCGGAGTCCGCATCGTGCTACCGACCGCAGCGAGGCCGCGGCGAGTGATCGTCACCGTGGCAGGTGCCGCGTGGAAGATCTGCTCGACCTTCAGCATCCGCGCGGACTGCAGCCGTTGAAGTCGCGTGGACGAGTCGTGTTTGGTTTCGTTCAGCCAGTGGCCCGCCTGCGGTTCGATCGTCACGCGTTGCTCGGCGAGCATCGCTAACAGACTCAGGTCACGCTGATCAAGGTGGGGATTGTTTTGGGATCGCACGCCCTATAGAGGTGCGAGCGGGGCAAAACCACCCCCCTGGGGCTACGAAACGACGCTAAGTGCGCGCGGCGCGACCGAGAATATGGCTTCGTCCGCCTCGCCGATGTAGTCACCATCGACCTGAATCGGCAGCCGTGTCTTGCCTACGGGCACGATCCGCAGTTCCTTGACGGCGCGGAACGGGAAGACCTGACGGTGGCGCGAGACGCCGCTCTCGGTCGCCAACATGCGAAAGGCGATCGACGGGATCTCGAGCGGGTTGGTCCGCTTCAGGACGATCCCGGAAAGGTCGCCGGAGTCAAGTGTCGCGCCCTGCACCAGGTCGATCGGGCGTTTGCCGAAGTACGTGTAACGCTCGCCGTTTTGAACGATCGCCAGCACGCCTTGGACCGGGGGAGTGCCGTCCGGCAGCGTGACCGACAGCTGCGGCGGATTGACCAGGTAGCGGCGGGAGAACGTCTTGGTTCCGACCGCTGCGTAGTAGTACTCGCCGAGGCGAGTCTTCAGCCGCGGGTGCGCGTCGACCTCTTGCACGACCGCGGCGTCGAGCCCGACACCGCAGTTGATCGCGAAGTACCGGCCGTTGACGATGCCGAGGTCAACCTTGCGGGGGCGCCAGTCGCCGGCCAGGCCAAGCAGGTACTCGGTCGCGTCGACAACGTCGGCGGGGATCCCGAGCATCCGGCAGTAAACGTTGACGCGGCCCCCCGGCAGACAGGTCAATGCCGTATCTGAGCCGGCCAAGCCGTTGGCGGCCTCGTTCACGGTGCCGTCGCCGCCGAACGCGACAACGACGTCGTAATCCGCCGCCGCAGCCTCACGACACAACTCGGTTGCGTGGCCGCGACGCTCGGTGTCGACCGCGTCGACCAGGTAGCTGCTGCGCAACGCGTAGACGACCAGGTGCTTGAGCCGATCGGAGACCGTCGTCGCGTACGGGTTGACGATCACCAGCATCCGCTTACTGGGGGTACGAGCCTCGACCTGGGCTTTGGCGTCGAGTCGAAGCTCGCCGCTGGTCTCGGTTACGGACATCCGCTCACCGAACACCGTTCAGGCAAAGTCGTTACGCGACGTGGTAATCTGCTGCGCACATAGCAGTACGCATCCAGAGGGGGGGAGGGAATGGCCCTATGAACCCCCGGCAACCGGCCGCAAGGACACGGTGCCAATTCCAACAGGCTCCAACAATTGCCTGGGAGATGTGGGTAGGGCGGTTGACTCAGACCTCCAGCCTTCAAACCCCGGCGGAGGATTCATATGCCGCCCGTTTCACTTCGTTGCAAGGAATGTAAGACCGAGTACCCGCTCGAGGCTCGCTACGTGTGCGAGCAGTGCTTCGGGCCGTTGGAGGTCGCCTACGCGCCGCACTCTGGCGCCGATGCGGCTGAGCTCAAGCGCCGGATCCAGGCCGGACCGCACTCGATCTGGCGCTACGCCGACTTCCTTCCGGTTGAGCAGCCGCGCTCCGCGTTGCCGGCCGGCTGGACGCCGCTGATCAAGGCCGACCGGCTCGCCGCGGCGCTTGGTCTAGGGGAGCTCCACGTCAAGAACGACGCCGCCAACCCGACGCACTCGTTCAAGGATCGGGTGGTCTCGGTCGCACTGGCTCGTGCCCAGGAACTCGGCTTCAAGACGATCGCCTGCGCCTCGACCGGCAACCTCGCCAATGCGGTTGCCGCCCACGCTGCCGCTGCCGGCCTTGAGTCCTACGTGTTCATCCCGTCCGACCTCGAGGAGCAGAAGATTCTCGCGACGGGCGTCTACGGGACGAACCTGGTTGCCGTCAACGGCAACTACGACGATGTCAACCGGCTCTGCACGGAACTCTCTGCCGATCACGACTGGGCGTTCGTCAACATCAATATGCGCCCGTACTACGCCGAGGGGTCAAAGACCCTGGCGTTTGAGATCGCCGAGCAGCTGTCGTTCGAGCTGCCCGATCGGATCGTCGCGCCGATCGCATCCGGCTCACTGTTCACGAAGATCGCACGTGGCTTCAGCGAGTGGCTTGAAGTCGGCCTGCTTGAGGGCGAGTTGCCCCGGTTCAACGGCGCGCAGGCCGCGGGTTGCTCACCGGTGGCGACAGCGTTCGCCGAAGGTGCGGACTTCTGCAAACCGGTGAAGCCGGACACGATCGCCAAGTCTCTGGCGATCGGCAACCCGGCGGACGGGCCCTACGCGCTCGAGCTCGCCCGGCGTAGCGGCGGCGGCATCGATTCGGTGACCGACGACGAGATCCGTGCCGGCATCAAGCTGCTCGCACAGACGACCGGGATCTTCACCGAGACGGCCGGCGGTGTGACGATCGCGACGCTGAAGAAGCTCGCCGAGCGCGGCGAGATCGGCGCTGACGAGCGTGTCGTCGCCGTGATCACCGGTGAGGGCTTGAAGACGCTTGACGCCGTCCGCGGAACGTTTGAGGCGTGGGAGATCGATGCGAGCGTCGACTCGTTCGAAGCAGCCGCGCGTGACCGACATGCGGTCACGGCGTAGGGGAGCCCATGTCAGTCAACGTAAAGATCCCGACGCAGCTGCGCCTCGCCACCGACGGCGAGGCGACAGCGCAGGTCGAAGGAAGCACGGTCTCCGAGGTACTCGATGCGCTCTATGGCCGCTTTGAGGAGCTCCGCGCGCGGATCTCTGACGAGAACGGGCTGCGGCGGTTCGTCAACGTCTACGTCGGCGGTGAGGACATCCGCTTCCTCGAAGGTCTCGAGACGCCGGTCTCCGATGGCGACGAGGTAACGATCCTGCCGGCCGTCGCCGGCGGCTGAGCAAGCATCCCGCTGGGGCACGCGCCGTACGCTGGCGGCTGGACGCGCCGCTAATCTAGCTCTTCTCGCGCCCGTAGCTCAGTGGATAGAGCGCTGCCCTCCGGAGGCAGAGGCCGCAGGTTCGAATCCTGCCGGGCGCGCTTTATGACGAGTCGCCATGGCGCTGTACGATCTGGCCGCCCGCGGTCGTGATGCCAGCCCCTTCACTCATCTCGGTTGTGATGCCGGTGTTCAACGCCCGGCTTTATCTCGCCGAGGCGATTGGATCGATTCAGGCCCAGACACACTCGGACTGGGAGCTCATCGTGGTCGATGATGACTCAACCGATGGGTCAGCGGAGCTGGCGGAGGAGCTTGCGTCCCGGGACACGCGGATCCGGGTTGTGCGGGTGCCGCACGCCGGCGCTGCACCGGCAGTCAATGCTGGCGCTGCGCTGGCCCACGGGGCGCTGCTGGCCCGGATGGACGCCGATGACGTCGCCAGTCCGAACCGCTTCACCATTCAGCTGGACTGGATGCACCGGAACAAGGTGGATGTGTGCGGCAGTTGGGTCAGGCGCTGTGGAGCAGGGTCGGGTTTGATCTGGTTCCCAGAGACGCACGAGGCGATCGAACGGGAGATGGTGTTCCGGCACGGGCTGCTACAGCCGACGGTCCTGATGCCCACAGCGCTGTTCAACGCTCATCGGTACACAGAGGACGCGCGGTTTGAGGGGAACGAGCTGTGGATCCGCTTGTTGAACCACGCTCGGCTCGGTAACGTCCCCGCCGCGCTGATCAAACATCGCTGTCACCCGGAGCAGACGCACGTGCTCCAGGCAGGGGGCATGGGCGAGCTTCAGCGCATGTCTCGTCGTCGGATGCTGGAGGCGTTGTTCCCCGGTACTCCTGAAGCGGTGGCTACTGCATTGGACCGCGTGGGCGAGCGGCAGCCTGCGCGTGATCTGGACGAACTGGAGCTAGGGGGCGAGTGGCTGGCGAAGCTGGCGGATTGTCCTGACCGATTGGTCCGTCAGCGGATGTTCGGACGGTGGCGAGAGTGGTGTCGGCGTTCGATCCGCCTTGGACCTGGCGTGTTGGGCAGCTTATTGCGCTGGGAACCGGAGTTTGGCGCCGCCGAGTATGGGGCCAGCCGAAGAGCGCGAATCATCCGTGCAGCAGTGCTGAGCGTGCCGAAAACGGGAGCTCGAACGTGAGCGCCGAGGCTCTGGTTGTGGCATCGATGACGGAGTTGTGTGAGCAGTCGGTCACGAAGCGGCTGATCGAGGTTGTGGCCGCTAATCCAGATGCCCTGGCAGTAGCGAGCGAGCGGGAGCGGCTGACATACGCTGAGCTTGACCTCGCATCGCGCCGGGTCGCAGCAGCGCTCAGCGAGAGACTGGAAGGCGAGCGTCAGGTGGTTGGGGTGGCACTCAAGCGCGATCTTCCCGCCTTGGTTGCGATGTTTGGTGCAATGCGCGCGGGACACATCGCCCTGGTCCTCGATCCAAGGCATCCGCTGGAGGCTATGGCGACGGCGGCCGGAGTGGCTGCGATCGTGGTTGACAGCGAATTCCTGACGCCTAATCTGGCCTGTCCCGCGTGGGTTTACACAGAGCTCGTGAGTGCAAACCCAGGCTCCGATGTGGAGTCGGAGGCCGGTGAGACTGCCAGGCTCGCCTACACCTCTGGCAGTGAAGGCGCGCCGAAGGGCATCGCCCAAAGCCATCGGACCGTTCTGCACTCCGCACTCAATCTGGCGGCAGGGCTCGAGCTTGGCCCGGGGGGCCAGCTCTGGCAACCCTCGGCACTCAGCTTTGGCGCAGCGATGGCTTGGTCGATGGCTGCGCTGATGAGCGGCGCGACACTAAGGCTCGGCGAGATCGCGGATGTCGGGTTGCTCCCGCTAACCGACGGTCTGGCTCAGCAGGACCGCGTCGATTTGGCTCTTGTCCCCAGCGTGTTCAGGGAATTGGTGTCGATTGCGACACCGGCGCAGCTGAGTGGTGTGCGAAATGTCATCCTGGGCGGCGAGCGGCTGTTGCCGACCGATCTGGAGAAGGGGTGGAGAGTCGCGCCCCAGATCCGCTTTATCAACAACCTCGGCTCCTCTGAAGGCGCGACGGTAGCTTGGGCAGCGTTTCGCCAGACAACGCTAGGTCCGGATCTTCCGATGCATCCGTTTCCTGACAAGAAGCTCCAGATTGTTGAGGCTGATGGAGCCCCCACTGCGCCTGGGGTGGTGGGCGAGCTAACCGTGTGCAGCCGTTATCTGTCCGCCGGCTACTGGCGTCGGCCGGATCTGACCAACGCAGTGTTCAGCGACGGGCCGGACGGCACGTGCATTTTGCGGACCGGTGATCACGGATGGTTGGATGATGAGGGCCGCCTTCACTTCGTCGGTCGACGCGACGACCAGGTTAAGGTGCGTGGGCAAAAGGTCCAGCTCGGCGCGGTCGAGACAGTCTTCGCCGGCCTAGCTGGGGTACGAGAGGCAGCCGTCACTTCGGCGGAGCGTGACGGGCGTACCTCGCTGTTCGCACAAGTCGTCCCCCAGGCAACGAATCTGGATGTGATCGAGCTGCGCTCCCGGCTCGCGGACGTCCTGCCACCAGCTGCGATCCCGTCGTCGATCCGGATTGTCGACCGGCTGCCGACGCTTCCAAACGGCAAGCTCGATCGCCGGGCGCTGGCACGCGCGGTGGAGATTTCCAAATCGCCGGGATTGGCTTCTGGGCTTGAGGCCCGGCTGCTGGAGATTTGGGAGGAGGTGCTCGAGCATCGCCCGATCGGGCGCGATGACGATTTCTTCGAACTGGGCGGCGATTCGCTAGGCGCGATGGAGATGCTGGCCGAGATCGAGTTCCGGCTGGGCCCCCGGCTGACACCGTCAGTGCTGGTGGACGCGGCGACGATCGCGACGCTGGCCGAGCTGATTGACATACCGGATCCAACCGGCGTGCCCGGCCATGCCACCGGCTCGCGTGGCCCGAGCGGCGTCCGGCCGATCTTCGTCCTCTACCCGCTCAGCGGATCCGCGCTGCGCTACCGGCCACTGGCCGAGGCACTGGGCAGCGAGGTGCCGCTGCAGTTCCTTGAAGCGCCCTGGTGGGATGGCCGGCGCTCTCGAATCCGGACGGTCGAGCAGCTCGCCACGCACCACCTTTCGGAGATTCGGCGACTCCAGGCCAGCGGCCCGTACATGCTGGCGGGGTACTCCTTCGGAGGGCTGCTTGCCTTCGAACTCGCGCGGCAGCTCGCCGCGGCTGGCCAGGAGGTAGCCCTGTTGGCAGTAATCGACATCTCGGCGGGGGCCAAGCGTGGCCCTGACGAAGAGGACGAACCCGCTGGGGCGCGCTTGAGACGCCGACGATCCTCGTCAATCCTGAAGCTGCGCTGGCGCCTTGAGCAAGCCCGGTTTGGAAGCGTGCGCACCGAGCGCTGGCGATACGTACGGACGCTCACATTCACGGCCGGCAAGGCCTATCAGCCGGGTCCCTACGATGGTCCGGTGGTTCTGCTGCGCTGCACCCAAACCCCAGGCCCCGCCGACCATGGCTGGAGCAGCGTGGCTCTGGGGGGCGTTGAGGTGCACGACTTCGAGTGCAATCACCGCGAGATCGTCCGGCCACCCTGGGTGCAGGAGGTGGCGGAGCTGCTCGGGCAGCGGGCCGCTGAGGTTAGGGGAGTTGTCTTTGGCGGGCAGACGCGGTGATCGGCATGGGGCATAAAGTGCGCCGGGTGGCGGGCGCCCCGGTGTTCACGCAACTCGACGACGAGTTGCTCGGGCTCGATACGCAGCGCGGACTCGCCTACGGCTTGAACGACTCAGCCGCCCGTGTGTGGGAGATGATTGAGGAATGGACCTCGGTGGGAGAGGTGTGTGCGAAGCTCGAGACCCTGTACGCGGTGGATCACAGCACCTGTCACGAGCAGTTATCCGAGCTGCTGCTTGAGCT
>Ga0302314_10000843_pt1 | contig 56948 bp, 47 predicted proteins | sample III_Palsa_N2_3_FD_200533 | JGI IMG/M metagenome (GOLD analysis project Ga0302314, IMG submission 200533) | Peat permafrost microbial communities from Stordalen Mire near Abisko, Sweden - III_Palsa_N2_3 | ecosystem: Environmental > Terrestrial > Soil > Palsa > Peat permafrost | place: Sweden...
ACGACGGGGTGACGAGGGAGGCCGAAGCCGACCGCCCACGAACCCCACCACCCTGCTACCGCAACACGCCCGACCAGGCCCTTTCCCCTCGGAGCCCGGCCCGCCGGAGGCCAGTAGTTTGCAGTAAACAGTCACAGCAGCACCAAACGTAACCCCACGCCCGGACAAGATCTACCGTGTCAGGACTCTCAATCACATGACCATCGAACCCTGTTGTATCTTGCTAAATTCCTCCAAAACGAGCCACACACGCCAGGCGCCGCCGCGTATCGCCAAGCACCTGGAACGATCCTCGACTCACGAAGGGGACACGTCCATGCGCAAATTCAGATACCTCGCCACCGCCGCGACCGCGATCCTGCTGGCTGCAACTGGGGCTGACCTGCAGGCAGTCGTCTTGGAGCGGCGCGGTCGTGGTCAACCCAGGTCTTCCGGGGCGTCGCGGTCACCGTCCTGCCGAACACGTTGCAGGTGTCCGGAGTGGCGCCATTCCCGATTGTGATCGCTCCGGCGGCGGGCGAGGCCCCTGGCAGCAGCCATCGGTGAGCGAGCCGAGAGCCCTGGCTGCGACGGGACTTGGGGGTGTGAGTACGAGCGCGAGCACGAGCGCGAGCAGCAAGACCAGGCCGTGTACTGCGTTCTCGGTAGGGCTAGGGCTAGGGCTAGGGCTAGGGCTAGGGCTACGGCTCGGGCATGGCGACGAGGCGCAGGACGTCGCCGCGGGACATGGAGGCGAAGGCGTCCTCGATGTCGCCGAAACCGATTCGGCCGCTGACGAACTTGTCGAGTGGCAGCCGTCCCTGGAGGTAGAGGTCGATCAGCATTGGGAAGTCGCGGTCGGGCAGGCAGTCGCCGTACCAGGAGGATTTGAGCGAGCCGCCGCGGCCGAAGAGGTCCAGGAGCGGCAGTTCTAACTTCATCTCCGGTGTCGGGACGCCCACCAGGACGACTGTGCCGGCGAGGTCGCGTGCGTAGAAGGCCTGGCGGTAGGTTTCCGGTAAGCCGACTGCGTCGATCACCACGTCGGCGCCGAAGCCGCCGGTCAGGGCGCGGATGCCCTCGATCGGGTCGGTTTGGCGGGAGTTGAGCACGTCGGTGGCGCCGAACTGGCCCGCGTTGGCGAGTTTGCGGTCGTCGACGTCGACCGCGATGATCTTCGCTGCGCCGGCCAGGCGGGCGCCCGCGATTGCGGCGTAGCCCACGCCGCCGCAGCCGATCACCGCGACGGTGTCGCCGCGGGAGACGTTGCCGGTGTTGAGCGCGGCGCCGATGCTGGCCATCACTCCGCAGCCGAGCAGGCCCGCGACCTCGGGCGGTGCGGCCGGGTCGACCTTCGTGCACTGGCCGGCGGCCACCAGCGTCGTCTCCTGGAACGCGCCGATGCCGAGCGCGGGGGACAGCGGTGTGCCGTCTTCGAGGGTCATTGGGCGCGAGGCGTTGTGGGTGTTGAAGCAGTACCACGGGCGGCCCCGGCGGCAGGCCCGGCAGTCGCCGCACACGGCGCGCCAGTTCAGGACCACGAAGTCGCCGGGCTCCAGGCCGGTGACGCCCTCGCCGACCGCCGCGACTGTGCCGGCCGCCTCGTGGCCGAGGAGGAACGGGAATCCGTCGCCGATGCCGCCTTCACGATAGTGCAGGTCGGTGTGGCAGACCCCGCAGGCCTGGATGTCCACCAGCGCGTCGCCGGGGCCCGGGTCGGGGACGGTGATGGTGCGCAGCCCGACGGGCTCGCCCTTGGCCATGGCCACCACACCCTGCACTTGACGACTCACGGCGCACTCCTTCGTTTGTTTACCGGTATACCTCAAGGGCCCCCGACCCGAAACGGGATGTGGAAGGTCTGTGTATCTGTGGCATGGACCATGGTCAAATGGTGGGCGGGCCCGGATAGGCTGGCACGATGCCCGACGTGGCACAGCGAGGGAGGCACAAGGCGCATGAGCATACCGAGCACGGACGTCTCGACCCGGCGGATCGTCTCGCTCGCCGCGTCGGCGTTCGTCGTGCTGGCCGCCGAGCCGCTCTTCGTCCTGGTCGACACGGCCGTGGTCGGGCACCTGGGCACCATCGCGCTGGCCGGGCTCGGTGCGGGCGGCGCGATCATGACGCTGCTCGCGATCATCGGTACCTCGCTGGAGTACGGCACCACCGGGCGCGCCTCCCGCTTCTTTGGCGCGGGGCGGCGCACCGACGCGGTCAACGAGGGGGTTCAGGCCTCGTGGCTGGCGCTGTTCATCGGCGTCGGCGCGCTCGTGCTCGGCGAGGTGGCGGTGGAACCGGCGGTTCGGCTGATCGCGGGCGGGGCGAACGCGACCTCGGCCGCCGCGGCTTCCTGGCTGCGGATCGCCCTGCTCGGCTTGCCGGGGATGCTGCTCGTGCAGGCCGGCAACGGCTGGCTCCGTGGAGTGCAGGACACCCGGACGCCGGTACGGATCGTGGTCGTCGCCAACGCACTGTCTGCGGTGGCCTCCCCGCTGCTGGTTTACCCGGCTGGCCTCGGCCTGCGCGGCTCGGCGATCGCGAACGTCGTCGCGCAGTGGGTCGGCGGCGCGCTCTGTGTGGCCGCGCTGCGCCGCGAGCGTCTGCCGGCCCGGCCGCGTCGGCAGGTGATGGGTGCCCAGTTGGTGGCTGGCCGGGACCTGGTGCTCCGCTCGGCCGCGTTCCAGGCGTCCTACCTCACTGCGGCGGCGGTGGCTGGGCGGATGGGCGCCGCGCAATTGGCCGCGCACCAGATCGGTATGCAGGTGTGGAACTTCGCGGCGCTGCTGCTCGACTCGTTCGCGATCGCGGCGCAGTCACTGATCGGGGCGGCCCTGGGCAGCGGGAACGTCGCGGCCGCCACCCACACCGCGTGGCGGGTGGCGCGTTACGGACTGGTCGCCGGCTTGGTCTTCGCCGCGGTCGCCGCAGCCGGCTGGTTCGCCATTCCGGCGATTTTCACCTCCGACGCCGCCGTGACGCAGCAGACCCACGTCCTGTGGCCCTGGCTCATCGTGATACTGCCGGTCGGCGGCGTCCTGTTCGCGCTCGACGGCGTGCTCTTCGGCTCAGGGGACTTCGCCTACATGCGCACGGTGACGCTGCTCGCGGCGCTGTTCGGCTACGTGCCCCTGGCGCTCGCCGCGCTCCACTACGGCTGGGGGCTCGGCGGCGTGTGGGCGGGCCTGGCCTCCTTCATCGGGCTGCGGTTCGTCGCGATGGCCTGGCGCACCCGCGGCGGCCGCTGGCTCGTGGTCGGCGAGACCCGCTGAGTCGGGCGCGATAAGATCAGAGTCGGAAGATGAGGTAGTAGGCAAGGGCTCGGGAGAAAGCGGGGCCGAGATGGCGCAGATTCTGGTCATCGGCGGTGGCATCGCGGGGACCGCGGCCGCGCTGGCCCTGACCAAGGCAGGCCTTGAGGTCGCCGTCTATGAGGCGCACCCCGACAGCGGGGAGGCCCAGCTGATCGCCTTCAGCGCGCACCTGCTTGCGACGGCGGTGGTCAGGAACTCGTGAGGATGACGAGCTGCCGAGTCGCCCGGGTCATCGCGACATAGCGGTCGACTGCTCCTTCGATGCCGTCGCCGAACGTCTCCGGGTCGATGAGGACGACCAGGTCGAACTCAAGGCCCTTTGTCAGCTCAGGGGTCAGCGATCGGACGCGGGGCGATGCCGGGAACGTGTCCTCGTCGATGTCATTGGTGCTGATCACGCAGGCGATCCCGTCGACGTGCTCGGCGAGGAAGGTGTCGATGATCGAGCCCAGTTCCGACGTGGATCCGTGGACGACGGGGACGCCGCTGCTGCGGATGGAGGTCGGTACGTTGGCGTCCGGGAGCACGGCCCGGATGACCGGTTCGGCCTCCGCCATGACCTCTTCCGGTGTCCGGTAGTTGATGCTCAGGGAGGCCAGGGCGCTGCGGTCTACTCCGACCCGTTCGAGTCGCTCCTGCCAGGACTCGGTGAACCCGTGCCTGGCCTGGGCGCGGTCGCCGACGATGGTGAAGCTCCGGGACGGGCAGCGCAGCAGCAGCATCTGCCATTCCGCGTCGGTCAGTTCCTGGGCCTCGTCCACGACGATGTGTGCGAAGGGGCCGGCGAGCAGGTCCGGGTCGGGGCTCTCCAGGGCGGCCTCGTCGACTAGGACGCTCTGGAAGTCGTCCCCGCGCAGCATCTGCATCACGTGCATGTCGGAGTCGTCCGTGGCGATCAGGTGGTCGATGACCTCGGCCATCTCCGCGCGCTGGGAGGCTACCACGGCCTCATGTCGGCGCTTGCGCCGCGATGACTCCGGGTCGCCGAGCTGCTGGCGTGCCGCGTCCAGGAGCGGCAGGTCGGGCAGCGTCCAGGCCTGGGCGTCCTTGCGCTGCAGCTTCCGAATGTCCTCGGGGCTGAGCCAGGGGGCGCACTTGCGCAGATAGGCGGGTACCGACCACAGGTCTCCGACGATGTCCGTCGCTTCGAGCAGCGGCCACGCGCGGTGGAGCGCCTCGATCAGCTCCTTGTTCTGTTGCAGCGAGGTCAGGAGCTGGTCGGGCGGGACCTCGTCGTCGTCGTATTTGTCCGTCAGGATCGTGAACAGCTCATCCAGGATCAGGTCGCGTGCTTCGTTGTGCGGAGTACCTGGGTCCGGTGCTTCGAACGCCTCGGTCCAATCGTCGGGGCTCAGCCAGATATCGGACCATTCGGTCGTGACCGTCATCCCCTTCGTGGGCGGCTCTTCGTAGAACCTGATGGCCGTCTCGATCGCCTTCACCAGGTCCGCGGACGATTTCAGGCGCGCCACTTCCGGGTCGGTCTCGATCGCCGCCGCGGGGCCCTCGGGGACGAGGTCCCGCAGGGTGCAAGTCTGTACGCCCTCCTCGCCGAGGCTGGGCAGGACGTCGGAGACGTACGCCAGGTATGGCTGGTGCGGACCGACGAACAGCACGCCGCCCCGACGGTGGCCGAGGCGGGGGTCGGCGTAGAGGAGGTAGGCGGTGCGGTGCAGCGCGACGACGGTCTTGCCCGTGCCCGGACCGCCGTCGACGATGAGAGCGCCGCGCGATTCCGCGCGGATGATGGCGTCCTGGTCGGCCTGGATGGTGCCGAGCACGTCCCGCATCCGGGCCGACCGGTTGCCGCCCAGGCTGGCGATGAAGGCGGACTGGTCGTCGAGCGCGGCGTGCCCTTCGAAGCCGTCCGCCGTGAAGACCTCGTCCCAGTAGTCGCTGATCCGGCCGCGGGTCCAGCGGTACCTGCGGCGGCTGGCCAGGCCCATCGGCTTGGCGTGGGTCGCGGCGAAGAACGGCTCGGCCGCGGGGGAGCGCCAGTCGAGCAGCAGCCTTCGGCCCGAGCTGTCCGTGAGGCCGAGCCGTCCAATGTAGACGGGTTCAGGGTCGTCCTCGCTGACGATGTGCCCGAGGCACAGGTCCAGGCTGAAGCGGCGTAGCGTGCGCAGGCGGGCGGTCAGGCGGTGGATCTCCACGTCCCGGTCCATCGCCGCCTGGCCGATGCCGCCGGGTGCCTTGCGCTCGGCGTCGAGGCGGTCGGACAGGTCGGCGATCGCCTGGTCGAGGCTCTGCGCGATGGCCGCGAAGTGCTGCTCGTCCCCGGCGATCAATGTCGGGTCGGCCTTGGGGGACAGGTGTTCGGGAAGGTTGAAGGCACTGGTAGGAGAGGGGTTCACGTCTTCAGCTCCGATCTGAGGCGGCCGGCGACCTCGCCTCGATCGACAATTGTGGGGCACGACGGGGGCCTTGCGGCAAGGCCCCCAGTGCGGTATATATTTATTATGGCGGGAGAGTGTGTTCATTCCGCTATGGGGCCCTCAAAATACATGTGCGTAGAAGCAGCTGACGTGTAATCTTCGCCGAGTTCGAGTCCTCTGCTTTGGAGCAGGACTTGGACGACGCTTACGTGGAATTGGACCACTGGGCAGTATTCGGCACATTCGAGCAGGACCGCCTGGTTGGCGCCGCCAGCGCGTACCCCTGGCAGGATGCGCAGATTGCGGACGTCGGCGTCCTGACGCTCGCGCCCTTCAGGGGGAGAGGCCATGCCCGCAGAGTGGTGCGCGAGATCTGTAAATACGTCTATGGGCAGGGGTACGAGCCTCAGTACAGATGCCAGCTCGACAATCTCGCGTCTGCGGCGGTGGCCAAAGCGGCGGGGCTGACGCTGTTCGGAACGTGGGAAGTGATCTCGCCCGACTGCACCGAGTAGTAGGCTGAAAGCCCTCATTTACTCTAACTCAGAGGGCAGACTTGTGCGTATCGGACTATCGATTGCTCGCTTTGACTGGCCCGGCGGCCCGGCCGCCATCCGTCCGAACCTGATCAAGACCGCGCGGGCCGCCGAGGACGGCGGCCTGTCGAGCCTGTGGGTGATGGACCACTTCTTCCAGATCCCGGGGCTCGGCGAGCCGGAAGAGCCGATGCTTGAGGGCTATACGGCCCTGGGCTTCCTGGCCGCCGCGACCGAGCGGATCAGCCTGGGCACGCTGGTGACCGGCGTGACCTACCGCAATCCGGCGATCCTGGCCAAGACCGCCACTACCCTCGACGTGCTCGCCGGCGGGCGCACCTACCTCGGCATCGGCGCCGCGTGGTTCGAGCACGAGCATGAGAGCCTCGGGGTGCGCTTCCCACCGGTCAAGGAGCGCTTCGAGCGGCTCGAAGAAGCACTGAAGATCGTGAACGGCATGTGGTCCGAGTCCGAGGACGGCTTCGAAGGGGTGCACTACCAGCCGAAGCGGCTGCTCAACGTGCCCTCGCCGGTCTCCTCCCCGCGGCCCAAGATCCTGATCGGCGGGGCGGGCGAGCAGAAGACGCTGCTGTTCGTGGCCCGCTACGCCGACGCGTGCAACCTGTTCGATGCCGGCGACGAGGTCCTGACCCACAAGCTCGACGTCCTGCGCGCCCACTGCGAGAGCGAAGGGCGCGACTACGACGCGATCGAGAAGACCGCCTTGGTCCGGCTCGCTGCGGACGCGAAGGCCGGCGAGGCCGTCGAGCGGCTGGAGCAGCTGCGCGCGCTGGGCATCGAGCACGCGATCACGGTCGTCCCGCCCGAGGGCGGTGACGCGTTCCTGGAGCTGCTGAGCGAGATCGCCTCGGCCACGTCGGCGCTCTGAACTGCGGCTTTTGGGTAAGCTGGGAAAAGTTTCCGAATGCACGTTATCGGCGTTGTCGATATCGCCCTCGGCCGCTCGTTGAGGAAGTGAGAGGTCGGCGCGAGGCTGCCGGCCTACTGAGGAAGAGGGCGATACCGATGGCGCAATACCTGCTCAGCATCTACCAGCCGGACGGGCCGCCTCCGGGCCCGGAAGTCATGGATCAGGTGGTGCGGGACCTGCACGAACTGAACGAGGAGCTCAAAGCCGCCGGGGCGTGGGTCTTCACCGGCGGCCTGCATGCCCCGGACACCGCCACGGTCCTGCACCTGCGCGGCAGCGATGTCCTGACCACCGACGGCCCGTACATCGAGGGGAAAGAGCACGTCGGCGGGTTCTGGATCATCACCGCGCCCGATCTGGACGCCGCGCTGGCCTGGGGCCGCAAGGCCGCCAAGGCCGTGACCCTGCCGATCGAGGTGCGTCCGTTCCAGGACGTCGCCGAGTTCTGAGCCGAGTGTGGCTGAGTTGCCCGCTTCGCAGCTGTCCCCGTTGCCCGGGGCGGAGATCGAGCGGGTGTTCCGGGCCGAGTACGGCCGCGCGGTAGCCGTCCTGGTCCGCGTCTTCGGCAGCATCGACATCGCTGAGGACGCGGTCCAGGAGGCCTTCGTCGCCGCGACCAGGCACTGGCCCGAGGCTGGACTGCCGCCGAACCCGGCGGCCTGGATCATCACCACCGCCCGCCGCCGCGCGATCGACCACCTGCGCCGGGAGGCGTCCCGGGACGACCGGCACGCCCAGGCCGCGCTGCTGCGGGCCCGCGACGAGCCGATCGAGGAGGGTCCCGTGCGCGACGAGCGACTACGGCTGATCTTCACCTGTTGCCACCCCTCGCTCGGCCGCGGCGTGCAGGTAGCCCTGACCCTGCGCCTGCTCGGCGGACTGACCACGGCGGAGATCGCGCATGCTTTCCTCGTGCCCGAACCGACCATGGCGCAGCGCCTGGTCCGGGCGAAGGCGAAGATCCGCGACGCGAACATCCCGTACCGGATCCCGCACGAGGCCGACCTCCCGGACCGGCTGCGAGCCGTGCTGGCGGTCATCTATCTCATCTTCAACGAGGGGTACACAGCGAGCTCGGGCGACCAACTGGTCCGCGAGGACCTCTGCCTGGAGGCGATCCGGCTCGGCCGACTGCTCGCTGACCTCATGCCTGACGAGCCCGAGGCACTGGGGCTGCTGGCGCTGATGCTGCTCATCGAGTCGCGCCGGGCCGCGCGGACAAGCGGCGGCGGCGACCTCGTGCGACTGGCTGATCAGGACCGCAGCCGCTGGGATGGCGATCTCGTCGCCGAGGCCCAGGCTATAGTCCGCCGCTGCCTGCGCCGGAACCAGCCCGGGCCTTATCAGATCCAGGCCGCCATCAACGCCGTGCACAGCGACGCGGCGGACGTGGCGGACACAGACTGGTCACAGATTGTGGCGCTCTATGACCAGTTGCTGGCCTACGATCCGAGCCCGATCGTGGCCCTGAACCGCGCGGTCGCGGTGGCGGAAGTCGACGGACCCGAAGTGGCACTGGCGCTCGTCGAGGCGCTGGACCTCGACACTTACTACCTGTTCCACGCGATCCGGGCCGAAATGCTGCGCCGCCTGGGCCGTGACACCGAGGCGGCGGCCGCGTACGAGGCGGCGATCGACCGGACCGGCAACGCGGCCGAACGTGAGTATCTGCGGCACAGCCGAGACGCGCTTAGCGCACACTGAGTGCTGAGCCCAGAACACGGAGCACGCAGCACGCAGCACGGAGCGCTGGGTCGGCAACCGCCCTCGGCAAGCTCGGCGTCCTGAAGAGGGATAGCAGGGGTTGACGGCGGATAATCCGGACAGATGTTCTTCCGTGACCCCCGCATGGAAGGACGCCGAACCGGATGAGTGACGATCGCTTTTACCCGACCGATCCCTATGCGGCGACGCAGCCTGTGCTGATCGCCGACGATTCGAAGCGCAGCCTGCGTCATCCCTTCCGTAAGCCGGGCAGCCCGAAGGTTCGAAACAGGTCTCGTGGGCGTACCTTCGCCAAGTGGGCGACAATCACCCTGGCGCTGCTGCTGGTGGTCGTGATCGGCTTCTCGACCTACGTGTACGAAACCACTGTCGCCCATATCAAGCACACTGCGCTGATCCCGGCTGGCATGACGCAGTCCGCACTGCCGGACGGCTCGATGAACATCCTGCTGATCGGCTCCGACACGCGCGATACCTCAGCGGACTGCCACCTTGGCGGCGACTGCGGGACGGGGGCGAACGGCGACGCGGAAATCATCCTGCACGTCTCCGCAGACCACTCCAACGCGACGGTACTGTCCATCCCGCGTGACACCGAGACGGAGATCCCCAACTGCAAGACGGACAGCGCGGGCAACGCGACGCTGACCGGCGGCTCGACCGAGGGCCAAATCAACTCGGCCCTGCAGAACGGCCCGCAGTGCCAGGTCGCCGCAGACCACGCACTGACCGGGATCACCATCACCGGCTACATCATGTTCGACTTCGGTGGCGTCGTATCTGTGTCCAACGCGCTCGGCGGCGTACCGGTGTGCGTGACCGCGGCGGTGAATGATAAGAACTCTGGCTTGCAGCTGCCCGCTGGGGTCAGTGTCATCAAGGGCAACACGGCGCTGGAATTCCTGCGTACCCGCGACTCCTTCTTCGACGGCTCGGACCTGGGCCGCGAGCAGACCACGCACTACTTCTTCACCCAGATGATCCAAACGGTGCGCAGCAAGTCGGGCATCGGCAACCTGCTGACACTGCTCTCGGTCGCCCAGGCGATGTCGTCCTCGACGACGGTCAGCGACAACCTCTCCGGCTTCGGCGCTCTGGTGAGTCTGGCGGACGCACTGAACGGGCTGCCGACGGACCGGATCACGTTCGTCACCATGCCCTGGGAACTGGACCCGTCCAACGACAACCGGGTCATCGCCAACCAGCCGGATGCGAACACGATGTTCCAGAACATCCAGAACGATGTGTCCTACACGAAGGGCTCGTCGAGTGGGGGAGGGGGCGCGGTCGCGGTGCCGCAGGCACCTGCCGTGGACAAGGCGAGCATTCCGGTGAGCGTGTACAACGCGGATGGCGTGAGCGGCCGGGCCGGATCGATCGCCTCGGCGCTGTCCTCCGACGGGTTCTCGCAGGCTTCGGAGACCGGAGATCTGTCGAATACGGCGACCACTGAGATCTATTACCCCGCAGGCGACTCGGCGCAGGCCGATGCTGTCGCGGCTGCGCTGAAGATCCCGGCCGCGCAGGTGCAGCAATCGAGTACGTACTCGAAGGTCACGGTCGTGATCGGCACCGACTTCGAGTCCGGAAGCACCTATACGCCGGTGACGACCGCTAATAACACGGCTGGCGCAGCGAGTGCACCGGCGGACTCCGGCGAGTCGAACGCGGACTCATCTGGAGAGTGCATCCCAGTGGAGTCCGGGAGTTTGAAGATGGCTCACCAATAGCCCTCGCGCGGGCAGGTCGTAGGATTAGTATCATCGTGGCCTTATAAGTCTCGGCTGCACTGCACTGCCATCATGCCTCCATCGCCGGGTGCCCCATCGCGATCCAAACGTGGAGGCCAGAGTGAAGGTGGTGCGCAAGAGGCGCGAAAAGGCACGAGAGAAATATATCGGAGCAAATTGAAACCCCGATTTCATGACCGCGCCGGGGCGAGTCGCACTGCACCGCCGTACGCTGTCGTTGTAACGGCCCAGTACATACCCCAGGGGGAGACCACCGTGCCTCGTCAGGCGAAACGACGACACTACAACGTGACCTTCACAGTCTTGGTCCTCGGCGTGGCAGCCTATGCGCTGCTGCAGTCGATGGTCATCCCGGTCCTACCCACCATCCAGCACCAACTCCACACCTCCCAGAACACCGTCACCTGGGTGGTCACGGCCTACTTGCTCTCCGCGTCCGTCTTCACCCCGCTGCTCGGACGAATAGGCGACATGGCTGGCAAGGAGCGGATGCTCGTCGTCACGCTGCTCGGGCTGGCCGTCGGTTCGTTGATGGCCGCGTTGGCCACCTCGATCACCTTGATGATCGTGGCTCGGATAATCCAGGGTATCGGCGGCGGCGTGCTGCCGATCGCGTTCGGGATCGTCCGGGACGAATTCCCGGCCAAGAAGGTGAACGGCGCCATCGGCAACCTGGCTGCCCTCACTGCCGTCGGCGGCGGTCTCGGCCTGGTTCTGGCCGGGCCGATCGTTACTCACCTCAACTATCACTGGCTGTTTTGGATCCCGATGGTCCTGGTCACCATCGCGGCGATCGCGGCCTATCTCTTCGTTCCGGAGTCGCCGGTTCGCACGCCGGGGCACGTCAGCTGGGCCGCTTCGATCCTGCTCTCCGGTTGGCTCATCTGCCTGTTGATCGCCGTCAGCGAAGGGCCGACCTGGGGTTGGGCCTCGGTCCGGGTGCTCGGGCTCATCGTCGCCTCGATCGCGCTCGCGGCGGGCTGGGTCGCCATTGAGCTGCGGTCGGCCGTGCCCTTGGTCGATATGCGGATGATGCGCATCCCGACCGTGTGGACCACGAACCTCGTCGCCTTCCTCTTCGGTGTGACGATCTACGGGGTCATGGCCTTCCTTCCGCAGTTCGTGCAGACTCCGGGCTCGGCCGGGTACGGGTTCGATGCCACCGTCACCGGGTCCGGGCTGTTCCTGCTGCCGCTGACCGTGACGATGTTCGGCGGCGGGCTGGTCTCCGGCGGGCTCGCCGGGCGTTTCGGGTCGAAGGCGGTTCTGGGGGCCGGTTCGGCCATCAGCGTTCCTCCGCTGCTCCTGCTGACGTTCGGGCACACGCATCCGTGGGAGATCTACGTCGCGTCCGGGGTGCTCGGGATCGGTGTCGGCCTTGCCTTCTCGGCGATGTCCGCCCTGGTCGTGGAGACTGTCCCGGTCGAGCAGACCGGTGTGGCCAGTGGGATGAACGCCAATATCCGCACCATCGGCGGGTCCATCGGCAGCGCGATCATGGCCAGTATCGTGACCTCCGGCGTCGCCGTGGGGGCTCTGCCCAAGAACTCCGGCTATACCAACGGCTTCCTGTTCATGGCCGTCGCCACTGTGTTCGCGACGGGTGCGGCGCTGCTCATTCCCAAGGCGCGCAGGGCCGTGGGCACGGCGGAGCAGTCGGAATCGATCGTGCCTCGGCAGGTCGAGGCCCAGCTATCGATGGACTCCATGCCTTGAGGACGGGAACAGGCCGCCGCCGTGCGCTGTTGATCCGATCGTGAGTGATTCGGATATGACAGCCCCGGCCGGGGGCCCGGGGCGCGGTAGCGTGCCCACCATCCAGGACCAGATCCGCGGCGCGGCCAGAGAAAGCGGCGAGGTTACGCTCTCGATCCTGGACTTGGCGCCGGTCGGCGACGGGTACACCGCGAGTGACGCCCTGGCGACGACCACCGAGCTGGCCCGCAAGGCCGAGGCCTGGGGTTATCACCGCTTCTGGGTCGCCGAGCACCACGGCATGCCCGGCGTGGCCAGTTCGGCGCCGTCCGTGCTGCTCGCCCACTTGGGTGCGGCCACCAGCACGATCCGGCTCGGGTCAGGCGGCGTGATGCTGCCAAACCATGCGCCGTTGGTCGTCGCCGAGCAGTTCGGGCTGCTGCACGCGCTGCATCCGGGGCGGATCGACCTCGGTCTCGGGCGGGCGCCGGGAACCGACCAGGTCACGGCGAGCGCGCTGGGCCGACCCGCGGACTCGGCCGACGAGTTCCCGCGGCATGTGGCGGAGCTGGCCGGATTCCTCGACGGCTCGTTCCCGGCCGGTCACCGGTACGCCGCGATCCGCGCGGTGCCGGGACGCTCGGGGGACCCGGCCAGCGGGCGTCCGCCGATCTGGCTGCTCGGCTCGTCCGGGTTCAGTGCGCAACTGGCCGGAGCGATGGGGCTGCCGTTCGCCTTCGCCCACCATTTCAGCGGCGCGAACACTGTGCCCGCGCTCGACTTGTACCGGGACAGCTTCCGTCCGTCCGAGTTCCTGGACAAGCCGTACTCGCTCATCGGCGTCGGGGCGATCGCGGCGGACTCGGTGGAGCAGGCCAGGTGGCTCGCCGGATCAGCCGGGTTGTCGATGCTGCGGTTGCGCCGTGGGATGCCTGGCCGCATTCCTACGCCGGAAGAGGCCGCAGCGTATCCCTACTCGCCGTTCGAGCGGGATTTCGTTGATTCGTGGACCGCCAACGTGGTGCTCGGCGACGGCGAGCAGGTGCGCGCCGGCCTGGCCGCGCTGCAGGCCCGTACCGGCGCCGACGAGCTCATGATCACCGGAATGGTGCACGGGCGCGAGGCGCGTCTGCGCTCTTTCGAGCTGATCGCTCGGGCTCACGGATTGGTCGCTGCTGAGGACTAGCCGAGGACTAGTCGCCAGCTGCGGCTATAGGGGTGCGACAGCCTGCCGCTGCACGGGATGGTCCGTCCCGTCCGTTCCATCCGTCCCGCCTGGCTCTGGCTGGGCGGCGACGAGTGGAGAGCGGGATAATTCCACGTACCCGCCCGCGATCGCGAGCAGGCCCACGATCTCCGGTACCAGCCACCATCCGAGCCGGACAGTCTCGTTGAAGAGCAGGACGCCGAGGCAGACGCTTATCAACGCGTCACCCATGGTCAGCATCGGCTGGGATGCGACCAGGGTTCCTGCTTGCAGGGCGTTCTGCAGGAGGAACAGCGATCCGACCCCGACGGCTGCGGTCGCGTATAGCTGCCAGGTCGTGAAGAACTCGACCGCGCCCTCGCTCAGGGCGGCCATCGCCTGCTTCATCAATGCCGCGGTCAGTGCATAACCGCAGGCTGCGGCGAGGCCGAGCAATGCGGCCCGGGCCTGGCCGCGTGCGCGCAGCGCCGCGGTCAGCAGCGCCGCCTCGAATCCGCCCGTCGCGACCAGCGCCAGGACCCACAGGTCGGCCGGTGCGCGGGTGGTGCCCCCGGAGGGCGCGGCGCTCACCAGGACGACCACCAGTCCGCAGGTCACCACTCCCACCGCCGCCCAGGACCGGTGCGGCAGTCGGCGGCGCATCACCAGGCCGCCGAACAGCAGCGCCATCGGCAGTTCGATGATGAAGAGGGGCTGGACCAGCGCGAGGGGGCCTGTGGCCAGCGCCGTCGCCTGGCACACGGCCGCGACGATGGTCATCACGATTCCGGCCAGCCACACCTTGCGGCGCAGCAGGTACCCGAAAAGCGACAGCCTGAAGGAACGGCCCGCCGGGGCGTCGGCCGCGGCCCGGCGCTGGAAGACCGAGGCCATGGCGTTGCTGACGGCCGTCAGAAGCGCGAAAACCACGCTGATCACATCTGTCCGCTTCCCGTTTCCGTGCCCGTGGACACCTTTCCGGCTGATCTGATCTTGCCCGCCGCGGCGATCGGCTCCGAGCGCTCGGCCGATCGGAGCAACGCCAACGGGCCGCCCGATTGTTCCCCTCGCGGGATCGGCGTGGGTTGCCCGTGATCCTCAGTGCATTGACCGAGCAGGGCATCGCCATTATCTTCTGGGTCAGAATGCTGACTGGTAGTGGCCGATCAGTATGCGAGCGTGCCCAGCTCACCCACAGTTGAGGAGTGCTCAGTGCGTCTGCCCCGTTCCCTTTCCATCGCCTTGTTGGCGGTGACCGCGTTGGTCGCGGGTTCCGCCGTGGCTCAAGCCACCCCGTCACTCCGATCCCAGGTTTCGGTGGGCTCCCAGCCCGCGATCCACCTCCCGGGGCGCTCGACACCCGACAAGCAGCGCCCGCTCGGCGGCGTATCCACCAATCCGAACACCGACAACTGGGCCGGCTATGAGGTCAACGGAGGAATCGGCGCCTATACCAGCGTGACCTCGAACTGGGTTCAGCCCTACGTGCCCTGTGCCTCGGACGATATCGTGTCGCTCTGGGTCGGACTCGACGGCGAGCAGGGGCCCGGCATCAACGGGACTATCGAGCAGACCGGTACCCGCGTGGACTGCTCAGGAGGCTCGCCCCACTACTACGCCTGGTATGAGATGTTCCCGAACAACCAGGTCGTCTACGGCAATCCGCTGGGAGCCGGCGACAACATCACCGCTACCGTCACCGCCTTGGCCGACGGCCAGTACGACCTCTATCTGCGGGACATCACGCAGAACTGGGTGGAGAGCACGGACGTCTCCCCGCCGGAGCCCACGCAGAACTCGAGCGCGGAGGTCGTCGCGGAGGCGCCGGGGAATCCCCCTGTGCCGCTGGCCGACTTCGGGTTCCTCGGTTTCAACGGCTCGGCCGTCAACGGCCAGTCTCTCACCGCCGAGGGTGCGCAGCCGATATACATGCAGGACCCCGAGGGCGGTAGCGCGACTCCCAGCGCGATCAACGCCGCCGGGTACTTCACCGTCAACTACGGCGGCACCGCGAACATCGCCGGTACTCCGCTCATCGCCTATCAGGCGAGCAGCCCCGGCAACGAGTTGGTCGGAACCCTGACGCCTCCGTACAGCGGTGGCTTCATGGGCCAGACCATCGAGCGCAACACCACTCCGAGCATCACCGCGCTGCCAGGCGGAGGTTTCGAAGAGGCCTTCCAGACCATTCACAACACGCTGGTGGTCATCGGCACGGAGTTCTCCTTCAACTCGCAGCTGGGAATGGCCGGTAACACGAGTCCGAGCATCGCGGCGTCGCCGAACGGCGGCTTCGAGGTGGCCTTCCAGGCGAACACCGGCGAGCTGTGGTACTTCACGCCGACCGGCGGCGGGGTGCCGGAAGGGGCGTCCATGGCCTCCGGCACCAGCCCGAGTATCACGGCGCTGGCCACCGGCGGATACGAGACGGCGTTCCAGGGCAGCAACGGTCACCTGATGGAGGCCGGGACGACCATCACCTGGGATGCCGACCTGGGCATGAGGTCCGGCACGAGCCCGGCCATCGCGTCGTCGGCCTCCGGCACCTTCCAGGTCGCTTTCCAGGCCAACACCGGCTACCTGTATGAGCAGACGATGGCGACCGGCGGCGTGATGCAGGCCTATCAGATGGCGTCGTCCACGAGCCCGGCCATCGCCGCGCTGTCCGGCGGCGGATACGAGACAGCGTTCCAGGGCACGAACGGCCACCTGATGGAGGTCGGCTCGATCATCAACTGGGATGCGGACCTCGGCATGATGGGCAGCACGAACCCGGGTATCACTGGGATCCCCGGGAACACCTTCGAGGTCGCGTTCCAGGCCAACACCGGGTACCTGTACACCCAGACCATGGCGGCCGGGGGACTGAGCACCTTCGTCGGCATGGCCGGTAGCAACACCAGCCCGGCCATCGCCGACTAGCGAGGCCAGAAGCAACAGCCGGCCCCGGCCCTGGGACTCGCCGCCGTGCGTCCCAGGGTTGCATAATCGCGGGATGGGAACAGTAGCGTCGTTGTGCCGGTATCCGGTGAAGTCCATGCTCGGCGAGGTGCTGAGCACAGTGGCCGTCACCGAGCGTGGGCTGATGGGGGACCGGATTTTCGCAGTGCTCGATGAGGCGGGCGCGGTTGGCAGTGCCAAGCACCCGCGCAAGTGGGGGCCGCTGTTGAGCTGCCGCAGCCGGATGGCCGAGAACGGCGTGGTGCAAGTGGAACTGCCGGATGGCACCGTCTGGCAGGCCGGTGCCGAGGATCTGGACGAACACCTGTCCGAGTTGCTCAGCCGCCGGGTGTCAGTTTCGGATGTCCCGCCGGAGCAGGGCAGCCTGGAGCGTGCGGTGCCCGAGTACGAGGGCGGCGTGCCGGAGGCCGCGCGGGAGCGGGCGTTTGTCGACGAGACCGGGGACACCATCACCTCCGGCGGGGTCGCCCCCGGCACCTTCTTCGACTTCGGGATGGTCCACCTGGTCACCACGCCCAGTCTCGACCACCTCCGGTCGGTCAATCCCGCCGAGGACTTCGACGCGAGTCGGTTCCGGCCGAACCTGGTGATCGACGTTCCGGGCGGGCCGGGGTTTCCGGAGGACGCCTGGCAGGTGCCGGTGTTCGACCTCGGCCGCTTGTCGTGTGTCGGCGTCTACCTCGACGTTTTGGAGCCCGGAGAGATCAAGGTGGGCGACGTGGTGGTCGGGCGCTGAGCCGCTAGGTAATAGGTGGACTGGCTTGGCAACTATGACATAGCATCGCCTGATGCCCACTCGTACCGCTGCTCCGGAGATAGAGCGCCCCGTCCCCGAAGCCGGTCCGGACACAACGTATGCGCCCGTGCACGAATCGGAACCTGCAGCCCGGGCTGCTCTGACCGCCGCAGCCGCTCCAGTCGCGGAGAGCCTCTTCGCCGCGCGCCACCTCGCGGTGACCATCGGCCTCATCTCCGCGGTACTGCTCACGGCCTTCGAGGGGATGGCGGTCAGCACCGCCATGCCGATAGCCGTCGCCGACCTGCACGGGCTGGCGTTCTACTCGCTCGCCTTCAGCGCCTACCTCACCCTGAGCCTGCTCGGCATGGTGCTGGCCGGGCAGCGCGCCGACCGGCACGGACCGCGTCTGCCCTTCCTCGGCGGGATCGGGCTGTTCGGCGTGGGACTGCTGCTGGCCGGCACCGCGACCGGGATGCTCCAGTTCGTCGCCGGCCGCGCGATCCAGGGCCTCGGCGGCGGAATGGTGATCGTCTCGCTGTACGTCCTGGTCGGCAGCGCCTACCCGGAACGGCTGCACGGCAAGGCGTTCTCCGTCATGGCGACCTGCTGGGTGCTGCCCGGACTGGTCGGTCCGTTCATCTCGGGCCTGGCGACCGAGTACCTGTCCTGGCGCTGGGTGTTCCTCAGCGTGGCCGTGCTCGTCGTGTTCCCGCTGGCCCTGCTGCTGCGGCCGCTGCGTCGACTGCCGCGGCGGGAGCCGGTCGTCCGGACCGAGGCCGAGGCCGCCGCGCACGCAGCCCGGGTACGCACGGTGCGTCTCTGCGCAGTGCTGGCCTCGTTCGCGGTGGGGCTGTTCGAGTTCGGCAGCCAGGAGTTCAACTGGATCGGCATCGTGCTGGTGCCGATCGCGCTGGTCCTGCTGATCCCGAGCGCGCCCAGGCTGCTCCCGCGCGGAACGCTGCGCGCCGCACGCGGCCTGCCTGCCGTGATCGCCCTGCGCGGCCTGATGGCCGGGGCCTACTTCGGCATCGAGGCGTTCATCCCGCTGATGCTGGTGGACCACCGCAAGCTCAGCGTCACCATGGCTGGGCTCTCGCTCAGCGGGGCGGCGGTGTCCTGGGCGCTGGCGGCCTGGCTGATCAACCGGCCGGGCGTGCAGGCGCGGATCTCCAAGGCACGCCTGGTCCGACTGGGCATCGGGATCGCCGCCGTCGCGCTGCTGGGCACCCTGGCCGCGATCAGCCCGCACACGCCGTGGTGGACGGCCGCCGCCTCGATGTTCTGTGCCGCCTTCGGCATGGGTCTGGCCTTCCCGAACATCAGCGTGCTCATGCTGGAGTTCGCCGAGCCGGGGGAGCAGGGCTCCGGCTCCGCCGCGCTGCAGGTCGCCGACGGGATGAGCTGCACGCTCACGATCGCCGTGGCCGGATCGATCTACCATGCCGTGAACGGGGCCGACGGAACCGGCGGCCTCGTGTTCTACGTGATCTACGGCCTGTTCATCGCGATCGCCGCCGTCGGCTGGCTGGTCGCGCCCAGGGTCCGCCCGCGCTGCTGATCCCTCACGAGGCAGGGTGCAGGTGGGTGCGCTCGCCGTCGTGGTCGAAGATGCACAGGATCTCCGCCGGACCCCCGTGGGCGCCAATGGCATGCGGCGTCATGGTGGAGAACTCCGCTGCCTGGCCGGTCTCGACCAGGATGGCCCGCTCGCCGAGCAGCAGCATGACGGCTCCCGACAGGACGGTGAACCAGTCCTTGCCCGGATGGACCATCTGCTCGGTGGTGCCCTGCCGGGGCGCCGGCTTGGTGATGCGCATCTTGGCCACGGACACGCCGTGCGGCCCGGACTCCCGGCTCAGCATCCAGGTGGTCACGCCGCGCACCACGTCGCGCTGCGGCCGGATCACGACATCGTCGTCATCGGCGGTGTCCACGAGTTGGTCCAGACTGGTCCCCAGGGCGCGGGCGATCGGCGCCAGCTGGTCGAGGGCGATCCGCCGGTGGCCGGTCTCGATCCGGCTCAGAGTGGAGGGGCTCAGGTAGCAGCGGGCGGCCAGCTCGTCGAGCGACCAGCCCCGGGCCACCCGCAATCCCCGGATGCGCTTGCGGACCAGGATGTCGAGTTCTCCGTCTTGCGTCATACGCAAGATAGTATGCCATCAGAGCAAGGTGCGCGTAGGATTGAAGCATGGATAACCACCACAGCGCACATCATCAGCATGGTCACCATGCCGCCCCCGATGCCAATCCCGAGTCCATGACCGAGCTCTTGGACCTCGACAGCGAAGTGCTCCACTCCTACCTGGCCGAAGTGATGGCCTGGGTCCACGAACTGGCCGGTGAGCCCCCGCTCGGCGAGTCCGGCCGCCGGATCCTGGACCTCGGCTCCGGAACCGGCACCGGCGCCCTCGCACTGGCCCAGCGCTTCGACGACGCCGAGGTGACTGCCGTCGACCTCTCGCCGCAGTTGCTGGACCGGCTCATGGAAAAGGCCCGTGGCCTCGGCGTCGCCGATCGGGTCGGCACCGTGCAGGCGGACCTGGATGAGCCGTGGCCGACAATCGGCACCGCCGACGTGGTCTGGGCGTCCAGTTCCTTGCACCACCTGAAGGATCCGCATCGGGTCTTGACCGATGTCCTCACAGCGCTGCGCCCCGGCGGGCTCTTCGTCGTGGCCGAACTCGACTCGTTCCCGCGCTTCCTGCCCGAGGACCTCGGGCTCGGCCGGCCCGGACTCGAAGAGCGCTGTCATGCTTTCCTGTTCGAGTCCGTGGTCCGCGAGCTGCTGTATCTCGGCGCCGACTGGGGCGTGCTGCTGTCCGAAGCAGGGTTCGCCGTCGAGGTCAAGCGCTTGTTCGCGATCGACCTGACGTCTCCGCTGCCCGCCGCCACCGGTCGCTACGCGCGGGCGACCCTGCAGCGCATCCGCTCCGGCGTGGAGGGCCGGATCGACGCCGAGGATCTGGCCGTGCTCGACACGCTCATCGACGGCGACGGGCCTGACAGTGTTCTGCGGCGCGAAGACCTCACCGTCCGCACTACGAGGACGGTTTGGGCAGCCAGGCGGCCGTGACGGTGGTCTTGATCACGAGGTGACGACGCGGGTGAGCACTGCCGAGCGCAGGGCCGCGACATCCACATCCAGTGCGGCCAGCACCTCGATCGCACGGCCTTTGTGGCCGGGGTCTCCTCGACTGTCATGCTGTCAGGATATCTTGACAGCCGATTCTGTCCAGGTGTCCTGACAGCGTGCGCGTGATGGATAACCGACACATGAAAGGCTGGCCTTCAGGTGCTCCTGAAGACCGGCCTGTGCCCGAGCGGAGCGAGGGGTCGGGCGCTTTTGCGCTAGATGCGCTGCAGGTAGCCGTTGGTGACCAGCCACCCCACATTGAACCCGGACGGATCGCCGGGGATCAGCGTGGCGTCGAGCTGGTACTGCAGACCGAGACCCGGCTGCCCGAACCAGGGCGCGATCGGACCGGCGTCCACGGTGAACGGCTTGAGTACCCGGTAGTCGTGGTAGCTGCAGGTCGCGGCCGGATTGCTCTCAAGGCTCGACGGCGGAATCGACCGCGCCGCGTACGGCGATCCGGTCGGCGCGAGGAACGAGCCGTACTCGCTGCCGAACCGGTCGATGTCCTGCCCGGGCACCAGCGTGGCGTGCCACTCGATCGGCTGCCCGTTCGCGATGACGTAGCCGTTGTCCGGCGGGTAGATCCAGCTGCTGGTGGCGGAGTCGTAGTACTGCGCGAAAAGCTGCTGTGCGGTGAGGTCGCCAGTGCGCTGATAACCGAGCAGCTCGAACCCGACCAGCCCGAGCACGGGCAGCTGCGCCGGACCGAGCCGGTAGTCGCCGTCGAAGTAGGCGCTGGAGCACGTGGTCGGCGAGCGGGCTGACGTCGACGATGTCGAGTTCGTTCGCCACGGTCAGCTCGGCGAAGTCGCGGCGCCGGGCTGGCGTGGGGACGAACTTGTCGCCGGTGAAGCGGTCGAGGAACTCGCCGTCGTTCTCGGCCGTGCTTGACCCGGCGGAGTGGGAGATCCTCGCCGAGGACGCGCGGCCCCGCGAGGTCCAGGACCCCGAGGGGCGTGACGTCACCATTCACGACACGGTGGTCAAGGCCCGGCGTCGGGTCGTCCTCTAGTCGTTGCTGTGCAGTGCGGTGTTCAGGCCGCCCCAGACGACCTTGTGCGCGAGGGCTTGGACCGCGCCGGTCTGGGAGTTGCGGCGGAACAGCAGACCGGACTTGCCGGATAGTTCCACGGCCTTGGCCACCTGGCCGTCGGGCAGGGTCACCCGGGTGCCGGCGGTCAGGTACAGGCCCGCCTCCACGGTGCAGTCGTCGCCGAGGCTGATCCCGATCCCGGCGTTGGCGCCGAGCAGGCAGCGCTCGCCGACGCTGATCGTCTGGGTGCCGCCGCCGGAGAGGGTGCCCATGATGGACGAGCCGCCGCCGACGTCGCTGTGGTCGCCGACCACGACGCCCGCGCTGATCCGGCCCTCCACCATGCAGCTGCCCAGGGTGCCGGCGTTGAAGTTGACGAAGCCCTCGTGCATCACGGTCGTGCCGGCGGCCAGGTGCGCGCCGAGGCGGACCCGGTCGGCGTCGGCGATGCGCACGCCGGAGGGCACCACGTAGTCCGTCATCCGCGGGAACTTGTCGACGCCGGTGATCTCGAAGGGGATCCGGGCGGACCGGGCCCGCAGCCGGACCGCGTCGACCGCGTCCGGTGCCACGGGTCCGAGGGTGCTCCACGCGACGATGGCCAGCAGGCCGAACAGGCCGTCGAGGTTCGCGCCGTGCGGACGGATGAGGCGGTGGCTGAGCAGGTGCAGGCGCAGGTAGGCGTCATGGGCGTCGGCCGGGGCGACGGAGAGGTCGGCGATCGCCGTGCGCACCGCGACGACCTCGACCCCGCGCAGCTCGTCCGGGCCCAGCGCGTCGGCCACCTCGGATCCGAGTGCGGCCACGGCCTCGGCCTCGGTCAGCCGCGAGGACCCGGCGGCGGCGGGCGAGCCGAGTTCGGGGCTGGGGAACCAGGTGTCCAGGACGGTGCCGTTGGCGGCGATCGTGGCCAGCCCGATGCCCTGGGCGCCGACCGCGGTGGGGGAAGTCTCAGTGTTCACGCGGTCAACCCTAACGGTGGGCGCGGTCTGGGGGAAAACCGGTCCGGCGGCGGTCCGTGTGGCGGGTCGCGCGAGGTCAGCGCGTCTCAGGAGTCTTCAAGCCCCGGCCGGGTTGTACGGAGTGAGCCGGGCGGTGAAGCTGAAGCGGTCGCCGCGGTAGAGCGAGCGCACCCGCTCGATCGGGCACCCGGACGCGTCCCTGGTGATCCGGTTGAGCAGGAGCATCGGCAGAGCGGGGGCGGTGCCGATCAGCACGACCTCGCGCGGGGCGGCGAGGACCGTCTCGATCCGCTCGTCAGCCTCGGCGAAGACCACGCCGATCGCGCGCAGGTAGGCGTAGAGCGAGGTGCCGGGGTCGAACTCGGCCATCAAGGTCGGGAACCGGTCCGTCGGTAGGTACGTGCTTTCGAGGCCGACGCGTTCGTCGTCGGCGAGCAGGAGCCGTTCCAGGTGCAGCACCGCCGCGCCGGGCTCGATGTGCAGTTCTCCGGCCAGGGTTTCGTCGGCGGTGATCTGTTCGAAGGTGATCAGGCGGCGGCCCGGTTCGAGGCCCTGCTGGCGGACTCCCTCGGTGTAACTGGCCAGCATCAGCGGTTGGACCAGTTTGGGGCCGGCGACCACGGTGGACCGGCCCCGGCGTTGCACGCGGCCTTCCAGGCGCAGGTCCCTGATCGCCTGGCGGACGGTCATCCTGGCCACCCCGAAGCGTTCGGCCAGCTCGCGCTCGGTGGGAAGTGCGGCGCCCTCGCCCAGGCCGTCGAGGACTGCGTAGACCTTCGACTTGACCTGGAAGTACTTGGGCACGGTGACCGGTCCGGGCGTGGCCGGCCGGGCCACGGTGGGGGCGGCCTGCCGCGGTCGGTCGGATCCGGCAGGGGGAGTGGTCACAAGGGAGAGCTTACTTGTCGTCGAGGAACGCGATGGCGGCGTCCGCGGTCTCCGGTCGGTCGAAGACGTTGTAGTGGCTGGCGCCCGGGATGATCGCCAGCCGCGAGGCGGTGCGGTCGGAGCCGTTCCAGCCGGCGTCCCGTTGGCCGCCGCCGAGCAGTGCGTAGAACTCCGCCGCGTGCACCGGGGAGAAGGAATCGGCGTCCGCGGCGACCAGCAACACCGGCATCGGCAGCGCGGCGATCTCCTCCGACCAGTCGTATTCGTGCTGGATGAAGTCGCCCATCTTGATGTGCAGTGTCTGCCAATCCTCGACCCGCGGCGCGAGGCGCGCGTACAGGTCGTACATCGGCGTCTGCTTCATCGGCTCGGCCGACTCCGGGCCCATGCGCGCCTGGGCCGCGAGCACGTCGGGAAGCCACCCGCTGTGCCGGTACGGCACGGACACCACCACGAGCCGCCTGACCAGGTCGGGATGCTGGATCGCGGTCCGCACGGCGACGCCAGCGCCGAAGGAGTAGCCCAGGACATCGGCGCGCTCGACACCCAGGTGCCCGATGAGGGCGGCGATGTCGTCGGCCATCAGCTCGGGGCGAATCGGCCGATCGATGTCGGCTGTGCGCCCGTGCCCCTGCAGATCGACCGCCACCACCCGGCGACCGGCCGCCAGCTTCGGCAGAGCCGGGCCGAGCGTCTCCGTGGCGCCGAACCCGCCGTGCAGCACGATCAGGGTTTGCTCGCCTGCGCCGTGCTCTTCGTAATACAAATGCAGCCCATTGACGTCCGCGTAGCTCATGACGCAACTTTAGCCGGGAAGCAGGCCGTAGACGTCGAGTTGGCCCTGGTCGCCGATCACCACCAGGCCGTCGGCGATGGTGGGGACGGTGAAGTGGTCGAATTCGCCCGGGTCCAGCCCGTCCCGGGACGGGTCCTGCGCGCTGGTCCAGATCTCCTTCGAGATGTTCTCGGCCTCATACGCCCGCAGCGTCGCGCCGTTCGTCTGGTCGACGGTCCACAGGATCGCGCTGGTCGGGTCGCCGCCGTCGCTGCTGACGATCGGGATGGCGCCGGGGTAGTCGTAGGCGAGCGGTACCTGGGCGATCGGCGCGGGGACGATGGTGCCGTCGGGGGCGAGTTTCCACTGCGTGAGGTTGCCGCCGGCGCCGCTGCCGTACACGAAGGAGTTCGTCCTGTCGCTGAAGTAGCCCCAGGTGCCCCACATGCCGCCGACGACGGTCTGGACGGTGAGCTCCTGCTTGATCTTGTCGATGTCGGTCCGGGCCGGCCAGTCCGCGCAGGACTTGGGCTGTGGAACGCTGGTGTAGCCACCGAGGTGCGCTTGATCGAGCACGTATACCGAGCCCGTCTTCGAGGACAGGATCATCTCGTCGTGGCCCGGCACGGTCAGCGGGGAGCCGGAGCCTAGGTCCTGGTCGTTCTCGGCCCGGCACTGCTGGTCGTACGGGGTGAACTCGTCGACGGCGACGAGGGTGCCGGCGCGCGGTTCCATCTCCAGGATCGAGTCCCCGGCGTCCGGGCCGCCGGTGTTCAGGTCGTAGGGGCCGTTGCCGGTGACGATGTAGAGGTGGCCGTGGGAGTCGGCGGTGATTCCGGCCTCTGATTCCCACAGGCCGCCGCCCCAGGCGTTCGGAGTGTCGTCGTAGACGATGTCCTGCTTGAGGCTGCTCGCGCTGAAGCCCATGACCCAGCCGTGGTACGGGCTCAGCCCGCACCAGGAGGAGAAGCCCGCGTAGACGGTGCCGTCGACGAGCGCGAGTCCCATCCGCTGCTGCTGTTCGGTCGGCGTGAAGGTGACGATCCCGCCGACGGAGTCGATACCGTCGCCGGGGGAGGCGCCGGACACCACGCTCGAAGGCTGCTTCTCCTGGCCGGTCAACAGATCGAGCGCGTGCATCCGATAGGTGAGCTTGCCCTTTTCGACGTCGAGCGCCATGACGTAGATCGTCTTGGTGGCCCAGTCGATCACCGGCGTCGAGCTGATGCCGACCTCCGGCACGATGGACTTGCACTGGCCGTCGGTCACGATCTTGTCGGTGGAGGCGTCGAAGGTCCGGGCGCCGGGCTGTATCAGCGAGGTCTTCCACAGCGGCGCGGTGCCCGGGGAGGTGGCGTCGGCATCGAAGGTGTAGACGGTATCGTGCTGGGTCGCCGCGATGATCACGTTGTGCACGCCGCCGTCGACGGTCAACCCGGGCGCGTACAACGGCTGCGCGTAGATCTTGCCGTCGACCGGGAAGGACACGCGGCGGCCGAACTTCCCGGATTCGACCGAGGCGACGCTCAGCGCGGTCTCGGTGGAGTCCCAGCCGAGCCGGGTCAGATCGCCGCGCTGGGTCAGCACGGCGTCCGCCGGACCGGGCTTGAGGTTGATGGTCGCGCTGCTCAGGGGGTCGGCGCCGTGGTAGAGCGGGGAGACGGCTTTGGGCGCGCTCGCCGGTTTCGTCGTCGTGCTCGAACAGCCGGCCGCAGCGAGCGAGACCAGCGCCAAGACGGCGAGACCCGCGCGCAGAGCGGGGCGAACGCGCCCGGTTGCCGGGCCGCGATCGTGTCCGAGCATGCGTTCCTCCGCTGTGTGGCTCTGGCTACGGATATTGTTAGGTAACATTCCTTACTCTTTTCCGGAAAGTACGCCCGGTGGGGGCGGCGGTCAAGGGGTCGGGTCAGACTTTTGATCGACGGACGGTAGCCGGGCCGTCACCTGGGGCCTTGACCGCCTCTTCGGGCGGTCCTACACTCCGCTCAATTAGTTAGGAAGATTTCCTAACTAGATAAGTGCACGACTAGCACTGGAGGAAGGAATGAGGCTCAGAAAGTTCCGTTCGCTCAAGCTCCTCACGTCGGCGGTGGCAGCCCTCGGATTGGGCGCCGCGCTGTTCTTCGGAACCAGCTCGGCCGTCGCGGCGACGCCGCAGCAGCACACGAGCGTGAAGCCCGCCTCGACGTCGGTCACCGACTGGACGACGTTCTACGGCTGGGTGGACAACTCGCCTCCCGGAGGCGCCATCGACCACCCCTGTATCCACCAGACCGCCGGCGGCGTCGGCACCTACAGCAACCCGGTCACGTTCGCCGAGCCCAACGACCTGAACGGTCCCTGGTGCCAGATCATCTACGTGCCGGGCCTGAAGAAGTACTTCATCCACGAGGACCAGTGCGACCCCTGCGGTGGCGTGAACTCCAACCACGTGGACCTGTGGATGGGCGGCAACTCGGCTTCCACCAAGAGCCCTGAGAAGCAGGCGTTGCTCAACTGCGAGGACAAGTGGACCACCCACCAGACGGTGATCGAGAACCCGTCGAAGACCGAGCCGGTGGACACGACTCCGTTGTTCACCGCACCGACAACGTGTCATGGCGGTTCGGGCGACTAGAAATGCCCATAGGCGCACCTCAATAGGTGCTGATCCGGTGCGGCGGGAGTCCTGTCCTGCGGCACCGGATCACATCATGCCCGCATCTCGGCATACGCTGCTCTTATGCGGATACGGCCGATGCTCGACTGGACAGCCACGGATGCACGCTCACCTGAGGCGAGCGGGCTGGAAGAAGTCGAGCGCATCCTCGCGGAACGGCAGGTCGTCGTGCTCAGCGGCGCGGGGCTGTCCACCGAGTCGGGGATCCCCGACTATCGCGGCGTGACCGGCACCCTTCGCCGGCACACGCCGATGACCTACCAGGAGTTCGTCACCAGCGAGGACGGCCGCCGCCGGTACTGGGCCCGCAGCCACGTCGGCTGGCGCACGATCGCCCGCGCGGAGCCCAATCCCGGTCACTTCGCCGTCGCGGCGCTGCGGGACGCGGGCTATGTATCCGCAGTGATCACGCAGAACGTCGATGGACTTCACGGGGCCGCCGGCACCCGCGATGCCGTGGACCTGCACGGCAGCCTGGACCGGGTCGTGTGCCTGAACTGCGGGCAGACCAGCCGGCGGGAGGATCTGGACCGGCGTCTGCGCGAGGCGAACCCCGATTTCCAGGACACCAGCACCCGGATCAACCCGGACGGCGACGTGGAGCTCGCCGACGAGTTCGTGGCGGCCTTCCGCACGGTGGCCTGCGACGTTTGCGGCGACGGCATCCTCAAGCCGGATGTCGTGTTCTTCGGCGAGAACGTGCCGAAGCCGCGCGTCCAGCAGTGCTACGAACTCCTCGACGAATCGCGAGCCCTGCTGGTGCTGGGTTCGTCTTTGACCGTGATGTCCGGGCTGCGGTTCGTCCGCTACGCGGCGAAGAACGGCCGGCCGATCGCCATCGTCAACCAGGGCGAGACCCGCGGCGACTCCCTCGCCGCCGTCCGCGTCGACCTGCCTCTAGGGCCGGCCCTGACCCTGCTGGCCGAGCGACTCGCTTAAGTCGTTCCGAACGGCGTTCCCGAGTCCGCGCTCGTGGCCCGGGAACGCCGATCGGCATCGCGGACGGTTACCAGCCGACTGCGACGACCATGTACTGCGGGTTGGCTACCGAGATGTCCGAGGACTGCCCGGCGTCATCGTCGTACGGGAAGCCGTACTGCACACCGTTGATCGCGTTCTCGTGCCAGAACTCGGCGTAGTAGTTCGCCGGGGCGGCCTGGTAGAAGTTGGACGGGATCGACTGCTGCGCCGCCGGGAGCTGCGCGACATGCCGGTTCAGGCCGGCGCACAGGGTGGGGTTGGCGGCCAGGGTGCCACCGCAGCCGAAGATCTGGGCCGTGGTGTCGGTCGTGTCGCCCTCCGCGGCGGCGTAGCTGGTGTAGTAGTTCGCGTACGCGCCGCCCGGCTGGAACGCCGGGTCGTTGCCCGGGGACGGGATGCCGTACGGCGCCTGGTCGGTGGCCAGCTCCTTGAACTCGGTCGGCACGAAGTTCTCGAACCGCTGGAAGGTGGCCGCGCGGCTCTCCTGGAAGGTGGCGTAGTTCTCGCCGACCTCCTGGTTGGAGCCGTCCTGGCCGTGCAGCAGGAGCGCGAGCTTCAGGCCGAACCGGTCGACCCGCGTCGTGTCGACGTTGATCGAGGCCGTGCCGACCGTGAACTCGATGAAGTCGTAGTACTGGCTGTTGGGGGAGCCGAGGTAGAAGTACATCCGTCCGGCGGAGTTGGCCGGCATGTCGATGTACGGCTGCTGGGCGATGGATTCCTCCTGCCCGTTGAAGCTCCAGTACACCTCGCTGTCAGGGTATTGACCGTTGGTCTGGTTGACGATCGCGACCTCCAGGACGTCGCCGGCCGCGGGGATGGCGCTGGTGTTGCCCCAGAACGAGGCAGGCGGCTCACCCGATCCGCTGGGGGGACTGGTCGACGTGGAGGTCGGCGTGGCAGTCGGGGACGAGGTCGCGGACGACGTCGGCGATGCGGATTGCGAGGGTGTGGCGGTGGGGGAGGAGGCAACGTTGCTGGTGGTGTAGATGTCGAATTCCCAGAGGGAGTAACCCCATTGGGTAGCGCGTACGGTGCCGTACATGCGCACATAGCGCCCTGTGCCGGTAAGCGTCAGTGCCTGGGTGCCACCGGGACCGGTGGTGGTGGAGTAGATGGTGGTCCAGTTGACGTTGTCGGTCGAGGTCTGGATCTGGAAGCCGCTGGCATACGCGGTCTCCCAGGCCAGGGAGACGCCGCAGATCTGCTGGCTGGATCCGAGGTCGACTTCGAGCCATTGCGGGTCAGTGAAGGCGCTGGACCAGCGGGTGCCGAGGTTGCCGTCGGTGGCGTCGGCGGCCGGGAAGCTGGCGTTCTCCTCCGAGGACGCGGTGGTCGGCTGGTTGAGCGCGGCGTCGGTAGTGCTGCAGGTGGTGGCGCCGAGCGTGCCGTAGACCTGGAATTCCCAGAGGGAGTACCCGTATTGGGTGTCCCGTGCGGTGCCGTACATCCGCACGTAGCGCCCGGTGCCGGAAATGTTGAGGGTCTGGTCGCCGCCGGGGCCGGTGGTGGTGGAGTAGATGGTGGTCCAGTTGACGTTGTCGTTCGAGGTCTGTATCTGGAAGCCGGTGGCGTAAGCGGTCTCCCAGTCCAGTACCACCTGGCTGATCGTCGCGGTCTGCCCGAGGTCGACTTCGAGCCACTGCGGGTCAGCGAAGGCACTGGACCAGCGGGTGCCGAGGTTGCCGTCGGTGGCGTCGGCGGCCGGGAAGCTGGAGTTCTCCTGGGAGGAGGCCGTGGTGGGCTGGCCCTGGGAGAGCAGGGAGGCGGCCGCGTGGGCGGTCGTGCTGGCGGCGAACAGGGTGAACGCGGCGAGCGAGAGGGCCACGACCGTTGCGAGTATGGCGCGCAGCGGGCGTGACGGGCGTAACGGAGGTCTGCGAAGGGTCGGACTATACGGCAGGGGGAGCGTCATTGCGTCTCCTGGGAGAGGGTTGAGTTGTTGGCGCACACCTCGCAGTCGGTCCCGCCGCGGCGGAGAGAGCGCTCTCCCATCAGGCGTTCGGCGAACCGGACGCCTTGATGCGGCTTGGTTGAACGGAGCGGCTGCGCCGAGTTGGGCGCGTCCGCCGCAGTCGGTTTATCGGTTATGCGTGTATTGCGTCCGGCACCGCAGGACGCTGCCGCCCTGCGGTGCCGGATCCTTGGAGAGCGCTTTCCAATTGAGGAGATTTCTAATCGCAGATTTCCGGGATGTCAACAGTTCCAGACGGCGCTGGCAGGCATCCGACACCGGCCGGGGCCGCCCGGCCGTGCTCAGCCGTACGCTGCCGCCGTGGTCAGGGCCGGTTGGATCAGACTCGCCTGCAGCCGGCGGGCGGCGTCGAGATGGTCGCTGGTCCATATCACCCGCACCGCCGCGGGAGTGGCCTGGCCGTCCTCGCCGCGCAGGTCCCGGCCCACGGCCTGGACCAGCCGGTGGTCCGCCCGCTCGTCCCGGGCCAGCGGCGCCGGCGCGGGCCGGCGGGCGCCGAGGCTGTCGGCCAGGGCGCCGTACCAGCCGGTCACGGATTCGCTGGTGCGCAGCACCTCGGCGCGGGCCGCGCTGCGGTCGCCCACCGAGCGGTCGTCGTCGCGCTCCCACAGGTCCAGCACCGCGTCCGCGGCCAGGCGCAGCCCGGACGCGCCGGTGACCAGCCTGGTGACCTCGGCCAGGGCGACCCCCTTGGCGCCGCGCTCGGCCAGGTAGCCGCGGAAGGCGTCGTCCATCCGGCGGGAGGCCGCGGCCGCGCGGATCGCCTCCTGGGTCGGCACGGCCGAGTCGGGGGCCGCGCTGTCGCAGCGGCGCATCCCGAAGTCGACCGCCGCGGCCAGGTACCGCGCGCTGTCGGCGTACGCCTCGGCCAGCGCCTTGCTCAGGGCCGAGGCCGCGCCGCGCGGCCAGAACAGTATCCCGACCACGAGGCTGACCGCGCAGCCCAGGGCGATGTCCTCGATCCGGATGAGGCCGACCCGCCACCCCGAGGGCTGGATGATGTTGAACAAGATCACCAGCACGACGGTGAACCCGGCCTGCCCGGCGGCGAACGAGATCGCGGCCGGCGCGACCCCGGCCACCAGGATCGCGAGCGGCAGCAGGAACCACAGCAGCACGGTGTCATGCCCGATCGGCACCAGCAGGGCCGCTCCGATCACGAAGCCCACGGAGGTGCCCAGCACCGCGCGCAGCGCGTTCTGTCCGGTGTTAAGCGCGCTGGAACGCAGCACCGAGAGAGTGCCCAGGACGACCCAGAACGAGTGCTGCACGCCGGTCTCAGTGGCGATCAGTACAGCCAGCCCGAGCGCGATGGCGCCGCGCACGCTGTTGTGCAGCCACACCGAGTGCCGCTCGAAATGGGCGGTGGCACGCTCCTGCGCCGCGGAGAGCGTGCCCGGAAGCCCGGGAGCTTGTCGGCCGAGCAGCCGCTCGACCCAGGTGCGCCGGTCGGCCGCGGCCGCCACGTCGATGTTGCGGCCGATCAGGGTCGTGACGAAGCTGAGCTCCTGGGCCCGGAAGCTCGGGTCCAGCGTACCCATGAGCTCGGTGACCTGCTGGTCTCCGATCACTTCGGCGCCGTCCTCGGCCGGCGGCAGGCTCGGGAACGCATGTGTTGCGAGCCGTTCCGCGGCGGTCAGCGCCTTTTCGAGCTCCGTCAGCGCGACGCGCAGCGACTGAGGATCGGAGCGCGGCGCGTCCAACAGGTCCGCACCGTATTCGAGCACTGTTGCCGTGGCGGCCTTCACCGTGCAGGCGGCGCGGCGCGCCTCGGCGTTCGAGGCCGACCGGGTGTGCGCCAGCACCGCGTTGAGCCAGTTCAACTCGTCGACCAGCCGAACCGTCGCCCGCGCGGACGTGCTCAGCCCGGTCGGCCGGTAGGGGGTGGCGAGAAAGAGCCGGTGCAGCCCGGCCACGGCGGCGTCGGCGGCCACGACGGCCTGGTTGTACTCCGCCTCCAAATGCTCGTTCCTGTCGACCGCGCGGTAGAAGGCGACCTCTGCGCGTAGCCGCGTGGCCAGTGCCCGGGAGGTGGCCACCGCCTGCGAACGGAGCCGGTCCTGCGCCGGCGCGGGCCACAGCAGCGCGATCGCCGCCAACCCCACCACCGAGGCGATGGCCCAGCCCTCCAGACGGTCCGGGATCGTGGAAGCCGGCGCCGGCAGCGACACCGGCAGGATGAACGCCAGCAGCATCGACGTGGTGGCCCCGGCCAGCACCGAGCTGACCACCCCGACGAACAGCACCCCGAACCCGATCAGCGCCATCACCACGGCTGCCAGCCACGGCTCCCGGGACGCAAGCGTTCCGGCGCACACGAGCACCAAGCCCATCACGGACAGCCAGGCCTGCGCCTGCAGCCGCTCGCGCATCGGACCGCCGAAGTCGACCAGCAGCAGCATCGCGAAGGCGCCAAAGGCGGCGTACGTAGCCAGCTGCGGATCGCCGAGCACCTTGTCGCCGAGCGCGAACATGGCGGGCATCACGATGGCGGTCCGTCCCGCGCGGCGCAGCGCCAGCAGCCCGCGATCGTGCGAGCTGATCCACGCCCACGGATGGGCGAAACCCTGCCGGGCCGACTCGAACTGCGCTGAAACCATGGGGGTGACTTCCCTTCACGAATCACCGGAATGATACGCGATCAGCGAAGGCACAATGGTGCGGTGACCAAACCCCGAAGGGCCCCGTGGCCGACCGACAAGGCGGCCGACTGGCGCCCCACCGCCGAACAGATGGCCGCGGCGCACGGCTCGACGATCCCGGACGTGATCGCACCGGACCTGAAGGTGCTGTTCTGCGGCATCAACCCGGGCCTGTGGTCCGGAGCCGTGGGCAGGCACTTCGCCCGCCCGGGCAACAGATTCTGGCCGGCCCTTCACGCCTCCGGATTCACCCCGGACCTGCTCACCCCATCGCGCCAGGGCGAACTGCTCGGACTCGGGCTGGGCATCAGCAACGTCGCCGACCGCGCCACCGCCCGAGCCGATGAGCTGACGACGGAGGAACTGCGCGAGGGCGGACGGCTCCTGACGGCGAAGGTGGAGAAGTACCAGCCGCGCTGGGTGGCGATCGTGGGGATCACGGCCTACCGCACCGCCTTCGACCGCCGCGCCGCGGTGATCGGCGAGCAGGCGGAACTCCTGGCCGAGAGCAAACTGTGGGTCCTGCCCAACCCGAGCGGGCTCAATGCGCATTGGAGTCCTGCCGCCCTGGCTGAGGAGTTCGCCCGGTTCCGGGCCGTGGTCGACGGCGCTTAGAAACGGTTGCTGTGGAACCAGATGAGCACGGCTACGGTCGTAATGGGCATGGCTGTGGTCGTCGCTTTTCACGCGCATCCAGATGACGAAGCTCTGCTGTTCGGCGGCACCCTCGCACGGCTCGCCGCGGAAGGACACCGCGTCGTGCTCGTCGTGGCGACCGACGGCGAGATGGGCGAGGCTCGTCCGGACCGCGGTACTGACAGGCTCGACGAGCTGCATGCGAGTGCCGGAGTTCTCGGGGTCTCTCGCGTCGTCCACCTCGGCTACGCCGACAGCGGTCATGGTCCGGTGCTCTACCCTGACCCGCCGGACCGTTCCCGGTTCACCAGGGCGACGCCCGATGAAGCTGCCGGTCGGTTGGCTGAGGTGCTGCGTGAGGAACAGGCCGGGATCCTCATCGGCAACGATCCGAACGGCGGGAATCGGCATCCTGACCACATCCGGGTGCACGAGGTGGCCAGGCGCGCGGCGAAGCTGGCCGGTACCCCCAGGCTCATGGAGGCGACACGGCCGCGCGAGCCCACCCTCCGCGTGTACAAGATGGCCAGTACGCTGCGGCTGATCAAGCAATACGATGCGGCGGAGCTGCGCGGTTCGTATACCGCGCGAGCTGACATCACGCACCGCGTCAACGTGCGCAGATACGCTGGCAAGAAGCGCGCGGCGCTCGCCAGCCATGCGTCACAGACGTCTGGCACCGGCAGATCCGCGAAGATGTTCGGATTGATGGTGAAGCTGCCGGTGCCTGTATTCGCGTTGGTGCTTGGCCGTGAGTACTACACGGAGGTCGGTGAGCCGCGCTCCTGGCTGGATTAGGGGATTAGAGGCGGATTCTCAGGCCTCGCCGGACGTCGCCCACAAGTTGATGCCGGACTCCACGGCGTGCTTGTCGATTCGGGCGAGCTGGTCCTCGGTGAAGGCCGGCTGGTTCAGTGCGCCGAGGCTGTCGTCCAGCTGCGCGACGCTGCTCGCCCCGATGAGGACCGAGGTCACCCGGGGGTCGCGCAGGGCCCACGCCAGGGCCATCTGGGCCAGCGACTCGCCGCGTTCGGTGGCGATCGTGTGGAGGGCGCGTACGTGGTCGAGGTTGCGCTCGTTGAGCAGTTCGGTGGACAGGGAGGAGTTGTGGGTCGCGCGGGACCCGGCTGGGACACCGTTGAGGTACTTGTCGGTGAGCATGCCCTGGGCCAGCGGCGAGAAGGCGATACAGCCCACGCCGGTGTCGCCGAGCACGTCGAGCAGGCCGTTCTCGATCCAGCGGTTGAGCATCGAGTACGAGGGCTGGTGGATCAGCAGCGGCGTGCCGAGGGAGCGGAGGATGGCGGCGGCCTCCACGGTGCGTTCCGGGCTGTACGAGGAGATCCCGGCATACAGGGCCTTTCCGGAGCGCACTGCCGCGTCCAGCGCGCCCATCGTCTCCTCCAGCGGCGTGAGCGGGTCGAACCGGTGGCTGTAGAAGATGTCCACGTAGTCCAGGCCCATTCGCTCCAGCGACTGGTCGAGGCTGGCCAACAGGTACTTGCGTGATCCGCCGCCTTGGCCGTACGGGCCCGGCCACATGTCGTAGCCGGCCTTGGTCGAGATGATCAGCTCGTCCCGGTACGGCCGGAAGTCCTGGGCGAACAGCGTGCCGAAGTTGCGCTCCGCGCTGCCGTAGGGCGGGCCGTAGTTGTTGGCCAGGTCGAAGTGGGTCACGCCGCGGTCGAACGCGCGGCGCAGGATCGCGCGCTGGGTCTCCAGCGGGTGCCCGTCACCGAAGTTGTGCCACAGCCCGAGCGAGACGGCGGGCAGCTCCAGGCCCGAACGCCCGCAGCGGCGGAAGGTGGCGGAGTCGTACCGGTCGGGCGCGGCGATGTAGCTCATGCGGTGGTTCTCCTCGTACTGGCGGCGTGCGCTCTCGTCATCCACCCTTGCGCACGGGGATTAATCTGTCCAATAGCAGAATCTGATTCCCCTGATCGTGTGAGGTGCTCAATCATGGAGTTGCGGCAACTGGAGTATTTCGTGGCGATAGCTGAGGAGTGCCACTTCACCCGGGCAGCTCAGCGGATGCGGGTGGCCCAGTCGGGGCTGTCGGCGTCCATCCGTTCGTTGGAACGCGAGTTGGGTGCGCCGTTGTTTCTGCGCAGCACACGCCAGGTGGAGCTGACAGAGGCGGGGCGGGCCCTGCTCGCCGAGGCCCGGCGTACCCTGACCAGCGCGGCGGCCGCCAAGGATGCGGTCGCGGCAGTGCAGGGACTGCTGCGGGGGCGGCTCGCGGTCGGCACGTTGCAGTGCATCTGTTCGGTGGACCTGCCCGCCGTGTTGGCGCGGTTCAAGGCCGTGCACCCCGGAGTGGACATCAGGCTGCAGCACGGCGAGTCAGCCGAGCTGATTGAGCAGGTCCGCACCGGCCGGCTGGACATCGCCTTTACCTCACGGCCGACCCGCTGCCCGGACGGGGTCGCGGTGACTCCGCTTGCCTCCCTCCCGCTGGCCCTGGCGTGTGGCCCCGGGCATCCTTTCGCGGGCCGGGCCTCGGTGGGCCTCGGCGAGCTGGCCGGCGCCTCGTTCGTGGACTACTACCCCGGCTGGGGGACCAGGGACACGGTGGACCGGGCGCTGGCCGCGGGCGGGATCGACCGGCATGTGGCGCTTGAAGTCAACGACGTGCACTCGCTGCTCGACCTGGTCGGCTGCGGGTTGGGGCTGGCCCTGGTGCCGGCCGAGTTCGAGCACAAGCGGACCAGCGCCTGCTTCGTCCCGCTGGACGGGCCGGTACCCGCCTGGGAGACCGCCATAGCGACCCCGGCATCAAGCAGCGCAGCGGTGACTGCGCTGCTTGACCTGGTTGAGACGGCGCAAGCGCAGGCAGCCGGAGTGCATGCTCAAGTTGGGTATCGGCCTGAGCCTGCCCTCGTCTGAGAGAAGGATACGTAAACTGCCGGAGACCTAAGCTGCGTCAGCGCAGGCCGGCGAAGAGGTCGGTCTCGGGGAGCGGGGCGTCGGTCGTGTCGCGGACGCGGACGAACGCTTCCATGCCCATCAGCTTGCTGAACCGCTTCCGGCCCATCTTCAGGAAGAAGATGTTCTCGCCCTGGCTGGCGTGCGCCGCGAGGGCGTCGTACTTCTGGCCGCTCCACTCGGCGGTGTCCACCCGGGTGGTGATCTCCTCGTCGGGCAGTCCGATCTCGGGCTGCGGCGCCTCGGCCGGGGCCGACGGGTCCGCGGTGGAATCCTCGGGGGAATCCGCTGCGGAATCCGCAGCGGGGGCCTGGGAATCCTCGGCGGCGGGCTCGTCCCAGTCCGCTCCCAGTTCCCTCATGACTCGGCCGAACTCCGCCATGCCGGAGCGCGACACTGTGGTCCAGTAGACCTTGGGCTGGGCCTCCACGAGGTCCAGTGCCGCCATGGTGATCCGGTGGGCCTGGATGTGGTCGGGATGGCCGTAGAAGCCGTACTCGTCGTACGTGACGACGACGTCCGGCCGGTAGTGCCGGATCAACTCCGCCAGCCGGGCCGCGCCTTCCTCGACGGGAGTGTTCCAGAAGGAGTTCGGCTCGTTGTTCTGCGGCCAGCCCATCATGCCGGAGTCGACGTAGTCGAGCATTTCCAGGTCGCTGATCCCCAGCACCGCGCAGCTCGCCTCAAGCTCCTTGCGGCGCACCGCCACGACCGCCGCCGGGTCGTGGCCGGGCTCGCCCGGCTTGACCCCGCCGGGGCCGTCCCCGCAGGCGCCGTCGGTGCAGGTCACCAGGACGGTCCGGATGCCCTCGGCGGCATAGCGCGCGAAGACTCCGCCCGTGCCGGTCGCTTCGTCGTCCGGGTGGGCGTGCACTGCCATCAGGGTCAAAGGGGCTCGATCGTTCATGAACGCATCCTAACGACTCGTCCGGCGTCGGCCTGCGGGCGACATCTCCACGCCAATCTTCTCGGACAACGCCGGGTGCCGGAACCTCATTCCCCTGCTTGGGCTATGCCTTCGCCGCGTACATGGCCTGGTCGGCTGCGGCGACGGCGGCTTGGGCCGAGCGGTGGGTGGACAGGTCGGTCCAGCCGATGGCCACTCCGACCGGGGTGCCGGGGGCGATGTCGTGCCAATCCTGGGCCGCGACCGCAGCCGCCGCCCGGTAGCCGACCTCGTGTGCCTCGACCAGCGAGCTGTCCGGCAGCAGTGCGACGAACTCGTCCCCGCCGTAGCGGGCCAGGAAGTCGTCGGTCCGCAGCGACCGCACGAGAACTTCGGCCACCTGGCGTAGCACCCGGTCGCCGACAACGTGCCCGTGCACCGTGTTGACTTCCTTGAACCGGTTGAGGTCCAGCACGCCCAGCGCGGCCGGCCGCTTGGCCGAGACCAGCTCCGACAGGCGCTGGTCCAGATGACGGCGGTTGGGCAGGCCGGTGAGCGGGTCGGTCAGCGACGCGGCCGCGTAGTTCGCCAGGGTCTCGCGCAGCAGCGCCTGGTCCGCCCGCACCCCTTCGTGCCCGACTGTGAGGTGGTGCAGTCGGTTGAGCCGTTCGCTCAGCTCGCGGAATCCCTGCCGCTCGGCCGCCAGCGCGCCGGCGTGGTCGCCCAGCGAGGACAGGGCGAGCGAGCGCATCCGCAGCAGCTCGCAGGTGTCCAGGGTGTCCGGCGCGATCGTGTCGAGCAGGGTGACGGCGGTGTCCGCGCGCCCGGTGGAGATGGCGTGGCAGGCCAGCACGACTTTGTTCAGCGTGGGGGCGAACTGGTGGTCCTGGCCGGGCCGCAGCAGCCGGCGCGGGTCGATCCCCGGATCCCCGCCGAGGGCCTGGATCCGGGCCGCGGCATACGCCATGTTCATCGCATCGAGCGGATCCATCAGGTCGAAGCCGGTCCGGGCGTGCTGCCGGCCGGTGTGCATCAGGAGTTCGAGGTGCGAGGTGCACTCGGCGGTGTCGCCTTGGTGGTCGAGCAGCAGCGCGGCCTCCAGCCGGTGGCCGATCGCGTGCACGTCCAGGTTCCGCTGTGAGGCTATCTCCTCGCTGCGGGCGAGCGAGACCAGCGCGCCGGTCAGCAGGCCGACCGAGCTCTGGATACCGGACAGGTCACGCCAGGCTATCGCGGTCCCGAGACCCGGCTCGGGCTCGGCTTCGAGGGCCAGCTGGCTCTGCGCCATCTCCAGGACCGCGTCGCCGAGGTCGCCGGTGAGGTTGGCCGCGTACGCGCGCAGGGTGTGGTACTTGCCGATCAGAGAGGGCGAGGGAAAACGCTCCAGGGCCTGCCGGGTGGCCTCCTCGGCGTTCCGGTAGGCCGCGTTCTCGACCTGGCCGAGGTTGATGTGCGCGGCCATCTCCAGCACCTGGGCGTAGGTCGCCTCGTGTGGATCGGACGACCGGCGTGCGACCACGCGCGCGTACCCGACGACTTCGGCCAAGCGGCCCTTGTGCATCATCTCGAGCAGCAGCCCGCACTCGCCAGGCAGCCGGTCGAGGTCGGCGCGGGACGCCATAGCCCGTACCTCCTCGTTGATCTGGCATGCCGCTCAGGCGCGACATCAGCACCCACCGTAGCCGGTATGCGTACCGGACGCTCCCGCACCCCGGCAATATTTGCCGTACCATGACGCATGGTACCCATTGCGGATGCTTTCCAAGGCCCTTACATGTGCTCTGGTCTGGGCGGATGTAGTGGAGTGGAAGAATCGTCGAAGCTTGCTGTGAAACTGTCGTGATCTCGCCACGGGTCCTCGTGTGCTGCGATCGTCCGGACGCCGTTCGAGAGCACAAAGCACAGGTCGGAACCGGTTCCGGCGGGCCTGCGGCGACTCGGGAGGGGTGGCGCGCGGGTGGCGTGGCGGAAAGACGTCCGGCCGCTGCCGGTCGGCCGGAATCGGCTGACAGGCAACGGCCGATCGGCGGCGGTCGGTGGTTGGTGCTCGATGGTCACGGGGCCGGGGGACCGGCGCACTCTCCGCTCAGACGGCGTGAATCGGCTGACGCAGACTCGTGGTCCGCACCGGAGTGCCCGCGGGCGTGGTGTAGTCAGCCCAGTCGGTCGGGGTGTGGCCCGGGTCGAGGGTGCGCAGCTTGGCGATCACGGCCGGGTCCTGCACCTCAAGCCAGGCGACCAGCTGGCGGAACGAGACGAGGCGGACGTCGGGCTGGCCCGCGATCTGGCGCAGCGCCTGCTCGACGGACTTCATGTAGATGCCGCCGTTCCAGGTCTCGAAGTGGTTGCCGATGAAGAACGGGGCTCGGTTCGTGTTGTAGGCCCGGTTGAACCCGGCCATGTACGAGTCGGCCGCCTGCTGCTGCCAGGCCGGGTACATCGCCGGCGGTCCCTGCGGCTTGTACTCGCACGAGCTGCACTGGTTGACCATCATGTTGTAGTCCATGGACAGGACTTCGAAGCTGTGGCCGGGGAAGGGGATCGACTGCAGCGGGAAGTCCCACACGCCCTGCCGCTTGGTCGGCCAGATCTGCAGGCCGCCCGGGCTGCTGGCGTCGTAGGTCCAACCGAGCTCGCGCGCGGTGGGCAGCAGCCGGTCCTGGCCGAGCAGGCACGGCGTGCGTCCGCCGGTCAGCTCCTTGCTGTAGTCGAACGGCAGCGGCTCCAGGTCGGTGAAGCCGGTGTTCGTCTTCCACGTGTGCACGAAGTCGACGGCCTGGTTGATCTCGCTGCGCCACTGGTCGGGCGACCAGGTGCCCACGCCGGCCGAGTCGCAGAAGTGGCCGTTGAAGTGGGTGCCGATGTCGTGGCCCTCCAGCCACGCGGCGCCGATCTGCTGGATGGTGGCCTTGACGTGGTTGTCGTTCAGGTAGCCGATCGCCGAGGCGCCCTGCGGCTTGTTGGGCGGCGCGTAGAGCATCCGCTGGCTGCGCGGCAGCGTGTAGATGCCGGACAGGAAGAACGTCATGGTGGCGTTCGTCTCCTGTGCCACCTGCCGGAAGTGCGAGAACAGGTGGTTGTCGTCCTCGCCGGCGCCGTCCCAGGAGAAGACCACGAACTGCGGGGGCCGCTGGCCCGGCGCCAGGCGCTCGGGGACCGGCTGCCCGGGCTGCGGGCCGGTGTCCATGGTGGATCCGTCGCCGATCAGCCGGCCCTTGGGGGAGGTGTCCTTCTCCCGCGACCGTACCGCCATCTTGACCGGCTTCGGCAGGTCGGCCGCGACCGGCGGAGCGGTGAGCTTGCGCTCTATCTCCGTGCCGACCACAGTCGCAGCCAGCGCTGCGGCGCTGCCTGCCAGAACGTTTCTGCGCGAGAGGGTACCCACTGCATCCCCAGACATTTCCGGGCGACCCGCCGCGCGCGCTGTTCCGGCTTCGCGCGGCCGTCAGGTCGCTGTTGCTTTACCACTGAACATTCAATGACTACCCCTCAGTCAAGCCATACGCACTATTTGTCGCTCTTTTGACTTAGCGTCAGACAGGAGCCGCACGGGTGCGTGCGGCCGTTAGAGTGAAGGCCAGAGGAGTGATCGCGTCAGTGGACCGGCGGTTCCCGCTACCGCGGCGTCCAGGAGGCTTCGAGGTCGCCGATTCCGTCGGCGACGGTCGTCCAAGGGCTGGCGAAGGTGAGGACCGCGATCGCGCACGTGGGGAAGTTGTCGCGGATCAGCTCATGAGGGGAGTCGGGCGCGCCGTCGCCGGCCAGATCGGTGGCGAGGGAGTGCATGCCGGGGTTGTGACCGACTAGCAAAAGAGTTCGCACATCGTCCGGAGTCTCCCGCAGGACTGCGAGGAGAGTGGAGTACGAGGCGTCGTAGACGCGCTCTTCGTAGACGGTCGCCGGTCGGTGCGGCAGTTCGTGGGCGGCCAGTTTCCAGGTCTCCCGGGTGCGGGCGGCGGGGGAGCATACGCACAGGTCCGGTGCGATGCCGCGCTCGGCGAGCCAACGCCCGGCGGCCGGGGCGTCCCGGCGGCCGCGCTCCGCCAAGGGCCGGTCCCAGTCGGTCATGCCCTCGGGGTGGTCGGACTTCGCGTGGCGGAGAAGGACGATTCGGCGGGTCTCTTCGACTTCCGTGCTCATAGGACAAACGGTATACGTAACCGCCTGGGGTAGCAGGGCGACTTGCCGAGGGGAGGCGGCGCGCAGGCGCGCGCGGAACGCTCGGGCACCTCAGGTGATCGGGCCCGAACTGCTTGTAAGCCTCCGAGTGTTCGCCTAGCATGAATCGTCCGTACGTGACACAGTGCGAGGGGGAACGATGCTTTTCAAGCACAAGCATCTTCTGGAGGAACTCCGGCAGACCGGCCAGCAGGCTTCAGCCGAAATCCTCTCCATGAAGACGGAGGGCGACGGCGGTAACATGCGAGCGCTGTGGGCTTCCGACGAGGATCTGACGACCAACTGGTTCGACTGCCGGATGACGCTCCGCGTGGTCCCCAGAGATCGGGCCCAGGCACCGTTCGAGACCACGGTCCATACGCGTATTCACACACTGAAGTTCCAAGGCGGCAGTGTCCCCGTGTGGTACGACCCCAAGGACCACACCAAGGTGGTGGTGGACTACGAGGCGGACGTTCAGGGGACCATGCAGGCCGTCGCGAACTTCAGCCTGCTGGAACACAGATATGCCCAGCAGTTGGGAGTGGCATGGACGCTGGTCGCGAACCAACTTCTTCCGATCGAGGTGTCGACGAAGCCCGGCAAGGGCCAGGTGACGGTGGCCGGCCATTTGGGCGATCTGGTACGAGAGTCGACTCAGACCGCCGTCGCGTATGTGCGAAGCGACTCTGCGGCGCTCCTGCCGGCATTGGGCGCCGACTGGTTCTCCAGGCACGACCTTCACGTCAGGCAGGCTTACGGCAACCTGCTGTCCGGGGGCACCACCGAGGACGGAGCGAATGCCGCAGCAGCGATCGCCGCCGCGCTGATCTCCATTCTCGGCGGCCGGATGGTGCGCAACGACGTGGCAGTGACCGGCAAACTCACGCCGACAGGGGTGTTGCTTCCCGTCGGAGGTCTCAAGCAGATGGCTGCGGCAGCCAAGCACGGGTACGCCGTCCGCCTCGTCGCCCCGGCTGGGGACGAGCCGGAACTCCACGAGATTCCCGAGCGCCAGCGCCAGGGGCTGGAGTTCGTGTTCGTCCCGACCCTCGCCGCAATGCTGCCCGCCGTGTTGACGAAGCATATGGTCAAGGGCTTCGTGCCCCCTGCCTGAGCTTTGTCGAGCCGCCCCACACCATCGCTGTCTGCGGAAAGACGTTCCCGAAGTACGCGGGTCGCTGACGTCGGCGCCGGGGTTGAAGGGCACGATGGCGCGGCTGCGGTGGATCTCCGCGGCCGCGCTGCCATGGAGCCCCGATCAACCAGGAGGCCTCCCGGCGCGGCAGACCGTGACCGTCATGCTCCCGGTCAGGATTCTGGCCGCGGTGACCGGATCCAGGGCCTGCTTGATTCCGGCGACCGCGCTCCTGACCGCGCCGGGATCCTGTTCCACTGCCAGGGCCAGGAGGATCTCCTCGGCTCGCTGCGGACCGTCCGGCATGTGCGCCACCGCTTTCACCCCGGCCAGGATCTGGCCGACGTGCCTCGGGCTGATCAGCCCCTCTTCCAAGGCGGCCTTGGTTTGCGGACACCATCGCAGCCCTCGGGCGGCGTTCACCATCCGCACCGCCGTGCCGCGCGTCATCCGCAGCCGCATGGCCAGCATCCCCGTCATCCCTCCGTAGCCGAGCAGCAGCCCGTCCTGTTCCTCGTCGGCTTTCGCCACCAAGCCAAGCAATCGTCCGTAGCTTGCGCACACCTGCTGATATACCCGCTCGATCTCCTCGACCCGCGCTTCCGCCTCGTTCTGCACCCCGACCAGCTCCTTCCCCGGATGATGAGCTCACCACCCTGAGCTCAATACCTATACTGTATCGGCATTTCCGGGCAAAGGGTGCTCAAATGCGAAAGATCAGGGTTATCCCTGATATGCCCCTAGATCCGCCATGGCGAAGCGGGCGCCGGTACCGAATGATCAGGACAGGACCTTGCGGCGGAAGTTGCGCAGCCCGAGTCCGAGGAAGAGCGCGAGGAAGCCGATCAGAACCGGGTAGATCACGTAAAGGTGCATGTGGGAGGCCTGGGTCAGCGCCGCGCGCATTCCCTCGGTGATGTAGATGAGCGGATTGATCAGCACCAGCGTCTGCAGCCAGTGGAAACCGCCGATGCGCACCGGCGCGAGGCGGGTCCACTGGTAGTACGTACCGCCGAGGAAGGTGAGCGGCAGGACGACGAACCCGAACATCAGGCCGATGTTGCGCGCTTCGAACGTGGTGCCGAGCAGGAGCCCGAGCGAGGTCATGGCCAGGCAGGAGAGCGGGATCAGGGTCACCACGATCCACCAGTGGAACGACAGGTGCGCGTGGACGCCCTGGGCGTGCACGACGGCCGCGATCGGGAACACGATCAGCGCGGAGAGCAGGCCCTGGGCCGCGCCCGAGAGCACTTTGGACATCGCCACCAGCCAGATCGGGCACGGCGCCTGGACCCGGTCCTCGATCTCCCGGGTGTAGCCGAACTCCGTCGACAGCTGGAGGGCGACCGCCTGGATGCCCTGGAACATGATGGTGATGCCGACCACGCCGGGGACGAGCACCGTGGCGAAGTCGGACGCCCCGGCCGAGCCGGCGCTGCCGCCGATGCCCTGGCCGATCGCGGGGAAGACGTAGAGGAAGACGAACACCAGCAGGAACGGCTGGATCAGGGTCCGGCCGACGAACTCGCCGAAGTTCTTCTTCAGCACGAGCAGGTCGCGCAGGATCAGCGCGCCCAGCGCGGTGCGGCCGGCCGCCCAAGTGCTGCGGCCCGGCTGCGCGGTGATCTGCGGGAGGACGAGTGCGGTGTCGGTCTCAGTGGTCACAGTCGGCTGGGACATCAGTCACGCAACTCCTTGCCGGTCAGGCTGATGAAGACGTCTTCCAGGCTCGGCTCGGCCACCGAGAGGTCCGCCACGCTGAAGCCCGCCTCCTCGGCCGCGGCCACGATCCGGGCCAGCGCGCCGGCCGGGCCGCGCAGGTGGAACTCGACGCCGCGGCCGATCCGGCGGGTCCGGGTGACCCCGTCCACGCTGCGCCCGATCAGCGCGGCGAGCTCGTCGAGGTCGCCGTCGGCCTGCACGGTGATGATGGTGTCCGCGTCGAGGGCGTGCTTGAGTCCGGCCGGGGTGTCCAGGGCCAGGATCCGGCCGTGGTCCATCACCGCCACCCGGTCGCAGAGCTTGTCGGCCTCTTCCATGTAGTGCGTGGTCAGCAGGATGGTCTGGCCCTGCTCGTTGAGCTGCCCGAGGATCTCCCAGAGCGCGAGCCGGCTCTGCGGGTCCAGGCCCGCGGTCGGCTCGTCCATGAACAGCACGGCCGGGCGGTGCATGATCGACCGGGCCACCATCAACCGCTGCGCCATCCCGCCGGAGAGCGCGAAGACCGAGGCCTTGGCCCACTTGGCCAGGTGGAACTGTTCGAGCAGCTCGTCGGCCAGCTGACGGGACCGGCTGCGCGGCACGCCGAAGAGCAGTCCGTGGAAGTAGAGGTTCTCCCAGACGGTCAGCTGCCGGTCGAGGGTGTTCTGCTGGGAGACCACGCCCAGCAGCTGCTTGGCGAGCGCCGGACGGGCGACCACGTCGACTTCGCCCACGAAGGCCCGCCCGGAGGTGGGGATGACGCGGGTCGTGAGCATCCCCACGGTGGTGGTCTTGCCTGCTCCGTTGGGGCCGAGCAGGCCGAAGATCTCGCCGGGGCGCACCTGGAGGTCCAGCTTGTCCACGGCGGCGAAGTCCGCGCCGGGATAGGTCTTGGTGAGCTGTTCGGTGCGGATGATCCCGGCGGGCTCCGGCTCCAGGGTCAGTGCGTCGGCGCCTTGCGCACCCGGATTAGGCATACGGTGAACACTATTCGCAGATGATGAAGTCCGCCACAGGTTCCCCCGACTGGGTCAGTGGGCTGGACCGGGCGCGGCGCCCGCAGGCTGGGGGAGGAGCTGGTATCCGGACGCCTGGGTCCGGAACAGTCTCGCGTAGGCCGTGCCTTGGCTCATGAGTGAGTCGTGGTCGCCTTGCTCGGTGATGTGTCCGCCTTCGAGGACGACGATGTGGTCTGCCGCGCGCATGGCGCTGAGGCGGTGCGAGATGAGCAGGCTGCTGTGTCCGCTGCGCATGTCCCGCAGGCTTCTCGCGATCTCGCTCTCGGCCAGCGCGTCGAGTCCGGACGACGGCTCGTCGAGGATCAGCAGGTCGGCATCGGCGCGCAGCATGGCGCGCGCGAGCGCCAGACGCTGCCATTGGCCGCCGGAGAGGGACACTCCGACGCTGCTCGCGGAGTCGACGGCCGGTTGGCGGTTGCGCCTCCAAAAGGGGCGGCGTCGCGCTTGTACGCCCGAACCAGTGGATTGCTCGGGGACGAAGATGCGGCTGAGCATGGTCCGGTAGCCCTGAGGCAAGGCGGTCAGGGCCCGGTCGATCCCGGCTCCGGCTGCGGCTTTGCGCAGGCGGTCCTCATCCTGCGCGGCGCTCAGGTCGCCGATGGCGATGTTCTCGGCGGCGGACAGCTCATAACTCATGAAGTCCTGGAACACGGCCGAGATCCTGGCGCGCAGCGAGTCGGCGTCGAGGTCTCGGATGTCGACGCCGTTCCAGAACACCGCGCCGCGAGTCGGTTCGTAGAGCCCGCAGATCAGTTTGACCAGGGTGGATTTGCCGGCGCCGTTGAGGCCGACCAGGGCCACGCACTGACCGGGCTCGATCCGCAGGCTGACGCCCCGCAGGATCCAGTCGTGGTCGGGGTGGTAGCGGAACCACACGTCGCGCAATTCGATGCCTGATACGAGCGGCGGCGCGGCGACCGTCTGTCGCGCTGCGGATTCCTTGCGGGCGTTGACGATGGCGGCGTAGTGGCCGAACATGATCACAGCCTGATTCGCGGACGCAGCCTGTTCGGCGATCCCGGCCAGGGAGGTCTGCAGCGAGGCCAGCGCCATGATCAGGACCGCCATATTCCCGACCGAGTTGGGTCCGCCGCCGATCCGCAAAGCTGCGGTGACGAGCACGACGCCGGACACGAGCGCGGTCAGCAGTGAGAACGATCCGTCCATCCACAGGGTGGCGCGGTCGACTTCCCGCTGGCCGTCCTGTGCGGCGCGCAGTTCGCCGAGCATACGGGTGCGTAGGAAGTTGCCGATCCCGAAGAGACGGATCTCCTTTGCTGCACGCACATCCGTCAGCAGCAGCGAGTAGAACAGCTGCCTGCGAAGCCTGGGCGCAGTTCGTTGCAGCATGACGGTGCGCCGTCGGCCCAGGCCCAGCTGTGCCCAGAACATCGGCAGCGTCGAGGCGAGGACGAGGATGGCGATGAGCGGTGAGACGGCAAAGAGAACGACCAGGAACCCGCCGACCGTCAGGACGGACTGCTCGGTGCCGAGGGCGGCCGCGACCAACTGCTGCGGGCCGGACTGGCTGGACTGCTGAGCCAGGCGCAGCCGGTCCTGGTACGCGGGGTCTTCGAGGTCACGGATGTCCTGTCGGCGGTTCAGGGCGGCGAACAGATCCGCCTGGGTGCGCAGCGCCACTCGCCGCGCGATCTCCGTACTCGTATACCTGCTCACGTGCAGTGCCAAGGCCACCAGTGCGCCCACACCCGCCAGCGTCAGCGCGTATGCCACGACGCCCGGCTTGTTGTTCTCCGCCAGCCGGTCGAGCAATCTCCCGGTGAGCCACGCGGTCATCGCCGGGGCCAGTCCGGGTACGACACTGACCACGATCTGAAGGCACGACGTGAGCGGCGCTGACCGGTAGTAGACCGCGATCGCTTGCCTCAGAAGACCGAAGCGGCCCTGCTCCGGCGACGAGCCGGGGGTCTTACGGCGCAGGACCGCGCGCCTCATGCTCGTCCTGTCGCCCGGACTGGCCTCGAATCCGCTGCGCCCGCGACGACGGGCACAGAGCCCTGCGGCACGGCGCCGCGCAACTTCCGCACAACCACGCCGGTGAGCAGATCCCCGTCGTAGTAGCCGTGCAGCCGGGAATCGGCGCTGTGCGCATTGTCGCCCAAGACGACCAGTTTGCCTTCCGGCACCGTGGATTCGGCGACCTGCGCCAGGGCCGCGAAACGTTCGCGCGGGACCGGATCGCCCGGTATCGCGGCCGCGCGCTTGATGAGCCGGACGCCGCCGGGTTCCTGCCCGACGATGACGACGTCGCCGACACGGACGGCGGCCAGCCCGGTCCGGCGAACCAGGACCCTGTCACCGGAACGGAACGTCGGCTCCATGCTGGTGCCGTGGATCGTGACGATGAGCAGGCGCCGACGCACCAGGACCACCGCGAGGCAGACCAGGAACGCCGCGCCCGCGCAGAGCCGGACCACGATCACCGTGCGCCGCCGACGGCAGCGGCCAGGCGCAATTGGCTGACCGCGGCGCCGCTCGACTGGACCGCCCCCTCGCCGTCGGTGACGAACATCGAGGGGAAAGCCATGGTGGCGAAGGCCTCGGCGAGTTCGCCGCCGAACTCCTCGATGACCACCCGGGCCACCGGTTCCAGCTGCTCCGACAGCGGGCCGGCGTCCTGCGCCGGTCCGCACACCACGGCCAGCACCTGCTCGCGGCCGCCGGGCAGGCCGGAGGCGAATTCGACGAACAGGGGCAGCTGCTCCCGGCACGGCTCGCAACTCGAGGAGAAGATGCCGACGAGGGTCTGCGGCGCGAGCGCGGCGGTGGCGACGCTCTGCCCGTCTGTGGCGGTCGCGGTGAAGGATCCTATCGGCGCACCGGGTGCCAACCGGTGCTGGCGGGACTGCATGGTCTCGGCGAGCCGCTGGTCGTGGTCGCGCAGGCGCCGGATCACGCCGAAGGTGAGCAGGAGGTTGAGGAGGCAGATCGCGGCGACCACGGCGACCGCGGCGGCGAGCACGGGCATGAGGGCTCCCAGACGTGTCAGACCTGGCCGGGCCGACCAGGGAAGAAGAGTTCGGCGATGTCGTCGAACAGGACGAGGAGAAGTGCGCCGACCGATCCGGCGACCGCCGCGACCAGCCAGCCGGCCGGATTCCAGGCCGGCAGGCCGGCCGCTCCGGCCAGGAGCCCCAGCGCGGTCAGGGCCCCGAGGATCACGTCGCGCACCACCTCGCGGGCGCCGAGCCCCCGTTCCGTGGCGCCGAAGCACCGGCAGGGCTCCCGCACGCCTCGGCGCAGCGCGGAGACGATCGCCGCGATGAAGGCGGCGTCCAGGACGAGTGCGGCGGCCATGCCCCAGGTCGCGGTCTCGGGCGCGACGAGCAGGGCGACGACGAGCAGTTCCGCCGCCGTCACCGTGCCAGCGACGGCGGCGGAACGAGTGGCGAGCCGAGGGGCCATCGCGGCGACGGACCGCCGGAAGCCGTCGAATCCGCGGGCCTTGGAGGCGGCCGCGGCGAGGAAGACGAAGCCCGTCAGCCAGCGGCAGGCCAGTGCGACGTACTCGGCGTGTCCCATCGCGCTTCCTCAGCCTTCTTCGATAGTTCTGCGCGGTTGTGCGTACTCGGGGGTTGTGGAGTGGGGGTCCGATCCGGACCGTGGCCGGCGAGAGCTGCAGCTGCCCGGCGGCCGCGGCCGGACGGGCTTGGCATCAGCCGCAGACGCACTCACAGGTGCTGGTCCACGGCGGCGCCGAGCAGTTCTTGCCTGCCGGAATGCAGTAGATCTCACAGTATCCGCTGCTACAGGGTCCTGCGGACTGCCTTCCGGTGTACTGGTATCCGCAGGCTTCGGCGGATATCTCCGGTGCGACCATGCCCAGTAGGCGGTCGGCGAGATTGGCGAGTCGACTCATCTTCATCCCTCCTCTCATGGTGGAAGCCGCTTGGGCGGCGCGGGAAAACGGGCGAATGGGACGTCTCCATCGAGCGGTCGCGTGGGGCTGTACGATGTCGCTCTGATCCCAGGATCACGGAGCGGTCAGGCCGTGGCCATGCTGACTGACCGGCGAAGTGGGAGGCGAAGTTGAAGCGACTGCGGGGAAGATCCGCCGCGATAAAGGGCCGCGCAGGGCTCGCTGACCAGGGCGGACGGCGGCGCGGCCGCGGCCTGCGCGGTGAGTGAGCAGGAGTTCGGCGCCTGGCTGCGGCGGCAGCGCCTGGCGGCCGGGCTCACCCAGGAGGACCTCGCCGCGCAGTCGGGCCTGAGCCTGCGGGCGATCAGCGACTTCGAGCGCTGCCGGACCCGTCAGCCGTACCCCCGGTCGCTCAAGATCCTCGCCGTGGCGCTCGGTTTCCCCGAGAGCGTCGGCGAGGAGTGGGCTGCGCGCTTCCGGATCGAGCGGACGGCCGGCGAGCCTGCTCCGGGATCCGGCGATCCTGACGAACATGACACACCGGAGACCGCGCCGGCGCACCCGCCGCCACGGCAGCTGCCTGCTGCGATCTCGCATTTCACCGGGCGCGCCGAGCAGATCAAAGCCCTGGCACGTCTTGCGGCCCGCAGCGCGCAGTCCGAGAGCGGTGTGGTGATCTCAGTGATCGGAGGGATCGCCGGGATCGGCAAAACTGCCCTGGCCGTCCATTTCGCCCACCTGGTCGCCGCGTCGTTCCCGGACGGACAGCTGCATCTGAACCTGCGCGGGTTCGACCCGGCGCTGGCCCCCGTGTCCTCGGCCGAGGCCGTCCGGCTGGTCCTGGACGCGCTCGCCGTTCCGGCCGACCAGATCCCGGCCGGCTTCGAGGCACAGGTCGGCTTGTATCGCAGCCTGCTGGCCGAACGGCACGTGCTGATCGTGCTGGACAACGCCGTGGACGCCGACCAGGTCCGTCCGCTGCTGCCCGGCAGCCCCACCTGCCTGGTGATCGTCACCAGCCGCAACCGGCTGAGCGGCCTGGTCGCTCTCGACGGCGCAATACCCGTCCATCTGGATATCCTCACTCGCGCCGAGTCCCATGCCCTGCTCACCCGCATCCTCGGCGAGGCCCGGGTGGCCGCCGAACCGGAGGCCGTCGACCAGGTGATCGATGCGTGCGGGTTCCTGCCGCTGGCATTGACCCTCACCGCTGCCCGGGCCGCCACCCGACCGCAGTTGCGCCTGGCCGCGCTGGCCGAGGAGTTGTCCGACACCACGCGGCGGCTGGATCTTCTGGATACCGCTGACGATCCGCTGGCCAGCGTCCGCGCCGTGCTGGACTGCTCTTACAAACATCTCAGCACTGATACGGCCTGTACTTTCCGCCTGCTGAGCGTGCATCCCGGTCCTGATATCTCGCTGGCCGCCGCCGTCAGCCTCACCGGCCTGTCCCGGCGGGAGACGTGTCTGCATCTGACCGAGCTGACCGACGCCAACCTAATCAGCCAGGACGCCGCGGACCGCTACGTCCTGCATGATCTGGTCCGTCTCTACGCGACCGAACAGGCCACCTTCATGGAGAGCCGGACCGAGCGCCTGGTGACGACGCGCCGGCTGCTGGACCACTACCTGCACACCGGCCACGCCGCCGCCCACTTGCTGCGTCCTTTCCGGGACCCGATCATCGTGGATCCGCTCAGCCCCGGGACCGTGCCCGAGGCCGTCGTCGAGTACGGGCAGGCCCTGTCCTGGTTCGACACCGAGCGCCAGGTGCTGATGGCCGTCCTGGACAGCGGGGTCGCCGCGAGGCTGGAGAGCCATGTCTGGAACATCTCCTGGACTCTCTTCGACTATCTGAACTACCGGGGCTACTGGCATGAGCAAGTCGTCGTCTGCGGCCGAGCCCTGGACGCCGCGCGGCGGCTGGGGGATCAGACTCTTGAGGGAAGATCGCACTATTACCTCGCCTGCACCGCCGCCGCGAACCTCGGCGACTACGACGAAGCGCAGATCCACCACCACTGCGCCCTTGAGCTCTTCGAACTTCTCGGCGACATCACGTGGCAAGCCCATACACACCTCGGTCTGGCGGTGATGTTCGAAGCCCAAGGGCGTCACACCCCGGCGCTCGGCCACTGCCGTCTGGCCCTTGAGCTCTACACCGCCACCGAGGACGAGGCCAAGCAAGGCACCGCCCTGAACATGATCGGTTGGGTGCTCTGCCAGCTCGGGGACTATGAACAGGCCCTGACCCACTGCCAACAGGCCCTCGCGTTGTCCCGGAAGCTCGGCGACCGGCCCAACGAAGCCGAGACTCTCGACAGTCTCGGCTACGCGCATCACCAGCTCGGCCGTTACGCGGATGCCGTCGCCTGCTACCAGCAGTCCCTTGACCTGTTCGAGGAAATCGGCCATCGCTACAGCGTGACCGTCACCGTGACCAAGCTCGGCGACACCCACTATGCGGCCCACGACATCGAAGCTGCTTGCGCGGCCTGGGAGCAGGCGCTGGCGATCCTCGACGACATGCAGCACCGCGACGCCGAGAAGGTTCGCGCCAAGCTCAGGGCGGCAGAGGCAGAGCGCTGACGTCAGCAGCGCCTTTCCGCGTCACGCCCGCGAAATCGCGAAAATGCCGTAGGAGAAGGGATCGGTGTGCAGAACACCGTCCTGCGTGGACGTCACTCCGCTGGCTATGAGCGCGCGGCCGACGACCGGCCCGTCGACGGTGAACTTTGCGGGGCGGTCACTGGGATTGACCACGACGAGGAATGAATCCGCACGCGTATATACGAACGGATAGCCGTCGGTGAGAACGGTCACGGAGCCGCGGGTGCCGAGCTCCGGATGCTCGCGCCGAAGCCGGATCAGGTTGCGGACCGTGTGCAGCAGCGAGGTGTCGTCCGCGCGCTCAGTGGCCACATCGGGCCGGTCGGCGGCGGGGTCGATCGGCAGGTACAGCTGTGCCGCGTCAGCGGTCGAGAATCCCGCGTTCACCGACCCGTCCCACTGCATCGGCGTGCGCGAACCCTGACGTGACTCGGTATTGAGCTGGCTGCCCTCCTTGTCCGGCAGTCCCGGGATGTAGCGCATGCCGATCTCGTCGCCGTAGTAGATCGCCGGGAGCGTGGGCCAGGTGAGCAGGAACGCGAAGGCCGGAGCGACCATGTCGCGGGTGCGGGTGCCGCAGGTCAGCCGGGAGAAGTCGTGGTTGGCCGTGGGGACCACGATCTGGCCCGCCCCGGCGATGATCCGGTCGGCCTCCTGCCACGCGTCCAGGAATTCGCGCATCGAACCCAGGCCCTCGGGCGCGAAATAGCACGGCTCGGTGCCCCAGTCCACGTAGTGGCTGCCCTGCGCGTTGCCCCAGAGCGAGAGCAGCGGCCGGCCGGCGAAGTGCAGGAAGAAGTCGGCGTCGAATCCGGCCGGCACCGACACCTTGGGGTCTCCCCACTCGGCGATCAGCGCCCGGTCTGGGTACTCGGCGTCCATCCAGGTCCGCAGCCCGCGCCAGAGCGCCCCCGTCGCGCTCCGGTCGGGATCGTCCTTGACCAGGGAGAACGCCATGTCGCAGCGGAAGCCCGCGACACCGCGGTCGAACCAGTAGGCCATGATCTCGCGCAGCGCGGCCAGGTTGGCCCGCGGCCCGGCGGCGTCAGTGGGCTGACGCCACGGCTCGTCCGGGTCCATCCGGGCGTAGCCGAAGTTCAGCGCGGGCTGCACCGGATAGAAGTTGGGCAGGTAGTAGCCCGGCCGGGAACCGGGCGAGGGCACCCAGCGCGGGTCCGGGGCCTGGGCGGTATCGGCCCAGATATAGCGATCGTCGCTCGGATCGTTGATCGCGGCCTGGAACCAGGGGTGCTGGTCGGAGCTGTGGCCGGGCACCAGGTCCAGAAGGACCCTGATCCCCCGGCCGCGCGCCTCCTCGACTAACTTGGCCAGGTCGCCGTTGTCGCCGTACCGGGGTGCGACGCTCAGGTAATCGGAGATGTCGTAGCCCGCGTCGCGGAAGGGCGAGGCGAACAAGGGGCTGAACCAGACCGTGTCGACACCGAGCCATTGCAGATATTCGAGGCGGCTGATCGCACCGGGCAGGTCGCCGATGCCGTCGCCGTTCGAGTCGGCGAAGCTCTGCGGATAGATCTGGTAGAGCACGGCATCGGCGAGCCAAGCGGGCGGAGGGCTCAGCTCGACCATGGGTTTCCCGCTCTCTGCACGCCGCCGGCAGCAGATGGGACGCGGCGGATGAGTTCAGTGCAGCATGAAGGCGGGGTATCTGCCAACTGTCACTCGGGAACGCCCTGGAACGGACGGACCTCCACCGGCTCCATGCAGGCCACGGTCGCCTTCGCGGCCCAGGCGAGCGCGGCGTCGAGGTCCGGCGCCTCGATCACCCAGAAACCGCCGACATGTTCCTTGCCCTCGACGAACGGGCCGTCGGTGACCAGGATCTCCTCGCCCTTGGCCCGGACCACGGTCGAGGTCTCCGGCAGGTGCAGGCCCCCGGCGAAAACCCAGGCACCCTTCTCCTGCAGTTCGGCGTTCAGGGTGTTCACCTGGCTGTACGCCTTGACGTTGTCCTCCTCGGAACGCACAGGGGCGCCCTCGACCATGTACACGGCGAGCAAGTACTGGCTCATGTTCCTCATCCTTTGCTGACGCGGGAGCAGATGGGCCGGCGCTGCGCCGGCCTCTCACTGTCTATACGAACCGGATCGGAGTAGATCGACAGCTCGCCGCGGAAATCTTGAAAAGAATTTTGCCGTCATCGCAGCCGCCCGACGCAGGCAGAATTTCCGCAATCACGCCGTAATCCGGCCAGGTGCCCGGAAATGGGCTGTTCAGGGGCTATGCAAAATATTGCAGAACTATTTGCAGTAATTTCGAAAGTTTCTTGCCCTTATTGCAGTTGTGTGTCGATAGTTCTATGCTCCGCCCCAGTGCCGAACCCGGTCGTCTTGCGTGCACAGGCCGGGGGAACGCCAATGCCCATGTCAGCGCGGCCGTTCCCTCGCGGCAGTGACCCCGGTGCCGGTCACAGAGGTGTTTCGACGCGCGCCCGAAACCGGGCCGGCCCACGGCCCGGCAGCCCACTGCGGCCGCTTCGGCGACGCGGCAGCCGCCCGACGCTCAGCGCATGCCAGGAAATCCCGTCGACAGAAATCCTTGAAAGGCCTGCATCTGATGTCCTCCCCTGATAAATCCGCTGGCCGCCCTCCCCGGGCGGTCAAGCGATCCAGGCGTCTGACCGCCTTGGCGTTAGCCGCGGCCACGGCCTTCGCCACCGTGCCCGCGCTGCTCATCGCGGCACCCGCGTATGCGCAGGCGGGAACGCCGCCGTATTGGGCCGACTCCGTGTTCAACGTGCCGAGCGGCACGGGCGCCAGCGTGCCGTTCACCGAGTACCAGGCGGTGAACGCTACGACTAACGGCTCGCTGCTGAGCCCCAGTTTTGCCCAGGGTTCCCTGGCCAGTGAGGCGGTCGGCCGGGAGGCTATCCAGCTCACCGCCGCGAACCAGTACGTCACGTTCACCGTGACCACTGCGACCAACGCGATCGACCTGCACTACGCCGTCCCCCAAGGCGACTCGGGCACGCTGGCGGTGCTGGTGAACGGCACGGCGACCGGTAAGTCGCTGGCGCTGACCTCGGCATACAGCTACATCTCCACCGGGTCCATCACTGGCAGTGAGACGCACGACTTCTACGACGACGCGCGGTTGCAGCTGGGCCAGACGGTCGCCGCGGGCGGCACCATCACCGTGGAGGTGACCAGCAGCACCTCTGACCTGCCGGTCACCGTCAACGTGCTGGACGGTTACGACCTTGCGGCCGCCGCGACCCAGCCGGCCAACTCGATCTCGGTGGTCACCGAGGGCGCGGACCCGACCGGCGCGAGCAACTCGCAGAACGCCTTCAACGAGGCCATCACCGCGGCGAACGCGGCCGGGGAGACGGTATGGGTTCCCTCGGGCACCTACCTGATCAGCTCTCCACTGCAGATCACCGCAGGGACCATCGAGGGCGCCGGTAACTGGTATACGACACTCGATACGAACATGCTGATCGACAACACCTCGCAAGTCGCGGGACCGATCAACCTGAGCAACTTCACGATCCAGGGTAGTCAGGTTGGCCGCAACGACGGCAGTGTGGCCAACGGGCTCGACGGGTCACTCGGCACCGGATGGACCGTGAACGGCCTCTGGATCCAGAACACCAACGTCGGATTCTGGCTGCAGTACGGCAACACCAACTGCACAGTGGAGAACTCTGTCGTTCAGGACACTGACGCCGACGGACTGAACTTCAACGGCAACGAGTCCGGTTGCACAGTCAAGAACAATTACTTCAGAAATACCGGTGACGACAGTATAGCGATCTGGTCCTATCCGGCCACTGACTCCAATACCACCATCGAGAACAACACGATCGACGTCTCCACGCTGGCCAACGGCATCGCCGAATACGGCGGCACTAACAACACCATCGAGAACAACGTCGTCGGCGACACCAATGCCCTCGGCAGCGGCCTCGACATCTCCAACGAGCAGTTCCTGTCTCCCGGGTTCACCCCGCTGGCCGGAACAATCACCGTTTCGGGCAACTATCTGATCCGTACCGGCGCCTACAACCCGAACTGGGACCACCCGATGGGCGCCCTCCAGATCGACCCCTACGACTACTCGTTCAGCGGCGTCACGATCAACTACTCCGGCGGCGCGATCCTCGACAGTCCCTATGAGGCGATCGAGCTCGTGTCCGGCGACGGTGAGGGCAACACCATCTCCGGGCTCAGCATCAGCAACGTGCAGGTGCAGAACGCCGGCACGACGGTGTTCCAGGCCGAGACGGCCGGCTCCGCCAGCGTCAGCGGCGTGGTCGCGAGCGGGATCGGAGTGGCCGGGACCTATAACGACGAGTACGACTCCGGCACCTACACCCCGGGCGCCTTCACCTTCACCCTCGGCAGCGGCAACTCCGGCTGGAGCACCACGCCGGTCCTGACCGCCTTCCCCGACCCGGTCGAGCCCGGCTCCCTGACCGCCTCGACGACGAGCCTGTCGTTCGGTGACGTGGCGTCCGGATCCACCAGCGCGGCGCAGGCCGTGACGGTGACCAACCCCGGTACCACTGCCGCCTCGGTCTCCTCGATCGCCATCTCCGGCGGTCCGTTCACCCAGACGAACACCTGTGGCAGCTCCATCGCCGCGAACGGCTCGTGCACCATCAACGTGAAGTTCGCCCCCACCAGCGGCGGCGCGCTCACCGGAACGCTGGCATTGACCAGCAACGCTCCGGGCAGCCCGCTGGACATCGCGCTGTCGGGAACAGGCGTCACCTCCACCACCAACCTGGCGCTGAACCAGCCGATCACCGCGAGCAGCACGGAGTCCGGCTTCCCGGCGACCAACGCCAACGACGGCAACTCCAGCAGCTACTGGGAGAGCTCCGACGGCGCCGCCTACCCGCAGACGCTGGCCGTGAACCTCGGTTCGGTACAGTCGATCGGGTCGATCACCCTGGACCTGCCGCCGTCCACGGCGTGGGCCACCCGCTCCGAGTCCCTCTCGGTACTCGACAGCAACAACGGCACCTCCTACACCCAGATCGTGGCGTCGAACAGCTACACGTTCAACCCCTCGACCGGTAACACCGTCTCGTTCAACCTCCCGTCCGGGACCAGCGCCCAGTACGTGGAGCTGAGCTTCACCGCCAACACCGGCTGGACCGCGGCCCAGATCTCGGAGTTCGAGATCTTCCCGGGCACCGGCGGCGGCGGCACCGGCAGCGCGACACTGACGGCTTCCCCGACCTCTCTCGCCTTCGGCAGTGAGACCGTCGGGTCCACCACTGCGGCGCAGACGGTGACCATCACCAACACCGGTACGGCCGCTGCGACGATCTCCTCGGTCTCGTCCGCGTCTCCGTTCGGTGAGTCCAACACCGCCGGTACCACTCTGGCCGCCGGCGCGTCGTTCACCGCGTCGGTCACCTTCACCCCGACCGCCACCGGTGCCGCAACCGGGTCGCTGACCGTTGACAGCAACGCGACGAACAGCAGCCTGACCGTCGCCTTGACCGGCACGGGCACCAGCGCCGGCACTGCCACGCTCACCGCCACGCCGACCTCGCTGGCCTTGGGCAGTGAGACCGTCGGGTCCACCAGTGCGGCGCAGACGGTGACGATCTCCAACACCGGTACTGCTGCGGCGGCGATCTCTTCGATCACCACCGGGTCTCCGTTCGCTGACACCAACACCTGTGGCAGTTCGCTGGCCGCCGGTGCCTCGTGCACGGCGAGTGTCACCTTCACCCCGACCGCCACCGGTGCCGCTTCCGGGACGCTGACCGTGGCGA